>Ga0081540_1003817_pt1 | contig 11789 bp, 13 predicted proteins | sample TabmetS2T1R1_FD_71024 | JGI IMG/M metagenome (GOLD analysis project Ga0081540, IMG submission 71024) | Tabebuia heterophylla rhizosphere microbial communities from the University of Puerto Rico - S2T1R1 | ecosystem: Host-associated > Plants > Roots > Rhizosphere ...
CTCGGAGCGCGAGCGCGCGGCCGCCTCGAGCTGGTGCAGCTGCTCGCCGGGTCGGAGGTGCTCGAAGCCCTCCTTGATCGCCGTCTTGGTCAGCGAGTTGATCCAGAGGCGCTCGACCGGCTTGTCGACGCCTGACGTCTCGTAGATGTAGGCGAAGATGAGCTCGCCCTCGCGGCCGGCGTCGCACGCGTTGACGACCCTGTCGACGTCGTCGCGCTGCAGCAGCTTGTGGATCACCTTCAGCTGCTTCGCCGCCTTCTTGTCACGCGCGTGAAGCCGAAACTCGTCGGGAATGATCGGCAGGTCGTCCATCCGCCACTTCTTGAAGCGCTCGTCGTACTCCTCGGGGGCGATGAGCTCGACGAGGTGGCCGACGGCGAACGTGATCACCGTGTCCTCGGACTCGTAGTAGCTCTCGTGATTCTCGAATGTGCCGGGAAGCGCATCGGTCAGGTCGCGGGCGACCGAAGGCTTCTCCGCGATTATCAGGGTCTTCATTCCGCGGTCCACCTTAGCGAACGCCCTGCGCACCACCCTAGTGGCCGAAAACGCGCATGACTCCTACGGAAATGTGACGATTGCGCACCCATGGTCTCGCCTCTCTATCGCTTCATCGGGACCGCCAGCATCCCGGTCGTGAAGGGCCTGTATCGGCTTCGCGCGCGAGGGCTCGAATACCTGCCCGAGGGTGGCTTCGTGCTCGCGGCGAACCACACGTCGAACTTCGATCCTTGGCCGTTGGGGATTCCACTCCTCCCTGACCGGCAGCTCCGCTTCATGGCGAAGGCGGAGCTCTTCAACCCCGTACTGACCCCGATCCTGCGCTCGGGCGGCGCCTTCAAGGTGCGCCGCGGCCAGGGTGACGTCGAGGCGATGCGAACGGCGGTCGAGCTCGTCCGCGAGGGCGAGATCGTGGTCATGTTCCCGGAGGGGACGCGGCAGAGGAAGGGGCTCGTGAAGAGGCACACGGCGCGGCCGCACACCGGCGCGGCCCGGATCGCGCTGACCGCGAACGCTCCCCTCGTCCCAGCCGCGATCGGGGGCACCGACCGGCTTCTGCGCCTCGGGCCGCTGCGCGTCGCGTACGGTCCGCCGATCGACGTCTCCGACCTCGACGGGCAGGACCTCAAGATGGCCTCCAGGCTCGCCACCGAACGGCTGATGGCCGCGATCGAGGAACTCAGGGCGACGCTGTGAAGCCGCTGCTCGTCGTCGACGGCGACTCGCTCGCGCACCGCGCCTACCACGCGATGCCGAAGTCGATCCGCTTCAACGGCGTCCTCGGCTTCGCGAACATGCTGCTGAGGCTGTGGGAAAACGAGCAGCCGCGTGCGGTGCTCGTCGGCTGGGACACCTACGAGATCCCGACCTACCGGCACAAGGAGTTCGAGCCGTACCAGAGCGGCCGCGTCTTCGAGGACTCGCTGCTCGAACAGCTGCCGATGATGGTGCAGCTCGGCTCGGCGATGGGCTTCGCGTACGCGAAGGAGGGCGGCTACGAGGCGGACGACTTCCTCGGCGCCGGGGTCGCGTTCGAGGAAGGGCGCGGTGGGGAGGCGCTCGTCGCGACCTCGGACCGCGACCTGTTTCAGCTCGCCAGTGACCGCACGACGATCCTGCAGCCCGTGCGCGGGGTCTCGGAGCTTGCGCGGATCGGCCCGCCCGAGGTCGTCGAGCGCTACGGCGTCGAGCCGGCCCAGGTGCCCGACTTCATCGCGCTTCGCGGCGATCCCTCCGACAAGCTTCCGGGCGCAGCGGGGGTCGGGCCGAAGAAGGCTGCCGACGTGCTGCGGGAATACGGCTCGCTCGAGGCCGCTCTCGAGGCAGGCCGCTTCTCCGCGGAGGCGGAGGATCTTCGGCTTTACCGGCGAATTGCGACCGTGGACGCCTCTGCCCCACTCCCTCCCCTCGAAGACCAGGACCCAACGTGGGCAGAGGCGTCCTCTCTCGCGCGCGAGTGGGGCCTGAACGGCCTCGCCGACCGGCTGGCAAAGTTGGCGGCTTGATGGACGCGTGGCTACGCGAAGCTCGGGCCGCGGTTGCCGCCGCGGCAGGCGTGCCGCCGGAGGAGCTGGAGCTTTCCGACGAGGACGCGGCGACGCTGCTCGACCTCGCGCGGATCGCGGCGCACGACTCCGGCGAGCGCACGAACGCGCCCCTGCTCTGCTACCTCGTCGGCCGCGCCCAGCGCGACGGCGCCGGCCTCGACTCGCTCGCGGACGCGGTCCTACGCAATTCGTAAGCCACCCGTCCCTCGCGGAGCTGCACCCGACGGAGCCGCACGTCGAGGTGCGCGAGCGGCTGCTCGTCCTCCTCGACGCCTTCGAGGTGGTCGAAGGAAGCCCCGCCTCGCGTGAACAGGTCGAGCGCGTGCATACGCCCGCGTACCTCGACCGCCTGGAGGCGCTCGCGGTGCCGACGCTGCTCGACCCGGACACCGTCGCTTCGGAGACGAGCTACGAGGCCGCGATGCTCGCTGCCGGCTGCACGCTCGGCGCGGTCGACCGCGGCGGGTTCGCGCTCGTGCGGCCGCCCGGCCACCACGCGCCGCCCGGCCGCGCGATGGGGTTCTGCCTCGTCGACAACGTCGCGGTCGCCGCGCGCTACGCGCAGGCGGAGCTGGGCCTCGAACGGGTGGCGATCGTCGACTGGGACGTGCACCACGGCAACGGCACGCAGGACATCTTCTGGGACGACGCGTCGGTGCTCTTCGTCTCGCTGCACCAGTGGCCGTTCTACCCGGGCACCGGCGGCCCCGGCGAGGAGAACGAGACCACGGTGAACGTGCCGCTGCCCGCCGGCTCGGGCGACGAGGAGTACCTGCAGGCATTCACCGTGCGTGTCGAGCCGGCGGTGCGTGCGTTCGAGCCCGAGCTGATGCTCGTTTCTGCCGGTTTCGACGCGCACGTGGACGACCCGCTCGCCGGGATGCGCGTGACGCGAGACGGCTTCCGCGAGCTCGCGAGGCGGTCGGCCGCGCTGGCGACGAGAGTCGCGGCCGTCCTGGAAGGCGGCTACGACCCGCGCACGCTGCCGTCGCTCGTCGAAGCGGCCCGCGAAGGCTTCGCGGAATGAGAACGGCCGGCCCGTCATGGGCCGGCCGTCGAACGCCGAGAGAAGCACAGAGCCACCGCGCTCCGACACCCAAGGAGACCGGTGTCGCGCTAAATATCGGCGCGCAACGGGCGCGAGCGTGGGTGATTCGCATCCCCCACCGTGGGTGATTCGCTAGGCGGCGCGGGCGGTTGCGAGCGCGTCCAGGGCCTCGCGCCGCGAGGAGACGTTCAGCTTGCGCAACAGGCTCTTCACGTGCGATCGGACGGTGTGCTCGGAGATGAAGAGCCGCGCCGCAATCTGGTCGGTGCCGAGGTGCTCGTCGAGCAGCAACAGCACCTCGAGCTCACGCGCGCTCAGCGAGCGGGCGATCTCCTCCGGGACGCCGCGGCCGGCGCCGCCCTCGCGCACCTGCTCCAGGAGGCGCCGCGCGACCTCGCCCGACAGCGCGGCCTCGCCCTGCGCGACCCCACGCAGGAAGTCCGCGATCCGCTCCGGCGACTCGCTCTTCAGCAGGTAGCCGGCAGCCCCGGCGCGGATCGCCGCGAGCAGGTTCTCCTCGGTCCCTGAAGCGGTCAGGACGACGACCTCGGCCTCGGGCGCGGCCTCGCGGATCCGCGGGAGTGCCTGCAGGCCGTCGAGCCCCGGCATCGACAGGTCGAGCAGCACCAGGCTGGGCCGGAGGCGACGCGCGGCCTCGATCGCCTCCTCGCCGTCGGCCGCCTCGCCGGCGACCGTGAAGCCGTGACCCTCGAGCAGCGAGGAGAGCGCCGCGCGCGTGATCGGGTGGTCGTCCACGAGCAGGATCCGCATGCGCCCCTTATCGGCAGCGCCGCGGCTGCCGACAAGGGGTTTGTGCGGCACGAAGAACGTGACGACTACCAGGCCTGGCTCTGGAGCACGGTTCTCCTGATCGGGCTGCTCGGCGCTGCGCTCGCGCTGTTCGTCGCCTACCCGAGCCTCCGCAACAGCTACGCGCTTCCACAGGGGCGACTCGTGCTCGACACGGTCGTGATGCTCGCGGCCGCGATCGTCGCGCTGCTCGCGGGAATCCGGTTCTCCGTGGACGGGCGGCGGCTCGACCTCCTGCTCTGCGGCGGCTTCAGTGCCGCGGCGGCCTCGATGCTCGCCTTCTCGATCGTCCCCGTGGTGGGCGGTCACCCGGTCCATCCAGTCGAGGCGTGGGCCGGGATCGGCGGTCGGCTCTTCGCCTGGGTGCTGATCGCGGCAGCGCCGTTCTCGACCCGCCGCTCGAGCGCCCGCGGCCGCGCTCTGGGCGAGATGCTGCTCGGCGTCGCGATCGTGCTTGCGCTGTGCTGGGGCATCGCGAGCAAGGCCGGCACGGCACTCCCGCCGCTCTACAGCGCGGACACGCACGACCAGCCGCTGCTGCTCACGGCTGCCTTTGCCGCTCGCGCTGTTCTGTCGCTGGTCGCGATGGTGGGCTTCGGGCTCCGCTTCCGGGCACGCGGCAACGACCTCGACCGCTGGCTCTGCCTGGGCGCGACGCTGGCGCTGTTCGCCGAGCTCAACTACGTCTTCACGCCGGTGCTCTCGAGCGGCTACGTCTCGCAGGGCGACTTCCTGCGCCTGCTGTCGTACGCCGTGCTGCTCGTGGGGGTCTGGCGCGCGATTCGTCACGCAGAGTTCGGGCGCGCCGTCGCGGAGGAGCGCGCCCGCGTCGCGCGCGAGATCCACGACGGGCTCGCGCAGTACCTCTTCGCCGTCTCGACCCACGCGGCGATGCTCGAGAAAGGTGCCGACCCGAACCGGACGCTCGCCCAGCTGAAGGAGGCCGCCGCAGCAGCGCAGCAGGAGGCGCGCTTCGCGGTGCTCGCGCTCTCGTCCGCGGGCGGCTCGGCTCCATTCGACTCCGCGTTGCGCCGCTACGTCGACTTCCTCACCGCCGACGGCGAGCTCGAGGTGGATCTCGAGATCCAGGACGGGATCCGGCTCGCCCCCGACGAGCAGATCGAGGTCTTCCGCATCGTCCAGGAAGGGCTCGCGAACGCGCGCAAGCATGCGGGTGCGCGCCGCGCCGAGGTGCGGATCGAGGAGCGGGCAGGCGAGCGCTTCGTGACCGTCGTCGACGACGGTTCCGGCTTCGACGAGACCGACATCGCGCCAGGGCAGGGACTGAAGAACATGCGCGCGCGGGCGGCCTCGATCGGCGGCGGGTTCCGCCTCGTTTCGACACCCGGGCGCGGGACGGCGCTCGAGGTTGTTCTCCGCGCCTAGGACCGCTGCTCGCGGCTCTTGGGTATCTAACTCTGTGTGCTAATCGCCAGCGTTGCGGCTTCGGCCCTGGCGCTGGCGGGGGCGCCGCCCGCCCAGGCACCACTGACGGCCCCGCTCCCGCCGCGCAGCTCCTGCCCTGGCCAGTCGTCGCTCGTCGCTCCGCCCGCAGTCCGGCTCAGGGCGATGCGCTGTCTGATCAACTGGACGCGCAGGCGCGCAGGCCTGGCGACGCTGCACCGGAGCCCGCAGCTCGACCGCTCCGCAACGATGCGTGCACGTGACATCAGGCGCTGCGACGACTTCTCCCATACTCCGTGCGGCAAGCCGTTCATCACCGTCTTCACGCTCGTCCACTACTTCACGGGGGCGGCGGCGGTCGGCGAGAACCTCGAGTGGGGCCAGGGCCGCCTGGGCACCGCCCGCTCGGCGGTGGCGCACTGGCTCGCGTCTCCGCCGCACCGCGAGATCCTCTACACGGGTAAGTGGCGCGACCTCGGAATCGCCCGGATCCACGCCACGCTCTTCGGACGACCGAACGTCACGCTCTGGGTCGCACAGTTCGGCCGCCGCCCGTAGCGGGCCTGCTACCAGTCCTCGTCGGAGTAGAAGCGGGGCCAGACGTCGCTGGTCCGCTCGCGCAGCGTCTCGATCTCCTGGGGCGTCAGCTCTTCACGCCACCGGCCGAGGCTCGCGGCACTGTCGAGCTCGACCGCGTGCGGGGTCGCCAGCGCCGAGGGGTTGCCCGACGCGCTCGCGCGCTGGATCTCCGCGCGCGCGGGCTCGGTCAGCTCGAGGCCGAGTCGTTCGTAGAGCCGCTCGAAGCCCGTGCCCGGTTCCAGCGAGACGTCCTCGTGCCGGAGGAAGACCCAGTCCTCGTGTCGCTCGCGATACGACGAGACCGCGTTGTAGAGCAGCCGCCAGAGCAGCGCAGCCTGCGCGAGCAGGTCGCCCGGCTCCTGCGCCTGCGCGCGGATCTCGTCCTCGTAGGGCTGGATGACCTCGGGAACCCGGCCGTCGTCGAGGAATGTCGCGAAGCTGTGCCTCCAACCGAGCCGCTTGAGGCTCGACGCGAAGGCTGCGGGATGCCGGATCAGCACCACGACCTCCATGTCGAAGCGCTGCGCGAGCCACTCCGCCGAGAGGAGCGCGATCGGGTCCTTCATCAGTGGTCGCGGGTGGCGGTGCCGCACACGCTGCACCCGCGCGAAGTCGCGAAACGTTCTAGCGACGTCCTTCGGCCGGTGCCGCCGCCGCAGCCGGGGGGCGAGCTCGTAGCGGAACGTCAGCACGTGCTCGAGCTCGGACGCGTAGCGCGCCTCGTTCTCACGCGTGACGACCGTGAAGTAGCGGTCGAAGCGCCCGGCGCTGAAGCGCGGGTTGAACGGCTCGTGCACGTAGCCGACGCCGGGAGCGAGCGCGAGCATCTTCCCGACCCACGTCGTGCCGGACCGGTGGGCGCCGGTGACGAGGATCGGACGCTTGGCGCTCGTGGTCACGGGCGCCGAAGATACCGCCGCTATCCGGGGACGGCGCCGGTGATGCCCGACCGGCGCAGAAGCGCGCGCCCCGCGACTCCCACGGCCAGCACGGCCGCGCCGGCGATCACGGACGTGACCGGCAGCGTCACGACGAGCGTCGCGCACCCGATGACGCCGACCACGTTCAGTGCGCGGGGCCAGCGGCGCCGCTCGGGCGGCTGGGTGTACGCGGAGGCGTTCGCGATGGCGTAGTAGGTGAGCACGCCGAACGACGAGAAGCCGATCGCGCCGCGCAGGTCGGTGGTGAGCACGAGGAGGCAGACGACGGCGCCGACCGCCACCTCGGCGCGGGCCGGCACGCGGTGCACCGGGTCGACGGCGGAGAGTCGCCGGGGAAGGTCGCCGTTGCGCGCCATCGCCAGCGAGGTGCGGCCGATGCCCGCGATCAGCGCGAGCAGCGCGCCGAGGCTCGCGATCGCCGCTCCGACGCGCACCACCGGGACCGACCAGGCCGCGCCGACCGCCTTCGCCGCGGTGGCGAGTGGCGTCGTGGTCGCGGCGAGCGCCGCCGGCCCGGCCGCGAGCAGCGCGGTGACGCCCACCGCGGCATAGATGACGACCGTGATCCCGAGCGCGAGCGGGATCGCCCGAGGGATCGTCCGCTCCGGGTCGCGCACCTCCTCGCCCAGCGTCGCGATCCGCGCGTACCCCGCGAAGGCGAAGAAGAGGAGCCCAGCGGACTGCAGCACGCCGTAGACCCCATGGGGTGAGGAGCCCGTCAGGTTCGCACCGGCCGCGCCGCCGCTCGCGAGGATCGCGCCGACCACGACGAGCAGGGCGAGCAGCGACGCTGCGACGAGCACGCGCGCGAGGCCGGCGGTTCGCGTGATCCCGCGGCAGTTCGCGGCCGTCAGGACGACGACCGCGAGCACGGCGGCCAGACGGTGCACCCACGTCGAGCCGGGAACGGCGTAGGACGCGAAGGTCAACGCCATCGCCGCACAGGACGCGGTCTTGCCGACGACGAACCCCCAGCCCGCGAGGAAGCCCCACCACTCGCCGAGACGCTCGCGCCCATAGACGTAGGTTCCGCCCGAGGTCGGGTACTGGGCCGCGAGCTGCGCCGAGGCGACGGCGTTGCAGTAGGCGACACCCGCCGCGAGGGCGAGCCCGATGAGCAGCGCTGTCCCCGCCGCCGCTGCGGCCGGCGCGAAGGCCGAGAAGACGCCCGCGCCGATCATCGAGCCGAGCCCGATGACGACTGCGTCGCCCGTGCCGAGACGGCGGGCGAGCCCGGTCACATCGCGGCCGCGACCCGCTCGGCCGCTGCGGCCAGCTCCTCGTTGGGCACGTTGGGGAGCACGTCCTCCCAGAGCGGGAGCATCATGCCCGAGGCCTCCACCATGCCGAGCGGGCGCGGGATGAACCAGACGTGGAAATGCGCACCGCCGTCACCCCAGCGGTAGAGGTGAACGCGCGCCACGTCGCCGAGCGAGAGGATCGCCCGCTCGACCCGCGCCGCCACGCGGCCGAAGTCGGCCTGGAGCGGCTCGGGGAGGTCGCTGAAGGAATCGACGTGAACGCGGCTCGCCAGCCACACCGAGCCCGGCAGGCTCCCGCCGACGGGCGGGTGGAGCGTCCAGTTCTCGTCGGACCAGACGGCGCTCGTGGTCTCGCCTCCGCAGATGGCGCAGGCCGGTCCGCCCGGCTCCCCGCGGCGCGGCGGCTCCGGGATCACGCGCTCGCCGGGCTCTCGCGCAACCAGCGGCTCGGTGTAGGGCAGGGTCATGGTCACGATGGCTCCTTTCGTCGGTCGGTGGCGAGGCCGTTGAGCACGACGTCGACAACGCTGCTCGTGGTCCGCTCCGCAGCCCAGCCGTGACGCCCGCGGAGGTGCACGTAGGTCCAGGCGACCGCGTTGAAGGCCACGTTTGCGGCCTCCACGAGGTCGTCACCGGGCTCGAGCGAGCCGTCGGCGGCGCCCTCGCGCAGGAACTGGATGAACGGGTGGAGGTAGTCGGGCGGCTGTCCGGGGGCGGTGTCCTGGTGGAACGCCTCGTCGGTCGCGAGCATCAGCGGGAGGTGGCGGTCGAGCAGCTCGCAGAGTGCGACGAGCCCGCGCTCGAGCCGGTCGCGGCCCGTCCCGCCGGTCGTGAGGATCGGGAACATCGTCTCGCGGAAGTCGGCCGCGAGCTCGCCCACCAGCGCGCCGACCAGCACCTCGCGCGTCAGGCCCTGCCGCCAGAGCGTCGACCGCGCCCGGCCCGCGGCCTCGGCCACCCGCTCGAGTGTCAGCCCGGTCCAGCCCTGCTCGCGTAGCACGGCGATCGTCGCGCGGTGAAGCTGGGCATCGACGACGGGGCCGCTGCGCTCATGCATCGTCTTCGGTTCGCTCATGCAACGCGCATGTTTCACAACCCGCCCGACAGTTGCAAGTGGAGAGCTACCGCCTGGAGTCGAGAAGCGCAGCCGCGGCCGTTCGATTGTGGACGCCGAGCTTTCCGTAGGCGTGCTCCAGGTGCTTGGCGACGGTCGCGGGCGCGATCCCGAGCTCGAGGGCAACCGCGTCGTTTCCCTTGCCGATCACGACCTGCTCGAGCACCTCGCGCTCGCGGCCGGTGAGCATCTCGGCGCGCCGGTCACGCTCTTCGAGCATCAGTACATGGAGGTTGTCCGTCGGCGCAATCCGAACCTGGAGCATCCGATCGCCGTCCCGCACGTTGAGCTCACGCCGAGCGAGGAGCGTGGTGGTAACGCGCCCGTTCTCGAGCACTCGGTAACGCTCGAGCAGCGCACGCGACGAGGCGGATCCGAACTCGATCACGCCCGCGGCGGAGCAGAGCACGATCCGGCGCGCCTCCTCGATTGAGCCGTCCTCGATCTCGGCCAGCGCCTCGGCCGCCTGTAGGGCCGCCTCCGCTTCCTCGGCGCGCTGGGCAAGGTGCGGCTGCAGCAGGGCGGCCACGAGCCGGTCGTGTTCGCCGAAGTCGTCCTCGTCGAAGCGGGTGAAGATGAAGACGCGGGTCCTCCTCGGCTCCGGGACGAGCCCGACGTCGAGCCAGTGGTCGATCTCGCCGCGATAGAAGGCGTCGTAGATCGCCGTCCGCCGGAACTCACGCAGGGTCACGAAGTCGGACACCTTGAGTGCGGTCGTCCAGTCGCCGCTCGCACTTCGATAGTCGCAGGCTGGGTGCGTGTGGCGAATCGACCACCACAGGTCGCGCTCGTCGTCGGGCCAACATTCGTCGACCCGATAGATGACGTCCTCTCCGTCCGCGTTGTGCTCGACCTGGAGGATCGACGAGCGCTCGACCGGGTCGAGCTCGCTGTAGCTGACGTCCCTGGCAGCGATCAAGGCGCGCAGACCCGCGAGGAGGCGGGGAGGGAACGGCAAGGGGTCGTCGAGCGCGCGCACCTCGCTCACGAAGGCGAGCAGCGCCGAGGCGTCGTGCTCGGAAAGCGTCGCCACCATTCGAGGATACGCCGATCTGCGTATTGCCCCAAGGGCAGCGCCGCTGCACGCTCGAACGACCGTAAGAAGGAGGGCTCCAATGAGAGTTGGTTTGATCACTGCGGCCCTGTGTGCAGCAATCACGATCGGCGTCGGTGGACCGGCTGCCGCGAGCCGGGCGCACGCACGGTCGGCCTTAGCACCGGACACGTATGTGAACTACTGGGACGGCGTCGCCAATCAGGGCTTTACCGCGGCGTCGACCTCGCCGCCCGACGGCTCTGTCATCTCCGCGTACGTCAGCATCGCGTTCTACGACTCGGTGATGGCGATCGAAGGCGGCTACGAGCCGTTCGCCGTCGATGTGGACGCACCGCAGGGCGCTTCCCCCGAGGCGGCGGTTGCCGCGGCCGCGCACGCGATTCTCGTCCATTACCTGCCCGCGCAACAGGCGACGATCTTCGATCCGGCCTACCAGCAGTCGCTGGGCACGATCCCCGACGGCCTGGCCAAGGAGGACGGCGTGGCGACGGGCGAGTTCGTCGCCAGGGTGCTGATCCGGGAGCGCGCCGACGACGGCTTCCGGGTGCCGGTGGCGTACACCCCGCCCGATCCACCGATCCCGGGGGTCTGGATCCCCACGGCGCCGACACCGCCGCTCGGCAGCTACATGCCGAACATGACCCCGTTCAGCCTCCGTCGGCCGAGTCAATTCCGCCCCGGCGGGCCACCACCGCTGTCGAGCCGGCGTTGGGCGCGCGACTACAACGAGGTGAAGGAGATCGGCTCACGCACGAGCACGACGCGGACTCCCGAGCAGACGCTGGCGGCGAGGTTCTGGGGAGAGGCGCCTATTCAGCAGGCGCACGGCTCCTACCGCAAGCTCATCACCGAACACGGGCTCGACATCACTGACGCCTCACGGTTCATGGCGATGACCACCGTCGTGGCCGCCGATGCCCTCATCGCCTGCTTCGACGCCAAGTACCACTACGCGTTCTGGCGGCCGATCACGGCGATCCGGGCCGGTGACACGGACGGGAATCCCGATACCGCCGCCGACCCGAGCTGGCTGCACTTGCTGCCGGCGACGCCGAACCATCCGGAGTACCCGAGTGCTCATTCGTGCCTGACCCCGGCGACCGGGCTCGTGATCGCCAGGTTCCTGGGCACACGGGAGATCGATTTCACGATCCCCAGCCTGACGGGGCTCGGAGATCGCCATTACGACACCGTGGGCGACCTCGAGTACGAGGTCACGAACGCGCGGATCTGGGGCGGCATTCACTACCGGACGTCGGTCGAGGTGGGAACCGAGATCGGCAAGAAGGTGGAGCGCCAGGTGCTGGCGCACCACTTCCACCGGTCGCGTTAGCCGGAGGTCACCCCCGAATGGAAGAGCCCCGCTGAAGCGGGGCTCTTCGTTAGCAGGCCTGTAAGCCGGATTCTGTCGAAGGTGACCATCCGTCTATGCAGCTGACCCGGCTCCTCGGCGGGCCGCCTCGGGCGGAGCCTGTTCGCCTTGCACCGGACGGGGTTTGGCTAGCCGCCGTGTCGCCACGACGCTG
>Ga0081540_1003818_pt1 | contig 11789 bp, 10 predicted proteins | sample TabmetS2T1R1_FD_71024 | JGI IMG/M metagenome (GOLD analysis project Ga0081540, IMG submission 71024) | Tabebuia heterophylla rhizosphere microbial communities from the University of Puerto Rico - S2T1R1 | ecosystem: Host-associated > Plants > Roots > Rhizosphere ...
TTCGCGACGGCCAGGGGTTTCGGCCGGCCAACCGGCAGGCACCCCCGCCGCTGACCCGGCAATGCGGGTCCTGCAACGCCTGCTGCGATATCCTCGAGGTAGCCGCCGTCGACAAGCCGGTGAACCAGCTCTGCAAGCATTGGCAGACCGGCACGGGATGCACCATCTATGACCGCCGTCCGCAGATGTGCCGCTCGTTCGTCTGTGCCTGGCTGCAAGGCCATCTCGACGACGACTGGTTCCCGGCGAAATCGGGCATCATCGTCCATTTCAGCCAGGACGCGGTCAACGTCACGGTCGACGACCATTGCCCCCATCGCTGGCGCGAGGAGCCGTATTTCAGCAAGCTCGCCGAATGGTCGCTGAACGGCATCAGGCGGATCGGCAATCGCGGCTATGCGACCCTGATCGTATCCGGCCCCGACCGGTTCATGCTGCTCGGACGCACGATCGTTCCGGAACCGACGCTGTTCGGCACCGCGTTCCTGCCGCTGACGCAGGACACGTTCCGCTTTTGGAGGGCAAAATCGCCCGAACATTTGCAGCGGCTGCACGAGCGCATCGCCGAGATCGAGCGGATCCGGCAGGAATTCGGCTCCTGCGCGATTCCCGACAACGAGGACGACGATCCGCAGGCGCCCTATCGGCCCGCACTTCTACAGCTCTCGAATCACGCCTGAACTCGGCCGTGGGCAACACGGCATGATTCGCCCTGTTCCGCTCGACGCGCCCCGGCCGGATTGATAAGCCCCTGTCCGCGAATGACGGGGCTTGAGTCGGGGACATGACGGTTGCGATCGAGATGGGGCAGACCACGGCAGGCGCCGCGGCCGCCATGGACCTCGAGGAATTGCTGGCGACCCGTCTCCTGGTGCAGGGCAATTCCGGCTCCGGCAAATCGCATCTGCTGCGGCGCCTGCTCGAGCAGAGCGCGCCCTGGGTGCAGCAGGCCATCATCGATCCCGAGGGCGATTTCGTCACGCTGGCCGAGCGATTCGGCCATCTGGTGATCGACGCCGAGGATCACACCGAGCGCGGCTTGCAGGTTGCCGGCGAACGCGCGCGGCTGCACCGGGTTTCGACCGTGCTCAATCTCGAAGGGCTCGATGCCGAGAATCAGATGCGGCGCGCCGCGGCGTTCCTTGGCGGCCTGTTCGACGTCGACCGCGACCATTGGTATCCGATGCTCGTCGTCGTGGACGAGGCGCAGCTGTTCGCGCCGGCGGTGGCCGGCGAAGTCTCGGACGAGGCGCGAAAACTGTCGCTCGGCGCCATGACCAATCTGATGTGCCGCGGCCGCAAGCGCGGGCTTGCCGGCATCATCGCGACCCAGCGCCTCGCCAAGCTCGCCAAGAACGTCGCGGCGGAAGCCTCGAACTTCCTGATGGGCCGCACCTTCCTCGACATCGACATGGCGCGGGCCGCCGATCTGCTCGGCATGGAGCGGCGGCAGGCCGAATCCTTTCGCGATCTCGAGCGCGGGCAGTTCATGGCGCTGGGACCTGCGCTGTCGCGCCGTCCGCTGCGCCTGAATATCGGCGCGACCGACACCAGCCCGCGCAATTCCACGCCGCGGCTGATGCCGCTGCCGGAGGCGACGACGGAAGACATGCGCGCCGTGATCCTGGCGGCGCCACCGCCCGATGCCAGCCGGCCGCAGCGCCGGCCGGCGCCGGATTTGCTCGAACAGCTTCGCGCGGCGAAGGCTGCGGCCACGCCGGAGATCCGGCCCGAGGTGGTCGAGGTGCCCATCAGCGCCGAGGAACTCGCCGAGCGTCGCGAACGCGTCGATCGCACGCTTCGCGCCGTGCTGGCCGAGCCCGATGCCGGCTTCCGCGCCATCGGCGTGCTCTACCAGGAATTCGTGGTCCGCTGCCGCATCGAGGGGCTCGGCTCGGCGGTGCCCGACCTCAACGAATTCCGCCGCATGCTGACGCATGCGCGCGCCGGGCTCGGCACTGATCTTACGGAAGACGACGCCTGGCAGGAGGTGGCGCTACGCGCCTCGATCCTGCCCGACGACATGCAGGGCGTGTTCATGATGATCGCGCGCGCCGCGAAGGAGGGCTGGCCCTGTCCCGGCGATGCCGCGATCGCGCGCGCCTATGGCTCGCATTCGCTGCGCCGGGCGCAGCGGCTGCTCGGCTACATGGAGGAGCAGGGCCTGATCGTGGTCCAGCTCGACGGCGGCGGGCGCAGGATCGTGACGCTGGTGGAATTGGCTTGGGCCACCGCGCCGGGCGATCCCAATGGCGACGATCTCCCGGCCGAGCAGATGCAGAGCGCGGCCTCGCTCTGATCCCGGGACTTAAGCTCGCCGCGCCAGCTCGGCCGCGTGCATGTTCGGCGCACGCCGATCGTCCGCAAACACGCGGTGATAAAGCGCGATCGAAACGAACCAGGCGATCACGAACAGCGCGATCACCGCGATGCCGACATTGGCGAGCGAGCTGTTGAGGCTGCCGACCAGCGTCCACACGCCGCCGGTCAGGCCAAGCTGGTCGGCAATCAGGCCAAGCGCCTCGATGCCCCCGATCAGCAGCGCCATCGCGACGGAGGCGCCCGTGATCGTGAGGTTGTACCAGAGTTTTCGCAAGGGATCGACGAAGGCCCAGCGATAGGCGCTCACCATCAGCGTCGAGTCGGCGGTGTCGACCAGCGCCATGCCTGATGCAAACAGCGCGGGGAAGACCAGGATATCGACGAGCGAGGTGCCGCGCGCCGCTTCGCTGGCGGAGATGCTGAGCAGGCCGATCTCGGTCGCGGTGTCGAAGCCGAGGCCGAACAGGAAGCCGAGCGGATACATGTGCCAGGGCTTTATCACCAGGCGGAACATCGGGCCGAGCAATCGCGCGAGCAAGCCGCGCTGGGCGAGCAGCCTGTCGAGGCCTTCGGCATCGTGAACGCCTTGCGCGCGCGCGGCACGAAACGTACGCCACAAGCCAACGAAGATGGCGAGGTTGATGACCGCGATCACGAGCAGGAACAGCGCCGACACCGAGGTGCCGATCAGGCTGCCGATCTCCTTGAGCAAGCTGTCGGCGCCAAGGCTGACGACGCCGAGTGCAAGCAGCACGGTCGCGACCACGACCACGGTGGAATGGCCGAGCGCAAAATAGAGGCCGGCGCTGCGCGGCGTCGCGCCCGCCTGCATCAGCTTGCGCACGACATTGTCAATCGCGGCGATGTGGTCGGCATCAACGGCATGGCGGAGACCGAACACCCAGGCCAGCAGCGCAGTCGCCATCACCGTGGGACGGTCGCCGAACGCGGCGAAAGCCCAGGCCCATGCGGCGATGTTGGCGGCGATGAGCCCACCGAACAGCAACGCCACGCCGGGCTCGATCGCCCGCAAAGACCATCTCGTCACGAACATCATTCCGTCCGCTGCGCGCCCCAGCGCCCAGTGGTGTGATCTTTTCACAAGATAGTCATACTGACCAGCCCCGATTGCCCAATGATCGGATATGCGAATTTGCAGGAGGTCGTCGGAGCCCTACGCCGCCTCGGAACCGCCGAGATAGGCATCGCGCACGCGGGGATCGTCCTTCAGCTCACGGGCCGGGCCTGACAGCACGATCCTGCCGGTCTGCAGCACATAGGCCTCGTGAGCAATTTCCAGCGCGAGGCTGGCGTTCTGCTCGACCATGAAGACCGACACGCCTTCCTGGTTGATGGTGCGGATCAGCTCCAGCACGCGGTCGACATAGAGCGGCGACAGGCCCATGGTCGGCTCGTCCATCACGATCATGCGCGGACGGCTCATCAGCGCGCGCGCCATCGCGACCATCTGCTGCTCGCCGCCGGAGAGCGAGCCGGCGCGCTGCGACAGCCGCTGGCCGAGCTTGGGGAACAGCGTCAGCATCCTGTCGAGGTCCTGCGCCACCACCTCGCGGTCGTTGCGCACGAAGGCGCCCATCAGGATGTTCTCGCGCACGCTCATGTCGGCGAACAGCCGCCGCGCCTCAGGCACCGAGGCGATGCCGCGGCGGACGATCTGCGGCGTGGTGAGACCAAGCAGCGAAGCGCCGTCGAAGGTCACATCGCCCGAGCGCGGTTTGACCAGACCCAGAATGATCTTCATCGTCGTCGACTTGCCGCTGGCATTGCCGCCGAGCAGGCAGACGATGTGGCCGCGCGCCACCGTGATCGAGAGGTCGAAATGCACCTGGGCCTGGCCGTAGAACGTATTGACGTTTGTCAGCGCCAGCAACGGCTCGGGAGACGGGTTCGTCATGCTGCGCTCTCCTGCTCTGGAGCAAGGCCGTGTCCGAGATAGGCCTCGATCACCTTGGGATCGCCACGAACCTCCTCGCCCGGCCCTTCCGCGATCTTCTTGCCCTCGTCCATGACGATGACACGGTCGGAGAGCCGCATCACCATCTCCAGCTTGTGCTCGATCAGGAGAATGGTCAGCCCATCCGCCTTCAGCTCGGCCACGAGCGCCTGCATCTCCGCCGTCTCGGTCGGGTTCATGCCGGCGGTGGGCTCATCGAGCAGCAAGAGGCGCGGCTTCAGCGCGAGCGCGCGCGCGATCTCGACGCGGCGGCGGTTGGCGTAGGACAGGCTATAGGCGGGCTGGTCGATGCGCGGCAGCAGCCGCTCGCCGAAGCGTGCGAGAATGGCCTTCACCTCCTCGCGCAGCCGCTCTTCCTCGGCTTTGACGCTCGAGGGACGTAGCAGCGCCAAGCCCAATTCAAGCAGTGGGCCGATCACCGGCACCGCGGGCTTCACAGCGCGCAGCCGCGTATGGGCGCCGATCAGGACGTTATCCATCACACTGAGATTGCCGAAGACGCGGCCGAGCTGGAAGGTGCGCGCGATGCCCTCGGCCGCGAGCCGTTCCGGCGACAAGCCCGTGATGTCCTGGCCTTCGAAAAGGACATTGCCGGCATCGGGACGGTCGAGCCCGGTCACGAGATTGAACAGCGTCGTCTTGCCGGCGCCGTTCGGGCCGATGATGCTGATCAGCTCGCCCCTGGCGAGATCGAGATCGATGGCATCGACGGCGGTGAGGCCGCCGAAGCGGCGCGTCAGGCCGCGCAGGGATAGCATGGGCTCCGCCATCACATCGTCCCCAGCAGGCCCTGCGGCCTGAACCGCACCAGCAGCAGCAGCACGATGCCGTAGATCAGGATGCGATATTCCGCCGCGATCCGGAACACTTCCGGCAGGCCCACCAACGCAACCGCTCCGAGGATGGCGCCGACGACATTGCCGAGGCCGCCGAGGATCACGACCGTCAACGCCAGAATGGATTGCTGCGTGTTGAAGGTCTCGTGGTTGATGTAGGAATAGAGATGCGCGGCGATGCCGCCGCTGACGCCGGCGGCGAAGCCGCCGAAGATGAAGGCCAGCGATTTGTAGCGGTTGAGGCTGAGGCCATAGGCGCGCGCGGCGATGTCGTCGTCGCGGATGGCACGGAAGCTGCGGCCAAGGTGCGAAGTGAGCAGCCGGCCCTGGAGCAGTGCGAGTGCAACCATTACGACAAAGCTGAACCAGTAGATCGAAATCGGGCTGATGAGGTCGTAGCCAAACAGCGACAGCGGCGGGATACCTGAAATACCAATGGGGCCGCGCGTGACACTCTCCCAGTTCAGGATCACCAGCGACACGATCTCGCCGATCGCGAGCGTCGCGATCGATACATAGTGCCCGCGCAGGCGGAACGACGGCGAGATCAGCAGCGTGCCGAGGGCGGCGCTCATCAGCCCGCCGGCGATGATGGCGAGACCGACGGGAACGTTGAGGGTCAGCGAGAGCAGCGCCGAGGTGTAAGCGCCGATCGCGAGCAGCGCGGCATGGCCGAGCGAAACCTGCCCCATCGTGCCCGCCACCAGCGTCAGACTGAGCGCGAGCATGCCGAGCAGCCAAGCGTTGATCAGGGTCTGCAGCACATAGAAGGACACGGGGAAGAACGGCAGGACCGCGAAGATCCCGGCTGCGACCACCAACGCCCAGAGCGGAATGCGCACCGGGCGGCTCGGCGCGATGAAGGTGCCGGTGAGCGGCTCCGGCGGCGCCTGCCGCGCGCTGGCGAATAATCCGTTCGGCCGCAGCACGAGCACGACGACCAGCAGCAGGAAGGCGAACAGGTTACGATAGCTGGTGCCGAACACGGCAACGCCGTAGCTCTCGACGAGGCCCAGCAGCAGGCTACCGATGACAGCACCGGGCACGTTGCCGGCGCCGCCGACCACCTCGGCGACGACGCCCTTGAGCGTCGCCTGCAGGCTCATCGCGGTGTCGATCTGGTTGTAGTACATGCCGACCAGCATGCCGGAGACGCCGCCGAGCGCTGCGGCAATGCCGAACACCGCCTGATTGACCCGGTTGACGTCGACGCCCATCTGCATCGCCGCGTCGCGGTCCTGCGAGGCCGCGCGCACCGCCCAGCCGAGCTTGCTGTAGCGCAGGAACACGAACAGCAAGAGCGCGCTGGTGATGCCGACGCCGGCGATCAGCAGGTCGAGCGGGCCGATGGTGCCGCCGCCGACCTGGAAGCGGACATCAGGCAACTGGCTCGGCAGCGCACGCGGATTGGGCGAGAAGGTCAGCATCACCAGCTGATCGAGCACGAAGCTGATGCCGATGGTCGCCAGCAGCGGCGCGATGCGCACCGAGTTCTGCAGCGGCCGCAGGCCGAACCGCTCGATGATCAACCCGACGATCGCGGCGGCGGCCGCCACCACGATGATGGTGAGCGGCAGCGGCGTATGCAGCTGCACCACCGCGACCCAGCCGATATAGGCGCCGACCAAATAGATCGAGCCCTGCGCGAAGTTGATCAGCCGGCTGACGCCGAAGATCAGCGCGAGCCCGACCGCAACCAGGGCGTAGACATTGCCGACGATCAGCCCGTTGATCGTGTAGTCGAGCCAGGAAGACACGCTGGGTTCCTACTGAGGAGGGAGATCAGGTCGGCTTGCCGTCCCAGAGCGCGAACTGACCCTTGCGCACGACCAGCTCGGCATTCATGGCGCCCTTGACGCGGCGGGTCGCGACGTCGAACGTCGCGGTGCCGAAGATGACGCTGGGAACGTCCTTGACTTTGGTGAAGGCGTCACGGACCGCCTTGCGGTCGGCGCCGCCGATCCTCACCACCGCGGCCGCCATGTTCATCGCATCATAGGAGTAAGCGTTGAAGGCGTCGGGCTCCAGCCCGTTGTACTTCTTCTTGAAGCCGGCGATGAACTTCTGCACCTCGGGCCGCGGATCTTCGGGGAAGTAGCGCGTGCCGACATGCACATCCTCGACCGCCTCGCCGCCGAGCTCCAAAAATTTCGGCGAATAGACCGAGCTTGCGGCACAGATCACCTGCTTCAGGCCGACCTGGCGGGCTTGGCGCGCGATCAGCGCTCCATCCGAGTAATAGGAGATCAGGATCAATCCGTCCGGATTGGCATCGCGCACACGCACCAGGGTGGAGCGGAAGTCGCGTTCCTCCGCGATGTAGCCTTCGGTGACCGCGATCTCCGCGCCATATTCCTTGGCGGCGTTGACGAAATAGTCGCGGCTGGTGCGGCCCCAATCGGTGTTGAGATGCAGCACCGCGAGCTTCTTCAGGCCGAGGCGCTTCACCGCATAACGCGCCAGCAGCGGCTGCTCGTCGGCCTGGCTCACCGACGTGCTCCACATGAAGTCGCCGCCCTTGGTGAAATCGGGATGCGAATTGGTGAAGCCGAACTGCACGAGGCCGCCGCGCTGATAGATTGGCGAGGCCGCCATCGAGGCGGGACTGGAGAAGTCGCCGAGCTCCATGACGATGCGGGGATCGGAGACGAATTTTTGCGCGATCGCGACCGACTGGCGGGGATCGCTCTGGCTGTCCTCGAATTGGTATGCGAGCTTGCGGCCGTTGATGCCGCCGGCCGCCTGGATCTCGTCGAGTGCGAGATCAAAACCCTGCTTCCACTGTGTGCCGTATTGGGCATTCGGCCCGGTCAAGGGACCGCTGACCCCGAGCAGGATCGGCTCGGAGGATTGGGCGAACGCGCTGCGCGAGAAGGCCGCTCCCGCCATCATGGCGGCGAGCGAGCCTTTGACCAGGGTACGGCGATCGATGTTGCTCATCTACGGCTCCATCCACTCAATGTTGATACAGGCAGCAATTCTTGTGCCGGTGAGATTGCCTATTTGGAGGGCTCACCGAGCGACAGCATCAGCCGGTTCGCCCAGTTGAAGAACGAGGCGCCATTGATGACGTCGACGATCTCGGCATCGTCGAGCCCGGCCCGGCGCAGCTCCTCGATATTTTCAGGACCGAACGCGATCGGCGTCGCCGCCAGCGCCACCGACGCCTTGACCACGGCGTTCCAGCGCTCGCCGAGATCGGCCTTGACGCCCTCGTCGAGCAGGCGCTGCACGTCGTCGCGGCGCTTGGAATAGGTGCTGGCGAAACGCGCATGCACGGAAGCGCAGTAGATGCAGCCGTTGTAGCGCGAGGTCGCGGCCGCCGCGAGCTCACGCTCGGCGCGCGGCAGACCGTCGGCGACGTTGTAGAAGATGTCCTTGTCGGTCTTGGTGCGGGCTTCAAGGACTTCAGGGTCGCGCACCAGCAGGCGGAAATATTCCGACTTGGCGCGGGCGCGATCGACCAGACCATTGAAATGCCGTTCGGTCAGCTCAGTCTCGGGCAGCGGCTCGATCCAGGAGACCCAGCCGAGCTCATCCTGGGTGAAGACGACGGGGGGATTGACGGTGGCGCTCATGATCGCTGCCTCCTCTTATGCGTTCGCCGCTGCGAGCGTGCGCAAGCCGCTGACGACGCGCACCTGGAACGACAGGAACGCGACGAGCTGGGAGAACGTGACGATGCCGGTGGTCGACCAGCCGGCGTCCAGCAGCGCCTTCATGTCGGCGGACGCGGCATCGCGCGGGCGAAACACCAGCAGATGCGCATGCTCGAACGCCGCGGCGAGCTTTGCACCAAGGACGGACTTGCCCTCCGCACTCACGCGGTAGATCAAGCCGGCCGTGTTCTCGGCTGACAACGGTCCGGCCGGATACGCGCCATACGGGCCCGAGGTCTCGCCGCGGCCGATTTCGGCTTCGATCGCCTCGACCAGGCGCGCGCCATCGGCGGTCGCAGCTAGCTTCGCACGGTAGAAGGCCGTGACGTTGGGCTCGCGGTGCAGGCCGATGACGAAGAGCGCGACTGCCGCGCGTTCCAGAAGCGAGAGCTCGCTCGCGTCGATCGGCTCGAACAGCGAGAGATAGCTCTTCTGCGCATTCTCGCGCGCCTGAAGACGGCGGGCGCGGATGGCGTCCAGGGCCGAGCCCGACTCGATCCCGGCGAGCGTGTCGATGATATCTTCTGTTGCCATCATTCAGCCTCGTGCAACACGTTGATGCCCATCAGCCGCCGCCGTCCGGGCCCAGCCCAGCGCCGGCGCGACCTTCTCCGCGACCAGCTCGATCGAGCGCAGGATATAGGGATGCGGCGCATCGACCGAATGGGCCTGGAACACCAGATCGGTCACCCGCTCCAGCGTGGCATCGGTGCGGAGCGAGGCGATGACGTCGTCGGCTGCGCCGACATGGGTGTCGAATGCTATGATCATCTCTTCCAGCGTCTCGCCCGGGGGCAGGTGCCCGCCCTTCATGAATTGCGGCAGCGCGCGCCGTAATCCGATGTCTGCGAGGCGCATCGCCTCGGCGCGGTCGTCGGCGACGAAGACGCTGCGTGAGGCCATGATGCGGGGTTCGCAGCCCGGCGGCAGTGCTTCGAGATAGGCATCGATGATCGGGTTCTGGATCTCGGCGAGCGTCGCCTTCGGCGCGTCCTTGGTCCGCGGCTGGGTGCGCGACAGCAACAGGCCGTCGCCCGCCTTGCCGGCGCGGGCACCGCCGGCGACCGAGAACGTCGCCTGCCAGATCCGGCCGTCCAGTTGCGGCCGCTGCGGATAGAGCGTGTCGCCACCTTCGAGCACCTTGCCGGTCAGCGCGGCGCGGACGATCGCCAGATTGCGGGCAAAGATCTCGTTGCGCTGGGCGCTGTCGAGGCCGAAGGCGGCAAAAGCCGACGGGTTGCCGCCGGTGCCGACGCCAAGCTCGAAGCGGCCGTTGCAAATGAGATCGAGGACGGCGGCGTCTTCCGCAACCCGCACCGCGTTCTCGAGCGGCAGGGTGACGATGCCGGTGCCGAGGCGGATGCGCGAGGTCTGGGCTGCGACATAACCCAGAAAGGTGAAGGGCGACGGCAGGCCGCCTTCCCGCTCGTGGAAATGATGCTGCGCGATCCACGCGGAATCGAGGCCCGCTTTCTCGGCGCGCACGATCTGCTCTGCGGCGAAGCGGTAGCGCTCGGCGGGCGGCGCCTCGTCGAGCAGGCGCGTGAAGAATCCCAGTCGTTTCAGGTTTGCGAAGCGTTTCATTACGACCCCTGCCGGGCGAGAATGGGACCCGATGATGTCGGTTGCCGCAGCTCCAGACAAGCGGGCATTGCGCAAGGCTGCCCGCCGGGACGGCCCCGCCCCTGAAGCCTGGCTAGGCAGAGTGCCTACCAGCTCGGCAGCACCGCGCCCTTGAACTTGGTCAGGACGAACTCCTTGACCTCCGGGGTGTGGTAGCTGTCCACGAGGGTCTTGACCCAGGGCTTGTCCTTGTCGGCGGTGCGGACCGCGATCAGGTTGACATAGGGCCCCTTCGGATCCTCGCGCAGGATCGGGTCCTTGACCGGATCGAGCCCCGCCTGGGTTGCATAATTGGTGTTGATCGCGGCGGCGTCGACGTCGTCGAGCGCACGCGGGGCCTGTGCCGCGTCGACCTCGATGAACTTGAGCCTCTTCGGATTCTCGGTGATGTCGAGCACCGTCGGCTTGAAGCCGGTGCCCTCCTTCAGCTTGATCACGCCCTTGTCGCGCAAGAGCAGCAGCACGCGGCCGCCATTGGTCGGGTCGTTCGGGATCGAGACCTTGCCGCCCTCAGGGATATCGGCAAAGGCCTTGTGCTTCTTCGAATAAACGCCGATCGGGAAGTTCACGGTCAGCGCGACGGACTCGATCTTGTAGCCGCGGTCGGTCTTCTGGTTGTCGAGATAAGGCTGGTTCTGGAACGAATTGGCCTGGATCTCGCCGGCATCGAGCGCGGCGTTCGGCACGACGTAATCGGAGAATTCGATCAGCTGGATGTCGAGGCCCTGCTTGGCGGCGATCGGCTTCACCGCCTCGAGGATCTGCGCATGCGGTCCCGGCGTCACGCCGATCTTGATGGTCTCGGCGCTCGCGGCAGCGGACCAGGCGACGAGCACGGTTGCGAGGATCACGGGAAGGCGAAACGACATCTTTGGTCTCCGGCAGTCTGCGGCAATGACGGGAACCGTATTCGCTTCTCCGCCGTGCGAAATCAATGAAATGAATATCCATATTGGCGGCAGGTAGTGGGCTGCGCCTTCTCGATTCACCACCGAACGTGAAACGAATTCGCGGCGGCGATTGCACCCACGACAAGCGGCCGGCACATCACGGCCAGCCGCGCTCTCGCGACGTCATCCTCGCGCGCTGTCGACCAGCAGATTCCAGATCCGCTGGGTTTCGCACCTGGTGCGGACATCGGGGCTTGTCTCCGGCTCCGAGGGTGAGCGGCCACCGGCCGGCTTGGCCTCAGACGGCGTGATCCATCGCTCCGAGATCGGATCGTACCATTTTCCGATCGACATTCCGATAAACATGTCGCTCACGAAGATCACCTCGCCGAACAAATTCGCGTGCCTCTCTCGCCCGCTGCAGCTGACGCAACGTCCGTGTGGAAAACGAGGTTCGCTTACGAACGTTCCTGGGAATGAACGG
>Ga0081540_1003819_pt1 | contig 11788 bp, 7 predicted proteins | sample TabmetS2T1R1_FD_71024 | JGI IMG/M metagenome (GOLD analysis project Ga0081540, IMG submission 71024) | Tabebuia heterophylla rhizosphere microbial communities from the University of Puerto Rico - S2T1R1 | ecosystem: Host-associated > Plants > Roots > Rhizosphere ...
ATCGGACTGCACCGTGTCCTTTACGTGGCACATGTTGAAGGCCTGCTTCAGCATTGCGTCCACGGCCTTCTCGTTTCCTCCCTCCCCGTATTTCACGATCGAATTGCCGAAATCGGGGAGGGCGCGCAGATAGGCATTGTCGACCTTTTCAACGACCTTCACGATGAAGAACGGATCCTCCGCCGTGGGATCGTCGTTCTCCAGGTTGACCACGACATTGCGTTTGCCGCCGTAGTCGGCTAGTCGCGCGAGATTCATTACGGCCGCGTCCAGGTCCGGCTTCTGCCCCTGCTGGGCCGACAGGTGCTGCCGTACGCTCGGAGAACCGATTGTAGCTGCGATATCGATCCATTTGCAGCCGTCCCGGACAGCTGCTTCGGCAGTGCTGGTTTCGGTCGTCGCAAAACATCTACCGGGCAGCCCGAGGTCGACAATATGCGAGCGTGCCTTGGCAACAGCCTCACGAAAACTCTCCAGGTAGGCCGAGTCGGTTGAAGGAAAATGATTCAGCAGCGGATTGACGTTATAAACAGCGAATCTCTCCGCGACCATTGCCGGGAACTCTTTGATATCCATACTCGGAACACTGGGCTTCCGGACGCGATTATCCGGACTTTCAATGTAGGCACGGAAGGGCCACGATGTGACGGCCAGCCGATCACGCGGACGGGTCGGAAAAACCAGATCCGGATGACGACTCTGTTTCTTTGATTGAGCCGAGTCTTCGACGGAAAGGCAACCTGCGCAGGCGAGAGTCGCCAACTGCTTCAGGAAATCACGACGTGATGAACGCAAAGCGGCATCAGCGAGCATAGAGAAGTGGAGCGCTGAACAACTTTATCTCAATCAATCATAAACATCCCATAGTAGAGTTCTACTCGCCACGGGTGGACCGCGTGTCTTTTATTGCTGATCGCATAGATTTGCCCGTAGGTCATGAATTTCCATTGGCGTCCCCGGCGGGATTCGAACTCGCGTTAACGCCGTGAAAGAAACCGGTTACTCGCAACATTAAGGCACTGCTGAGAATCAGAATGCATCGGAAATGAATCCGAGTAACAGGAAACGAACAGCTTAAGTGCTCCGCAGAACTCCGCGGGCGCTTCCAGATGCGTGATGCTCAGTCTGCGGATAGCCGGCAATACGCCACCTGAATTAGTTCGCCAGAATCTGAAATCTGCAAGACTAGACTCAGAATCTATGAAGAATTGGCTTGTCCATAAGATGTGCGCCGACGGTTAGCTTCTCCGGGCAGTCGTTGACGTTTCATTCAGGTCAAACGTTACTTTTCGTCACATGCAAATGAGGAAGAAATGACTCGATGCCGAGATTAGAAAAAACAATTTGTTTGCTGTTCCGGCCATCCTTGAAGATACCTGTTTAGTGAATTTGAACTATGAACATCTTTACAACGATGAATATGGCAGGCATTTTGGTTCTGGAGACGAGTTGAATTCTATCATCCAGACATAGAATCTAAGCGCAGACCTTCAGGACCCCTCAGTGAAAAGATGAAGTCGATCAGAAGATACGGCATGCCCGGAGGCCAAGGCGTATTTGTCCCTCTGCATGATTGGTTTCCATCCATGTAAATCTGAAATAACTGCAGCGCAAAGCGGCATCAAGAATGTATGCGATCAATGTCAGAACAAAGCCTTCCGCCGAACCCGGAAGGTCCTCATTGGGTTGATCGGTATCCGCCGATCTGAAATGCCCATGGTCCTTGATCGACGACAACAGGCCTTACCGCTCATTGAGCTCGGCAAAAAAGGATGATTCGGACAGATCGTTGTCTTGGTGAACGATAATGTCCTTTATCACGATTGAACGTCAAGCATCATTCCACGCTGCTGTATCGTGAGCCACTCCTTGGGGCACGACCTCCGTCAACATCGCCGAAATAACTGAATGACTAAGTTGCATACCCCCTCTCGCGGATTACCGCCATCCCCACCAAATCGGACCAAAAGCGGACCAAAGATTGGATGATCTGTAAAGATGTGCCTGTATTAAATATTCTTTCAATCTCTTCGAATTTCGGAGAATGATTCGAGTCCTATGGACTCACGGATAGGAGGGTGATCCCCGTGAAGAGACAAGGTGGGTACTCAAGCCTGGATCAAGCACTGTGGCTAGCAATCCGAAACCGTACGAAAGCCATCAGCTTCGAACGGTATAGAAGTTTCGTCAACCGAGTCCTGGGTACTGAGGAAAGCAATTCTCATTCGTACGAGTTGCTTAGATTGGCGACAGAGGCCTTCCTGCTGACGGAGTGTGGCGTTGTCCCAGGAACACGGAGTGACGAGAAACGCCGCTCATTCGATCGCACTGAGTCCAGGTACCCGGAAGACCTGGTCCGGAAGAAACTGAGTGAATATCTTGGATCACCGCCACAGCTGGAGCACATAGCACGTGTGATTAAAGAAGATTTGCCTGATCTGGACGAAAGTCCAGACACAAGCGATCGCGTTCTTATGAGCCCAGTCAGTGAACCATGCCTGATCGAACTGATCTGGTCGTACTGGCTCGAAGAGGGAATGCTGATCCAGACCATGGAAGCAGTGACTCGCCGCTTTCAAAACATTAGAGCGCCCGCTGATCAGGATCCGTTGTCCCATCTGAATATTGATCCTTTGCGACCTCTCAACAACTTGCTCTGGGGATTTATTCAGGACGAGCCTCGCCGGCTTACCGTGAAGCGGCGGTCATATGAATACATTCACCAATACGGACTGTCTCTGCACGGCAAAGCGGCCGGTCATGACAGCACGACAGAAGGCCATTCGAAATTCGTGGAGACGTTCCACAATTTGCTGCACTTGGCCGCGACGTTCTTTAAAGGGGACGACGATACTACGGTGATTGCTGATGGCTATCCGCTATTGAAAACACTGAAGGAAGTACATGTCCTGCTGGCGCATGGGGTGCACAACCAATTCGGAGACCTGCCATGGACAGCCCGGGCCGAGATGTTGCAACAACAATGGATCCTGGCACAGCCTGAGATCCTCGACTTCCTCAAGAGCCAGGTAACGCTCTCCTATGAGGAAGCCTGGATGGCGCAAGTCGATATCATGAAGACTCTGCAGGGCTGGTCCCACGTTTCGATAGCCCACTTCCGCGACCTGTCGGTTTACGGCGAGCGGATTCTGCTGTCCGTGCGCTATGGCAGTTGGACGACTATCAACGATCAAGGCCGTGCCAAGAACTGGGCGCGCTACTGGCGACCGGAGATTCAAGGCTACGCGCATGCGTACCGCGCTGCCAACGGCATCGACCTGACCGCTTGACTGGTCCAAATACTCCACGGTTTCCGGAGTGAATGTCTACAGCACTTTGTTCTTCCGTGTCGATGATTTCGAACTGGCGCTGCAAAGGGCACGTTCTCTCGTTAGTCGGCTCGAAGAGGAGCCACACGTGAATCCGAATACCCAAACCAAGGAGTCCATCTGAATCGACGATTTGTCCAAAGTAGTCATGGGCAAGTAGTCATGGGCAGGAAGTGTAGTCGGCTGACCGAACAGCGATTGGTACCATTTCAGGCCACCTTGACACTTCGCGGACTCCTATGATCGCCCACGTACGCTTCATCGGGTTCCCTCTGCGGACTAATGCCTGGCTTGACCGGTCATAAATAGCCTAAAACTAAGTCGTCCAAAAATGCATTGTGTTTGCATTTGGCGCTCGGACAGACCGAGAGTGAAAACAATAAGAGCCGTACGGCTGCCGAAATCGAACGAGCCACAAATTGACGGGATGGGTTTACGAGAAGCGAGTCACGGCGTCAGCAAACGACGCTATTCGTTGAGTAGTGCCTGTTCGATGATGCTCGCAGCTGCATCGAGTCCCTGAGTATCAGCAATGATCTGTTGTAAGTAACGTGCTTTATTTCCGTATTTCGAATCGTCCAAGACCTTCCGTATCGATTCCAGAAGGCGGTTCGCTGTAAGGTTCTCGAATGCGATAAATTCACCCACCCCGTGATATGCAATTCTGGCAGCGATTCCTGGTTGGTCGTAAGTGATTGGGAGGGCAACCATCGGCACACCTTGCGCAAGCGACTCAAGCACAGTGTTGATACCCGCATGGGTAATACAAAGAGCTGCTCGTTTCAGCAATGCAATCTGTGGCGCTTTGCGAACGATGATCGCACCTGCCGGCACAGGGCTAAGAACGTTCGCATTCACGTTGTTGCCGATGGAAAGCACCAGCTGAGTAGACGGTAAGCTGGCCATTGCAGTCAGAATTGCGTTATAGATCTTCTCGATTCCATTGACCAACGTGCCGAGTGAGGCATAAATCAACGGTTTGCTGTTCAACCTTTCCCAAGGAAAGGGGATATCCTCGCGACCATCGTCGTCGTGGAATGGACCTGCATAATGGAACGTGGCTGGCCAGGGGATATTCGGGAAGTCAAACTCGCGCGGCGTTTGCGTGATCTCAGCCAGCTTTGAATGAGTAGCTCTCGGATCATCCCAATCAATCTGCAATCCATATTTTTCCGCATAGATCTTCGCGGAATCTGCTGCCGGCGCAAAAAGTCTCTGTACCTGTTTCACGCCCGCGATATTTCTGGCATGGGCCTCTTGAGTGGTCTCATGGGGCCAGGGAAAGACGCAGACTGGGCTCGCCCCGGAAAAGTCCATATGAAGAATGGTCCATATATGTACGTAAGGTATGCCAAGACTCATAGGAACAAGTTCCATGAACAAATGTCCTTTATCGATAACCATTGCGTCGACCCTGTTCTCTTCAAGCTTCTTGCGTAATCGGTCCGGCATCACTCTCAGAAGAGAGGGCGTTATCATGTGTTGCTTCCAGTCATCATTGTTTTGGAGTGTTGCCACCGTACCAAAGATTTTTGTGATGGAGCCTGTTGGATAATCCTCTTCACAAAAGGGTACAAAGGGCAGATTTGCCGCATGCGTGAAAGGCTCAACATCATGAATTCCGAAGAAGAGAATTTCATGTCCACGGGATTGGATTTTCCGTGCCAGGGCTGTCATTGGATTCAGATGTCCGGACATAGGTAAACTCAGGAAGCCAATTTTCACGGTCACATACTCCTTTAGGAATAGACACCTTTCTTAAGCCGTTTATTCCGTTTTGAGACCAGGACTTCTTGATCCTCAAGGCGCCTTTTCATTCATAGGGACTGTCTTGCGTAGGTGGCGTTCTCTAATCCTGATTGTGTTGCTGTCTGGCATCATTTGGTAATTGCTTTTCGATAACGCATATCAAATATTGGTTATGCTGTGATGTCGACCTAAAGACCAGCGCCTGCGCGCCGAACAAAGAACCATAGAGGTAGAATGAATCCTGAGAGGACAGGCTGCGCAGGTGGGGGGATCCCAGCGCAGCCCCTTTTTTCTATCCGCATCACGCCGCCCGGCTGTCGTTTGCCATCCACCGCCAGTGTTGGCCTTTTTCTCAATGCGCTAGGGTCACACATTTATTGGATGACAGTAAGCACAGCAGTATTGCTTGTGATGCTGCCTGATTTAGCAGTGATGTTACTGGTCTCGGTGCTGCTGACAGTTTTTGCGCTTGCCAACCCAGCATCGTCGATCGTTGCCGCGAGGTTGTTCGAGGATGCCCAGGTGACCGTGCTTGTCATATCAACCGTATTGCCATTCTGTAGAATTCCGATTGCCGTATATTGCTGCGTCTGCCCTGATGAGATCGTTTGACTCGACGGGGTTATCGAGATAGATGCCAAATTTGCAACTGTAATGGTCACAGTAGTTGAACCACTGATCCCATCTAACGTTGCGCTGATGGTCGCAGTGCCAGAAGCTACCCCAGTTACAAGCCCGGTTGAACTGACAGTTGCAATAGTTATGTCCGACGACGCCCAACTGACGGAATATGTGACCGTTTCCGTGCTGCCATTGTCGTAGGTTCCGGTAGCCGTCATCTGCTGAGTCTTCCCAATCGCAACCGATGGCGTTGATGGAGCAACGGTGACAGTAGTCAAAGTCGGACCGATAAAGAAGCCTTTACATCCTGAGATGGCGACCACGATAGCTGTGCACAAAAAGACCCTGAGGCGCACAAACGTGGCAAACGAGTGAGTTGGCAATGCGGCACTATTAGCTCCACGTGTCACGAATGTGTAGTTATTCGTGCGCACGGGGCGCCTCCTCACTACTTTTCGGAGAAACGGAAGGGCTGACCGAAGTCTGTACTTCCCGCAACTGAATGGCCGCGTTTGTTCCCGTATCAATTCGTCTCAAATTGCGAGGATCGATCTGCACTTCCCGGACCAGGTGCGGGGTGATGAGAAATACGATTTCTTCATGCTGCACCTCATGCTGCTGGGTGCTGAACAAGTACTTGAGCCCTGGTATTTCTCCTAATCCCGGAGTACCGCTCACCGTGCGATTGTTCTGTTCTTGAAGAAGTCCACCCAGAAGGTTGCTCTCGCCTTCCTTGAGACGGATCGCTTCTTCAACGCTCTGCTGACCGATGATGGGCTCGGTGACGCCGCTGATTGTCGTCGTGCCATTCTCGGAAGAGATTTCCACTTTCACTTTGAGGCTGACATCGCCGTTATAGTGAATCGCAGGCTGCATCTCCACGTTCACGCCCACATCGATGTACTGGAACTGCGTGTTCACAAGAGGACTGTTTGACGAGGTAGCAGTAGAGGAAAATGATCCGGTTGCTATCGGGATTCTTTGGCCGATTTTCAACGTGGCTTTTTGGCCATCGGTTGCGCGCAGGCGCGGGTTTTGCAATATTCTCGTGTCACTATCTGTCAGTAGCATGTTCGCAACCGCCGTACCGACAGTAAGAGAGAAGTTTTTCGCGGTCAGGTTGGCAAGGTCATTGAGCGTCAATGTAGCGCCGGATGCGGTGCTCGTCGTTACTAGCGATGCTGTCAGCGTTTGTGGCCACTGTAGGCCGATATTGCGCATCTTGTCCCGATCAACCTGCAGCACAGCAACATCGATCACCACCTCTGGTCTTGCTTTGTCCAGGTCATCAATGAGTTGCTCCGCCAGAAGCAGTTGATCGGGAGTGCCGCGCATAACAATCGCATTCTGACTGGGCACAGCAAACAACTTCGCTTCGACCAGAACATTGCGGAGCGCAGTTTGAACGTCGTTCAAATCCGTTTGTTGCGTTGCATTCCCAAGATAAAAAACCTGAACCGCTTGCTGTTCCAACTGCTGGCGTTTCCCTCGGCTGTCAGCAGCAACAAAAATCGTATTTTGCGTAACTGGCTTCCAGAAGGTTCCAGAAGTCGTCGCCAAAATGCGAAGCGCTTCGGGCAGAGCTGTGTTGCTCAAATCGATGGAAATTTGCTTCGATGTGTACTCCGGATCAAACAGCACATTGATGCCTGCGGCTTTGCCGACAGCTTCATAAACAACCTTGCTGTCTTCGGCCATGTGCAAAGTAATTGGCTCATTCGAGATCGATCGAAGTTCAACTGGCTCGGCGATGGATGCCAACCTTGTCCTTTCGCTGGGTAACTGTGGAATGTCGCCCTTCTGCGGTAGAGCCGGAGCTACGCGTTCCGCCAGGCTGGCTATTCCTTGTTCTGCCGCATGGTTTGACGGATCAATAGCTGTAGCGCGAAGAAACTCGGTCAGGGCGGCCGTTGTCTTCCCGTTCTCTTTTAGTTCATTGCCACGTTTGACATGTTGGGCGGATGCCAGGAGCCGGGTCCTTTCGCACGACGCTTTGTAGCGCAGGTCATCTGGATCCTGGAGCACGGCGGTCCGAAAGGCAGCGAAGGCTGCGTCATAGTCTTGACGAGTTTCGGCGGCCTGTCCTTGTTTATAGAGTGATCGCGCGGATTCGCACAGTCCATTTGAGACCGCAGCAACCAGCAGAAAGCCAATCAATCCCGTTGACGGCATACACTTGAAAATCTTCACAGAGAAATACCCCTGACGGGGATTGCCTTGAGAAGATCAAAAACTTCCAGAAAATGTGATGAATTTGCTTGGTTGAAGGAACGATGACACATGGATGGAGTGAGAGATTCGTCTGCGTGTGACAAGGCCAATATCGTAAGTCCAGTGCGACTGACAACTCGTGATATCGCGATTCAACCGAAGCAGAGAACAACCCTTCTCTCACTCCCATTTGCATGACGCGCAGTGAGTCACCTGCGCTCGGGGTGGGAACGTCAGGAAATAGTTTTTATAGGAAGCGAACGAGAACGCGAGGCAAAATAAATGAGGCCATCATCATGCCAGTTCGGCCAGATAACGACCTCAAATAAGTTTCGCCCGGGAACAAGTGTCTGCTTTGCAGCGATGACTATCGTTCAACGTGTGTTTGCAGATGCACAGGAACCTTGTCCACCTTGTAACCTACTGGCACCTGGAACAGTGCCCCATCGGGCTCGCCACGTTGAATATTCGTAAGAGAATAGGTGGTCTGGCCAAAACGTGGATCATTCTGGGTGCTTTGGATAACCAATTTGAGATCGGGCGAATACCATGTCTCACGGGTGATAACAATGTCTTTGTCGTTCCCAATTGTGCCCGCGGGGATAGTATCGGTATTCCGTGTTCCAGTGACTTGAAGGCCTTCGATTGTTTTTGTGCCGAGCGATTCCGCCTTCGTATCATCTCCCTTGTCAGCATTAGGCGAAACTGCGCGACCCTGCACAGAAAACATCATGTTCGTGGCTGGGCCGCCTGGCGCTCCTGCAAATCCGCTGGCCATGGCTGTAACCGCCCCTGCTGGTGGTGGCTGAGGCATTGGTATCACATGAGCAACCTTGGTGTCAGACGTGTAGTCGATGTGAGTTTTTGCTACAGAATCGAAGATGGTCGTCAGAGTCGGGCCGTTTTCCTGAGAAGACGCTGAAGAGGATTTCCAGGGGCCGATCGTGCTCAGTTTCTGGATGCGAACGGTTCTCCCTTCGCTGTCGCGAGCGATCGTAGCCGTTGTGGTTTGGTCGATGTGCGAACCATCAGCGAGTGTCTGCTTCATCTCGGTATTCGCCTGCGCCTGATACGGCTCATTCTTAACCGTCTCGGCACTCTCCTGGAGCGCAAAGCCCGCACCCGTTGAAACGATTCCGATCTGCGTGGGTCCGAATGGCGGAGCAATTACAGTGGCGGTTGTGGGGTCCTGGTCATGGCTCATCGCTACGGTGATTTGCGCTTTGCCATAGCTCAGGGAGCCGAACAACATCGCAATGAAACAGCAGAATGTTTTTTGGCGAAATAATCTGTTCATTTCTTCTCCTTCATAACTTCAAGTGGCAAAGACAAGCTGATGGCCCGCGGCAATCCATCATCGCCTAGCGTCAACTCTGCAACGATCCGGCGATCGTGAGGTGTTGCGTTCAGCGGAAATCCGAGCGACAACAGTTCGGATTGAGACATTGACACCCGAATGGTTGCATCTGTCCCCGTAGAGACATCATTGTTGGAATACGGAAGCTGTAGAACCATTCGCCGTGAACCGGCGTCTGACTCATGCTTGGGACGCACACGATGAGTTTTTGGCGGTTCACTGATTGAAACTTCTGCAACCGGAACCGCAGGCGCGTTGTGAACATTCTTTGCCGAAGACATCTGAGCTCGATTAGCTTGAGACCGACTTCTCGTCAGCAGTGATTCTTGTCGGCGGAGATGCATGATCCATGCGGCTGTAAGCCCAACAGCAACCAGCAAGACAGCCGCCAAAACCGGTCTCCACCAGAAGGAGCGCTTCTGATATGCGTCGTCAGATACCTGCAAACGGCGGGAGGCCAGATCCCTTAATCGTTCTCTGAGAGCAGGAGACGGATCGCGCGGCGAGAGATCTCTAAGCAATCCGAGAAGGTATTCTACGCGTGAAGTGTCCGAAATCTCTGTTCGCCTTGACTGTTTTTGTTTTCCCATCCTTGTTCCTCCTTTCTCCATCAGATCGCAGCTGCTTTCACTTCATCCGGCATCGGTCGCCGCAACCTGGCTGCCAGCAGTGTCTTCGCGCGATTCAAGCGCGAAGCAATAGTTCCTTCGGAACATTGCAGAATCGTGGCTGCTTCCTGATAGCTCTTCTCCTGCAAATTACACAAAACCACCACCTCGCGATAATGAGAGGGCAGTTCAAGGATCGCACTGTACAGTATCTTCATCTCAGAGCGCGCCGCCAGCACTTCTGAGACATCCCATACCCGATTTTCCTGACAGAGTCTGTTCAAGAGCTGACTCCATTCGGGTGTTTCCAGCACAGTATCTAAAGGAAGCAGGCGGCGGGAACGACGATGCTCCTCCCTTGCAAAATTCCGCGCGATTCCCAGAAGATAGCCTTCGAACGTTCCCTTTTCCGGATCAAATTGCCCGACGGTCCCAGAGCACACCGCATTGAGGATCACAACGAATACTTCCTGAGTAAGCTCCTCGGCGATGGCAATTGACCCTGTCATATACGTCAGAAAACGATAAACAGAGCGATGATAACGGTCATACAGAATCAAAAATGCCTGCTCATCTCTTTGCTTCAGGCGCGAGACGAGTTGGACATCCGCTTCAGCACAGCTTGCCGACGTTTTTTTCCTGGTGCCAGACCGTGACCACAACAATGAATGTTCCCTGCCTTGTATTGCTTGGCCGACGTAAAAACTTCCTTCTTCGCTCGAAATTTCTTTTTAAAGGGAGCATTAGCATGGTTGGCGCTAAACAAGCCTCGCTCTACCGATCGCCCTGGAAACTTCTGATCTAGAGTTTTGATTGCAAACTGCCTAAAACCAATATTGCCTTGACTTTGACGCAGGCCTTCATTCATACTCCGGCAACTATCGAAGGCAAAGTGTTACCAATACCAAACTAGTCAGCGCGATCCCCTTCCACTGAAGGAGGCGGTACTGTGACTTCGAGCAAAGAGATTCGATTTGTACTCAGTGTAGGTGCCATCATCCTCTTCGGAATAACGGCTGCATGGGCGGCTATTACCGGTTCAATTTCTGGAGTAGTCACCGATCCGGCAGGCGCAGTCATGCCAGGACTCACCATCGTCGCCACCAACGAGGCGACAAATATTGCCACGACGGCCGTCACCGACTCCAAAGGGTTTTACAACTTTCCAACCCTTAATGTCGGTATCTATGACGTAAGTGTTAAGCAGCCCGGATTTCGTGATTACTTGCAGACTGGTGTGAAGATCGACGCAAACTCTGTCATTCGCATCGATCTTCAGATGGAAATTGGAGCTGTCACCAACACCGTAAATGTCAAGAGCGATGCGTTGCAGGTTGAGACACAGAGCACCCAGATGGGCGTAGTGATCGACGGCCAAAAGATTACTTCTGTGCCGTTAAACGGACGATCCTACATCGACCTGTTGAAATTGCAACCAGGTGTGTCGCCTTACTCCCATAGCCAGGACAGCGGCACATCGGGAGTCGGAGCAACGCAGGTCTCCGGTGATCTGGACAACGGCCAACAATCTGTCAACGGAGGCCGCACCGGGTCCAACGCGTTCATGGTGAATGGGGCAAATGCGGAAGAAGGCGTCCACAACGGCGCTGCAATGATCCCCAATCTAGACTCCATCGCGCAATTCCGTATCATCACCAACAACTTCGACGCAGAGTATGGAAACTACAGTGGCGGCCAGATCAATGTAGTTACCAAATCGGGAACCAATCAGTATCACGGCACGGTATTCGACTTCCTGCGCAACACGGATCTGGATGCCAGAAACTACTACGCTCCCACGCGCGGCGTTTTCATCCAAAATCAATTCGGCGGAACGATCGGGGGGCCAATTCGCAAGAACAAAATTTTCTGGTTCGCCGACTACCAGGGAACGCGGCAGACTTTGGGACAGA
>Ga0081540_1003820_pt1 | contig 11788 bp, 12 predicted proteins | sample TabmetS2T1R1_FD_71024 | JGI IMG/M metagenome (GOLD analysis project Ga0081540, IMG submission 71024) | Tabebuia heterophylla rhizosphere microbial communities from the University of Puerto Rico - S2T1R1 | ecosystem: Host-associated > Plants > Roots > Rhizosphere ...
CTGTCGGCACGTAGTACATTGCGAGCACGATTCCGCTCACGATCATGATCAGGAGCACGATGCCTGCCAGCGATCCGAAATTCCAAAGATAGTTCAGGTTTCTGGGCGCCGGATAGTCGCGCAGTTCGTGGTGCAGGAATGTGAAGATGGGAAGCCGATAGTCGATCCAGCGAACAACCGGATTGGAAAAGCCAGTCTTCTGCCGGGACACGCTTTGGTCGATCTGCGATGACATGCTGGTTTCTCACTTTGAATCGAGTATCCGCTCGCGTGGGCCATCGGCCCGCAGCAAAATCAGTTCAGGGTCCACCATATCGACGCGCGGCGGCTTGAACGTCGCCGCGCGTCGTGATTCACGGCTTCAGCAAACGTGACGCTGTTCAGTCGTCATCATCATCGTCGTCGGTTGCCTGCAGCCGGCCGTTTTGCGCGTTGACGACGACCTTGCTGGCTTGTCCGTTCTTCGAACCGACGGCCTCGATGTATCGACCCTCGCGCACAGTCTGCACGTTTGACCAGCCATCAGATTGCAGCTTCTGACGCACCTGATCTTCGCTGACGGGTTGATCGCCTCCTATGAACGCAGGGCCCTGGTTCGGTCCCGCGGTCACCACCGCGATGCCTGTCATGCCCGCCAGCACCAGGCCAGCGGCTGCCCACAACAATTTGCGACTCATCAAGTTTCTCCTTCTTCGTCGAGACTAATGCCCCAAATCGAACACATCTGCCGTCAGGCCGTTGGCCCGGAGCGGAACTCGGGTTTGGTGAATTGAAATGCTCAGCCTCGCATCAGAGCCGCTCGAGGCGGCGAGCGCGTTTGGCGCCAGAGATGGCGCCTTGCCGGTTCAGTTGCGGCAACGGCACAGATGGTCAGCATCCGAGCGATAGCGCGCGAACGCTGCCGTGCTTTCGCAGCGCTGCGCAAATCGGCTCGAAGTCGTTCTGGGGAAGTAGGATTGATAGCGGGCATGCGGCGTCCTTGGTGAAACACTGGACGCGATTCTTGGGCATGTCGCCTCGTGGGGAGATCGCTTCCCCATGGCGCGCAAATAGAACTACGCTTTTAACTTGTCAATCAGAGCAGCGTGTAATGAGAGGCGCCTCGCTCAAGAGTGATCGTAGACTCGCGAGGGTAAACAACCAGGACGCGGCTCATGATCAATCGCTCTTATCATTCATTGGACGTAACGATCAGGTGAGCCTTGAGTAAAGTCGCACGGGGTGGCCTACGGGAAGATGATCCAACGCTGTGTTCACGCAAGGATGATTGATACGACGTGCGTTTGGCTCGCAGCTCGATTGACAAACACGGCCAATTTCGCCAAACGGCAAGCTTGGGGAAGCGATCTCCCCACGAGGCAACATGCCCAAGAATCGCGTCCGAATTTTCCGAGAAGGACGCTGCATGCTTGCCGACCCCTATTTTTCCTCTAGCAGAGACCTCGAGTCGTTAAGCATTGCTGAGCGTCGCATCGGCCTCGGGTTCGGCTTCGTTCGCAATCGTGTTTCGCGACATTTTGCCGAACTCTTGAAGCTCCTTCCCTGCAAACTCCAGGCATCAGCCGAAGAAGGGATTGTTCTTTTCGGTCTCGGATGCCATCGCATTACTCTGCTTTCGTGTACGCGCGCTGCAGCTGCTTTGGGGACGAGGTTGCAACGCTCGTGCCTTCCACTTACTTCGCCGAGCTCGCTTACTCCCCTTTCGGATCGACGTGGCTGCGACAGGTGCGCCGAGATGGTCCTCACGCTCGGCGTCGGTCATTTGGGTGCGAGGACCAGGGAAAGCCAAGGAAGCTTCAAATGGGGACAATCAACAGCGGAGAGTAAGATGACAATAGATACAGAACGCCGAACCCTCATCGCCGCGATGGCCTCGACAGCTGTCTTCGCGAGCACAAACGCCATTGCTCAGGGGAATTCACCTTCTCAGGGCAATCAACGATCAGGAGCTAAGAGCATGCAATATCAAACAAAGCCAATGCCGTTCGATCCCAAATCCATCTCGGGCATCTCGGAGAAGGTGCTCGTCAGCCACTATGAGAACAACTATGCCGGCGCGGTGAAGCGTTTAAACGCTATCGGTTCACAGCTTGCCGAGCTGGATTTTGCCAAAGCGCCAAACTTCATTATCAATGGGTTGAAGCGCGAGGAATTGATCGCCTCTAATTCGATGATCCTGCACGAGATCTATTTCGACGGTCTTGGCGGCGGCACAAAACCAACCGGCGGGCTGGCCGATGCGATCGCACGCGATTTCGGCAGCATGGAGCGCTGGCGCACCGAATTCGCGGCAATGGGCAAAGCGGAAGGCGGTGGCTCCGGTTGGGTGATCTTGGCCTACTCGCCTCGCGACAAGCGTCTTGTCAATCAATGGGCGGCCGACCACACGACCACACTAGCGGGAGGTCGTCCGGTCCTGGTGTTAGACATGTACGAGCACGCCTATCATATGGACTATGGTGCCGCCGCCGCGCGCTACGTCGACATCTACATGGAAGCCATTCGCTGGGAAAACGCGGCACGGCTCTACGAACAATATAGCCGCGAGAGTTAAGAATCCAAGCGAACAGCGATTGAGCCGTGGCAGAGATGGCGCGCCGTCAGGTCGACACATGATTCATTCTGACTGAATACGAGCGCGGCCATGTCAGCGGCGTGTCCATCTATGCTAGGTGGAGGGCCGCATTGAGACCTTCTCCTTCGGTATCGAACGCTGTGTGCCGTGGCGCTCCAGGTTGACGATGGCTTCTCACGCCATGGCGAGGCAACACTTCTTTGCCCCATCGCCGGGAAGGCAGGGCAATAGCGGTGGAGGGAGGCACCGGAACCTTTCTTCCCACGGCTCAGCAGGCGGCTCCTACCAGCACCGAGATTATTTCATGGCAGACCCCGGCTTTTTCGACGCGATGCGACTCCCACCCACGGTGCTCATCGCGCTTGATAACCGCACATTTCATGTCGCCCTGCAGCCTTGGCATTATCTGCTGCGAATGACGCACATACTTTCCACGGCCGCGTTTTTTGGCGGCATTGTGCTCTTCGATTTGCGCCTAATTGGTGTGAGATCTGCAGCCAAGCTCAAGTCGCTCTCGGCCGATATCATGCCATGGCTCTACTTTATCTTTGGGATTGCGATGCTTAGCGGCGTTCTTCTCTTCCTCTATGACCCAATTGCGGTCGGAAGCCGCAGCTATTTCGTGCCGAAGATCATTCTGATTGGTCTCGGGTTGGTGAATGCGGCGCTCTATAACCGATTTGCCTACGAGCATGCGTTGGCGGCCGAGGCACGAACACCATGCTCGGCGAAAGTCGCAGGGGCTCTGTCGATCGCGCTTTGGGTAGGCGTTGTGGCCTCCTCCGCGATGAACATTGAGGGCGCGCCGGGGCCCTCGTCGGTGAGCCGTCGCTGGCCCGATAACGTCCTACTCGCCAATGAAACTGGCCGGAAAGACGCCGGGACCTGGAAAATTCAAGAGTCTGGAGTCGCCCAATTGCGATAGGTCTAGGTATCCAGCGCCAACATACGTCTGTGCGTGAATACGGGAACAGAAGACGTTCGCGTCGAGCCGGTGGCCTCAGGCGCACCTGATGGCCAAGTTTGATCAATTCGCGTACCCAGCGATGCGAGGTGCCGCTCGCCTCAATGCCGACGCGCCAGCAAGGCAACTTGGTAAAGAATGGCAGCATCTGCACTCGCCGAAGCGACCGGCGGCCTGGCCGGGTCGCATCAACGCCGTGAACCTGAAAATCACTCTTGGGCAGGTCAAGGCCGATCGTGGTAACCTCCATGCGGATGGCTCCCATTTTGCTCGTGAATGCCTGATAGCCTTGACACCTTGGCAGCTAGATGCCGCGAGCGGGGGATCCACCTCACTTGCTAATTGCCAGAAGTCGACTCAAACTGGTCGAGTTTAGGCGAGCAGCAACGAAAGCACCAACGAGACTGGCCAATAGCAAAACCGACCGGCTAGTTTCGACCCAGTCTGCAGCTCTTTTCTCGAACGCGTTATCAGGATAGTCTCGTTCCTGCCTAGCGCGCTGGCGAGCCGCTGACGCCTTCGGCACGAGGGTGCCGCTCCATCAGAAAAACTCATTCGCCGTCCACCGGACGCGCGTCGAGCAGGAGTTTGCCCGCATGGTTCGCTTTGTCCGTCTGCTTGTCGTGGCCCTTCTTGGAGGCCTGACAGGCTTAGCTAATCCCGCTGCCTCGCAGCCCGCCACCAACGAACTCATCATCCTGACGACCACCACCACGCAGGACAGCGGAATCCTCCGCGTTCTGACCGACGCCTTTGCCAAGAAGTCGGGTTTGACGGTGAAGGCCATCGTCGCCGGCAGTGGCGACATCTTGAAGCAGGGCGCACGCGGAGAAGGAGACGTGCTGCTTACACATTCGCCTGATGCCGAGAAGACTTGGATGGCGGACGGCAATGGAACGTCGCGAAAGCTCGTCATGTATAATGACTTCGTGATCATTGGGCCGGAGACCGATCCGGCAAAGGTCAAGGGTTTGAAAGCCGCCGAGGCCCTGCGGCGCATCGCGGAAACCGAGTCGGCGTTCGTTTCGCGCGGCGATCAATCCGGAACGCATGTGCGCGAGCTTGCGATGTGGAAGCGGGCCGGTGTCGATCCAAAAGGTCAGTCCTGGTATCGCGAGACCGGACAGGGCCAAGGCCTGACGATGGACGTCGCCTCACAATTTCAGGCATACGCCTTCACCGATCGAGGCACCTACCTCACTCAGGCCAAGCGCATCGGTCTGCCCGTACTCGTCGAAAATGACCCTGCGCTGTACAACATCTACCATGTGATGCCGGTGAACCCCGCCAAGTTTCCCAAGGTGAATTCCTCCGCCGGGCAAGCGTTCGCCGACTGGATTGTTTCAACCGAGGGACAGGCGGTCATCGCGGAAGTTGGGAAAGCCCAGTACGGACGATCGCTGTTCATGCCGGCCGCGACCAAGCAGGAAAGCGAACTCCTTCAGAACTAGGATCTGATATGGGGCTGGGCTCCTGGGACTACTGGGCGGAGATCGGTCAGGGCTTTATCGACGCGGTGCTGCTGCTGGTGACGGGCGATCCCGAGACGTGGGGGATCATCCGTCAGTCGCTGTATATCTCTGTGTCGGCGACTGTCGTCAGCATGCTGTTCGGCGTCCCCGCCGGCTTCTGGATCGCCTATTCGAGGTTTCGCGGACGCGGCCTGTTGCTTGCGATTTGCAACACCGGCTTTGGGCTTCCGCCCGTCGTCGTGGGCCTAGTGCTCTCAATCCTGTTGTTGAGGCACGGCCCTCTCGGCTACCTCAATCTTCGGTTCACGCCGTATGCCATGATGGTCGGCCAATTCGTCCTCAGCATGCCGATTGTCGTCAACCTCACAGTCGTTGCGCTCCAGCAGCTTGATCCAAAACTGCGGATGCAGATCAAGGCGCTTGGAGCGTCACGCCTGCAGACGCTTTGGCTATTGAGCCGGGAAATCCGTCTGCCGTTGCTCGTGGCCTACATGGCGGGCTTCGGCGCCGTGGTGTCGGAAGTCGGCGCGAGCCAGATGCTCGGCGGCAACCTGCCCGGCTCGACCCGGGTATTGACAACGGCGATCGTCATGGAGACCGGCATGGGCCACTACGATCGTGCCATGGCCTATGGCATCGTGTTGCTTCTGCTCGTGGCGATCGTCGTCGGATTCCTGACCTGGCTGCAGCACGGCGGCGGACGGCGGTGACCGACGTGCTTCTTCAAGCTTCGGAAGTCAGCGTCCGCCGCAACAAGCGCATCACGTTGCTGCCGATCGATTTTTCGGCACGCGCGGGCGAAACCATTGGCATCTATGGACCGAACGGAGCCGGCAAGAGCACGCTGCTGCTCGCGCTTGCCGGACTTCTGCCCCTTGAGTCCGGGACGATCGCATTGGCTGGACAGGTGCTGGGACGGGACCTGGCGCCTTTGGCGTATCACAGGCGAATCGCGGCCGTCTTCCAGCAGCCGCTGCTCCTGCGCGGCACCGTTGCCCATAACGTCGAGCTTGGACTCGCGCTGAGAGGAATTAATCGCAAGGAGCGTCGAGAGCGCGCTCTTCCCGTACTGGAACAATTGGGTATCGCACATCTCGCCGATCGCAGTGCGGGCACGTTGTCAGGCGGCGAGGCGCAAAGAGCAAGTCTGGCGCGCGCGCTCGTGCTGAAACCGGAAGTCCTGTACCTTGATGAGCCCTTTGCTGCCCTCGACCAACCGACCCGCCGGCGACTTGTTCACGAGCTAGCCGGCCTGTTGAAAACGCAGCAAAACGCAACGGTTTTCGTTACGCACGATCTTATGGAAGCTTCGATTCTGTGCGATCGCTGCCTCATCCTCGATGCGGGCGCCGTTCTTCAGGAAGGCGCGCCCGACGAGATCATTCGTCACCCGCGGACAGCGCGGGTCGCCGAAATCGTCGGCAGTGGCCACATCGGGAATGACGCAACAAAATCGGGGGCGCCCTAGGTGCTCACGGTCGTCCAGGAAAAGCCTGCTTGCGTGGGGCCGCTGACTTAATGGAGCGTATCTCACATTGGCCAAAGGTCTGGTACGGGCAAGCGGCTGACATTCGCCTAGCCTTAGCCAGCGCCGGAACCGGACATTGATCAGTGCCCCGGCGCATTCCAAACGGGCGGCGTCCAGGCGATAGTGCTTTTGCACGCTGAAGATGGAGCAATCGATGAATGCATGGGCCGCGAGGATCGCTGCTGCAGGAGTGTTCTGCACCGGGATGCTGGCTGCTGCAGACGCAGATGCCGACATGCTCGTGCTTAAGTGTTCGATTGGCGGTCAAGTGGCATCCGCGCCGTTCAACGTCGACCTGACGAACGGGACCATCAATACTGGAAAAGGAGCCATTTCCGCCGAGGTGGATAGCCGCGCCCTCAGTTGGCGCGAAGAAGGCGTTTTACGGACAATCAATAGGGACACCTATGCAATGTTTCGTCAGTTGCCTGATGGCTCTTTCTTTCAGATCGGGACGTGCCGACCATTGGAGGGATGACAGGTGTGACTGTGTGATCGCCTATTGTGTTGCCATCTACCATCTCCTCGCCATAGAATGCGCGCCTGTAGGCATCGGTCGTTTCTCCGATGAACCTAGCCGGGTCTCACGCAGGCACCCGGTCCCAAACAGACGGTTTCGTCCCAAGCGCTGCTCCTAAGCCCCCGCTCCCTGCGGGGAAGGAGTACGTGTATGGGCAATCAAATCGTTACTCCAATCGACTTTACGTCCCTGGCGGCACGCACCGTGCTCGCTTGTGCCAGGCTGCAAGCGCGCAGGTGGATGGCTGCGGAACGCCCGCGCGCGCGTCTGGCTGATCTAAGTGACTGGATCCGGCGCGATATAGGCGTAATCCGCGAACGCGACATGGGCACGCGCCTCGAAGCGGACCCGCGCGAGGCTGCTAGACAGTTCTGGCTGACCTCACCTCGCCCGTCAACGATTTGAGGAGATCGAGCCATGGACGATTTCATTATCTTGTCGCAGCAAGACCTGCGAACGTCGATGCGCTTCGGCGACTACGTCGACGCTGTCGCCGAGGGATTTCGGCTTCTCGCGGAGGGCCGCTGCTCGTCGCCGGTCCCGACGCAGATCGACGTTGCGCACGGCGCCTTCCACGTGAAGCCGGGGAGCCTGCCGCGCGGCCCCGGCTACGTCGCCGTGAAGGTCAACGGCAACTTTCCGGACAACCGCGCGCGCCACGGTCTGCCGACGATCCAAGGCGCGGTGCTGCTTGCCGACGCGAGCAATGGTCGACCACTCGCGCTCCTCGATTCTCTGGAGATCACGCTGCAGCGCACCGGCGCTGCGACCGCCGTGGCGGCGCGCCACCTGGCAAGACGGGACGCGCGCGCCGCGACGATCTGCGGCTGTGGCGCGCAGGCGCCGTTGCAACTTGCCGCGTTGCGCCACGAGCTCGATCTTCGCCGCATCTTCGCTTGGGACATCGATCCAGCGGCCGCACGCGGCTTTGCCGTGCGTATGCAAGCAGAGACTGGCTTTCCCGTCGAGGCGGTCACAACACTGCCCGAGGCGACCCGCGTCAGCGACGTCATCGTCACCTGCACGCCGGCGCGCGAGCCATTCCTCGGGGCCGACGACGTGCCGGACGGCTGCTTCGTGGCCGCAGTCGGGGCCGACAATCCGGCGAAGAGCGAGATCAAGCCAGACTTGATGGCGCGAGCGACGGTGGTCGTCGACCTGCTTGAACAGGCGGCCGTTATGGGTGACCTGCACCATGCCATCGCTGCCGGCGCCATACGTGCTAACGAGGTCGCGGCCGAGCTTGGGCAGGTCGTCGCGGGCGCCCGACCGGGCCGGCAGGCACCCGACCAGATCATCGTGTTCGACAGCAGCGGCACTGGCATCCAGGACGTTGCGGCGGCAGCTTGTGCTTACGAGGTCGCTCGCGACCGTGGCCTCGGCATCCGCTGCAGCCTGACGTAAATCGCCAGAGGAGCGTTTTCCATGTCCGAACCCACAGCTCACCTCGGCCGAGTCGCTATCCTGTGGCGGGGCGACGAAGCGGCACGCCGCAGCGCCTCGGCAGAGACCGGCCGGTTCGCCGCCGTGTTCGCAGCACTCGCCGATCAGGGCGTAGACGCAGAGGCCGTAGTATATGAGGACGACGTCCTCGACGTCGTGCGCGCCGAGCTCGCCCCTGTCGATGGTGTGCTCGTCTGGGTTAACCCGATTCATGAGGGACGCAACCGCGCTCAGCTCGACGCTCTGCTGCGCGAGGTCACCACCCGCGGCGTGTGGGTGAGCGCTCATCCCGACGTTATTCTTAAAATGGGTACCAAGGAGGTGCTCCATCGTACCCGCACGATGGGCTGGGGCTGCGACACGGCGCTGTATCGAACCGTTGAGGCGATGCGCGCCGAATTACCGGCGCGGCTGGCTAGTGGCCCACGCGTAATCAAACGCAACCGCGGCAATGGTGGCCAAGGCGTCTGGAGAGTTGAGAGTCTGCCAATTCGACCGATGATACGCGTGCTGGAAGCCACGAAGGACGGGTCCGAGGAGCTGAAACTGGACGAGTTCCTCGATCGGTGCGTCAAATACTTCGAAGATGGTTGCGTGATCGATCAACCGTTCCAGACGCGCCTGACCGAAGGTGTGGTGCGCTGCTATATGGCAGGCGATCGCTGCGCCGGCTTTGGCCATCAAAAGGTCAGGGCTCTGGTCGACACGCCGGCCGCGCGCGCCGATGCCGGCCCACGGCGCTACACGTCCAACGCCGATCCGCGCTTTCAGCGACTGCGCCGGTTGATGGAAGACGAGTGGATCCCGCAGCTGACCTCGTTGCTGGATATCCCGCGACGCGAGCTGCCGATGATCTGGGACGCGGACTTTATGCTTGGCCCAGCCGATTCCGACGGGGCCGATAGCTACGTGCTTGGCGAGATCAACGTCAGCTCGGTGTTCCCGATTCCAGAGGAGGCGCCGGCAGAGATCGCCCGCCGCGTTGCGGCTCGCCTGCGGTCCGAGCTTTGAGCAGTTCGAAAGGAGATTAGCAATGCTCAAGCCGTTGCTGGCGCAGGTACTCCTTTCGACTCTCCGTAGCTTGCCAAGCCGGGGGGCCTGACAGGGAGACTCGTGCGGGTGCACTAGCCAGCATCCTGCTTCAATGCAGGGTGTCGAATTATCCCGAAAGGTCATAGGCGATCATGCTTACGGTCATCGCCCTCACGCGTCTGCACATCTCCGTTTCATTTGAGTTGAAGGACGGCGAATGCATCGCCCTGCAGGGACCTTCCGGCGTCGGGAAGAGCCTGCTGCTTCGCTCCATCGCCGATCTCGACCCCAACGAGGGAACGGTCAAACTCGACGGAACACTCAGAGAAGCCATGCCCGTCCCGCTCTGGCGAAAACAGGTGACTTACCTTGCCACGGAGCCCGGTTGGTGGGCAGATACTGTGCAGGAGCACTTTAGCCGCTGGGATTACGCCATTCCGCTCGTCGGGCGATTGGGATTAGCGCCCAGCTGCGGAACCTGGCCCATCCAAAGACTTTCCACCGGAGAGAGGCAACGGCTAGAGCTTGCGCGGGCGCTGATGCTGCGATCACGGTGCTTCTGCTGGACGAGCCAACTTCGGCGCTCGACTCGAAATCGACTACGAACGTGGAGTCGGTGATTGCCGAGTGCATGTCGAGCGGAACAAGCGTCGTATGGAGCACGCACGATAACGCCCAGACACACCGCGTCGGATCAAGGTTGCTTGTGATGAGCAGCGATGGTCGCATTGAGGAACATCAGCCGTGACCTACATCCAATTGGCTTACGGTGATCTTGTCCTCCCTGCACTCCTTGTTGTCATGGATGGCGCTCTCTCGCTTGCGCTCCAACTCAAGCTTGAACGACAACTCGCCATTGCGACTGTTCGGATGGTGCTTCAGCTGGTGCTTGTCGGATACGTGCTGACATTCCTGTTTGCCGCCGTCTCGCCGTTCTGGACCGCTCTCGCTGCCTTCATCATGGTCGCGCTCCAGTAGTCCCAGCATCGCGCATTTCCTGCGTGACCGATCCATGTTCCGCGGCCAGAGGTGCTAAAGAGTCTGCCTGAGCCCGAGGCGTATTTGTCTTGAACGGCCACCGAAGCGCGAACCGCGCCGAACCTCGCGACGTATCCTCTGAACTTCACGAGGTTAGGATGCGGCACAACTCCGTTAGAAACATTGACGGTGAAGTTCCCCGATGCCCAATTTTTCGAAATAGTGGGTGGTAAACCATGCCTGCCAGGACCGCTCTATCAGGCTGTGTCATCGATCATTCCGATTCTGCACGGTGCCATCGCCGTTGGCATGGCCGATAAGCGTCCCAAGGTGGCCCCTCCGCTGCTCGGTACATCGATAGCTTAGCTGCCAGGATGTCTCCCGACCGGCCCGCGTTCAAGGGCGCGTGTGCGTCGGCCGGCGGCGGCATCTCTTACTGCGGCGACCCCTACGACTCATATGCTTTTGCGCCCGACGCTTTCCCGCGTCATCATGCCCGCCGCCATCACCGGTCGTGACTCGACGCGTACAGCCCTATGCGCGGCCCCACGGTCGCGTGGTGCGCTATGGCGCAAGGCAGTCTTGATAGTCCTTGTGATCCTTCGGGCTGTTCCCCAATTAGAGGTCTGAACCAAACCAGGCCGTCGATCTCATGGATCCCCAAGTTCACTATTTGCCGCTGACGCCGGGATTGTTTTCGATCCTGGTTTTTCTGGCATTGGCGTTGGCCATCCTGATCCAACTCCGTATCCTCGGATATGCTTATATGCGGCTCGGGGTAGGTCCAGGGGTCGCGCTCCTGCTCCTATTCGGCTCACTGATCGGAAGCTACTTCAATCTCCCGATCAGCGTGCTGCCCGGCCCGCCGGTCAGATCGGGGCAGATAGTCGACTTTTTCGGCATGCGCTATGTCGTGCCATTCGTGGTTTCGTCCAGCACCATTTTGGCTGTGAATGTCGGCGGTGCGGTGATTCCGACACTGATGTCCGCCTATCTCGTGTTTCGCTATCAGCTCTGGCTCAGAGCAGCGATCGCCGTCGCCGTAATCGCCTTCATTGTTCATTCCACGGCGACGCCAGTGGCTGGTATTGGCATTGCCGTGCCGGTCTTTGTGCCGGTCGTGGCCACCGCAATCCTTGCCCTCGTCCTCTCGCGCGAATATGCAGCGCCGCTGGCTTATATCGGCGGATCCATGGGAACCCTAATCGGTGCCGATATTCTCAATCTGGACAAGATCAGCGGCCTTGGCGCGGCGATCGCTTCCATCGGTGGCCCA
>Ga0081540_1003821_pt1 | contig 11784 bp, 15 predicted proteins | sample TabmetS2T1R1_FD_71024 | JGI IMG/M metagenome (GOLD analysis project Ga0081540, IMG submission 71024) | Tabebuia heterophylla rhizosphere microbial communities from the University of Puerto Rico - S2T1R1 | ecosystem: Host-associated > Plants > Roots > Rhizosphere ...
GCAAGCGGGGTGGAGCCATTGCGGGTATCGCGGTCTTCGATCCCCGCCGCAACGCTCTCCACCTTGCCTTGCAACACATGGCTGCTTCCCATCAGCCGCACCGCGACGGGATCGCCGACGTGGATGCGCTGCAGCTTGGTCTCCTCGAAATAGCCCTGAACGTGCAACGTGTCAGTATCGAGCAGCGCCATCACACCCTTGCCAGGGGTCAGGTAGGCGCCCGGTCGCAGCTCGTTGTTGGTAACAATGCCACTGACGGAGGCGCGCACCTCGCTGCGTTCGAGATTGAGATTCGCGAGAGCGCGGTCCGCGACCGCCTGATCATAGTTCGCCTTTGCCGTGGCTTGCGTGGCGACGACCTGATCCATCCTTTGCCTGGAAACAACGACATCGGTTGTCAGGGCGCTGTAACGCTTCAGGTCGGCATTCGCGTTGTCGAGAGTGGCACGTCTGGCGTCCAGCACAGCTTCGGCCTGCTCCAGCGCAATGGCGTAGCGCGCCCGATCGATCCTGAACAGCACATCGCCGCGTTGTACTTGCTGGTTATCGCGAACTAGAACCTCGCTCACAAATCCGGAGACATCGGGGGCCACCGGCACCACGTCGGCTCTCACATGACCATCGCGGGTCCAAGGCGCATCAAAATAGTAATCCCACAGCTTGTAACCTGCCCAAAGCGCGAGCAGCAGCATGAGACCGGTCGGCGCGAAGCGACGCAGTGAATTCGGAATGTTCGTCATGACACCAACTCCTTGGAGACGAGGAGGGGCGCGACACCATTGCGGGCTTCGCTCTCCCGGCGCTGCCTTGCGGCTTCGAAGCCGTGCATGCCGGTCTGCCATTGCAGGCCGACGATTGTCCCCTTCACAGGCTGCAGTAAAAAGAATGCCGCGAGCCCGGTAACGGGTAGCCAGATCAGCAACTGGAGCCAGACGGGAGGTGAATAGGCCATCTCGACGGCAAGAAGTGCCGGCACGACAAGGTGGCCGACGACAGCGATGACAAGGTACGCCGGAAGATCGTCTGCGCGCTGCGGCGTGTAGTCCTCGCCGCAAACCTCGCAGTTTTGGACCACCTTGAGAAAGCGGCCGAACAGATGGCCTTGACCGCAGTTCGGGCACTTCATCGTGAACCCGCGCCATAGGGCTTTCGGCAACGAAACAGGGGCGTTCATGAGAAAAACTCCTTCGAGGCGAAGACGAGGCTGGCGACCAGGCAGACGTAGAACGCGAAATCGAACAACGCCGGATGCCAGAGATGGCGATAGAGGCCGATTCGCCCGGCCAGCTTGCTCACGCTGCGGGCGAGGACATAGGCAACCACGCTCCAAAGCATGAGGCTCGGGACGATCACGCCGAACAGGTCAAGCTCGTATTTCATGCGGCAACTGTCCCGGGTTCGATTTTCTGCGGTTGATAGGCCGGCGATTGCGGGAAAAGCCCGGAACGAATGCCGGCGAGACCCAACAGCACCTCGTCGCGGGGCTCGCCCGGCGATTGCTGCAACGTGAATGCGATTGCGTTATCGAGTTGTTCGACCAGTCCGTCAGGAAGCGAGCCCGCCGTCGAGGTCTTGCAAATCGAGGCAACACGAGCGAAGAATGCCTCGATTGTCGCCCTTGCGCGGCGTGACAATCCAAGACTCGCCCGCCTGACCTCGAGAATGTTCAGCGCCGTCCGAAGCTGGCGAAGGTTGGCAGCGTCGCTCCTCGCGTCGGCAGGAACCACGGCCACTCGCGCGGCAAGCAGGGCAAGGCGATGCTGCATCAGACTGGCGAGTGCAAAGGGATTCTGGTCCGACTCGCGTTCAGCGACCGCGGCGAGCGTTCTCCAATTGCTTTGGAGCAACCGTCTTGCGATCCAGTCGGCCCCAACCAGGCGAACTATCCCGCAGAGGACGCCGGTCAGGGCGACACCCAGCATCAGCGCCACGCTGGAGTTGGCATAGGACAGGAAGTCGGCCGAATAGGTGTCAGCTAGCGCCAATTGCACGGAGATGTAGATGGCAAGTATTGAGCCGACGCGCGCGGTCGCAGGCCGCGCAGCCATCCAGCCGAACAGCAGGAAAATCGGCATCAGCGCGACAATGAGCATCTCAAGGGTGGTAATCCGCGGCAACACGCCAAATAGGTAGATTCCGTGGATGGCGATAACGATGAGGAATAGTCCGTAAAAATTACGGAACGTCGGAAGGGGATCGTCTACGCCCGCGAGAAAGCTGCCGACGACGGCGGCGAAAAGCGGAGCGGCAACGCCGTCGGACCAGCCGGTCGCGATGGAGAAACAGCTGCAGCCCAGTACCGCAAGGGCCACGGACCCGGCCGTCAGGAGCGCAGACCCGTAGTCCCGGTGCGGGACGGCCATAACCAATGCGCCAGGAGGGAAGACAAGTGGAAGCTGATCGGGATTGCGATCGTCGGCGATCGCTTCGCGCAGGAGCTGGCAGTCCCGCATGACATCGACCAGATTGCGCAGGCGGATGGCGAGGCCGCCGATTGCAATGTCGGTCCAGTTGGCGTCGACGTTCAGCGCCGGCCGAACTTCATCAAGCGATACCCGCAGCGCGTGGGCCTCATTTTCATCGCTGCCGCCGCCTCTGAGCCATTCCGCTATCCTTGCGCTGATTGCAGGAACATGCGCTGATGCCTGTTCGTGTGAGTTGAGCGCGAGCTGGCGATCCTCTATCGATCCCAGCAGTGGAAGCAGAGACAGCATGTGGTTTCTCAGGCGCTGCAAGCCTCGCGACACATTTGCGGAAGCGGCGGTCTCGTAGGCAAGATGGCGGCCAAGCTGGTCGATTTCGGAAGCTGCTGCGGCAAGACGTAAGCGTTCGCAGTCACGCGCCTTGTCGCTGCCCGTACCGGTGAGGACGTCGACAGCGAGCTTACGCGCACCGACGAGCCACGCGTCGGCCTGTGCGGTGACTGCAGAAGTCACACTCCGAGGCAGTACCAGCATCGCAACGACGCTCGCGCAGACGATTCCAAGCGTGATTTCCTGCACCCGGGCGACCACAATGTCGAAAGTTGCTTGAGGTACTGTGACGATCGGAAACCCGAGCAGCGCCACGGTGTAGCCGGCGAGCATGAATACATAGCTGCGCGGCGTGCCGTCGATCAGCGAGACGTACAGACAAATGCCGACCCACAGCGCGATGCCGAGGCTGAGCAACTCTGGCGAATTGACGAGGTTCGGGACCAGCACGATCGTCCCTGCCGCGCCGATCAGCGTTCCCAAGATGCGGTAGACAGCCTTTGAGGTAGTCGCTCCCGTGAACACGTTGGACGTGATGTAAACCGATGCCATCGCCCAATAAGGACGCGGCATGTCCAGCAGCAGTGCGATCGAGAATGCCAGCATTGCTGCTGCAAACGTCCTCAGCGAAAAGGCGAGGGCGGCATGTCGATTCCAGAATGAGGAGGTTTGGGTCATGACGATTTCGGAATTGGTGAACTATTGCTTCCGCATTGCACGGCGTTCGGACGTGCAATGCAGGCTCTGACGTCGGCTTGCGAAGCCGCTGTACAGGCTTTCAGGTCGCATGCCCGCTTTTCCGGACGCCTTGGAGCAATCGGCGGGGTTCGTCGGCGTCCAGGCGGCGCCGATGCTGCTATCCGGCTTCAGGACGGATACGAACACGATAAGGCACAGCACCTTGGCGGCGAACACAGCGAGGGTCAAAACGTCGCTCATGTCAGCTCCTGATCAGTCGGTTTTGGCTGCGCGAGTCATAGGATTCTCGAACAGCCGCGGCTTTGCTCGAATTGCCGATGCTTTGTCATTTGTTGCTGTCGGCGTGGCCTCAGCTACGTCCATCGCTGCGAACGAGTCGAGTGGACTGCGTTGCTCGGTCTGGGCGGGGTCCTGGTTCGAAACCATATGCAGCTTAGGTTCAGGCTCCGCGGCTAGCTGCATTCCCGAATGCGTGGTATCGAACACCACGCGTTCCGGCCATTTGTGGTCCGAACGGATGCGCAGATTGACCCTTTCGTTGGGAGCAATTGCAGAAGGTGTATGAGCCGTGGGATCTGGGAGCCACCAATCGGCGGCAAACAGCGCCACGAGAAGGACACTGCCTACCCAAACAAAGTACTGACGTATCGGCATGGCAAGAGACCCTTGGTGGCCGTGCGAGGGCTCCCTTCGAGCGCGGTGGCTCTCTTTTTCCCTCTATGAAGGTGAAGGTAGTGGAATAACGGGCAATGGGCTTTGCATCGCCTGCTATCGTTTTGTCATTTCTTGCTGCTGACGCCGGCGAGGGCGCCGGCGTGCAAGCTCAGGCCAAAGTCGAAAGAGATCGGCCGACAATGCTCCGCTTGGTCTTCAATGCTCCGAGGGCGGCGATCCCAGCGGCTGGCCAGCACTCAGTGACTCGCCGGTTGCGGAATCATCCACACGGAAATCGTCTGCCAGACGCCATCGCTCGACTTGCGCTCATATGCGACGAAGTCGGCGTCATCGCTGTGCTGAACCTGGTAGCGATATGGTTTGCTATGTCTTGTCATTGAACTCTCCTTGTCAGTGTTTGACAGGCGGCTTGCGCCTTCATCCAAGGAGATCGATTGGACGGCCCGCCTTGAAAAGGGCCCGGACGTGGAAGGGACCTTTCCAAGCAGCGGAAGGTCATTCGACAGGGCTTCCCGGCTCGCGCGTAAGCGCGTTAAGAACGTCGGGGGCTGAAATCGCTGCGATGCCGGATTATCGCGGCGCGCGGCCCGCCAACGCCTCTTCGAGGCAGCGGATGATTTCGTCGCCGCCAATTGGCTTGCTGAGATAGCAATGCGCTCCCGCGTCCATTACGCGCCGGCGCACCGGTTCCGTCGGAAAGGCGGTCATGAAGATGATCGGAAAACTGCGGCCGGCCTCAACCAGCCGCGCTTGCAACTCATCGCCGGTCATGACCGGCATCTGGATGTCGGCGATCATGCAGGCGGGTTCCTCGTCTCGCCGTTCCTGCAGGAAGTCGGCGCCGGACCGATAGGTGCGTGCCTTGTAACCGAGTGAACGCACCAGGCTCGCAAGTGTCGTACGTACAGCTTCGTCGTCGTCCACGATCGCAACCACTGAGGTCATCCGCCAATCCTAACCGCCGCGCCGCGCATCGGACGAACCGTTATCCAATGCGTGGTCGGTAGCCTATTATGCCCCTCCAGTCACCGCTTCGGAACTATACTCAGGTTTGATCATTTCCGCGGGTTTGGAAGATGCCGAGGGCCTCCGCCTTGCGAACCAGATCGGCGAGCGACTTAACCCCCATCTTGCGCATCATACTGCCGCGGTGGATCTTGACGGTGATCTCGCTGAGGCCGATGAGGCCGGCCACCTGCTTGTTCATCAAGCCGGCGGTGACATGGCCCATTACTTCGCGCTCACGGGCCGTCAGCGAATCGTACCGCGCGCGAAGATTTTCCTTTGCGGCTGCTTCGGTGCTGCGCTGCGCGTCGCGCTCTAGCGCCACCGTCACGGCGTCCAGCATATCCTGGTCGCGAAACGGCTTTGGTAGAAAGTCCACAGCGCCAGCTTTCAGCGCCCGCACCGTCATCGGGATGTCGCCATGGCCGGTCACAAAAATGATCGGAAATTCGAGGCCTTGCCGGGTCAATTGGCCTTGCAGATCGAGTCCGCTGGCCCCGGGAAGCCGCACGTCCAATACAATGCAGGCAGGACTGTCTGGCAGCTTGCCGTCAAGCAGTTCTGACGGGGAGCCGAATAGAAAGGTCCTGAGGCCGACCGATCGAAACAGAAGGTCGAGCGAGGTGCGAACCGCTGCGTCGTCATCCACGATGATGACGGAGCTTGACGTCGCTTTCGCTGCAGGCGCTTTGTCGATAGGACGAGTCATCGGGAAACGTGCTCTGGCACAACGGGCAGCGTCAGGCGGAATGTCGCACCCGAACCGGGTGGGCTCTCTGCTGAGAGCTGGCCATCATGAGCTTCCACCATCGTCCGGCAAATCGCAAGCCCCATGCCCATTCCTCCCTGTTTAGTCGTGAAAAACGGTTCGAACAGGCGTGGAAGATCGCTGGTCGCCACGCCGGGACCCGTGTCCTTCATCGTGATAGTGAGACTGTCTCCGGCAATATGGGCGCGCAGGGTGACGATGCGAGGTCCGCGTTGTTCCGACATGGCCTGGCCGGCATTGATCAGGAGATTGACGAGGACTTGTTGCAGCTGAATCCGGTCGCCACGAATCGGCGGCAAATCGGGCTCGGTTTCGATGACCAGGGTTGTATTGTCCTTCGACAACTCACGTTCAACCAGTAGTGCAGCGTCGTCTATGATATCCGCAATTTGCAGCGTGTCCTGTTGCGAAGCTTTTTTCTTCAGAAAGCCCCTGATACGGGTCACGATCTCCGCGGCGCGACGGCCCTCGGCCACGATGTGGCCTATCGCGGTCGCGACCTCCTTCAGATCAGGCACGTCGCGCCGCAGCCATCGCAGGCCCGCTTCGCCGGCGGTCACGATCGCCATGAGCGGCTGGTTCACCTCATGCGCGATTGAGGCGGTCAGTTCACCCAAGGTAGCTACGCGCGCGGCGTGGGCGAGCTCTGCCTGGGCCGCGAGCAGCGCGTCCTGCGAGTCTCTGCGTTCGGTGATATCGATCACGAAGGCGAGTACGTTGCGATCGCCGTCCGCCTCAGCCGGAAAGGTTATGGTGAACAGCACCGGAACTCGCCGCCCATCGAGGGCAACGAGATCGGTCTCGCCTTCGTAGAACGGTTCGCCATGCGCGAAGGCCACCAATGCGCCGAGGAACGTACGGTCGCCCTCGCCGAGAAGCTTGTCCACGCTCTCCAGAAAGGCGGAAGAGCTCTCCGCCCCCACCATCTTCTGTAGCGCTGGATTGACATCGTTGATCCTGGCGAGCGGCCTGGAGCGCCGGACAAATTCGGGATTGCGCGCGAGGTAGTCGGCGAGATCGGCCTTGTCGATATTGAGCGATTGCAGTGCAGCTCGAATGTCGGTCCAGTCCTCTTCCAGGACGCCGATTCGGCTCGCATCGAACATCCGACGATAGCGCCGCTCGCTCTGCACTAGCGCGGCGTGTGCTGCCACTCGATCGGTGACGTCGGTATGGGTTTCGAGCACGTCGAGCGGCTGATCAAGATGGTCGTATTGCAAGGCCCATCGGGCATCGACGGTGATGGTAGCGCCAGCCTTGGTGCGCTGTTCCACCCGGCCTTCCCATCGGCCAGTGTCGATCAGAATGTTTTCAATGACGTTTCGCCGAGCGGGATAGCTCGCGTGCAAGAGTTTGTCGGCGACCTGGCCAATCGCGTCTTCGGCCTTCCACCCGTAGGTTTCTTCGGCAGCGTCGTTCCAGAAGGTGATGACGCCGCGCCTGTCTCTGACAAAAATCATGTCGTGCGAAAGGTTGAGCAGGCGTGCCTGCGCGGCGAGGCGATTGGTCGCGGTTTGGTTCTGCAGAGACAGCAGCGTCGTGATGGCGATGGCAGCCAGGCTTACGAGCGCGCGCAAGGCAGGCGACGCAAGTGACGTCAGATCATGCGACAGAAGATAGGCGGCTATCGTAAGGGCGGCGCAAACTGCCGCCGCGACAATGATGTCGTCACGGCGCCCCGTCTGCGCCGCGAGCAGGATTGCTACGACGTATAGAACGGCGACGGCGCCCTCCAGCGGCGTCAGGACGTCGACGAGAAACACCGCAAAGGCGAGGACGGCAGACCCGAACTGGAAACCTCTTCGTCTCATGGGTGACCCCGCAGCCGATTGTGGGTCGCTCACGGTGATTGGACACCGTTGTCTTTTCCGGCAGTGATGCCGCGATTTGGCTGTTTTAGCAACAGATAGGCAGGATTTCGTGCTCCTGGAAGACTCCTCTGCGATCGTAAGTACGCCACCCGGGGGCATCGCCGGGAGCGCGTCACCTTACCGCAGGAGTGATTGCGCCTGGAGCAAGCGCAGAAATACACATCACTTCCCGTCACGGCTTGATCATACCAAGGTATGACGCGGCCAAACTGAGAATCTAACAGCGCACACTGGCGTAGAATCCAGGCGTGCCGGCGAGCGGATTACCTTTCTCATCACAGCGTCCGAGCGTGACGACCAGCTTCGGATCTGAAAAATGGCAAAGGAGGTCCGACCATGTCGCTGCAGACATATCCCGCGCAAAGCATCGCGGATCGCATCGTCAATCTCTGGCCGATCGATCTCTCGGGAATCGATCGACGCCGGCTGGGGCTGGCGCGAACGAGCTTGTCATGACCGGCTCCGGTATTCAGGCTTGGGTGCTGTGTTTGATCGGGGTCCGGTCCGCGTACCAGGAAATTGCGCCGATGCTCGAGATGATCCATGTCCTCAGCAACTCCTACTGGTTGGCGTCTTCCGGCGTAGGGTCGAGCGCTCTGTACGGGCGATTCGCGATAGGATTCTGCAGGGCATTGCTCATTGGCGTTGCAGGCAACTTCGCATCGCGTCATCTCCGCCACGCGTCTGCAACATTAGGTGCGCGCTTTTCGCCATCGCGGTCGAGCGCTTCGAGTGATCGACGCCTCGACTCGATCAGGGGACACGGCTGGCCCGTGGCCAGCGACTACAGGCCAAGCCCTTTCAGCGACCTTGCGGCCACCGCCCAATGGAGAGATGTATATGACTAAGCACATCACAACTCTTGCGGCTGTGGCGGGAGGGCTGCAGGCTGAAGCCGCTGGCGGGCTGATGACCAAGTCCCTGGCCAACAGCGTAGCGGTCAGGGGGGTTCAAAGCCACATCGCTGCACCAGCCGCCCAATCCCTTGCCTCTCTCGCGAGAGGAGGCCTCGACCGACGCAGACTCTTCCGTGTGCTGGACTACATAGAAGCAAATCTGGAAGGCGAGCTCACCCTTGATCGCATCGCATCGATTGCGTGCCTCAGCCGATACCACTTTGCGCGAGCCTTCAAGCAAGCGGTCGGGCATTCTCCTCATCGCTACGTTAGCGCCAGACGTCTTGAGCGCGCGAAAGCCCTGTTGATTCAGGACGATCGGCCCTTGGTTGACATTGCGCTGGCGCTCGGCTTTTCCAGCCAAGCCAATTTTACACGCGCGTTCAGACAGGCAACGGGTCTGGCGCCTGGTCAGTTTCGCCAGGAACTTAGGTCGCGACAACGCGACGCGTTACTGTCCGATATCAGCGGGCTCTTCCGATCCTGGCGGGAATCTGCAGGCTCGCGTCGCCTGTCTCCAGCTACAAATGACAACACGGCAGCATTCGAAGCAAAGCCGTCGGCTGACATTTTGCGGTCTTTTGCATAGGGAGCGAGGCACGTAAGTCGCTGGGGGCAACCTCAGGCTCCGGGCTCGCTCTCAAGCCCGCCTGGCGGTCTTCCGAAATCCAGGGTGGTATGGCAAAATCAAAAAATATTCTTCCAAATTATGGAAGGGGCTTCGATGGATCGCCTGGAAGCGATGTCGACCTTTCTGACCGTGGTCGAGCAGGGCAGCCTGTCCGCGGCGGCGCGGCGATTGAAAACGCCGCTCACAACAGTGAGCCGCAACGTATCCGAGCTCGAGTCTCACCTGCGGACAAAGCTCTTCAACCGATCGAGCCGGCAGCTCGTGCTGACGGATACAGGCACTTCCTACGTTGCGGCCTGCAAGCGCATTCTTGCCGATGTGAGCGAAGCGGAGCGTTCGGCTTCCGGCGAGTATGCCGCACCGACGGGCGAACTGGCGGTGACGACCCCGTTGGGCCTCGGGCGTGTCATTCTCATGCCGATCATCGCGGACTTCCTCAAGACCTATCCGGATATCAAGGTTAGAATGATCCCGACCGATCAAAAGCTCAGTCTGGCTCAGGAGCAAATCGATGTCGCGGTGCGCATCGGCGAATTGCCGGATTCGAGCCTGGTAGCGTTACGGCTCGGCAGGACGCGCCGAGTGGTGTGCGCCAGTCCCGCCTATCTGGCGGCGCGCGGAACGCCGCGCACGCCGGAAGATTTGGCCAAGCATGATTGCATCAGTTATCCCGGCTTCTCGCCACCAGATGTCTGGACATTTGTCAAAGGCAAGGCGACCATAGCGGCGCCGGTGCATACGCGGCTCATCGTCGGCAGCGCTGAAGCGGCTTACGCCGCAGCCCGGGCTGGCATCGGAATTTCCATCGCCTTTGCTTATCAAATCGAGGTTGCTCCGGAAGAAGGAGCATTGACAACTGTGCTGGATGAATTCCAGCCCCCGCCAATGCCGGTCAATCTCGTGTATACGGCCAACCGGTTTCTGCCGATCAAAGTACGGGCATTCCTGGACTTTGCAGCACCGCGGCTGAAGCGAGCCTTCGCGGAGTAGGCCGCGACCACTCCGATCTCCGCTGTTCAGAGAATGCGGTCGCTTTTAGGCGCCAAAAGCGGACCGCGTTTGCACGCGATCTCCGCCCGGGTTTGCTCGTGCGCACTACTTCGGCTGGAAGAGTTGATCAGCACTCGGTCCGGATTTCCAAAATTCGGAAGGAGGACTTCCGATTTCCCCGCCTGTTGACCCAGGCCTTTCGCCCCATCTGCCAACCATGACCCGCCGGAAAACGGCGTTACAAATGGAGGCGAATATGGGTGAAGTTATCCAATTTATCCCGAAGGCCGAGCGTGAACGGCTCCGCCTGATACGGGAAGCCCGCGCGAATTACGACAGCGTTTTCCCGTCGAGCAATTCCGTCAATACGCAGCGCAACAGCGCGCCCATCATTCATTCGGTCAACGGAACCTGGATTCATCAGGACAGCGAATTTCTGTCGTAGTTCGTGGCCTTGCTTGATCGTCAACCAATAGGAGAAATCGCTATGTCAATCCGCACTATACTTTTCGCTGCTGCATTCGGTGTCGCCTCTGTGGTGACCGCCCATGCAGATGGTTTGCGCCCGCTGGAGGGCAAGAGCATCGACCTCGGCGGTATATCGGGGGTCGCTTACTATACGATTCAGCGTGATGGGTTTCACGTCGTCGCCACTCTTGCGCAGGGCGAGGCGGGAACGCCGATCCGCGTCGTATCGGTTCTTGCACCCGGTCAGCGCGTGGTTCTCTCAACACCGCAACAAGCCAACTCGATCGAGATCAGCCGGCAAGGCGACAGCGTTCTGGTCAGCAAGGCCGCAACTACCACGAACTGAAGTTCGGCTGGAGCCAGCGCAGTCATCTCACGCGGCCTCAAACAAGGAAGCGTCACATGTCTACCATCCACTTTCATCGGACGACCACTGCGACGCCGGAGCAGTACCTCGCCGGGCTCACCGATTTCGGACCGGGCCGCTCGAAGCTCTTTGGCAACAGCGCCGAGACGTACCTCAAAGTGCATCACCGGGGCAGCTCGCATGCCGATGTCACGGAAGGCTCGGGCGGGATCTGGGAGCGCCTGGATTACGACTGGTCCGATCCTGACCGCGCAGTTCTCACGACGATCGATTCCAATGTGTGGGGCGGCGCGTCGGGCCACATTTACACCTTCACCCGGCAGCCTGACGGAACGACCGACATTGATGTGGTTGTCACACGCGACGGCAAGAACCTGAGAGGATGGCTGCTCGGATTCATACTCGGGACCATCGGCAAGCGGGTCCTCGAAAAAGCGTTCGAAAACTCCGTCAAGGCCATCGAAGCACGGAACGGCAAGGCTGAACGTCTGGACGCAGGTCGTTCCAAGCTCGCGGCCTGAGCAGTGCACCAGCGGGCGAGAGCATGCCAGGCCGATCGCGAAAGCGGAATCCCTCGCATATTGAGTCGGCGGCGGTTCCTATTCCGATCGAGCAAACCGACGATGATGCGGCGATCGGCCATGGGCGTTGTTTCGGGTT
>Ga0081540_1003822_pt1 | contig 11784 bp, 10 predicted proteins | sample TabmetS2T1R1_FD_71024 | JGI IMG/M metagenome (GOLD analysis project Ga0081540, IMG submission 71024) | Tabebuia heterophylla rhizosphere microbial communities from the University of Puerto Rico - S2T1R1 | ecosystem: Host-associated > Plants > Roots > Rhizosphere ...
AGGATCATGTCCCGGGTCCGGCCGGTCTGCATCAGCTCGCCGTTGACCACGCACTCCAGTTCGAGGTCGTCGGGGTCGTCGAACTCGTCGAGGGTGACCAGCCAGGGACCGGTGGGTCCGAAGCCGGGGAACGACTTGCCGAGGCTGAACTGCGGTGTCTGGCCAAAGGTCTGCACCCGCCGCTCGGAGTAGTCCTGACCCACGGTCAGCCCGGCCACGTACCGCCAGGCGTGCTCGACCGGTACCGACTCGGCGCGGGCACCGATGACGGCGACCAGTTCCACCTCCCAGTCGACGTGGTCGCCCGGGATGGGCAGGTCGGTGTGCGGGCCGGTGATGCAGGTCGGGAACTTGGTGAAGGTGACCGGCACCTCGGGCACGTCGTACCCGGCCTCCACGGCGTGCGCGCCGTAGTTGAGGCCGATGCCGAAGACCTGGGCCGGTCGCGGGGACGGCGCGCGGAGCGCGGACTCGTCCAGCGGCACGGCCGCCCCGTTCACCGATCCCGCGCCGCCGTCCAGCAGGGCGCGGGCCCAGTCGTGGAACTCGGCCCAGCGCGGGTAGACCGCGGCCGGATCGGCGCTGAAACGCCCGGCGCTGGCGCGCTCGACGTCGATGCCACCCGCCTCCGTGACGATGGTCAGCCGGTCACCGACGTTCGCGATCCGCATGGCCGCTCCCTGTTCCGCGGTTGTGTGTGGCCGCTACAGGATCACGCCGGAGACTTCGATGAGTCAAGATAGTTTCGAAATCAGCGATAAATTTCCTTGAAGCGGCGGAACCACGAAAGCTACTGTGTCGATCGAACCGGCGCCCGGATGCAGGAGGCCGCGATGACCGAGTCCCCGCAGCAAGCAGCCGAACGGGCCCGCCGGGTCCTCGGCGACCTGGACGCGGACCTGCCCGCGATCGACGCCCTCTACCGCGACCTGCACGCCAACCCCGAACTGTCCGGCGCGGAGCGGCGCACGTCGGGCATCGTGGCCGACCGCCTCGCCGCGGCGGGCCTCGCCGTGACCGGCGACGTCGGCGGGCACGGCGTGGTCGGCGTCCTGGCCAACGGGGCGGGTCCGGTGGTCGCGGTGCGAGCGGACATGGACGCGCTGCCGATCGCGGAGGACACCGGACTGCCCTACGCCAGCACCGTGGTCGCGGCGCGGCCGGACGGCAGGGCGGTGCCGGTGATGCACGCCTGCGGTCACGACCTGCACACAGCCTGCCTGGTCGGTGCGGCCGACCTGCTCGCCCGGCACCGCGACGCCTGGTCGGGCACGCTGGTGCTGATCGCCCAGCCGGCCGAGGAGTCCATGCAGGGAGCCAAGGCGATGCTGGCCGAGGGGCTGTTCGAGGGCGGCCGTTTCCCGCGGCCCGACGTCGTGCTCGGCCAGCACTGCGCGGTGACCCGCGCGGGCATGGTGCACCACCGTCCCGGCCTGGCCTACTCCGCGTGCCGCAACCTGCGCGTCACCATCCACGGCACCGGCGCGCACGGCGCCGCGCCGCACTGGTCGGTGGACCCCGTGGTGCTCGCCGCGCAGACGATCACGATGCTGCAGACCGTCGTATCCCGGGAGGTCGACCCGGACGAGATGACCGTGCTGACCGTGGGGTCGGTGCACGCCGGTACCCGACCGAACATCATTCCGGACCGGGCCGTGCTGGAACTGACCCTGCGCGGCAACTCGGAGGCCGTGATGGACCAGGAACAGGCCGCGGTGGAGCGGATCGTCATGGCGGTGGCGGCCGCCGGGCGGGCGCCCCGGGATCCGGACATCGAACTGCTGGAGCAGACGCTGCCGGTGGTCAACGACGGGGACCTGACCGCGCGGGTACGGGCGGTGCACGCGGAGCTGTTCCCGGAGCGGGACATGGTGGACCTGCCCTGGGCCAACAAGGGCAGCGAGGACTTCGCCTACTACGGGGTACCGGGGCCGGGGCGGTACCGGGAGCCGGCGGTACCGGTCGCCATGTGGTTCTTCGGCAGCACGCCCGCGCCACGGTGGGACGCCGCCGCTGGTGATCTCCGGCAGCGCGTCGCGGCAATGCCCGGCCAGCACACTCCGTTCTACGCGCCGGATGCCGCGCCCACCCTGCGGCGCGGCGTCGAGGCGCTGGTCGGCGCCGCGTTCGCCACACTGTCCACTCCGGACGGTACCCGGTGACCGCCACCGCGCTGGCCGAGATCGAGCGACGGGTGCTCTGGCTGGCCGTGCGGATGGTCGACGCGGCCAACCGGGAGCGCGACAGCGGCGACGGGGTCAAGGTCGGCGGGCACCAGGCCTCCTCGGCCTCGCTGGTGTCGGTGCTGACCGCGCTGTGGTTCGCCCACCTGCGGGCGGCCGACCGGGTGTCGGTCAAGCCGCACGCCTCGCCGGTCTTCCACGCCATCCAGTATCTGCTGGGCAACCTCGACCGCGGCTACCTGACCCGGCTGCGGGCGCAGGGCGGCCTCCAGGCCTACCCGTCGCGCACCAAGGATCCCGACGGTGTCGACTTCTCCACCGGATCGGTCGGTCTGGGCGCCGCCGCCCCGCTGTTCGCCGCGGCCACCCGGCGCTACGTCGACGCGCACTTCGGCCCGCGCGAGGCGTCCCGGTTCATCGCCGTCATCGGGGACGCGGAGCTGGACGAGGGCAACGTGTGGGAGGCCGTCTCCGACGCGGCAACCGTGGGCCTGGGCAACGTGATGTGGGTCGTCGACCTCAACCGCCAGTCGCTGGACCGGGTGGTTCCAGGCATCCGCGTGGCGCAGTGGGCCGCGCAGTTCGCGGCGGCGGGCTGGCACGTGGTGGAGGTGAAGTACGGCGCCCGGCTGCGCGCGGCCTTCGACCGCGAACACGGCGACGCGCTGCGGGACTGGATCGACGGCATGCCCAACGAGCGGTACCAGTCGCTGTTCGGCCTGACCGGCCGGGAACTGCGCGCGGCGTTCCTGGACGGCGCGCCGGACGGCGTGGCGGCCGCGGTCGCCGGGGTACCCGAAGGCGAGCTGGCCGCGTTGGTGCAGGACCTCGGCGGGCACGACGTCCCCGCGCTGCTGTCCGCCTTCGCCGAGTGCGACCGGGTGACCGACCGGCCCAGCGTCGTCTTCGCGTACACCGTGAAGGGCTGGGGCCTGCCCGCGGCCGGCAACCCGCGCAACCACTCCCTGCTGCTGACCGCGGAGCAGATCGACGCGCTGCGCGCCGCGACCGGCCTGACCGTGGCCACCGAATGGGACCTGCCCGACCCGGCCGGCCCGGCCGGGGCCCTGGCCGCCCGGCGGGCCGCCGAGCTTCGCCGCGAGCCGCCGGCACCGCCGCCCGCGCCCCGGCTGCCCCGGTCCTCCGGCGTGCGGGTCACCCGCCCGGTGTCCACCCAGGAGGTGTTCGGCCGGGTCCTGGTCGACCTGGCCCGCGACCCCGAGGTCGGGCCCTACCTGGTGACCACCGCGCCGGACGTGGCGACCTCGACCAATCTGGCCGGCTTCATCAACCGCACCGGCGTGTTCCACCAGCGCGACCGCGAGACGTGGTCGAGGGATCCCGTGCTGCGCTGGGTCGAGGGCCCGGGCGGCCAGCACATCGAGCTGGGCATCTCGGAGATGAACCTGTTCATGCTCCTCGGTCAGCTCGGCCTGTCCGGCGACCTGTCGGCCCAGCCGCTGCTGCCGGTCGGCACCGTCTACGACCCGTTCGTCTGCCGGGGTCTCGACGCGCTCATCTACGCCGCCTACAGCGGGGCGAGCTTCGTGGTCGCCGGTACCCCGTCGGGCGTGAGCCTCGCCCCCGAGGGCGGCGCGCACCAGTCCACCCTCACCGCCTCGATCGGGCTGGAGCTGCCCGGCGTGACGTTTGTCGAACCCGCCTACGGCACCGCCCTGGACTGGCTGCTGTGCGACGCGCTGGACCGGGTGGGGCGCGGTCGCGGCGCGTTCTACTTCCGGCTGACCACCCGGCCGCTGGACCAGGCGCCGTTCGAGGCGGCCCGGACCCGGTTGGGCGACACGGTGCTGCGACGGCAGGTGCTGGCCGGCGCGTACCGGTTGGTGGACGCCGGCGAGCTTGCCGCCACCGGGGCGCCGGTGGTGCACCTGGTCGGCACGGGGGCGGTCATGCCGGAGGTGCTGGAGGCCGCCCGTGAGCTGGCCGAGGAGGGCGTCGCCGCACACGTCGTGGACGTCACCTCGCTGGACTCGCTGTACGCGCAGTGGCGCGGCGCGCTGCGGGAGGGCGTCAACGCCGCCCGGGTGCCCGCGATCCCCGGCGCGCTGCGCACCGCCTTCCCCGACCGCGCGCCGCTGGTCACCGTGCACGACGCCGCCTCGCACGCGATGGCCTGGCTCGGCTCCGCACTGGGCATGCCCTGCGTACCGCTGGGCGTCGACGGTTTCGGCCAGTCCGGCAGTGTGTCCGACCTGTACCGGCTGCACGACCTGTACCCGGGCGCGATCGTCAACGCCGCGCTCGCCGCGCTGAGCCTGGCCGGTACCCGTGCATGACCTCGTCCTCACCGGCGGCACCGTGCTCGACGGCCGGGGCGGTGCCGGTGTCGCCGCCGATGTCGCGGTGGACGGCGAGCGGATCGCCGCCGTCGGCGCGCCGGGATCGCTGCCCGGCCGGACCGGTCTCGACGTGACGGGCCGGATCGTCAGTCCCGGGTTCATCGACATCCACTCGCACGCCGACTTCACCCTGGTCGTCGACGGGCGCGCGCACAGCAGCGTGGCCCAGGGCATCACCAGCCTCGTCACCGGCAACTGCGGGCACGGCGTCGCACCGGTCACCGACCGGTCCGCGCCGCTGATCCCGACGAACATCCCCGGCTGGCTGGCCGAGTGGGACGACCGGCAGACCTGGCGGTCATTCCCGGAGTACCTGGACGCGCTGCGCGAGCGCGGGGTGGGCGTGAACGTGTTCCCACTCGTGGCGCACGGGGCGCTGCGGCTGGCCGTGGCCGGCTTCGCCACGCGCGAGCTGAGCGCGGCCGAGCTGGACACCGCGCGCGGGCTGGCCGCCGAAGCCATGGACGCGGGTGCCGTCGGGCTGTCGACGGGGCTGGAGTACGCGCCCGGGCTGGCCGCCGGTACCGACGAGCTGATCGCCCTCGCGCGACCGGTGGGCGAGCGCGGTGGGCTCTACGCCTCGCACTGCCGCAACCGCACCGACCGCATTGCCGAGGCCGCGCGCGAGGCGGTGACCATCGCCGAGCGCTCGGGCTGCCGGCTGCAGCTGTCCCACTTCGTACGCCGGCCCACCGGTACCGACCGGGCGCTGATGTTCCGGGCGGTCGACGCGGTGCGGGGGGCATCGGTGCGGTCGCGGCTGGACGTGTTCCCGTTCGACTTCGGGCCCACCCCGCTGTCGACGTTCGTGGTGCCCATGTCCATCCGCGACGCGCCCCGCGCCGAGGTGGCCGCCCGGCTGTCCGACCGCGGCCTGCTGGACCAGTTGGACCAGCGGTTCCTGGACGCGCTGGAGGGCGGCATCGCCGACGGCTGCTATCTCGCCTCGGACGGCGGGGACGGCTCGCTGGTCGGCCGGTCGCTCGGCGAGCTGTCGCGGCAGTGGCACCTGCCGGTACCCGACGTGTGCCTGGAGATCATGCGCCGGGCCGGGGAGAACTTCTACGACGCGATGGTGGTCGAGCGCTGGGCGGACTGGCAGGACCTGCGGTGGGCGCTGGCCCAGCCGGACTTCCTGGTGATGGGCGACGGGCTGACCGGCGCGCTGGACGGCCCGCTGTCCGGCCACGCGCTGTCCGTCGCTGACTGGGGGTACGCGCCGGTGATGCTCGGCCGGTTCGTGCGCGAGGAGGGGCTGGCCTCGCTCCCCGACGCGGTCGCGCGGATGACCTCCGAACCCGCGGCGCAGCTCGGCCTGACCGACCGCGGGGTGCTCGCCGCCGGGTACCGGGCCGACCTGGTGGTGTTCGACCCGGACACGGTGGGCTCGCCGGTGCGGCCGGACGCCCTGATCGCCATGCCGAGCGGCGTCGCGCACGTGTTCGTCAACGGTCAGGCGGTGCTTCGCGACGGCCGGTTCACCGGTGCGCTGCCGGGGGTCGTGGGACGCCGCCCTGGATGACCCGCCGCACCCGCCGCAGCGCGGTGATGTCGGTCAGCGGGTCGCCCTCCACGAGTACCAGATCGGCGACCTTGCCCACCTCGATAGTGCCGAGCGAGCCGGACAGTCCGAGGTTGGCCGCGGCGTTGCGGGTCGCCGCGATCAGCGCCTCGGCCGGTGACAGTCCTATGTGGACCATGCCGGCGATCTCGTCCGGCAGCCCGCCGTGGTGGTTGAACGGCGTGCCGGCGTCGGTACCGGCGGCGAACCGCACCCCGGCCTGGTACGCGCGGCGGAAGCTGTCGGCGCGGTCGGCGACCACCGCCTCGGACTTGGCGCGCAGCCACGGCGCCAGCTCGTCGCCATGGTGCAGCGCGCACTCCACGCCCATCAGCGTCGGGACCAGGAACACGTCCTCCCGCCGGCACAGCAGCTCGATCGCCTCGTCGTCGAGGTAGAAGCCGTGCTCGATCGAGTCGACCCCGGCGCGCAGCGCGTTCTTGATGCCCTCGTTGCCGATCGCGTGGGTGGCCACCCGCAGGCCCGCGTTGTGCGCCTCCTCGACGAGCGCGGCGAGTTCGGGCGGCGCGAACGCGGTGCGGCCGGCGGTCACTCCCGGGGTCAGCAGGCCACCGGTGGACATCACCTTGATGAAGCGCGCCCCCTCCTTCACCGCCTGCCGGGTCGCCTTGCGCACCTCGTCGACGCCGTCGACCTCGCGGCCCAGGAAATACCCGTGCCCTCCGGTGATGGTGATGACCAGCCCGGCCGCCTGGACCCGCGCCCCGTCGACCAGCCCGTCCTCGATGGCCCGGCCGACCTCGATGGCGATGCCGCCCAGGGCGCCACAGTCGCGCACCGTCGTGACGCCCGCGGCCAGGTGGGCCTGTGCGTTGCGCACCGCGTGGACGGTGGCCCGCGGCAGGCTGTCGCCGGTCACCTGGGCGATGATGTCGGTGGTCGCGGTGGCGGTCAGGTGCACGTGGCAGTCGATGAGCCCGGGCAGCAGGGTGGCGCCGGAGCCGTCGACGACAGGCGTGTCCGGCGGCACGGGTCCGCCGACGGCGCTGATGAGTCCATTGTGGATGGTGACGGTGCGCTGCGACACCGAGCCGTCCACCGCGTCGAACACCCTGGCTCCGACGATCGCGATCACGTGGTCTCCAGCTCGGTCAGGTGGTCGTCCATCACCGCGGCGATCCGCCCGGGATCGCGGCTGCGCAGGGCGCGCAGTGTCGCGGTGTGGATGTGCACCGTGTGGTCGTAGTCGGTGTACTTCTCGTCGAACCCGTCGAGCAGGATGGCCAGCTCCTCCATGATCTGGTGGGCGTAGAGCGCCAGGCGTGGGCTGCGCGCGGCGCGGGCCATCTCGTAGTGGAACAGGTCGTTGGCGCGCACCCACTCGGCCGGCCGGCCGCGTGCCGGTGCGAGCATGTCGACCGCCTGGGCCATCGCCCGGAAGTTCTCCTCGGTCGCCCGCTGCCCGGCCAGCCGCGCCAGTTCCTGCTCGATCGGCCGGCGCGCCTCGGTCAGTTCGGCCAGGGTCGCCCGCCGCCCGGCGCGGGACAGTCCGAGCACCTCCACCGGGATGGTCGCGCTGGCCACCACGACGCCGCCGCCCTGGCCGCGCCGGACCGTGACCACGCCGGTCTGCGCCAGCAGCGCCACCGCCTCGCGCACGGTCGGCCGGCTGGTGGCCATCAGCTCGGCCAGCTCCTCGATGCCCGGCAGCCGGTCGCCCGGCCGGTAGCGCCCGCGGCGGATCGCGTAGGTGATCTGGTCGACCACGTCCTCGAACAGGCGCGCGCCGCGCACCGGGTGGAACCCGGAGTCAGCCACGGTCGACCGCCGCGCGTACCCCGGCCAGGGTCGGCTCGATCTCCGGGAACGGGGTCGCTCCGGCCGTCACGGTCTTGAGCCCGCTGCCGGTGACCACGTGCACCACGCTGTCGCCGGGCGAGATGAGTCCCTCCGCGCGGGCCCGGGCGATCGCCGCGACGCCCGCCGCCGCACCCGGTTCGGCGAACACTCCGGCCAGCCGCCCGAGCGCTCCCGCGGCGGCCAGGATCTGCGCGTCGGAGACCGTGACGAAGGCGCCGCCGCTGGCGCGCACCGCACGCAGCGCCTTGACCGCGTTGCGGGGCGAGCCGACCGAGACGGCGTCCGCGACCGTGCTCGGAGCCGCAGGTTCGATCCGCTCGCCGCCGCGCCGCCACGCGGCGGCGAGCGGCGCCGCGCCCTCCGGCTGGACGGCCAGCAGCCTGGGCGCCCGCGGCAACCAGCCCAGCCGCACCATCTCGGCCATCCCCTTGCCCAGCGCGGCAACCGTGCAGCCGTCGCCCACGGCCACGGCGAGCCAGTCGACCGGCTCGCCGTCGAGCTGCTCGGCGATCTCCAGCGCGCAGGTCTTCTTGCCCTCCATCAGGTACGGGTTGACCGCGCAGTTGCGGTCGTACCAGCCGAACTCCCGTGCGGCGTCCTCGCACAGGTAGTACGCGTCGTCGTAGCTGCCCCGCACGAGCAGGACCTCCGCGCCGAAGGCGGCCAGCTGCGCCAGCTTCCCGGCCGGCGTGGCGGCGGGCACGAAGATGCGCGCGGTCAGCCCGGCCGCCGCGCAGGCGCCGGCGAGGCTGGCGGCCGCGTTGCCCGTCGAGGCGCAGGCGATGTCCCGGTACCCGGCGCTCGCGGCGATCTCGACCGCCAGTGCCGAGGAACGGTCCTTGAGCGAGCCGGTCGGGTTGCGACCCTCGTCCTTGATGAGCAGTCGCGCCACACCCAGCTCGGCGGCCAGCCGCGGGGCGGGCAGCAGCGGCGTGCGGGGCAGGTAGCCGGTCGGCAGCCGCCGCGCCGTGCCCGGCAGCGGAAGGAGGGCACGGTACCGGTCCAGGGCGTCGCCGACGTCCGCCGGTGTGACGGCCGAGGCCCACGCGGTCCCGGTCGGGTCGGGGCCGGTCGGTCCGCAGTCCGCGTCGAGGATGCCGGCCAGGCCGTCGTGTGCGGCGCAGACCGAGGCGTCCACCCGTGCCGGTTGCTCTTTGCCGCAGACCACGCAGTGCAGGCGTGCGGGCAGCAGGTCGGCGGGGGCCACGGGAGCAGTGGATCACCGTTTTGAGAAAAGGTCAAGATGTTTGCTCTATGGCCGCCGCGCGCGCAGAACTCCCGGGCGGGGGAACCCCGTAACCCCGTCCTGATCGTCGCCGTTGTCTATGCCGTGGCTGACTACACCGTTGCCGTCGGACCGCGGAGGCCCGGCCGTCAGGACCGCATCGTCGCGATCATCGGGGCGACCAAGGACTCCAGCGTCTTCCGCTGGGCCGGCGACGAGGAGACCGTGCTGCGCATCGCCGCGGAGGTCGGCGTGGGCCCCGACATGATCCAGTGGTACCCGGGTGCGCTGGACGCCTAGCTGACCCGGCGTCCGCTGGCTGGGTTTCCCGAGCCAGGGCCGGGTAACGCAGGCCCGGGGAACGGATCCGGCAGACTGGCGACGGGATGGCGACGAGCAGGGCGGCCATGCTGCTCCGTGAGGGCGGCGAACCGGAGCGGGCCACCTTTCTGGAGCTGTTCTTCGACCTCGTGTTCGTGTTCGCCCTCACCCGCGTCTCGCAGCAGGCCGTCGCGCAACTGACCGCGCCGCACCACGTGATGGTCGCCCCGGCCGGCCAGCCGTTGCTGCTGCTGCTCGCGCTGCTGATGGTCTGGTACTCCACGACCTCGGTCACCGACGTCTACGACCCCCAGCGGCCGCAGGTCCAGCTCGTGGTCGTGATGACCATGCTGGGCACGCTGTACATGGCGGTCACGGTCCCGCAGGCGTTCGACGGCCGCGGCATGATCTTCGCCGCGTCCTACGTGTCGGTCAACCTCGGCCGCGAACTGTTCTTCGCGCTCGCCCTGCACGGGCACTCGGCACAGCACAGGGCCGCCCGCGGACTGTTCTGGTTCGGCATCTCGGCCGTGCCGTGGATCGCGGGCGCGCTGGTACCCCCGGTACCCGGACGCGCCGCGCTGTGGACACTCGCGCTGGCGATCGACTACGTGGGTGTCGCGCTCGGCCAGCCGACCCCGTGGCTGGGCCGCGAGGCGGCGCGGGAGTCCCCGGTCGTCGCCGAACACCTCTCCGAGCGGTACCGGCAGTTCTTCATCGTGGCGCTGGGCGAACTGATCCTGGGCATCGGCATCAACTACAGCCGCAGGAACTTCGAAGCCGAGCGGACCATCGCGCTGCTGCTGTCGTTCGCGACCATCGTGCTGATCTGGCGCATCTACATCTACCGCGCCGGGGAGATGCTGGCGGCCGCCATCGCCGCGGCCCGCAACCCGGCCCGCCTGGTCAAGCTGACCTCGCTCGGGCACCTGCTGATGGTGATCGGCCTGGTGTCGATCTCGGCAGGCGACGACCTGGTCATCTCCAACCCCGTGCAGCACACCGATCCCCGGTGGGTCGCCGTCGTCCTCGGCGGACCCGCGCTGTTCCTCGTCGGGCGGGCCATCTTCGAGTACGTGGTGTCCGCCCGGGTGTCGATGGCCCGGGTGGTCGGAGTGGTGCTGCTGGTTGCCGTGGCGCCCGCGCTGGTACCCCGGCCGCCGCACGTCGCCGCGATCCCGCCAGCCGTGGTGCTCGCCGGGGTCGCGTTCGCCGACGCGGTACGCGCCCGGCGGCACCCGCTCGCCGCGGCGGCCCTGCCCGGGGAGTGACCGCCGCCGGTCAGGCCACGGGGTTGGCGAGAAGGTCCTTGAAGGTCTCGTCGCCGTCCTCGAACACCACTTCGTCCTCGGGCGCGGTCTTCATGGCCTGGACGTCCGCCATGCTGTAGGCGCGGCGGAACACCCCGCGGTCCCGCCGGCCGACCTCACCGACGTGCGCGATGCGGTAGGAGGCGCCGGGCTCCTGCGCCGCCACCGTGATCCGGATGTCACTCACGCAGCACGCAACGACCGGCGCGACCGCCGGACACGTGGCGCCCCGGCCTTTCCCGACCACCTGACGTCCACGTGTTTGATCCGGGGACGCCGGGGTAGCGGCGGACCGTGGAGCGTCGCCGTGGCGCCACAGGGCGACGCGGCGGAACCGGCCGTCGACATGAATCGGAGCAGCGCGCATGATCAGGATCGGGATCATCCTTGGCAGCACCCGACCGGGCCGCAACGGTGAGGCCGTCGCCCACTGGGTGCTCGACATCGCCAAGCAGCGCAGCGACGCCCAGTACGAACTCGTCGACATCGCCGAGTACAACCTGCCGCACCTGGACGAGGCGATGCCGCCGTCGATGGGCCAGTACGAGCGGCCGCACACCAAGGCCTGGGCCGAGAAGATCAACTCGTTCGACGGCTTCGTCTTCGTCACGCCCGAGTACAACCACTCGACCTCGGGGGCGCTGAAGAACGCCATCGACTTCCTCTACCCGGAGTGGAACAACAAGGCCGCCGGCTTCGTCAGCTACGGCAGCGTCGGCGGCACCCGTGCTGTGGAGCACCTGCGGCTGGTGATGGGCGAGCTGCAGGTGGCCGACGTGCGCGCGCAGGTGGCGCTGTCGCTCTACACCGACTTCAAGGACTTCTCGCAGTTCATGCCGGACCCGATCCATACGGAGGCACTCGGTCGGGTACTCGACCAGGTGGTGGCCTGGAGCAACGCGCTCGCGACGGTACGGGCGTAGGGGAGACCGGGGTGGGCTACCAGGCGCGTGCGGGGGAGCAGCCCGTCAAGGGCCCGGACGGCGAGGACGAGAGCGCCGTA
>Ga0081540_1003823_pt1 | contig 11783 bp, 10 predicted proteins | sample TabmetS2T1R1_FD_71024 | JGI IMG/M metagenome (GOLD analysis project Ga0081540, IMG submission 71024) | Tabebuia heterophylla rhizosphere microbial communities from the University of Puerto Rico - S2T1R1 | ecosystem: Host-associated > Plants > Roots > Rhizosphere ...
GCTGGTGTTGGTGATGACAGCGTTGTTGCCGCCCACGGCGATGCCGGCTGCAAGGGTGTTCCCAACGGTGATCGACCCGCTGTTGGTGACCTTTGCGCCGTCGCCCTGCACGCTGATGCCGACACTGGAGTCGTTCGCATTGATCGTGCCGGCATTCCCGATCGTTGCGCGATCGCCTTGCGCGAAGATGCCGGCGGCATTCTGCCCGACTGAAATCGTTCCGCCGGCGACGTTGTTGATGGTGTTGTCGCTGTTGATCGCAAAGATGCCTGCCGCCGGAGTGAAGCCGACCGTGTCGCCGACAGTGATGGTTCCGGCGTTGGTAACCCTGTTGTTGCCGCCTGCGAGGTAAATGCCCCTGGCGTCGTCGCCGACGGTAATGCTGGCCCCCGTCCAGTTGCTGATCGTGTTGTTGATGCCGGCGAAGATGCCGGCGCCGCCGGCACCGGCAGACAGGGAGGCATTGTTGGTGATCGTGTTGTTGTCGAAGACCGAGATCGCAACACCGCCGCCACTCGGACCTGACGCGTTGATCACACTGTTGTTGACGATGGTATTGGAATTGATGGCGCTAATGCCGGTGCCGTCCACCACCGTAATGATCAGATTGTTGGTGATGGCATTGAAGCTACCGGCGCTGATTCCGATCAGGCCCGAGGCAGGCGCGAGCGTGCCGGAATTGGTAACGGTATTGGAATCATTGACCGTGATTGACGCGGAGCCGTTGTCGTTGACGACGGCGCCGGAGAGCACGTTGACGGTGAGGTTGTTCACACCGGCGCCTGCGGCAAAGCCGTTGCCGTCGATGCCGCTGCAGGTGACCGTCTGGCCGCTCGATGCGGGATCCGGGGTGCATTGGGCGTTCGCAGGAGCCCCCGACAAGGACAGCCCCGCGAACAGCGCCGCAGCAGCCGCCAACGCAACCAAGCGCTGCCGCTGCCGGCTCTGTCCCAGCAATCGCAATTGAAAAAGCACGCCGCCAGCCCTTAACGACCCCTGACGCTCTGCGGCGTCATCCGGCCTGACGCTAGCACGCCGGCGATCCCGCATTTTTACGGGCAGCGCGGTTTCGCTCGACTTGAAACGAGAACGGCACTTTTCCGGCTAACCTGTTGCAACCCTGCCACGTTTTGCACGCCATGGTTGCCGTTTCAGGGAAGAAACGGCGCGCGGCAGTTCAGGCGTTGGGCGATGATTCGCCGACCGCCTGGAGCAGTTGCGAGCGGCGCACCCGCTCGCGATGCGCGGTGTAAAGACCGCTCGCGACGATGAAGCCGGCGCCGACCACGGTCCAGACCGTGGGGATCTCACCGAAGACCAGAAAGCCCAGCAGGCTGACCCAGAGCAATTGGGTGTAGGAGAACGGCGCGAGCACCGAAGCGTCGGCGTAGCGGAACGCCAGCACCACGATCCACTGTCCTGCGGTGGAGGCGATGCCGATGAAGATGCCGAGCGCGATCGCCTGCCAGGTCGGCGTGACCCAGACGAACGGCACCAGCACAGAGAGGATCAGGACGCCGGCGATCGACGAATAGGTCATGGTGGTGATGGCGCGCTCGGTGCCGCTCAGCATGCGCGTCATGATCAGCGTGCACGCCCAGCACAGCGCCGAGACGAGCGGGAAAACCGCGGCGACGTGGAACGCTGACGTGCCGGGCCGCAGGATGATGAGCACACCGAGGAGACCAACGCCGGTCGCGATCCAGCGGCGCAAGCCAACCGTTTCGTTGAGGAAGATGATCGAGAGCGCGGTGACGAACAACGGCGCGACGAAGCCGGTGGCAGAGGCCTCCGCGATCGGAAGGAAGCTCAGACCCGTAATAAAGAACAGCGACGAGCCGAGCACAGTGGCGCCGCGCATGAACTGCAGTCCGCGCCGATCGGTCTTCATCGCATAGAGCGGCGAGCCCGGGATCATCGCCGGCACCATGATCAGCGCGAACACCAGGAACCTGATCCAGGTGATCTCGATCGGAGGCAGTGATTTCGAAAGGTATTTCGCGGTGACGTCGGACAGCCCGAGGAACACGGTCGAGGCGAGGATCAGCGCAATGCCCTTGAACGGCCGATCGGCGCGCGCGGGCGCCTTCGGATTGGCAGGCTTGCGTTCGGGCAAAGGTACGACAGCGCTGTCCAGCCTGGCGGCTGCGGCGGGGGGCGGATTCACGGCGGACTCTGGTGGTGGAAAAAATCGAATCTGGCGAAGCTATACAAAACGCCAATTGGCAGCCGCGGGCAAGGCACGATAGCGGGATGCCGATATGCGCTGCGCGGGACGGCCCGCGGCGGTAACATTTTGTTAACGCAGTGATCGCGGCTCAGATCGCGCGATGATCGCAATCACGCGCTCACAGCATGGGCAGGCCGCGCGGCTTTGGCCCGCGCGGGAACGCCTTGTCGATCGCGGATATCTCGCTGGCGCTGAGCACGAGATTTCCGGCGCCGGCGTTGTCGGCCGCGTGCTCGGCGGATGAAGCTTTTGGAATCGGGAACACCGATGGCGCGCGTGCGAGGAAAGTGAGCGCGACCTGGCGCGGCGTTGCCTTGTGGCCGTCCGCAATCGACTGCAGCAGCTCGCCGCCTTTGCTGCGCGGCGATGGAAATTCGTTGTGGCCGAACGGCGAATAGGCGACCACGGCAACGCCATGCTTCTCGCACCAGGGAATCACCGCGTGCTCAATGGCGCGCTCCTGCAGGTGATAGAGCACCTGGTTGCAGGCGATCCTGCTTTTGCCGGAGACGGCGAGCAGTTCGTCGAGATCGTCGACATCGAAATTGCTGACGCCCCAGGAGCGGATCTTGCCCGCGGCGATCAGCTCCTCGAAACCGGCAGCGGTTTCTTCCAGCGGATAGGATCCGCGCCAGTGCAGCAGATAGCAATCGAGATAATCGGTCTTGAGCCGCTTCAGCGAGCGCTCGCAGGCGGTGATGGTGCCGCGGCGCGAGGCGTTGCTCGGCAACACTTTTGAAACAAGGAACAGGCCGTCGCGTTTTCCGGCGATGGCATCGGCGATGACGAGCTCGGCATCGCCATACATCTCGGCGGTGTCGATATGGGTCATGCCGGCCTCGATGCCGCGCACAAGCGCTGCAATCGCACGCTTGCGGTCGCCACGGTCGAGATACCAGGTGCCCTGCCCGATCACAGGAACCTGCGGGCCGCCTTTGCCGAAGGGATTATGTCGCACGATCGCCTCGTCCGCTGCTTCTTGCGGGCAGACCCTAGACGATGTGTGCGCCGAAGTCGCGCCTTGTCGCGCGGTGGGGCCTGACGGCGCGGACCCATCGGTCCGCGCCGAGTTCGACGGCGTTACGCGCCGTCAAACGTTCAGGTTCATCCAAACCGCCTTCGGTTCGGTGAAATTGTCGATCGCCGCGGTGCCATGCTCCCGGCCGAGGCCGGAATCCCGTTCGCCGCCCCACGGCAATCGCACATCGGTATAGCCATAGGTGTTGATCCACACCGTGCCGGCCCTTGCCCGCTTGGCGAAACGCTGTACGCGGCCCATGTCGCGGCTCCAGACTCCAGCGGCGAGGCTGTAGGCGGTGCCGTTGGCGATGCGCAGCGCGTCGGCCTCGTCCTTGAACTTGATGACGCTCACCACGGGGCCAAAAATCTCCTCCTGCGAAATGCGCATCTCGTGCTGGACGTTGGCGAATACGGCGGGGCTGATGAAGTAGCCGCGATCACCGACACGCTCGCCGCCGGTGACCAGCAACGCGCCTTCCTTCCGGCCGATATCGACATAGTCGAGGATCGACTTCATCTGCTTCTCGGAGATCACCGGTCCCAGCGTGGTTGCACGGTCTGCCGGGTCGCCGATCCTGAGTGCGTTGGCGCGGACGGCCAGCCGCTCGACCACCTCGTCATAGACATTCTCCTGCACCAGCACCCGCGAGCCGGCCGAGCACACCTGCCCGGCATTGAAGAAGATGCCGGCGGCCGCCGCCTTGCTCGCCGCCTCGATATCGGCATCGTCGAAGATGACGTTGGCGGACTTGCCGCCGAGTTCGAGCGAGACCCGCTTGAAGTTGCTGGCCGCGCCTTTCATGATTCCGCGGCCGACGCCGGGCGAGCCGGTGAATGTGACCTTGTCGACATCAGGATGGTTGACCAGCGCATCGCCGACCACGCGGCCCGGCCCGGTGACGATGTTGAGAACACCCGGCGGCAAGCCCGCCTCAAGCGCAAGCTCGCCGATCCGCAGCGCGGAGAGCGAGGTCAGTTCGGCCGGCTTCATGACGATCGTGCAGCCGCAGGCGAGCGCAGGCGCCAGCTTCCACATGCCGATCATCAGCGGGAAATTCCACGGCACGATCGCGGCCACCACGCCGACCGGCTCGCGCACGGTGTAGGTCAGCGCGTCGTTGCGCGCATTGACGACATCGCCGCCGATCTTGTCGGCCCAGCCGGCGTAATAGGTCAGTGTGTCGATGGCGGCAGGAAAATCCTGGCGCAGCACTGCCGAGATCGGCTTACCGGCGTCCAGGCTCTCAAGCTCGGCGATTTCGCTGGCGTGCTTGTTCAGCAAATCGGCCCATCGCATCAGGATGTGGCCACGCTCGGAGGCCCGCATGTTCCGCCACGGCCCCTCGAAGGCGCGGCGCGCGGCGGCCACGGCCAGCTCGACATCGGCCTCGCTGCCCTCGGCGATGGTGGCGAGGACCTGCTCGGTGGCCGGATTGAGCGACTTGAAGGTGCGGCCCGATACCGAGGGGACGCGAACCCCGTCGATCAGCAGCAGTTGGTCCCGGACGGCGAGGTCGTTAGAGGTAGAGCGCGCGTGTTCATATGCAATTGACATCATATTTCCTCCTAAGCTTGCCCTTACCATAGGAGGATATTTCCCGAATAAAATATGATATCTTGTACCTATGGACGCTCCATATATGAACCTCACTTCATAAAGTGACCCCCATGCTGCACATCGAAATCGAGACGGTCTGGCGCTTTCACCGGGACGGCAATCCGCAAAGCGTGGTGGTGATGCTCGGCGTGCTCAACGAAATCCGAAAAACCGGCAAGATCACCAGTGCCGCGAATGACGCGCGCCTGTCCTACCGTCATGTCTGGAATCTGATCGACCAGTGGTCGGAGTTCTTTGGCGTCCCTCTCGTGGAAACCCGGCGCGGCAAGGGCTCGCGGCTAACGGCGTTCGGCGAGAAGCTGGTGTGGGCCGGCGAGCGCATGCAGGCGCGGCTCGGACCGCAGCTCGAGAATCTAGCGCAGGAACTCGTCACCGAGATCAAGCCGTTCCTGCAGCAGGGACCGTCGGTGATCCGCATGCATGCCAGCCACGGCTTTGCCGTCTCCAAGCTGCGCGAATTCCTCGATCGCGAGCCCGGCATGGGCGTCGATCTGCGCTATGTCAGCAACCAGAATTCGCTGGTTTCGCTGGCGCAGGGCGCCTGCGATCTTTCGGGCGTGCATCTGCCGCGCGGCGAGCTGCGCGCACAGGGCATCAAGGCCTGCAAGGAATGGCTCAATCCGCGCGAGGATCGCGTCATCAGTTTTGTGACGCGCGAGATGGGGTTGATGGTCAAGCAGGGTAATCCGCTGAAGATCGCCTCGCTGAAGGACCTGGTCGAGCGCAAGGCGCGCTTCGTCAACCGCGACCACGATTCCGGCACGCGGCTGCTGTTCGACCAGCTTCTCGCCCTGCATAAGATCGCCGAGAGCAGGATCAACGGCGCCCAGCACATGGAGTTCACCCATGCGGCCGTTGCGGCCTATGTCGCCAGCGGGATGGCGGATGCGAGCTTCGGTGTCGAGGCGGCGGCACGGCAGTTCGGGCTCGACTTCATCCGGCTGCTCACCGAGGACTACTTCTTCGTGTGCAAGCGCGCATTTCTGGAGACCGAGCCGATGCAGCGCGTGCTGGAGATCATGAAGAGCAGCGAATTCCGCAAAGCGGTCGGCGCCCTGCCCGGTTATGTCGCTTCCGACACTGGCACCGTCAGCGGCGTGAAGGAGTTTCTGGAGCGAATGCACTCCGGCGGGTGAACCGCCGGAGCCATCGCTGCGCTTTGACCGCCTGCGAGGTTAGCGCTTGCCCTAATAATTCGTCGAGGTCAGCTCGTTGGGGATACCGTCGATCGGGCATTCGTCGGTGCCTGCGGTCGAACGCGTCAGCGCCTCGACCATCTCGCGCGTGCCTTCGGGATCGGCGATCCATTTCGCATAGAAATCATAGGGACACTCGGCGACGCCCTTCGCGCTTTCGCCGGAATTGATCTTTCCGGTGTAGCCGCGATGCAGCAGCTTGTAGAGGTGGTTCTGCGACTGGTTGTTGCGGCGGGCGTCTCGGATCAGATGCTTCGACAGCGCCGCGTACTGGATGCCGTATTCCTCTTCGCCGGTCTCGCCGAGGGTACGGCCATCGAAGCCGATGATGGCGGAATGGCCGAAATAGGAATAGACGCCGTCGAACCCGGCCGCATTGGCGACCGCGACATAGACGTTGTTGGCCCACGCCATCGCCTTGGAGATCATGACCTGCTGCTCCTTGGCCGGATACATGTAGCCCTGGCAGCGCACGATCAGCTCGGCGCCCTTCATGGCGCAGTCGCGCCAGATCTCCGGATAGTTGCCGTCATCGCAGATGATCAGGCTGACCTTGAGGCCCTTCGGACCCTCGGAGACATAAGTGCACTTGCCGGGATACCAGCCCTCGATCGGCACCCACGGCATGATCTTGCGATACTTCTGCACGATCTCGCCCTTGTCGTTCATCAAGATCAGCGTGTTGTAGGGTGCCTTGTTCGGGTGATCCTCGTGGCGCTCGCCGGTGAGCGAGAACACGCCCCAGACTTTTGCCTTGCGGCACGCTTCGGCGAAAATCTCGGTCTCCGCGCCCGGCACCGTCGAGGCGGTCTCGTACATCTCCTTGGAGTCATACATGATGCCGTGGGTGGAATATTCCGGGAAGATCACGAGATCCATGCCTGGCAGACCGACCTTCATGCCGACGATCATGTCGGCGATCTTGCGGGCGTTGTCGAGCACCTCGGCCTTGGTGTGCAGGCGCGGCATCTTGTAATTGACGACGGCCACGCCGACCGCGTCATTGCTGCTGGAAATGTCACCGTGAAGCATGGGATGCGTCTCCTGTTGTTTTCTGGTCGCCTTCTAGTGGCTGATCATCCACGGCCGCGCCGTAGGAAAACCTTTGGCGCCGCTTTTCGTCTTCGTCATCAGCCGCGCCGGCTTCTTGCCGGAGCAGCAGCCGCAGCCCGGACCGTGCGAAGCCTTGTATTGATCGAGCGTCTTCGGCGCGTTGGCGCTGCGCTCGTTGGTGGCGTGGGCCTTTCGCTTCTCGGAAGGCATGCAGAAGAAGTTCGGCGCGGTGAGGATGACGCGCGGCGAAGCCTCCTCGCATTGCGGGCAGTCCTGCGGATCATCGCATTCGGCCATCGGCCGCATGTCGGTGAACGGGCCGCAGTCGTTGCAGAGATATTCGTAGACGGGCATTTTTCGTCCTTGCGCGAGATGTGTGAGATCACGAGGCGGGTGCGGGGCGGCCTGTAACGCCGCCGTCCCGCACCCCGTCGCGCAGGGAGCTACTTGTCCGGCGAGAGCGGCATCTGGATGTCGCCCTTGATGTGCTTGATGGGCCCGGCGCTCGACGGCATGACGTCGAAGTCGAAGATTTCCGTCGGCAGCCACAAGGTGGCGCAGGCGTTTGGCACGTCGACGACGCCGGAGATGTGGCCCTGGCACGGGGCGGTGCCGAGGATCGAGTAGGCCTGCGCGCCGGAATAGCCGAACTTCTTGAGGTATTCGATCGCATTCAGGCACGCCTGGCGATAGGCGATGTGAACGTCGAGATAGTGCTGCTTGCCCGCCTCGTCGACCGAGATGCCCTCGAAGATCAAATAGTCCTTGTAGTTCGGCGTGATCGGCGACGGCTTGAACACGGGATTCTTGATGCCGTATTTGGCAACGCCGTCCTTGATGACGTCGACCTTGAGGTGCAGCCAGCCGGCCATCTCGATGGCGCCGCAGAAGGTGATCTCGCCGTCGCCCTGGCTGAAGTGCAGGTCGCCCATCGACAGGCCACCGCCCGGCACATAGACCGGGAAGTAGATCTTCGAGCCGCGCGACAGGTCCTTGATGTCGCAGTTGCCGCCATGCTCGCGCGGCGGCACGGTGCGCGCGCCTTCCGCGCCGACTTTGGCCTTGGCATCACCCTTGGCCTGGCCCGCATGCGCGGTCGGGGCGAAAGGCGGATTGGCAAGACCCGGCACCCGGGTCGGATTGGTGGCGATCAGCGCGGTCTCGCGCTCGTTCCACTTCGCGAGCAGCTTTGGATCGGGCAGACAGCCGATCAGGCCGGGATGGATCAACCCGGCAAAGCTGACGCCGGGCACATGGCGCGAGGACGTGTAAAGGCCGTGGATATCCCAGATCGACTTTTGCGCCAGCGGGAAGTGATCGGTGAGAAAGCCGCCGCCGTTCTTCTTGGAGAAGAAGCCGTTGAAGCCCCACAGGCTCTCCTTCAGCGGGCCGACATCGAGCAGGTCCACCACCAGCAAGTCACCGGGCTCGGCGCCCTTGACGCCGATCGGGCCGGAGAGAAAGTGCACGATCGACAGGTCAATGTCGCGCACATCGTCGGCGGAATCGTTGTTCTTGATGAAGCCGCCGGTCCAATCATAGGTCTCGATGATGAAATCATCGCCGGGTTTCACCCAGGCCACGATCGGAACGTCCGGATGCCAGCGATTATGAATCATGTCGTTTTCATAGGCCGACTTGCTGAGATCGACCTTGATCAGTGTCTCTGGCATCGAGATGCTCCCCTTTTAACAGCCAGGTTACAGTTCACCACTTCCCGGACTCCCAAATCATGATGCGATTACGCATCATGATTTCATCTCTTTGTTGAGCATGACCTCCGCGCAAACACTTCGCGTTTGTCGCAGGGAAAACCGGTTTCCACTTTTCCGGATCATGCTCTTAAACCGACAGGTATTTCGAGATCTGCGCGGCATCGACGCCTTCGCGCGGATCGTCACGAACGATCTCGCCGTTCTCGATCACGAGCACGCGGTCGGCGACGTCGAGCGCGAAGCTCAGCACCTGTTCGGAAACGACGATGGACAGGCCGCGCTCGTCGCGGATGCGCTTGAGCGTGCGCGCCATGTCCTTGATGATGGAGGGCTGGATGCCTTCGGTCGGCTCGTCCAGCAGCAGCACTTTCGGCTTGGTGGCAAGCGCGCGCGCGATTGCAAGCTGCTGCTGCTGGCCGCCGGAGAGATTGCCGCCGCGACGGTCCTTCATTTCGAGCAGCACCGGAAACAGCTCGTAGATGCTGCCGGGCACCTCGGACTCGCCGGACACCACAAGGCCGGTCTCGATGTTCTCCTTCACCGTCATGGTAGAGAAGATCATGCGGCCCTGCGGCACGTAAGCGAGGCCCTTGGCGACGCGCTCATAGCTCTTGAGCGGCGCAAGCTCGGTACCGTCCATGGACATCGAACCGCTCTTGGCGGGCAGGATACCCATCAGCGATTTCATCAGCGTGGTCTTGCCCATGCCGTTGCGGCCCATGATCGCGACGATCTCGTTGGGCGCGACCGAGACGTTGAGGCCGTGCAGCACCTCGCTCTGGCCGTAGGCAACGTGAAGATCGGAAATAGCCAGCATGCCTTGCTCCTCAATGACCCAAGTAGACTTCGATCACCTTGGGATCGTTCTTCACGCTCTCCATGGTGCCCTCGGAGAGGATCTGGCCCTGGTGCAGCACGGTCACCTTGTGGGCGATGTCCTCGACAAACTTCATGTCGTGTTCGATCACCAGCACGGAGCGGTCCTTGATGATGCGGTTGAGCAACTCGGCGGTCTTGGCACGCTCGGAGACGCTCATGCCGGCGACAGGCTCGTCGAGCATCAAAAGGTCCGGGTCCTGGATCAGCAGCATGCCGACCTCGAGCCACTGCTTCTGGCCGTGGCTGAGCTGGTCGGCATAGGTGTCGAGACGATCTTTCAGGAAGATCATCTCGGCGACCTCTTCCACCCGCTCCTTCACCACGGTATCGCGCTGGAAGGTGAGCGAACCGAACACGGTGCGGCCGCGCGGGAAGGAGATTTCCAGGTTCTCGAACACGGTGAGATCCTCGAACACCGACGGGGTCTGAAACTTGCGGCCGACGCCGGCCTGCACGATCTCGTTCTCCTTCAGCCGGGTCAGCTCCTTGCCGCGGAACTGGATCGAGCCGGATGTCGCCTTGGTCTTGCCGCAGATCAGATCGAGCACGGTGGTCTTGCCGGCGCCGTTCGGGCCGATGATGACGCGGATCTCGTTCTCCTCGACGTAAAAGGAGAGATCATTGACCGCCTTGAAGCCGTCAAAGGACACGGTAAGCGCCTCGACTGCGAGCAGGAATTCCTTGGGTTGGTGTCCGATGAGCATGATCTATCCTCTCACTCCGCCGGCGCGCCGTCGGCGACGGAATTGTCGGCCCACGCTCTGCTCGACTTTGATTTGCGTGACGCCAGCAGGCGATCGATGCGCGGCTGCACGTAGTCCTGCCAGAGGCCGGACAGACCGTTCGGGAAGGCCAGCACGACCGCGATGAACAGTGCGCCAAGGCCGAACAGCCAGAGTTGCGGGAAGGATTCCGAAAGGCTGGTCTTGGCAAAATTCACCAGCATCGAGCCCCACACTGCGCCGAAGATCGACAACCGTCCGCCGACGGCGGTGTAGATCACCATCTCAATCGACGGCACGATGCCGACAAAGGACGGCGACATGAACCCGACATTGAGCGCGAACATGGCGCCGCCGATCGCGGCGAAGACCGCGGCTATGCAGAAGGCAAAGATCTTGAAGTTGGCGACGCTGTAGCCGGAGAAGCGGACGCGATCTTCCTGTTCACGCATCGCCACCAGGATGCGGCCGAGCTTGGTGAGGCGGATGAACTGCGCGATGCCGATGCAGGCAAACAGCAGCGTCACCTCGACGAAGTACAGGATGACCTTGGCGTGGTCGGGCCGGATATCCCATCCCTTCAGCGTACGCAAGTCGGTCATGCCGTTGATGCCGCCGGTGTAACCCTGCTGTCCGACGATCAGGATGGTCAGGATCGCTGCGACCGCCTGGGTGATGATCGCGAAATAGGTGCCGCCGACGCGGCGCTTGAACATCGCGGTGCCGATGATCAGCGCGAACAGGCCCGGCACCAGCACGATGAGAAGGATGGTCAAGGTGAGGCTGTGGAACGGCTGCCAGAACAGCGGCAGCGCCGTGATCTGATTCCAGTCCATGAAGTCGGGGATGCCGGGCGTGGACTGGATCTTGGTGTTCTCGACGCTGGATGCCTCCAGCTTGAGGAACATCGCCATGCAGTAGCCGCCGAGACCGAAGAACACCCCCTGCCCCAGGCTCAGAATGCCGCCATAGCCCCAGCAGAGCACGAGGCCAATCGCAACAAAGGCATAGGTCAGGTACTTGGCGACCAGGTTGAGGCGGAACACGTCCAGCGACAACGGCAGGATCACGAACAGGATCGCAGCCAGCGCAATGAAGCCAATGAGCTCGGAGCGATTGAAGAAGCGCGAGTTGATGATCATGACCTGCCTGTTTGTTGTTATTTGCGGACCTTGAGGGCGAACAGACCCTGCGGCCGCAGCATCAGGATTCCGACGACGGCGAGCAGTGTCAGCACCTTGGCCATGGAGCCCGACATGAAGAACTCCAGCGTCGACTGGGTCTGCGAGATCGAGAAGGCGGAAGCGATGGTGCCGAGCAGGCTGGCGGCGCCGCCGAACACGACCACGA
>Ga0081540_1003824_pt1 | contig 11782 bp, 10 predicted proteins | sample TabmetS2T1R1_FD_71024 | JGI IMG/M metagenome (GOLD analysis project Ga0081540, IMG submission 71024) | Tabebuia heterophylla rhizosphere microbial communities from the University of Puerto Rico - S2T1R1 | ecosystem: Host-associated > Plants > Roots > Rhizosphere ...
CCTGTCGATGATCGGCTCCCGCAACAAGCAGCTGGTCGCCGAGGGGCTCAACGAATTGTCGTTCCGTCTCGGCTTCCGTGCGGTGGACGGCTTTGCCGAGCGCGTGGTCTATCGCGAGTTCTTTCCCCGCGGGCTGACCGCGCTCGACGACCTCGACGAGGCTACCTTGGGCACGCGGCCGAACCTCGGCCACGTCACCGCCCGCGAGGAGGTGACCAGCCTGCTGCGCCAGCTCAAGCTGCCGCTCGACGAGCGCGGTCGCCGCCGCGCCTCGAACCGGGCCGAGTGGTTCAACCAGGTGGACAAAGAGCTGGAAGTCCACGACATCCTAGGCGCGTAAGCGCGCTCGAGCCTCGGCGCGTAGGCGGTCGAGCTTCAGCGCCTGAGCTTTACCCCGGTTTCAGCACGGTCATTCTGAACGGCCCGCTATTGGCGGCCGCGTGCGCGACGGCCTCGTTGGCGTGCGCCAGCGGGAACTCCGTCACCGCGAACTGGCCGAGGTCGAGGAGGCCAGAGCGGACCAATCCGATCATGCGCGGGATCGCCTCGCGCGGATACATCCAGACGCCGTGGATGCTGATGCAGTTGCGCATGATCCAGGGGTAGGGCAGCTCGAGGCCGGCGCCGCCGAGCATGCCGACGCCGCCCATCAGCACGACGCGGCCGTTCTGGCGCACCGTCATCAGCGCCGCCCGCACGGTCGTGGTCGGCACCTGCGGCGGCATGATGTCCATCACGCAGTCGATCGGACCGGGAGCGGCGGCGAGCATTCGCTGCCGGTCGTCGGCTTCATTGCCGCTCAGCCTCACCGGAAGCACGCGCTTGCCGAAGCGGCGCACGAGATCGGCCAGCATGGCCTCGTTCCGCCCGGGCGCGACGACCCAGGGCGCTCCCATGGCCAGCGCCACCGCAACCGCGGCGCTGCCGAAATTGCCGGTGGCGCCGCTGACCAGCACGCTCTCGCCGGGTTGAAGATTGGCGGCGACCCATCCGCCATAGGGCACGAGGCAGGTGCCCATGGCGCACCATGATGCGGCCTCGCTTGCCTCGATCGGGCCGATCGCGATCGCGTTCTCGGTCGGCACGCGCATGCGCTCGGCCCAGGCGCCGTCGCGAAAATGCCGCTGCAGCTTGAGGCCGCCGTCGCCACGCGCGCTCAGGCCCTGCAGCGTGATGTCGGGCGCCAGTACATTGTCGCGCGAGCGCACGGTGGGATCGCAATAGACCCAGTCACCCGGCTTGAGATGGGTGGCATCGGGCCCCGCCGCATGGACGCGGCCGATCGCACCGGGGCCGGGCACCACGGGCAGGGCGAGCAGATACTGGCGCTCGCCGCTGAACACTTCGTTCGAATAGGGCAACACGCGGGAAGCGGCGACGTCGACGATGATCTCGCCGGTGCCAAGCGCGGGCTCGGCGACATCTTCGATGGCAAGGCTCGATCCAAAGCTTCTCAGGACGGCAGCTTTCATGGGCGTTCTCGTTCGTGTGATACGCCATTCTGACCGGTCTGCTTGCCGGTAATCAGACCTGGTATTATCCTAGGATTAGAAAACCCCTCCAACGCGAGGCCGATCGATGCCGGCAGGTGGCGCAAGGCAAAGCGAATTGGGCGACTTCCTGCGTTCGAGAAGGGAGAAGCTTAGTCCGAAGGCAGTCGGCCTGGCGCCGGGCCGCCGGCGGCGCACACCGGGTCTGCGGCGCGAGGAAGTCGCCGAGCTCGCCGGCATCGGCGTCGACTGGTACGTCCGTCTGGAGCAGGGCCGCAGCGTCAGCCCGTCGGTCACCACCGTCGATGCGCTCGCCCGCGCGCTCAAGCTCGGCAAGGCCGAGCATGCGCATTTGCGGGCGCTGACGGAGGGTGGCGATCGCCGTCCCTTCGTGCGCGAGGTGGTGCCGGACGCGGTCCGGCGCACCGTCGAAAGCCTCAACCTGCCGGCTTACGTCACTGGCCGCCGCTGGGACGTGCTTGCCTGGAACAAGGCCGCCGACGAACTTCTGGGCTTCAGCCGCCTGCCGGACGCCGATCGCAACACGCTGATTTCAGTCCTGACCAATCCGGCGACGCGGCGCCTGTTCGGCGCTGGCTGGGCGGATGAGGCCCGGCGCATGGTGGCGCAGTTTCGCGCCACCCATGACCTGTGGGCCGGCGATCCCGCCTTTCGGGATCTGCTGACACGCTTGCGCGCAGGCTGCCCCGAATTCGAAGGCTGGTGGGGCTCGCACGACATCAGCGGCATGGTTGCGGGACGGAAGTCGCTCAACCATCCGAAAAAGGGGCGGCTCCGCTTTGAATATGCGAGCTTTCAGGCCAACGACGATCCGGCGCTGAAGCTGGTGATCTATGGGCCTGCCTGAACGGGCCGGTAGTTAGGCACCTGGAAACCAAATGGAACCGAAACCGCGGTCACCCCGTTTTCTTACGGAGGTGACCGAACCCATTTTTGACTGGTTCCGACCTAAGGATTGGAGGTAATAACGCCGTGCCGGGTCGCTGTGCAGTGCACAAAAACCTTGCGACGAATTCACAAGATTTAGACTTTCCGTCACGTCGTCGTGAATTATATGATCATCAAGAGACCGAAGAGTCTCAATGATGTGACAAACCCTAACAGGGGTTGCGCCGAGGAAGAAATGAAACGTGGAATTGCCGTTCTGCTTTCGTTGACCGCGCTTCTGGTTGTTGGCTACTTCACAGTCAGCAAGTGGGCGATCCGTCACGACATCATTTCGCTGCGCGATCCTGACCGCGGCGATCGCCTCGTCGAGCTGGAGGTCGCCGTTCGCCGCGACAAGCTCATGCAGGCGGAGGCTGGACTGATCAAGCTGCCGGTTGCGATCGTCAATCACGGCAACACCGTCAAGCACACCGAGTACTCCTTCCTTGCCAACGCCTTTGCGGCACGCGGTTATCTCGTGATCGCCCCGCAGCACGATCTGCCGACCGATCCGCCGATGGTGACAAAGCCCGGCGAACTCTATGTCGGCCGCCTGTCGCAGATTCAGCGCGGCGTCGCCAACATCAAGTTCGCCGTCGAGCAGATGCGCAAGATCCAGCCCAACGCCGACTACGACAGTCTGACCATGGTCGGTCATTCCATGGGCGGCGACATCTCGATGTATTTCGCCAAGCAATATCCGGACGAGATCAAGAAGGTGGTGACGCTGGATAATTTGCGCGTGCCGTTCCTCACCGAAGGCAAGTTCAAGATCCTGTCGTTCCGCTCCAAGGACAATCAGTTCAAGCCCGATCCGGGTGTCGTGCCGGACGAGGAGCAGTGCGAGAAGGCCGGTATCACGGTGGTCGACACCGGCTATCAGCACAACGACATGCGCGACACCGGTCCGGACGCGGCGAAGACCTCGATCGAGACCATGCTCAACAAGTTCCTGGACTCCACCGACAGCGCGATTTCGCCGGTCGATACCAAGAAGCTGCCGAAGGCCCTGACCGAGCCGGGCCCGGTGTCGCTTTACGCCCCGACGCAGGACAGGCCCGCGAAGGCTGCCAACTGACGCGCCCCGGGCTAGGGGCGGCCGCATTGACCGCCCTGCATTTCGCCCCACATAAAGCGTGCAGCTGAACAAGCGAGCACGCATGGCGGGCGATCCCAGCAAACCGAAATCCTCCAGCGACATTACCTCGCGCAAGGACGGCTCGCTGCCGGAAGGGCGCGCGTCGAGCTCGGAGGACATTGCCGCCTTCGTTGCCAAAGCGCGCGCGATGTCGCCGCACACGGCAGGCGGGCGCGGGCGCCTGGTATTCGCACTCGATGCCACCATGAGCCGGCAGCCGACCTGGGACATGGCCTGCACGCTGCAGGCGGATATGTTCCGCGAAGCGGCGTCGGTCGGCAGCCTCGACATCCGCCTCGTCTATTACCGCGGTTTCGACGAGTGCCGCGCCACCGGCTGGATTTCCGATTCGGCGCAGCTGGCGCGCCTGATGGGCAAGATCGATTGCCAGGGCGGCAATACCCAGATCGGCAAGGTGCTGTCCGAGACGCGGCGCGAGGCGGTTGCCGCCGGCGTGCGCGCGCTGGTGTTCGTCGGCGATGCCATGGAAGAGAATGTCGACGAGCTTTGCGCCAGGGCGGGCGAACTCGGCCTCTTGAAGGTGCCGGCATTCATGTTCCAGGAGGGCCACGAACCCGCCGCCGAACAGGCGTTCCGCGAGATCGCGCGGCTCACCGGCGGTGCGTGGTGCCGTTTCGATCCGGGCGCCGCGGCGCAATTGCGCGAACTGCTGCGCGCCGCGGCGGCCTATGCTGCCGGCGGCCGCGAGGCGCTGCGCCTCTCGCGAAGCAGCGGGGCGGCCGCGCTGCTCAGTCAGATGAAATAAGAGTCGATGCTGCGCCTTCAGGCCAGCATGCGCGCGATCGCGTCTCGCACGGCTTCGGCGTCGGCCCTGGCGGAGAATTGTCGCAGCAGGAGCGGCCTGCCCTGCTTCACTGCGATGGTCAGCCGGTAGTCCGGCGGACCGTCGGACCAGTTGTCCTCGCAGATGTCGAGCGCACCCAGTTCGTCGAAGCGCCAGCTTCGGTTCCTGGCGCGCCGCCAGTAACGGTGCCGCAATTCAAGCGTTCGTGACGTTGCGTCCAGGGTCACCGTCCGCGTGCCGCCAAGGATGGCGCCGGCAAGCAGGAAGGCGGCCATGCTTCCTGCGATGAGCACGATCAGCCAGAATGGGAGAAAGCCGAGCTGGAACGGATTGACGCGATGCCGGCCGAAGAAATCCCAGGCCGGCAAGAGGCAGATCACACCCGCAAAGCCCACAAATATCCGTTCCGGGAGCGTCGTCACGCTCACGCTTTCGAAGCGGTGGGAGTCGAGCACCATGCTGCCTTGCATGGTTCATCGTGTCTCATGCCGCGCTTAACTTTCCCTGTCAGGGAATGACGGCCGCGGGCGGATCATGCTTTTTCCGGCTACCGGGACTATATTGCAGCCATGCCTACGCTAGTTGCCGGCGTCGTCGCCGTCCTCGTTCTCTATCTGCTGCTGCAGATGTTCCGCGCCGCCAATCCGGCAGTGCTGGCGCGCGCAATCAAGATCGTGGGCGGCGTGGTATCGCTGGCGGTCGCGGCCTATACCGGGCTGCGGGGCGAACTGGCAGTCGCAATCCCGCTCGGCATTTTCGGCGCCGGCCTGCTCGGCTGGTCGCCGTTCGGCAATACCGGCTTTTCCGGTATCGGCGGCCTGTTCGGCGGCGCCCAGCGCTCGTCGGGACAGAGCTCGCGGGTGCGCTCGGCCTTCCTCGACATGAGCCTCGACCATGACAGCGGCGAATTGTCGGGGACGATCCTGGCCGGCGAACATGCCGGCCGCTCGCTCGGCGAATTTGATCTCGCCGGACTGCTGGCGATGGCGCCGGCCTTCGATGCAGAAAGTGTCGCGTTACTTGAAAGCTATCTTGACCGCCGGTTTCCCGCCTGGCGTCAGGACGCGCAGGGCAACGGGGCAGGGGGGCAGCGCCGCGCGGCGCCGGGCGGCAAAATGACGGCGGAGGAGGCCTATCAGATCCTTGGCCTGCAGGCGGGGGCGAGCCGCGACGACATCGCCCGTGCGCATCGCGCTCTCATGAAGAAATTGCATCCCGACCAGGGGGGGTCGACGTATCTCGCCGCCCGTGTAAACGAGGCCAAGGATACCCTTCTTCGCACGCATCACAGCTGACTCCGGCACGCTACCAACGCCATATTCCGAATGCTGCCCTGCTCTGATCGATGCCCCGATGGCGTGCCCGCCGTTACCCGGCGTGGTGAGCCATTGTCTGAAACTTAACCGTAAATTCTTGACGAGAGGTTTGCGCCGGGAAAGCCCGGCGCAAACCGAAGGGTGACGGCCAAAGAAAAAGGCCGGGGACTTGCCCCGGCCGGTTTCGCCAGTCCCGCGAAGGGAAGGTCAGTTACGGACCGCAATGCAGGAAATATCAGCGCGCTTGAGCGTGCGGCACACCGCCTCGGCCTGATCACGCTCGAGCCCGGCGAAGCGTGCACGGAACAGCTTGCGATTGTCCTTGGCGACCACAACCTCGGTGAAGGAATCGGCCTTGTTGAGCATGCCGCGGGCCTGGCTCTTGGCGGCTTCGATGCGCTGCATGGCCTCGCTCTCGCTCTCGAGCGCCCCGACCTGCACGATCCAGCCCGTGCGCGCCGAGGCGGGCACGGCGGGCTTGATGGCGCCGTTCTGTTGCACGGCCAGCGGCACGGCGGCTTGAGCTGAGGGCTGCTGCTTGACCGGCTCGATCGAAGCCATGGCCTGCGAGTTGGCCTGCGAGTTGGCCTGCGAGGGCGCGGCGGCCGGAGCGGGTGCGGAGGTTGGGGCAGACGCGGAAGCAACAGCACTGGCCGGCAGCACGCCAAGCACGCCATTGCCGGTGCCGTGGCCCGCGGGCTGCGGCGGCAGGGCGACGCCAGCGCGATCTGGGCGGACGATCGCCGGGCGTTCGAACTCGGTCTTGGCGGGTTCGGCCCTCTCGATCTTTGCCACCACGGCGGTCGAGGTCTCGGCGACTTCGGCCCGCGGCGGAATGGCGTTGGCGGCGACGGGCGCCGCGGGTTGGGCGGGCCCGGCGGAGGCAAGCTTTACCGCGCCGGCCTTGACCTGGACGGTCTTGACCCGGACCGGCTTCATGGGTTCGGCGGAGCCGGGAATGGCGGCAAGCTGCGGGGTCTGGATCACGCCGCTGGTGAGCGGAGCGGGCTCCGGCTTGGCCTGCGCCTCAGGTTTGGACTGTGCCGGCGGCAAGGCCGCGGCGGCAGCCGCCATCAGGGACGGCTTGGCAGGCGTAACGGCGCGGTTGACCGCCATGGCATCGAGACCCGGTTCGGCGAACGCAGAGACCTGCACCGCACCCTGGGCCTGCACCATCGGCCTTGCAGCATCGGCATCCGCGACCTCGGTATTGCCTTCGCCCGGATTGCGCTCGGTGATGGCAGCAACGATGCGCTTGGTCGCACCCTTCTCGAGATTTTCGGCGAGCAGGCTGCGCATGGTGGCATCGCGTGCGCCGCCGCTGCGGCCACCCAGCACCACGCCGACGAGATGGCGGTTGCCGCGGCGCATCGAGCTCACAAGGTTGAACCCGGAAGCGTGGGTATAACCGGTCTTGATGCCGTCGACGCCTTCGACGCTGCCGAGCAGGCGGTTGTGGTTGCGGATCGCATTGCCCTTGTAGACGAAGGTCGAGGTCGCAAAATAGCGGTAGTAGCGCGGGAAGCGATCCTGGATCGCACGCCCGAGCGTGGCCTGGTCGCGCGCGGTGGTAATCTGCTCGTCGTTGGGCAGGCCCGACGCATTGCGATAAACCGTCTTGGTCATGCCGAGCGCGCGCGCCTTGCGCGTCATCTGCTTGGCGAACTCGCGTTCATCGCCGGCGATCGCTTCCGCAATCACGACGGCGGCGTCGTTGGCCGAACGGGTGACAAGACCCTTGATGGCGTCTTCGACCTTCAGCGTCTGGCCGGGCTTGAGGCCAAGCTTGGTCGGCGCCTGCTCCGAAGCGAACTCCGACACGTCCATCTGGCTATCGACGGTCATCTTGCCGGCTTCGAGACGCTCGAACAGCAGATAGAGCGTCATGATCTTGGTGAGGGAGGCGGGGTGGCGGGGAGCGTCCGGATTGGTGGATTGCAATACCGCGCCCGAATTGCCGTCGACAATGATGGAGGAAAAGGACGGGCTGTAGCTTGAGCGCGCTTCTTGATGGCGCACATGGTGCTTGCCACGGTACCGGCGCGCGTCAGCGCTCTCGGTGGTGAAGATGACGGTGGCCGAGACTGTGATCAGTCCAAGAGCAAACGCACGCAACGCGCGCGAGGAAGCCAAGGTGGTGCGAAGCATACTTCCTCGTCCCCATTTTCTGTCTAAATCACCGGTTCGTGAGGCAAAATTGTGCCCACGACGGCGACGGTTACCCTGCGCGAGCGGCCGGTCCGGACGAGCTTTCAAGCCGGGGCTGGCCAGTCGCGCCGCTGTTCTAGCTAAGGCGCTGGTGACAAACGCTTTTTCGGCGCCTGCTGCGAGGTGAACAAGTCCAAAGCTGAGGTTAGGCGGCGCGAGTTTCCAAAAGCTTAAGGAAGGGTTGCGGACTGCCCCGGTATTTCTGCGAGATTCGGCCCCTTTGTGCAACGCACAATTTGTGTTGATTTTTTGTGCAACGCGGTATATGACAGCAGGCGTCACGGAGCCGGGATCTCCGGACAGAAAATGCATTCAGTCTGGGAAAGGACTCCATGATGGTGAAATTCGAAGACATCCAGAGCTACGGCAAAGAGCAGTTCGAACAGGCCACCGCCAACGCGACCGCGTTCCAGAGCGGCGTCTCGGCGATCGCCAACGCCTATGGCGAGCACGTCAAGAAACAGTTCGAAGAGACAAAGTCGCTCGCCGAGAAGCTTTCGGGTGTGAAGTCGCTCGACAAGGTGCTCGAGGCGCAGAGCGACTACGCGCGTACCGCCTACGAGACTTTCGTCACCGACGCGCAGAAGATCGCCGGCCTGTACGGCGACCTCGCCAAGCAGACCTTCAAGCCGCTGGAAGGCCTGGTCGCCAAGTTCACGCCGGCTTCGAATTGATCGTTTTTATCTCTGAAATGAAAAAGCCCGGCGCGAGCCGGGCTTTTTTGTTGGGTGCGGCAAAGCGGCGCTTATTTCGAGACCCGCAGCTTGGAGAGCTGGGTGCCGATGTCGCTGAACACCGAAGCCGTCTGCGAGGCCGACGTGATCAGGTAGAAGCTGCTGGTGTTCTGCGCGCAGTACTGCAGCACGGCCGAGGTCGGATCGCCGCCGGTGTTCACCTGCACGGTGTAGATCGTGACGTTGGCGGCCTTGGCGTTGTCGCACAGAATCTTCTGACGGGCGTCGATCTGGCTGGCGCTCGTGCTCCAGCGGTTTTGCGTGTTCAGACCGTCGGACAGGATCACAAGCGCGTCCTTGTAGACGAAGTTCGGATCCTTCGCCGGTGCATTGAACGGATCGCTCTGGGTCAGGGTCATCCAGCCCCAGGCGAGGCCAATGCCCTGGTTGGTGTTGCCGGTCGGCACCAGCGTGTCGATCTTGGCCTTCAGCGCCGCCCAGTCATAGCTGAGCGGCATGATGCTCGCGATCGTCGTGCTGCCGCTACACCAGGAATACTGCTCGGCGGGGAACTGCGTGCTTGTGCCGGCAGGTGCGGTGTTCTTGGTGTCGTAGTCCTGGGTACGGTCCGTCATGCAGCCGTTCCAGGTGCTGATATCCGGAGCCGCCGCCGCCGTTGCGGGCGTGCCGTCGCCGCGCCAGAGGTGACAAATCTTGCTCGAGCCGGAGCCGGTGCAGGTGCAACTCGTGTTCGACCCGCAGCTTGCGGACGATCCGGTGACGGTCGTGTAACAACCATTGTAGTAGATGTTGGCTTGGAGTGACAGCTTGTTGCCATTGTCCATGCTAGGACAGATGTACCCGGCGTAGGTGCCGGTCGACGGTATTTTGCTGGCGCTCTGGGCGCCGCTCAACGTTGCCGGCCTGTCCATGCAGGTAAAGCCCTGATTGTTGTTCGTGAAGGGGCAATTCGATCCGCCGACGGCCGAGTTGAAGCTGTTGGACTTGTTGCCAACGAGGTACGGAGGCTCGCCCTTCCAATTGGTCCAGTCGATCCAGGACGCATTGTAGTTGCTCGTGCCCGCGTTGACGTCCTTGGCGAACGGCACGATCGAGATGTAGATGTCGCCGCTGGTCTTGGCGAGCGCGCTCAACTGGTCGATCAGGGCCTTGGCGGCGGGCTTCAAGGCGGTCATCTTGCCGTCCTGGGCCATCGAACCGGTGACGTCGAGCACCAGGGCAACCCGCATGCGGACGTTGCCCCAGGTCGTGGTCGAGCCGGTGCCAAAGCCCATTTCCGGGAAGCCGACAAGGCGCATGAAGTCGGTCTGGATCTTGCCGCTGCCCACCAGCTTGATGTTGGCGGGGGTGTTGCCGCTGGGCGGGGTGTAGGTAGCGGTGACGCCGGCGTCCAGCGCGTCCTTGCTATGATACAGCGCGGCGAAGTACTCGCTCGCTTTGGTGCTGATCTGCGACGTGTCGATCGTGCCGGCGCTGAGGTCCTTCGACAGCATCAGCGCGGTGGAGTCCATCGCGGCCTGCATCGCCGAGCGCGCGGCACTGGCGCGGGTATAGTCGATCGCCGCGCCCATGAAGCTGATGATCGGGATCGCCGACAGGCCGAAAATGACGGCGACATTGGCTTCGCGCGCGCCGATGAACCGGCCGGCGGCCAAGCGAAGCTTACGGAAGACGGATGCACCAGACATGGTTGTCACCGAATTTGGGTTTTAAACCCGCTTAGTTCGGCGCAAGCCGCTAAATGGCTGGTAAACCGGATCGGAGAAATGCGGATTCAACTGTCGGGAATTGGCGAATCGGCCAGGAAAGCCGCGGGCATTGTCAATGCCGGCTAAATAGATGCCGCATTTTTTTGTCAAAACGGACGGGATTGATTAACCTTGTCCATGGTCGCCGAGCCGGGAATCGGCCCGGCAGCAGTGCGCCTGGCGCGCTTGCGGCGGGCCGGCCAGTGACCCATATTCATGCCAATGATGAGGCATGACAGGGTCGTGCCGGACGGAACGGCGATCCGGGAACGGGTCCGGGAACCCGCGAGGGAGCTTCCGCGTGGAGCGGCCTCTCGGGGGACGGGGCAGCGTTGCCGGGCCAACCCGTGGGGAATTCGAACGCCTGCGCCATGTTGCAATCAGCTTCCAACACTGTTCCGTCTCTCATTGCCGCGTGGAATCCCCGGATGGGCAATGACGAGAAGCCCGGAGGGCCGAGCGGCCCTTCGACGTCGGTCATCACCAAGGTCAAGCCGAAGACCAAACGCCCGAACCTCTACCGGGTGTTGATCCTGAACGACGACTACACGCCGATGGAGTTCGTCGTTCATGTGCTGGAGAAATTCTTCCAAAAGGATGTCGAGGCCGCGACCAAGATCATGCTCCACGTCCACCATCACGGTATTGGGGAGTGCGGCGTGTTCACCTACGAGATCGCCGAGACCAAGGTGACGCAGGTGATGGATTTCGCGCGCAAGCATCAGCACCCTTTGCAGTGCGTGATGGAAAAAAAGTAGTTCGTATTTCCACCGGTGCCGCGGGAAGCGGAACGGGTCTTGCATCGAATCGTTGAGTAAGGCGGACGGCACTCCGGTGATTTGCGGGGCTGCCTTCTTTGTGGCTCACTTGCGAAAGATTCCAGAAGAAAACAGCTGTTTTTCAGGCCGGGCTTTCGCCATGATCGGGCGTAACTATATGACTTAAGATGACGAAGGTTGTTGTTGCCTGGAGGGGTAATGGCGATCATGATGGTGGGGGTTACAGAGGACGCGAATGCCAACTTTTTCCCAAAGCCTTGAACAATCGCTGCATCGCGCGCTGGCGATCGCCAACGAGCGTCACCACCAATATGCGACGCTCGAACACCTGCTGTTGTCGCTGATTGATGATTCCGATGCAGCTGCCGTGATGCGCGCCTGCAGCGTTGATCTCGACAAGCTGCGCACCAGCCTCGTCAACTATCTCGAGACCGAATTCGAAAATCTCGTCACCGACTCCGGCGACGACGCCAAGCCGACCGCCGGCTTCCAGCGCGTGATCCAGCGCGCGGTGATTCATGTGCAGTCCTCAGGTCGCGAAGAAGTGACCGGCGCCAACGTGCTGATCGCGATCTTCGCCGAGCGCGAGAGCCACGCCGCGTACTTCCTGCAGGAGCAGGACATGACGCGCTACGACGCCGTCAACTACATCAGC
>Ga0081540_1003825_pt1 | contig 11782 bp, 11 predicted proteins | sample TabmetS2T1R1_FD_71024 | JGI IMG/M metagenome (GOLD analysis project Ga0081540, IMG submission 71024) | Tabebuia heterophylla rhizosphere microbial communities from the University of Puerto Rico - S2T1R1 | ecosystem: Host-associated > Plants > Roots > Rhizosphere ...
CGCCACAGGGTCTTGCGTTCGGTGGTGTTCAGGTGCCGCTGTACTTGCAGAGGAGCTGGGCTGGGACCAGCTCTGGATGCCCGAGCATCATGCGTCAGACTTGTGGGCTCCTTCGCCTCTGGCGTTACTGACAGCGATAGCCGCGCGGACGAGCCAGATTCGCCTGGGCACCTACGTCGTGCTGCTTGGGCTCCATCACCCCCTCCGGATGGCCGAGGACATCGCCACGGTCGATCTCGTGTCCAACGGGCGGTTCGATTTCGCCGTGGGTGGGGGCGGCCAGCAGGCGGAATGCGACTTGTTCGGCATTCCCACCGCAGAAACCTTTGGGCGCACGTATGAGTCGCTGACGATTATCGAGCGGTGCTTCACCGAGGACCACTTCAGTCATCACGGGAAGTACTTCCGCTTCGACAACGTCACGTTCAGTCCGAAATCGGTGCAGCACCCCTATCCCCCGATCTGGGTGGCAGCGATGGGCCCGCAAAGCGCCCAGCGGGCTGCCAGGCGAGGCTACGGCTTCGCGGCCGGATTAGGGCGGGCGCATGAGGTGTATGTGGAAGCCTGGAAGGCCTCAGGACGCGACCCACAGGACATGCGCATCGCTTCCGTGCCGATCTACGGGCATATTGCCGCCTCCAAAGAGGCGGCCTGGGATGACTACGAAGAGGCGCAGTACCACAAGCTGCGATTCTATAGCGAGCGTGGCCGCGGCACGGTGATTCCACCGGTGGGCGAGCTGCGCCATGTCAACGATCAGATTGATACGCAGGCGTTGCTCATCGGCACGGTCGATGACGTCGCCCGTGGCCTGCAAGCTTATCGTGGCAAAGGTCTGACGCACCTGTCGTTTGGACTCTCGACCTATGTGCCGGACCCCGTCAAGAAGCGACGCTCCATGGAGGTGTTCGCGAAGGAGTTGCTGCCCGAGATGAAGACGTGGTGAGGTCGGACCAGGCAAGCGCTGTTGTGAGAGCATGGCAACGCTGGGGATGAAGCCGTGTCAAGCATCTCGTGTGGTTGAAAAAGAGCGCTAGGTCATGCTGCATCGCGATAGTAATCAATCGTTGCTGGCTGCGTTGTCTGCTCCTTGCCAGCTTGGAGGATATGCCTGACTACTGCAATGAAGTTTCTCTTAAATTAACACCATCCGGTTACATTACGCCCAACTCCGTCACCTTCTACAACAGAGGTGTCTCCCAACCGCTCTGCTTCCTGCAACATTTTCCCTGGCGCCTTTGCTATGATGGAGCCGCGCATGGACAGACCGGTCGAGCACGAGGGAGGGAGGAGACAGTGTGGACTTCGTCGCGGTGGTAGACCAGGTGATGGCCCTCCTGCGCCACGGTGGCGGGTGGCCTCTCGCACCATACGCATCAAGTGAAGCTTCGAGAGCAGGTCATCGCCCATGCAGCCTTCGTTCCCTCTCCCGCTGGGAGAGGGCGAGGGTGAGGGGCTTTGTGGCCTGCGCACCGCTTTGAGATGGCCCGCACCCCTACAAGAAAGGGAATCGCATGCCTGCAACCACCTTCGATTACAGGCAGAGCCTGAAGCTGCTGCGCTCGGAAATGGAGGCGCTCAACCGGCGCATCGCGGCACTGCTCCCGGCGCAGTGGCACCAAGAGAGTCACTGCCCTGGCTGGAGCGTGGCGGACTTGGTCACGCACGTCGTGCGCAATGGCGAAGCCTTCCTGCAGTTCAGTCAGCGGATTCTCGCGGACGACGACACGCCGGTGTGCGGATTCGGCTACCCGGATCCGCGTGAAGCGGCCGTGGCTGGGCCTGAAGGCGCGCCACGCGACGTGGCCATCCGCAACCTGGGACCTCGTGGCTGCGCCGCTCTGCAAGCGCAGCACCTGGAAGACTATAGTGCGCTGCTCAGCGGCCTCAGCGAGATGGCGCAGAGGCAAACAGGCTTGTGGGCGGGGATATGCCCGCGCACCGCTCCTTGGGGCTGCCGCCAACGGTTGGCAGAGGTCGCGTACCACCACTGGGACTTACGCTGCTCGCTGGGTGAAGAGGCGGCCCTCGATGCCGTCGTCGCTCGCGAGGTGCTGGCGTACCGCCTGGCGCCTTCCCACTCTCCGCTGTTCCGCTGGCGCCCTGCAGACGGAGCGGCGGTGCAGACCGTCCGGCTGCGATGCACGACGGACGGCACCGCCTGGCGCATCAGTGTGAGCGCTGAGGCTGTTCCAGCTGTAGAACTGGGCTGGGAGGTGCCCCCGCTCCCGCGACCCGGCCGGCGTCTGGAGCCGGAGGCGACCGGACCCGCCGATGTCGAGCTCGCCACCGACATCGGCAGGCTTACGTTGGCGATCTCCGGCCGCGGACAGCTGGATGGGCCGCACTGCCAGCTCGCTGGTCCCCCAGAGGCCGAGCAACGTTTCCGCGCGGCATTCACCGGCTAACCTGCTCGCGCTCCCGTTGGCCGAGGAGCTCGGGATGTGCCCGCTCCAAGCCCACTGCCACCGTAGCCTGGGTACGCTCTACGCTAAGACGGGCCAGCGGGAGCGGTCTCGTGCCGAGCTGTCGACGGCGTTCGCGATGTATCAACCAATGGTGTTAGTCTCTTATAAACTATTCAACATCTATAGATCTATTAATACTACTAGTGTAAGCTTTTGGGCTTGCAGTCCTCCTACGACTCTTCCATGCTGGGAGGTGTGACATCCCTGCGATGAGAGGAGAGCCGTATGATGACCATAGAGTTTATCACCGCCTTGTTCTATGAAGTCGATGAGCAGCTGCGCGCCATCCCCAAACACCCCGAGGCCCACCTCTGGCCTAGTGAGGTCGTCACCTTGGGGCTGTTGCATGCCCTGAAAGGCGTGGGGAACCGGCCCTTCTATCGCTGGTTAACACGTGACTATCGGCCGTTGTTTCCCCGCCTGCCCGAGCGCACCCGGCTCTTTCGCCTGTTGAAGACCCATCAGGACTGGACGCGGGCGTTCTTGGCCGCGCCAACCGTGCTCGGCGTCATCGACACGTATGGCATTGAGCTCATTCACCCCATCCGCGCAGGCCGTAGCCCACAGCAAATTGGCCGCAAAGGCCTCTCGAACCATCGCTGGATTGTCGGCGGCAAACTCTGCCTGCTGGTGAACCAATATGGCCTGGTGGTGGGGTGGGCGTGTGACACCGCCAATGTGGCGGATACTAACCAATGGTGTTAGTCTCTTACCAACTATACAGTATGTATAGAACTGTACAAACTAACGGTTCGCGTTTTTGCACTTGCAGTCGTTCGACGACTCCTCCACGCTGCTCTCTGTGACATCCTTCCTAGGAGAGGAGAGCCGTATGAGCACCGTGGAGTTTATCACTGCCTTGTTCTACGAGGTCGATGAGCAGCTGCGCACCATCCCCAAACACCCCGAGGCGCACCTCTGGCCCAGTGAGGTAGTGACGCTCGGGCTCCTGCATGCGCTCAAAGGCGTCGGGAATCGTCCGTTCTATCGCTGGTTGACGCGCGACTATCGGGCGTTGTTCCCCCGCCTCCCCGAACGGACGCGGCTCTTTCGCCTCTTGAAGACCCATCAGGACTGGACGCGAGTCTTCTTGGCCTCTCCGACGGTGCTCGGCGTCATCGACACCTACGGCATTGAGCTGATCCATCCTATCCGTGAAGGTTGCGTATTCCACGCCAAAGCTGCCACCGATTCCAGGCGAAGCCTGCCACCGATTCCAGGGCAAAGCTGCCACCTGTTCCACACGAATGCTGCCACTGATTCCATAGCAAGCCTGCCACCCAATCCAGGCGAACGCTGCCGCTCATTCCACGGCAAAGCTGCCACCCCACCCGGGGCTGGAGCGGAGACGAGGCCGGGCGAACCCCTCGGTATCCTGCGCTGTTCTCAACCCAAGAGGGAGGAGCCGAGGCCTGCACAGAGGTTCGCCATGCGTCAAGTCGATGAAGGGTTGCGTCTCAAATGGGGGCAAGGGCTGAGTGAGCGGAAGATCGCCCAGAGTCTGGGCATCAGTCGCCCCGCGGTCGCCGAGTATGTGCGTCGGGCTCAGGCTGCCGGCTTGTCTTGGCCCTTGCCCGCAACCTGCGATGCGGGGGCACTGGAGCGGTTGCTGTTTCCGTCTCCCCCAGCTCGCTCGCCGGCAACGCACGTGGTGCCGGATTGGGCGAGCGTGCCCCACGCACTCAAACGGACGGGGGTGACCCTGTCCCTGCTCTGGCAGGAATATAAAGCCGCTACGCCTGACGGTATGCAGTAGAGTTGGTTGTGTCACACCTAGCGCGCCTGGGCACGCCAGCTCGATCTCGTCATGCGCCAGACCCCCCGCGCGGGTGAAAAGCTGTGCGTGGATTACGCCGGGCCGGGCCTTCCCGTCATCAACCGCCACAGCGGGGAGGGCCACGAGGCGGTCATTTTTGTCGCGGTCCTGGGGGCCTCCAGCTACACCTAGGCCGAGGCCACTTGGCCCCAGAGTCTGCCCGACTGGATCGGCGCACACGTGCGGACCTTTGCGGCGCTCGGCGGGGGGCCCCAGGGTGATCGCATCTTAAGTTGCTCTGGAGAGCACTGTCAACAGGTAGTGTTCATCGAGACCACATAAAAGTCTTTTCTGCCGTAGGCTAAGTCGGTGTGAGTGTTCTTGACGTAGCAGATTCAGGGCAATGTGCCGCACAGCAACCATATGTTCGGCAGCATGGTCCTTCCGGATGCGGCAGCGGTCTTCATTGAACGTCACATCCCATGACCAATGGAGCTTGTTCTCAATATCCCAGTGCTGGCGAATCATCGTGACGAAGGCCGTCGCCGACCGTCTGAGGCTTGCAATATAGATGCGGTAATCACTGGTAATGACAGCGCCAGGATAGGCCGCACGAATGGTTTCCACGACAACGACCGATTGCAGATCCGGCCATTTCGCAAGCGCAGGGATGGGTTTGAGGGCTGTTATGACCCAGACTCTTCGCCGTACGGTACGGCCATGCGAGTCATCGAAGGCATCAAAGAAGTTCTCGGCGGTGCGCCACGCCAGCTGGTGCTCGATGTGCGGCTGAAAGTGCTGCTGGATAGCCTTATAGGCCTTTTTGTGATGGCTCTTCAGCGCCAAGAGGTAGTCGCCTTCTTGCGCGCGGATTTGACCTGCGCTGGCCGTCTGGCAGCCCATGGCCTCCATGGTCACAATACACCCTTTGAGGGCGAGCAATGGTAAGAGTTCTGGAATCGCGGTGATCTCATTCGACTGGCTGTCCGTCTTCAGTTGGCCCATGACAAGACCGCCGTTCTGCGAACACCAAGCCGAGACCATATGCAAGGGGGAGGCGGCGGTAGCCCGATCAAAGGAGGCTCTGACCGTTTTGCCGTCGAGCGAGACAAGAGTGCCCTGCGTGAGAGCCGCAACCGCCCGGGTCCATGACAGAAAGCACTCCTGAAAACGCGTGGGATTGAGACGAGCAAAGACGCGGCCAAAGGTATCGTGGGAAGGGATACCGTGCGGTAAAGGCCCTAAGGTAGCGAAGCTGCTCTGAGGGGCAATCTTACATGACAATGATCACTGCCTTGCGTACGATCGTGTTTCGGCGCTTCTGTGCTTGAGCGTCTCGTAGAGTGTGGTCCGTTTGACACCGAAGGTCCGGCAAATGGCAGCTTTGCTGGCCCCGGCCTGGAGCGCGGCGATGATGGTCTCGAGTTGTTCGTCATTCACCGCTCTGGGCCGTCCACCCCGCTTCCCACGGCGCTGGGCGGCTGCCAGTCCCGCCCGAATACGTTCTGTGGCTAACGCCCGCTCATATTGCGCCAAGGCGCCAAACACACTGAACAGGAACGCCCCATGCGGCGTGGTGGTGTCCATCTGCTCGGTCAGGGAGCGGAAGGCGACCCCTTGCTGCTGCATGGTAGTCACAATATGGAGAAGATGAGACAGGGACCGGCCGAGCCGGTCCAGTTTCCACACAACCAAACAATCGCCAGGACGCACATACGCGAGGGCGTGCTGCAGTCCTGGCCGGTCATCACGAGTGCCGCTGGCCTTGTCGGCAAAGAGATGACGCGGATCGACGCCCGCGTCGATCAACGCGTCATGTTGCAGGTCTGTGGTTTGGCGGTCGTGCTCGCTGGACACGCGCATATAGCCGATTAGCATGTTCGGCAAACTCCTCTCCGCTTGTTTCAGGACTGCCTAGTAATCCGACAGTATTTTCCGAACATAGTGTGGCGGACTTTCCCATGCCGAGACAGAGGAAAAGAGGTGCGATCGACAAACATAAGTTTGTCGAACAGACCTATGCAGCTTCTGCCATTTGGAGCGGGAGCCTACTCTGCATATCCAGTTCGAAGAGGCCGTAGGGGTTGACGTGGTGATAGAGGAGCGGGGTGAGTGCCCGGAAATCTTCCTGCTCCAAGCGGGTAAACCATTGTTCTTCTGCCAAGACCTCCTGAATCATCAGGGTATTGATGTACACGAGGCAGATTTGCAGTAGATGCAGACTCAAGACGGACAGCTCCTGCTCGGCGAGCTGGTTCGTCGCAATTTCGCTATTCTTGCCGTAAAAGATAAAGGCATTGGCGCTGTTCCAGTTCTCAACGACATTTAACCCTTCATGGATCTCCCGTCTCAACGGCTCCGACGACAGATACTGACAGAGAAAAATGGTTTTGACCGCTCGCCCCAGTTCGGCGAGGGCTTGATACGTGGGATGCTGGATATTGTTGCGGGTGAACCGGCGCAGGATGGCCTCCGGCTCTGCCGTGCCTACGTGGAGGGCCACGGCAAACTTGACCATCTCATCATACTGCTGACGAATGAGTTCCCAGTTGATCGCTCGCGTCAAAATAGGCGCCAGCGCGGGATAGGCATCCGGGGCACCCGTACCGGGCCGATAGAGCTTTTGTCGAGCAATATTTTTCAAGCGCGGCATCAGGTTGAAGCCCAGGAGATAGCAAAACGCAAAAGCGACCGTACTTTGTCCATGGGTATCCACATACTGCTTATCAATCGCCATGTCCGTGCAGTGGCGTAAGACCCCTTCAATCATAGCCGCGACTTCGGAGGCAGAGCAGCGTTTGAGTTGCGAATAGATGCAGTTGGCCTTCTTTTCCACATGCCAGTAGATCATGACACCACGACCACCATACCGGATGTGCCATTCGGTCATGAGGTTCTGATCCCACGCCCCGAATTTCTTGGAGTCCGAGGCACAGGCAGTCGTTCCCTCGCCCCAGATACGGACCTGCCGTACACGAAAGATGGCGTTCGCGACCTCGGCGATGGCCGCTCGGAGCGATTCTTGCTGGAGAAACCGCCGTTTGACATAGCGCAGTTCGTCGTACGTGACTCCGTGATCACCCGTTAACACTCGCGACACCCCCGTGTTGGTGCCCAGGGCATAGAGGCACAGCAAGAGGCGTTTCTGTAATTCCAGCGGGTGGAGGGTTTGGCGACTCGCCGTGGTATCGAACACACGCGTGAATCCGACACGGAAATCCGTTTCTTTCAGAATGTCCAATAGCCCGGTCATCGGCCATCGCCGGAGTATTTCTGCTTTCAGCTCCCGCAAGCGTGCTGGCTCGGGTTGAGCGTCCAGAGGCGTCACCTTGATGCGTTTCTGGCCAGCGGATCGTAGGGATACCTTGGGGTTATATGGCAACGTATGATTGCAATGATCCAAGGCGGTATGCATTGCCCCTTGGAGCTTGGCAATGAACGTATCCACTTCCAAGGGTTGGTCGAGTTGCTGATAGTATGAGGTACGCTTCTCAGCAAAGTCCTGAGGGACATCGGCATCAGGATTGCGATACCGATTGGCACCTTCGACCCAGATCTCTTTACACCGCAACCGCTCGCGCAGGGTCTGGAGCATGCAGATCTCATAGTGAATACGATGAATACGGCTGGTGCCGGTGCTCTCCTGCTCGATCACGAGGGGGCGCAGTTCCCGTGGCACAATACCAGCGAGGGGGACTGCGCCGATGTCGAGAAAGCGCTGTTTGGAGTGGCGCAGGGTCTTAAAGTAGGCCAACGCCTCGAGGACAGGTCGGTACTGTTCGTTGTTGGAGCGGAAGACCAAGGCCTCCAGAATGAGGGGTAACATCCGTCGATAATGGCTTTTGTACGAATTATGTATGCTCGTCTGGATACGCCGCTGGTACCCAGGGCCTTTGGCTTGGTATTCCTTCACAATCGCCTCAAGCGTGTCTTGATCAACGACCGGATACACCGCTTCCCTGACCGTCTCATCGGGATGCGCCAAGGCCGCATCGGCTAATTTATAGAGCAAGCCGTGCTTGCCACGGACGGCTCGGATATCTTGCACCAGTTCTTTGACGATACGGCGTTCCGCCGTCACCGTGATTTTGTGAATCACCTGGATGAGCAGATCCACCAGACCGTCAATGATCTCTTGCCGCCGTTCCCAGCAAAAGATGGCTACCAACGCCGAGCGTTGCGCCTCAGGATGTCGACGGATTTCTCGCAACGGTTCCTTACTCACGCGCAGGCGATAGGTGTGTAAGACCTTGGTGGGGATATCTTGGAACATCTCTGCGGTGAAATGGAACTGCTCGAGAAACGCCAGCTTGCGCAGCTCCGTCAAGACGCTTGCTAAACTCACACGTCCAGGATCACTCTTGAGATGCATAAACTGTGAGACGTCCTCGGCGGCTTCGTCATAGGATCGCGTCAATAAACTCGCGATGAGCTGTACTGTGGCCGCAGGCAGTCTCGTAGACAGCTGCTGGAAAAATTGGGACTCTCCGCTACGGGCAACGGCGTTGACAATCCGTTCCTGTCGGCCCAGGGAAGGCAGTTCGATGTGTTGTTCTTGGTACCATTGGTGTAATGCCTCAAGGATAGAGCCCGGCGTGTGTGCGCCCACCGATAGATGCGCGACCAGCCATGCCTGGACAGCCGATGCATCCTCATTGGTGGACATGCGGAATCCGAGATAGGCCCGGACTTCCTGGCGGTGCAGTTTGGCCGTGCGACTGGAGAAATCGTATCCATCGAGGTCGCGGGGGCTCACATCGAGGCCTTCAGCCAGATAGGCAAGGGCTTGCTGGGGAATCTCCCCAGGAAAGCCAGGAAAGCGTCCCTCGATCTGGAAGAATTTTAAGGAGGCTGCACAGGCCAACCGGTTGAGCTCTGTGCGTCCGGCGAGTAATGCCTCTTCATCCGCAGCGAGAGACCAGCAAGCTTCCAACTCCTGCGGTAACCAGTAGTGCTTCATGGGATGTCCTCCGCTTGGTAGAGAAATAAGCAGAAGACATAGCATACCTGCTCAGCCCAAACTGCCCCTCAGAGTAGCTTCGCTACCCTAAGGCCGTAAAGCCAGGAAGGTTTGGAGCCATTGGCGCTTACTCTTGCCAAAGAGTTCCATATCCTGGAACCCTTCCCCACCGGTCAGCAGGGTGCACACAGCGATGATTAGGATATCGAGCAGGAGAGGCTTCTTGGTCCGTTCAATCCGTGGGTCCTCGAAAGTCTGGAAATGCTCGACAATTGACGCGTTCACCGTATCAGCCATAGGGCATGCTCCTCTGCACAGAGTTTCTGTGGGGAGCAGCATAGCATAGGCTGTGCTACAGGGACGGTAGTACCTTTAGGATGATGCGATTACCCTGCGATTACCCTGACCTCCAGTCTGTGATTGTCTGGAGGATACCACGGCAATTGGGAAAGGTTAATTTTACAGATTCCCTAGGTGTTTTCACGACACGGTTCTGTCTCATCTATTTATCCCTCTAACGAGTTGATGAGACGCTGTATAGTGAGACGCCAATTTGAGATGTCTGGAGGAGCTTGCAGCCGCTTTTGGCAGCACTGTCGCCGTGTCTCGTTTAACCCGACTTTGACACCAACAAGTACATTTGAGCCAGTACCCAAGAATCGCCCTGATTGAATTTGTGGGGCTTATCCGGATCGGCATAGATACATCGCGTCAATATCCTAGATACATGGATTTACAGATTTGGCTTGACGTGATGGGTTTCATTTTTGTATCCTCACGCACATGTACTTACGTGAAACTCGTCAAAAACGCGCGGATGGCTCCCTCGTTACGCATCTGCAGCTAGTCGAGAGCGTGTGGAATCCACACAAAAAGCGCTCTGAGGTCCGCATTCTCCACAATTGCGGCCGCGCTGAGGATCCCAAAACAGCAGAGCGTCTGCGCAACCTCGCCCGCAGTATCCTTAAAAAATGTGATCCCCAAGAGATTGTGCAGCACTCCGCCCAGTGGCGCTTGGTTGATGCCTGGCCCTACGGCCCACTCTACGTCTTGGAAGCGCTGTGGCAGCGCCTGGGCCTCGCCGATATCATCACGGAGCAACTCAAGGGCCGCAAACTCGATTTCCCGGTCGAACGGGCGCTCTTTGCCATGGTGGCCAACCGAGCCTGTGCGCCCTGCTCCAAGCTCTACTGTTATGAGCAATGGCTGCGTGAGGACGTCCGTATTGAAGGAACGGACACGCTCGATCTGCACCATCTCTACCGCGCCATGGATGTGCTTGAAGCTCACAAGGAAGATATTGAGCAAGCGCTGTATTTCCGCCTCGCCGATCTGCTCAACCTGGATGTGGAGCTGATCTTCTACGATACCACCTCCTTGCATTTTGAAATCGACGAGATGGATCAGGGCTATGGTGATGACGACCTGGTGGAAGGCAGCATGGCGGCAGGTTCCAAGACCTATAAGGCGCCCCGCAAGCGGGGGATGTCGAAAAATGGCCGCGGTGATGCCCCGCAGATCGTCATTGGGCTGGCAGTCACCCGCGATGGCTTGCCGGTGCGACACTGGGTGTTCCCTGGCAATACCGTGGATGTCACAACCGTGGCCCAGGTCAAAGACGATCTGAAGGGGTGGAAACTGAGCCGTTGCGTCTTTGTGGGCGATGCCGGGATGGTTTCCCAGGAGAACCTCGAGCGGCTCAGCACGAGCGGGGGCAAATACATCGTCTGTATGCCGATGCGCCGCGGCGACGAGGTTACCCACGACGTCCTCCAGCGCCCAGGGCGTTTTCAGCAGGTAGCGGACAACCTGCGGGTCAAGGAAGTGGTGGTGGGTGAGGGCGAGCGCCGTCGTCGCTATGTCGTGTGCCACAATCTCCAGGAGGAAAAACGCCAACGGGCCCACCGCCAGCAGATCTTGCGTGAACTCGAGGCCGAACTGGCGTCGCTCAAACACATCCGTGGTGAGAGCCACAGCAAACGGGTATGTCAGCTGCGGGCCAGCCGTCGCTATGGGCGCTATCTGCGCCTGACCAAAGGCGGCCTCCTGCGCATTGACGCCGCCAAACGGCGTGCCGCCGCACAGCTGGATGGCAAGTTTGTGGTGCATAGTAACGATGATAGCCTCACGCCAGCCGATTTGGCCCTGGGGTACAAGCAACTGCAACGGGTCGAGGAAGCGTGGCGCAGCCTCAAAAGCGGTCTACGGGTACGTCCGGTCTATCACTGGGCGGTGCATCGCATCCATGCGCATGTGGCCTTGAGTGTGCTGGCGTTGTTACTCGAACGGGTCATTGAGCAGGCCTGTGGCGACACCTGGCGCAACATCCGCGCCGATTTGGAGCGGATAAAACTGGCGCAATTGTTGAGCCCTCACGGGGAGGTGTGGCAGGTGACACAGCCCTCCCCGGAAGCCGCTAACCACTTGAAACGCTTAGACATCAAGAATCCCCCAGCGATTGTACACCTGACCTGATCGCCTACATACACGCCCTCTATGCCAAAATCCTACAAGTCATTATTTTATCTACCGTTCACCCTTTTATGTATCTAGCCGGTGTCAAAGTCGGGTCGGACGCAGACGGCGCTGGACAAATTG
>Ga0081540_1003826_pt1 | contig 11781 bp, 10 predicted proteins | sample TabmetS2T1R1_FD_71024 | JGI IMG/M metagenome (GOLD analysis project Ga0081540, IMG submission 71024) | Tabebuia heterophylla rhizosphere microbial communities from the University of Puerto Rico - S2T1R1 | ecosystem: Host-associated > Plants > Roots > Rhizosphere ...
CGCTTCGGGTTGAACGAGGCGCACGGGAAGGGCATCGCGGTCCAGCTGAACTGGCTGCTGGACGCCGGCGCGTTCAAGGTCGCCCCGGACGGTCGCTTCACCCTCGTCGCGGAGAAGTTCGCGCCGGCGATCGAGTCGCTGGCGCGCGAGCTGCTCACCATCGAGGCCACCGGGGACAAGGCCCGGGCGAAGGCGCTCCTCGACCGGCTGGTGGTGAACCGCCCGGAGACGCAGCGCGTGCTGTCGAGGCTGGGCAAGGTGCCGGTGGACATCGCTCCCCACTACGTCACGGCCGAGCAGCTCGAGGCCGAGTTCCCCTGAGTCGCGGGTCCGCTCCCACCCCCCTCGGGCGGCGCCGAGGCCTTTGTGGTACTCGGGCCGCGCCATGGGCCCGGCCGTCGCCGCCCTCCTGATCACCACTCTCGCCGCCAGTCCGGCTGCACCGGGCGACCGGCGGACCGTCGTCGTCCTGTACTCGAACCCGCAGGAAGCCGCGGGTCTGCACGAGCTCAGCGTCGCGCTGAGCGAGGGCATCCGGACCGGCTCGAAGACCCCGGTGGACATCTACGGGGAGTACACCGGGCTCGATCGGTTCTCCGGTCCTGCCTACGAGCAGGCGCTGCTCGCCTTCTACCGGGAGAAGTACGCGACGAAGAAGGTGGATCTCCTCGTGGTCGAGGGGCCGGCCGCGATGGAGCTCGTGACCTCCCGGAACCTCATGCCCGGGGTGCCGGTGGTCACCTGCTACGTCGTCCGGCGGCTGGTGGAGGCGGCCCGTGCCGCTCGCCCGGAGGTGACCGGGGCGCTGCCGGCACAGAACGCTCCCCGCACCATCGAGCTGATGCTCTCGCTGTACCCCGCGACCCGGCGGATCCTGGTCGTCCTCGGCGGGAGCGCCTACGAGCGTGGCCAGGCCGAGCAGGGCCGGATCCTCTTCGGCCCCTTCGCCAGCCGGGTGGAGATCTCGTACACCAACGATCTTGCGCTCGAGCAGGTGGAGGCGGAGGTCTCGAAGCTCGGGGATGACGCCCTGGTCCTCTTCGGGAGCTTCCTCCAGGACGCCGCCGGCCGGGACTACGACACCACCGCGCCCCTGACCCGCATCTCGCGCGCGAGCCGCCGTCCGGTGTTCGGCGTCATCCACGAGGATCTGGGCGCCGGGATCCTCGGCGGCGAGCTGGTCAGCATGGAGCGCGCGGGGAAGGTGTCCGCCGATCTCGCGCTCCGGGTCCTGAACGGCGAGGCGCCGTCCTCGATCCCCCTGGTGGCGGATGCCGGGCTCGCACCGATCTTCGATGCACGCGAGCTCGAGCGCTGGGGCCTGTCGACGCGCAAGCTCCCCGCCGACAGCGTCGTCCTCCACCGCCAGCCCGGGGTCCTCGAGCAGCACGGGCGGGCAATCGCTCTCGTTCTGGCGATCATCGTCGTGGAGAGCCTCCTGGTCGCCGGTCTCGTTCTCCAGCTCCGCCGCCGCCGGCGCATGGAGCGGGCGATGGCCGAGGCCGAGACGCGGTACCGGACGGTCGCGGACTTCACCCACGACTGGGAGTTCTGGAGGCGCCCCGACGGAACCTTCGAGTACGTCTCGCCATCCTGCGAGCAGGTCAGCGGCCATCCCGCCGCTGCATTCCTGGAGGATCCCGGTCTCCTCGAGCGGCTGATCGACCCGGAGGACCTCGCTGCCTGGACCGCGCGGCGGGACGCGTCGTCGTCGGCGGAGTCGCTCCCGCCGCTCGAGTTCCGGCTGCGGCGCCGCGATGGCGAGGTGCGCTGGGTCCGCTTCGCCAGCAACGCCGTCCGGCTCCCCGACGGGACGGCGGCCGGCGTGCGCGGGAGCATCTCCGACGTCACCTCCGGGAAGCTCGGCGAGCTGGCGCTGGAGAAGGCGTACCGGGAGATCGCCGCGCTCAAGGACCGCCTCGAGGCCGAGAACACCTACTACCGGGAGAAGATCCAGGCGGTGGAGGGCTCGGGCGAGCTGCTGGGGCAGAGCGACCCGATGAAGTACCTGCACTTCCGGATCCGGCAGGTCGCGCCGTCCGACACCACGGTCCTCATCCTCGGAGAGACGGGAACGGGCAAGGAGCTGGTCGCCGAGGCGGTGCATTCGCTCGGGCCGCGGAAGGACCGGCCGCTGGTGAAGGTGAATTGCGCCGCACTGCCTCCCTCGCTCGCCGAGAGCGAGCTCTTCGGACACGAGAAGGGGGCGTTCACCGGATCGACTGCGCAGCGGAAGGGGCGCTTCGAGCTCTCCGACGGAGCCACCCTGTTCCTCGACGAGGTGGGAGAGCTTCCCCCCGAGCTGCAGGCCAAGCTCCTGCGCGTGCTCCAGGACGGGACCTTCGAGCGCGTCGGCGGACATCGCACGCTGAAGGTCGATGTTCGGGTCATCGCCGCGACGAACCGGAACCTCGCCCGCGACGTGGCCGCCGGCCGATTCCGAGAGGACCTCTGGTACCGGCTGAACGTGTTTCCGATCAGCGTGCCGCCGCTGCGCCAGCGCAAGGAGGACGTGCCCAGCCTGGCCAGGGTCTTCGTCGATCGCGCCTGCGAGCGGCTGGGGAAGCCGGCGCTCGAGATTCCACGCTCGGTGATGGAGACGCTCCAGGGCCGGGAGTGGCCGGGGAACGTGCGGGAGCTCCAGAACCTGATGGAGCAGGCCGTCCTGGTCTCGGATGGGCCGACGCTCCGGCTTTCCGACTCCGCGCTCTACACGGAGCTCGGAACGACGGCGGTCTCCTCTGCGCTCCGGTCGCTGGAGGAGGTCGAGCGACAGCACATCATCGACGTCCTCGAGTCCGCCGGCTGGAAGCTCGAGGGAAGCGACGGGGCGGCAGCCCTCCTGGGGCTGAAGCCGAGCACCCTGCGCTCCCGGATGCAGAAGCTCGACATCCGGCGCCCCCGCTCGATGTAGGTGCCGCCCGCGCCCGGTCCGGGTCTCGTTCTTGCTGTGGCGCGACGGTCTTCACTCTGCAGCGGAGACCGTCGGCAGCCATGTTTCGTTCGAAGCACGGATCACCCTCACACACCTTCCAGCTCGCAGAACCCGCCGGCCCGCGACACGCCTCGAGCGAGGCACGCAGCTCCGTCCTCCTCATCGAGGATGACCTCGACAACCGGGAGAGCATCGCGGATGCGCTGGGCGTCGCGGGATTCCGGGTGCACGCGCTGGCGACGGGGGCCGAAGCCCTGAAGATGCTGGAGGATCCTCGCTGCCCGACGCTCATCCTCCTCGACCTCAAGATGCCCGGACTCTCCGGCCGTGAGTTCCTGGCCGCCGTGGCGACCCGTCCCGACCGCGAGCGATTCCGGGTGATCCTGATCTCGGCAGACCCGGGCGTCCGCGAGCTCGCCTCCAGGCCGCGGGTGGTGGCCGTGCTCCCCAAGCCGTTCGCCCTGGAGAAGCTGCTCGAGGCTGCCCGGAAGCACGCCTGAGCCCACGACATGCCGCGGGCCACGGGATGTCGTGGCCACGAGCGGCGCGCATCCGGCCGGGGGACTGAACCTCCACCCCGAGAGATCTCGGGGGTCTGCGCTGACCGAGTCCTCTGGCGCCTCACTTGCTCAGGGCCCGACGCCGGACCCGCGCTCCGGCCTCCTCCCATGAAACCTCCGATGCACGCCGTGGCCTGCTTCGTGACGCCCGATCCGGACAAGCGGCAGGAGCTGCTGCAGACGCTCCGGTCGCTGGCCCAGGAGATCCGTCGCGAGCCCGGCTGCGTCGTCTGCTCCGTCTGCCTCGAGGAGACCAGCGCCTTCTTCATCGTGGTGAGCGGCTGGCAGGCCGACGCCGATCTCAAGCGCCACCTCCGTTCCGAGCACTTTCGCGTCCTGTCCGGAGCGTCACGCCTGCTCGGAGCGTCCGCCGAGGTGGGCTTTCTCGCCTCCGACCCATTCTTCGATTCACCCCCGGCCGTTCCGACTTGACCCGAGGAGGTCTCGTGCAGATCGCCGCGAATTTCACCCGATGGATGCGTGACGCCCGGCCGGGGTCGCATCGCACGCCCCGGGCGTGAGTACCGAGAACGATGAAGCGATTCGAAGACCACGATGAGCAGGAGCCTTTCCCGCACGAGGAGGAGAGCGAAGGTACGGTGGTGGAGTGGCTGGCGAGGGATGCGCGCGATCACGTGGCGGTGTTCACCGCCATCGGATCCAGGGACTTCTCGCCGCCGCTCGTCGAGGAGCTGCAGGAGCACCGGCGTGCCCTCGCGTTCATCCTCGACATCCATCCGGTCACGCACTCGGTCTTCGGACCGCCCGCAGGAAACGAGCGGGCGAACCGATGGCGCGCGCTCGCGGAGCGTGGGCTCTTCGTGTTCGCCGCCTACCGCTCGGGCGGCCCGTACTGGATCGCAGAGGCCCCGTTCGAGCCTCTGCAGACGGCGGAGCTCCCCGCGATCATGAGCGAGCTCCTGGCGCGGCTGCCCCGGATCGCTCTGCCTTTCAAGCACATGGCCTCGGTGATGCCCGATACACTGGGCGTCGACCTGTCCGGACCGGACTTGCGACGACCGTCGTGAGCTACGCCGGATTCGCGGCCGAGGTCCAGGAGCGACGACGGAGCGTAGCCCCTGCGACGTGACGGAGGAGCGACGCGGAGATCGGCCGCGAAGACCAGCGAGGGACGAGTCGATACAAGTGGTTCGGCGTTATCGCCCGACGACGGTCATCACCCCACCGTTCATCGAGTAGACGCGGCCCTGGGAGTCGACGGCGATCGGCGTGTAGGCCGCGCCGAGCGACTGGAGGAGGAAGCGCTGCTCGATGAGCGTGCCGCCCTGCCGGATCGAGTAGACGCGCCCGTCCTCGCTGTTGCCGTAGACCGTTCCATCCGGTGCGACCGCCGGCGCGTTGATGCACCACTCGAACCCGTCGGGGTGATCGGAGACGCAGGTGATTCCCCCGTCCGCCTCGGTGCTGCAGCTGCGCGTCTCGGTCGAGGTGTATTTCCACTCCGGCTTGAGGTCCCGCGAGAGCTGGGTGATGTCGTAGGGACCCTCGCCGTTCGGCGGGCGGAAGTAGTGGTTGTCCTTGGTGATGATCGAGTACGTCCCGGCGTGCACCCAGACCGCCGGGGTGACGTCCCAGCCGAAGTCGTAGGTGCCCATCAGCTTGCCGTCCGGTGACACCTTCATCAGATGGCCGCGGCCCCCGTTGTACGAGGTCAACCCTCCGTAGAGCACCGCGCCGTCGGGCAGCGCGACGGGAACCGAGGAGGCCTGGTCGTTGACCCAGACGCTGGGCTTCAAGCCGGTCGAGGGGTCCACGCCCGTCGGGGCGCCCGCGCGGCAGCTGGTGGCGAGGACGTTGCAGCCATCGTTGAGGATCTCCCGCATCCGGAAGGTCCATCTCGGAGTCAGGTCCGGGTTCAGCGCGACGATCGACGAGTCGTTCTGCTGATAGTGCGCGCGGCTCACCACGAAGATGGTTCCTCCGGGGCCGATGGCCGGGCCGGAGTTGAAGCCCGGGCGCTGCGAGCCGCACGGGCCGGTGGGCACGGGCACGGTGGCCGGGTACGGGCCGGGGATGTTCCCGGCACGGAAGGATGACGGACAGGAGTCGCTGGCCGCCGGCGCTCCGCTCACGATGTTCTGGTAGCGCACCATGGTCGGTGCCCCGGTCGGGGGGACGCGGACGAGGTAGCCCTGGGCGTCGCCCGTCGTCGGGAGCAGCGGATCGAGCTCGACGACGTTGTAGAGGAGCGTCCCGTCGTAATCGATCACCAGAGGACCGGTGACGAAGCGGTTGGAGTTCGCGCTGGTGAAGGGATTGATCGCCTGGGCGTTCCCGAGCTGGCGGTCGAGCCGGATCACCGTTCCCTCGGCGCCCGGGACCCAGACCACCTGGTCATGCACCGCGTGCTGGAAGACCGGCTCCCAGCCCTGCACCACCTGCCAGGGTGGCGGCTTCCAGCTGCTGGCGAAGGACTGCTGCGGGGTCAGGACGTTCGAGACCCAGGACAGGTGCTTCACCGTCCACGTCTGCTGGTTCCACGCGTCGAAGCCGCAGGGAGCCGGGTCTCCGGAGCCCGGGGGAGTGCAGTTCACGTAGGTGCCGGACTTCACCGCGACGTAGAGGTCGTCGCCGACGATGAGTGGCGAGGCGTAGTGGACGAAGAGGTCGTCGCGCCCGAAGAGCCCGGCCGCCTCCTCGACCTCCTGGGGCACGAACGGGTCGAAGACCACCGTCCCGAGGACGGTGCCGAATCCCTGAGCCGCCGCGCAGGACTGCCCGGTGTGTGCCCAGTTCTGCCCCCACTGCGCCCAGTCGCAGCCAGCGTCGGCGCGCAAGGGGTCGGAGATGAAGGGGAGGGGCGGGGTGGGCCCCGGCTCGTCCTTGCACGCGGTGAGGGTGGCAACCAGCAGCGCGACGATTCCCAGATTTCTCGTCATAGGGGGCCCCCCGAGCTCCCCTCGGCGTGCGGGGCGGGACACAGTTCCCCCCGACAGACCCCGATCCGTCAAGCGCCGGGCCGGGAGTGGCATCCGGGTTGCTTCGGTTGTAACCCACGGGTGCCCTGGCACGTCTCACCGGGGAGGACCCCTCGATGCTCAAGCCCGAGACCCCCGAACCTCCTTCTCGCGAAGTCACGCCCGAACCGCTCTACCGCCGCCGGGATTTTCTGAAGAACGCGGGCCTGGGTGTGCTCACCGCCGCCGCGGCCGGGACGGGCCTGGTCGCGCTGACCGAGGGCGGGCCGGGGCTCTCTCGCGCCGGAAGCAAGGGAACGCCCGCGCCGGAGCCACAACCGCTCAAGGTCCTCGGTCGCTACAGCACCGACGAGAAGCCCACCAGGTACGAGGACATCACCCACTACAACAACTTCTACGAGTTCGGGACGGACAAGACCGACCCCGCGACGAACTCGGGCACCCTCCAGACCCGCCCCTGGACGGTGGCCGTGGACGGGCTGGTCAAGAAGCCACTCACCGTCGACATCGACGACTTGCTGAAGTGGTTCCCCCTCGAGGAGCGCATCTACCGCATGCGCTGCGTCGAGGCGTGGAGCATGGTCATCCCCTGGCTGGGCTTCCCGCTCGCGGATTTCATCAAGCGGGTCGAGCCGCTCGGCTCGGCCAAGTACGTCGCCTTCCAGACCCTGCTCGATCCGAAGCAGATGCCGCTGCAGCGCAGCCACATCCTCGAGTGGCCGTACGTCGAGGGCCTGCGGATGGACGAGGCCACGCAGCCGCTGACCCTCCTCGCCGCGGGGCTCTACGGAAAGGCGCTGCCCAACCAGAACGGCGCGCCGCTGCGGCTGGTGGTGCCCTGGAAGTACGGCTTCAAGGGCGTCAAGAGCATCGTGAAGATCAGCTTCGTGGAGAAGCAGCCGTCCACCACCTGGTCGATCCAGGGCCCGAGCGAGTACGGCTTCTACGCCAACGTGAACCCCGCCGTGTCGCATCCGCGCTGGAGCCAGGCCACCGAGCGGCGGATCGGCGAGTTCGAGCGGCGCAAGACCCTTCCCTTCAACGGCTACGGCGACGAGGTGGCGAAGCTCTACGCCGGGCTGGATCCGAAGACGCTCTACTGACCGATGGCGCCTCGCAGCCCACCGCTTCCGTGGCTCAAGCCGGGCCTCTTCGTCGGGGCGCTCGTGCCGCTGGCGGTGTTGCTCTGGCGAGCCGCGCACGGCACCCTGGGCGCGGACGCGATTGCCGTCGGGCTGAACCAGCTCGGGTACCTGGCGCTGGTGCTGCTGATGGCCTCGCTGGCCTGCACGCCGCTGAAGATCCTCACCGGGTGGACCTGGCCGGTCCGCGTGCGGCGGATGCTTGGGCTCTTCGCCTTCTTCTACGCCTCGCTGCACCTGCTGACCTACGTCGGGATCGACCAGCAGCTCGACTGGCCGGTGCTGTGGGGAGACGTGACGCAGCGGAAGTTCATGATCGTGGGCTTCCTGGCGTTCCTCTGCCTCGCGCCGCTCGCCTGGACCAGCACCGACGCCTCGGTGCGCCGGCTCGGCTTCAAGCGCTGGAAGGCGCTGCACCGGCTGGCCTACGTCGCCGGGGTGCTGGCGGTGGTGCACTTCACCTGGCGCGTGAAGTCGGACGTCCGGGTGCCGATGACCTGGGCCGCCATACTCGCCGTGCTGTTCCTGGCGCGGATCGCCGATGGGGTGCGGACCCGCCGGAAGAAGCGCGCCCGCCAGCCGGTGGCAACTCGTTCGGTGGACGTCGGAACGCCGGGCTGACTGCTCCGGGCGGCCCGGGATGTGCCAGTCTGTCGCCGGAGGTCCGCGCAGCATGACCGACGACCGTGGCGGCTCTCTTCTCGTGTGGCAGTGGTCACGCTACCCGGCGGGACACCGTGACCGCCGGAATCTGATGGTGCACGCAGTGACCGCTCCGGTCTTCCAGGTGGGGACGATCGGGGTGGCCATGGCTCCGTTCGTGAGCGGCTGGCTCGCGCTCGCCGGCCTCGCGGCGATGGGCGGGGTGATGATGATGCAGGGCCGCACGCACCAGCTGGAGCGCAGCCCCCCCGTGCCCTTCCGCGGACCGGGGGACTTCCTCGCCCGCTTCTTCGCCGAGCAGTGGGTCACCTTCCCGAGGTACGTGGCGACCGGTGCGTTCGGCGAGGCGTGGCGCGCGGCGGAAACCCGCCCCGGCTAAACGCCGAAGTGGGTCTCGGCGTCAGGCTGGGCCGGCGGCGGCCGCTCGTTGTTCTCCGCCTCGGCGCGTCGGGTCAGCCCGGTGACGAACGATCGGGTGAGCGGCGACTCCGACTCCTCGCCGGACCAGCGCTCGAAATCCTCCGGTGATCGCGCGCGAGGGAGGAGACGGGTCCCCACCGCCAGCAGCTCCGACATCAGGCCCGGTGCGAGCCCGTGGAGGCGGGCGCCGGTCCGGGCGCGGCCGGTGAGGATGAGCTCGGGCTCGCCCAGCTCGACGCCGCGGACGATGGCCCGTGCCGCCTGTCCCGCGCTCATCGAGACGTAGGGAAGCGAGTCGAGCACCTTGAGCCACGCGTACTCGACGCGGTGACGGCCCTTGACCGCCACGTGTCGCGGGCTGCCGCTGCGCATGAGGCCCGGACAGACGGTGGTGACGACGATGCCGTCCTTCCGGAGCTCGGCGTGGAGCCCCTCGCTCCAGCCGACCAGCGCGAACTTGCTGGCCACGTACGGGAGTAGATGCGGCGTCGGCACCTTGCCGCCCACGCTGCTGATGTTGACGATTCGCCCCTGCCGGCGCTCGCGCATCCCGGGAAGGACGGACTGCACCAGGAAGAGCGGCCCGAAGAAGTGCGTGTCCATCGCTTCCTGGTAGTCGGAGACGCGCATCGTCTCCTCGGGACCCACCTGGATGACGCCGGCGTTGTTCACCAGCACGTCGACGCGGCCGAACCGCTCCACCACTTCGCGCACGACCCGCTGCACCTGGTCCTGGAACCGCACGTCACAGGCGAAGATCTCCACCTCGGCGCCGGCGGCCCGGAGCTCGTCGCGGGCGCGGCCGAGCTCCTCCTCGTCGCGGGCGAGCAGCGCGAGCCGTGCGCCCCGCCCGGCGAACACGCGCGCCAGCTCGAGCCCGAGCCCGCGCGAGCCGCCGGTGAGCAGCACCACCTTCCCCCGGAGGTCGTACCGGCCGCGGGCCAGCCGCCGTCCGAGCCAGAGGCCCGCGATGGCGACAGCTCCCAGCGTCTTCCAGTCCACTCGTCGCCGTCTCATGCGGCGAGGGTAGTCACCGCTCCCGGGGGCGCCCGCGGGAGGCTCGGCTGCTCGGATGGCCCGCGAGCGACGCGGTGGTTGTCCGGACTGCTGGTCTGAACGTATGTTCAGCTCAGGATGGACCGAGCCGAGCTCCTCTCGATGGTGAAGCGCCTCGGCGCCGAGTTCCGCAAGCGGGGCATGCACGGGCACCTCGCGCCGCTGCGGCTGTACTGGCTCGCGCTGAGGCACGGGCTCGTGGAGTCCGATCGCCACGGCCTCCACGTCCAGCTGTCCGAGGAGATGGTGGTCGAGTGGTTCAAGCTGCTCCGGCTTCCGCCCTACGAGCGCACGTACCTGGTGCAGCCGCCCGGCGCGCGCTGTCCGCAGTGCAAGCCCGGCCAGGGTCCGGCGACGGAGGTGGTGACCGAGCGAACCTTCCCCGAGGGCCGGAAGGTCGCCTGTCTCGCCTGCCACACCGCCTGGCTCGAGCTCGAGCCGACCACGCGGATGGGACGCGGTTCCGATGCCTCGCGGAGGAAGCTGTCCTGACGCCGAGACCACCTGGATTGACCGGATGATCGCGCCGGATTCGCTGCCGAGGTCCAGGAGCGACGAGGAGATCGGCCGCGGAGACCAGCGAGGGACGAGTCGATACAGGTGGTTTCGGCGTTAAGGTCCGGCCCGTCGATGGCGCGGGCGCGGCACGTCGCGGTGGTGGGCTCGGGACACAACGCGCTCGTCTGCGCGTGCTACCTGGCGAAGGCCGGACACCGGGTCACGGTGCTCGAGCGGAGCCGGCAGGTGGGCGGCGCGGTCTGCACCGAGGAGCTGTTCCCCGGGTTCCTCCACGACGTGGGCAGCTCGGCCCACATCCTGATTCACGCCACGCCGATCGTGGAGGAGCTGCAGCTCTCCCGGTACGGGCTGGCCTATCTGGAGATGGATCCCTGGGCGTACTACCCGACGCCCGACGGTCCCCACCTGGCCTTCCACCGGGACGTCGACCGGACCTGCGCCTCCATCGCCCGGATGAGCGCCGAGGACGCCGAGGCCTATCGCCGCTTCGTGCGCGACTGGACGCCGCTCGCCGAGGCGACCTTCCGGGTGTTCCAGGAGGCGCCCACGCCGATGGCCGTCGGACGGCGCTTCTTCTCGGTTCCCGGTCCGCGAAAGCCGGTGGGCGCGGGGCTCCAGGAAATCCTCCGCAGCTACGGCGACGTCATCGAGCGGCGGTTCCGCTCGGCGCCGGTGCGCGCGGCGCTGCTCTGGCTCGCGGCGCAGTCCGGACCCGGCCCGGACGAGCGGGCCTCGGCGCCGTTCGTGGGCTGGCACGCGGTGGTGCACCGGATCGGCGCGTGGCACCCGCGCGGCGGCTCGGGGATGCTCACCCGGGCGCTGGCGAGCCGGCTCGCGTCCGACGGCGGCACGGTGCGGACCGAGGCGGCCGTCGAGCGAATCGAGGTCGCCGACGGGAAGGCGCGCGGGGTGAGGCTCGCCGCCGGGGAGCGCATCGCCGCGGACGTCGTGATCTCCGGCGCCCACGTGCGAACGACACTGCTCGATCTGCTGGAGCCCGAGGACCTGCCGGCCGAGGTGCGCGAGGAGGTGGCGGCGGCGCGGGTGGGGAACGGCTTCGGGATGGCGGTGCGCTGTGCGACAGACGCGCTGCCCGACTACCTGGGCGAGGCGACCGGGGCGCCGCTGGACCGGCACCGGGGCCTCCAGCTCCTCGCCCGCTCGGAGGAGACGGTGCGCCGGGCCCACGCCGAGTGGTTGCTGAAGAGGAGCGCCTCCGAGCCTCAGCTGGTGGTGATGACCTTCTCCGCCACCGACCGCGAGCTCGCGCCCACGGGCAAGCACGTCTGCTCCATCTGGAGCCAGTACCATCCCTACGCGCTCGCCGGCGGCGAGAGCTGGGACGAGGTCCGCGAGCGCGAGGCGGACCGGATCCTCGAGCAGCTCTTCCGCTTCGCGCCGAACATGCGCGGGCGGATCCTCCACCGGCACGTCCAGTCCCCGCTCGACCTCGAGCGGCGCTTCGGGATGCTGCGCGGAAACGTGATGCATCTGGAGATGACGCTCGACCAGATGTTCGGCTTCCGGCCGACGCCGTCGCTCTCGCG
>Ga0081540_1003827_pt1 | contig 11779 bp, 7 predicted proteins | sample TabmetS2T1R1_FD_71024 | JGI IMG/M metagenome (GOLD analysis project Ga0081540, IMG submission 71024) | Tabebuia heterophylla rhizosphere microbial communities from the University of Puerto Rico - S2T1R1 | ecosystem: Host-associated > Plants > Roots > Rhizosphere ...
CGTATCACCTTATCGAAGACTATGCTAACGTCCTGCCAAAGCCCTTTGACAATGAGCGTTTCAGCTTCTTTGGCCAGGCACTCACGGGCACGTCCCAGCAGCGACCGCGTTGGCAGCGAGGCGTTGGCATCGTCAACGATCTGTTGGGTGACGAAGTGGGCAAGCTGTATGCAGCGCGCTATTTCCCGCCAGAAGCCAAGGTGCAGGCACAGGCCATGGTTGCGAACATCATAGCCGCCTTTCACAAACGCATCGACGCCCTCACCTGGATGGCGCCGGCCACTAAAGCAGAGGCGCAGGCAAAACTCGACACTCTCTACGTCGGCATCGGCTACACCGAAAGCTGGCAGGATTACTCAGCCTATGAAGTGAAGCCCGACGATGTCTTCGGTAATATCTGGCGTGGTGATCTTTACAAATACCGTCACGACCTTGAGCGCCTCGGTACTCCTGTGAATCGCCGTGAGTGGTGCATGACGCCACAGACCGTGAACGCAGTAAACCTGCCACTGCAGAATGCACTCAACTTTCCTGCCGCGATCCTGCAACCGCCCTTCTTCGATCCAAAGGCTCCCGCGGCGGCCAATTATGGAGCTATTGGCTCTGTCATTGGCCACGAAATCAGCCACACCTTCGATTCTGAAGGTGCTGCATTTGATTCGAAGGGCCGTGTCCGCAATTGGTGGACACCCGAAGATCTCGCCCATTTCAACGCCTCGACTGCAAAGCTCGCTGCGCAATACGACGCGTATATGCCATTCCCTGATGTCCACATCAACGGCAAGCAAACACTTGGTGAAAACATCGCTGACGTAGCTGGAATCGCTGCCGCCTACGATGGTTACCACGCGTCCCTCGCGGGCAAATCCGCCCCTCAGCAAGGCGGATTCTCCGGCGATCAACAGTTCTTTATTGCGTTCGCTCAGAACTGGGCTTCAAAAGCGCGCGAAGCCTCACTCAGGAGACAAGTGCTTACCGACCCCCACTCGCCAGCACAATATCGCGCCGACACGGTACGAAACATCGACGCTTGGTACGCGGCCTTCAACGTAAAATCTGCGGAAAAACTCTACCTGGCTCCGCCAGACCGCGTACGCATCTGGTAACTATGTTGTGGGTTGCAATCAGGAACACGCTGAGGAGAAGGGGAATCCATTCTCCTCAGTCCACAAACCAGCGCTGATCCTTTCGGGCATTTGTAAAGAAGGGTCTGTCCGATCCAAGGCTCAAGACTACCTCAACCTAATAGTTCTACATACCTAGATGATTACCTATATTTTCAGTTACCCACAAAGACCTGCAAAACAAAATTTCTCAAACGATTCAAGATGGGAACCTCTTATAGGCAAACCGGACCGCCTAGACACTCATGAAAAGCGCGTACGCTTCCAGAGTAGCCATCCGCACCCCGCCACCGCCACAAGCAGCAAGGCGCATAACATTGTCATCCAAAGCACATTTATCGCCAACTGCGGCACCTGGGCCTGCAATCCGAGCCAGAGAAAAATCGTAATCGCTACTGCGACAATTACAAAATCCCACCACGGTCTTCGACCTTGTCTATCATTGCTGTGCATTGTCCCGAGTTGAGCTGCCACACAGTCCTCAAATCGAAGGCCGTATTTCTCGCACTCTCGCGAAATCGCATCACGCCCCGAAGCCTGTTCCCGTGCCGGGGCGGCCGCAGTGCTGATGAAAACCGCACCCGCAATCATCAGCAACGAGCCCATTAAAATCAGCCAGCGACCGGTATCGCTAACATTCGTCAGTTCGCCAAAAACAAAGGCTCCCCAAGCCAGCCCCCATAACTGATTCGTATTCGACAGCGGGATTCCGCGTCCAATGCCGATATACTTTGTCGCATACTGCTGGAATAGATCACCAATGACCCAGCAGAAGCCGCCGAGAAAGATCCAAAAAACAACATGCCGTGCGAGATACAGCTCCGCGTGTAGATGCGCCACACCGCCGCCAAAGGTCGCTGCCAGCAATGACATCGTGCCCAGTTCACCCAATGTGAAGACGGTTACAAACGAAAGGGGATTCATGCCGCTCAAATACGCCTTCCGATACGGCACATACATCGTGCCCCACAGCAGACTTGCGCCCAGCGCCGCTAAAATTCCGTGTACAGCCTGCGCATGAATTGTATTTGTATGCTGTACGGTTACAAATGCAAGCAGGACAGCTCCCGCCACAATCGCCAGGGCTCCACCCAATACTCTTGAGCCAACGCGAAAGCCCGCTCCGCGCATCTCCTGAAAAAGCAGCCAGCCCCAGAAAATGCCAATCAGGCTATTCGCGTTCCATAACGGAAAGGCAATCGCCAGTCCAACATCGCGAATGGCAAAAACCGTCAACGTATTGGCAACAGCCCACAGAGCTCCAGCTAGAACCGCCCACACGATCAGATGCGGCTTGGCGAATAGGTCGCCAAACACGAAGTCGGTCCCCTTAAGCAAGGTGGGCAACGTCCATCGAGCGACAAAAACTCCGAGCACCATTGCCAACGAAACGGCAAACGGCGATATACCAATGGTCACGAGTTTCGTCGGAGCCTCGGCACCACCCAGCCAAACTCCTGCTGCAAGGCCGCATACCACGCCGAGACCGTGCATGGAGCCCTGTTTCTTACTCGAGGTACTTACACGAGTACTCATCAATGCAGCCACGCCAGCAGAGCTACCCCCACCGCCAGAACGCCCACTGGAATCCAGAACTGCACGTCACTCAAAATTGCTTTCAGCATTGGATAAACCTAACGGCATCGTTCCTACACTGTCAAAGAACAAATCCGATTCGGATGGAATCGCTACCATCCCTAAAAAATCTAGCGAATTTTACATGACGACCATCCCTCCGCGCTCCTATAATGTTGGGGTCACTGGAGGACTCTTCTCATGCACACGATCACTCCCGAAAAGCCCATGGAACACCTCGACGACTGGGACGATTTCGTCGCCGGCCGCTACAAGGAGGGCAAAGCTCAGGAAGAGTTCCGCAACTATGACGCTCAAGCCAACCCCGGCGTGGCAGAGTTCTATCGTTTGAACCATCAACATCAGACTCTCGACTTCGTCCTCGAAAAAGAAAAGGAGTTCCTGAGTCTCAACCGCGGCCAGAAGAGCATTTGGGAAGCAGCCGACTACCTGAATACCCTCGTCGACGACAGCGACCCCGACACGGACCTCACTCAGATCGAACATCTTCTGCAAACATCTGAGGCGATCCGCAAAGACGGTCATCCTCGCTGGATGGTATTAACCGGCTTGATCCATGACCTGGGTAAAGTACTTTGCCTTTACGGCGAGCCCCAATGGGCCGTCGTCGGGGACACTTTCCCCGTCGGCTGCGCATGGTCAAAAGAAATCGTCTTTCGCGAATATTTCGATGCCAATCCCGACAGCAAGGTTCCCGAGTACCAGACCGAATGCGGCATCTACGAACCTCATTGTGGTCTCAACAACGTACACCTCTCCTGGGGACACGATGAATACATCTACCAGGTAGCCAAGCCATACCTGCCCGAGCCCGCGTTGTACATGTTGCGTTACCACTCTTTCTATCCGGCCCACAAGCACGGAGCCTACAAGCACCTCATGACCGAGCATGACGAAGAAATGTTCGATTGGGTCCGCAAGTTCAACCCTTACGATCTGTACTCGAAAGGCGCAGCCAAGCCCAACTTTAAAGAGCTGAAGCCGTACTACGACGACCTTATCGCTGAATACTTTCCGGAGAAGATTTCCTGGTAGATGCACTCTCTCAGAACACAAAGAGCGCGTCTTCCGGACGCGCTTTTTGCTTTTCCAAAACAGTAAGGAGTCTAGCCGTGGCCAAACAGTTTGCGTCCATCCAATACACTCATCGCGAATTCATTCTGAAGCAGCACATCTTCTTCAATGCGTCCGCCGCCGCGGACGGCCGTGTAAACGTATCGCCTCGCGATGTTGCCTCCCTTCGTGTGCTGAATGAAGGTACTGTCGCCTACCTTGATCTCACTGGCAGCGGTAACGAGACGGCAGCGCATTTGCTCGCCAATGGACGCCTTACCCTCATGTTCTGTGCGTTCGAAGGGGCGCCCATGATCCTCCGCCTCTATGGCAAGGGACGCATCATCCCGCGCGACACAATCGAATATCTCAACTTGCTGGCCTCTTATTTCGCCAACACAGAACCCATTGGAGCGCGCCAGATGGTCATCCTTGATGTAGAGCTGGTCCAGACCTCATGCGGATATAACGTGCCGTTATTCGATTATGCTGGCGAACGCACGACACTTACACGATGGGCCGAAAACAAGGGCGAAGACGGACTCGAAGAATACCGACGCCTGAAGAATGCGCAAAGCATCGATGGCTTTCCGACGGGCTTATTTGCATTGAATGAAGTGAGTTAGTCGTCGGCATCCGCACTCCTCTCTAAGATTGACGGATTCAAGTCCACGGCTAATAGAGAGCATCGTTTTCCCCCATTCAACGATGGCACTTCAAATGTGCTTGAAATAACCCTTCCCATAGAAATTCTAGCGGTATATGCTAGCTTCCCATAGAAATCCGAGTGGAACTCCGGCATCGCTTTCGCCCAGCGCTTCCAGAGGAGGAACTAATCATGAACCGAAGAGACTTGCTTAAGAGGTCAGCAGCATTCGGTGTAACTGCCGCTATCCCATTCTCCGGCCTTCACGCTTTTTCAGCTTCAACCAACCCACAGAACAATGCACCAACGAAACTAAGTCCACCGGCCCAGGGCAGCATTCCCGTTGCTTTCGTCCTTTCTGAGGGTGCAGTCGTCATAGATTTCTGCGGCCCTTGGGAAGTCTTCCAGGACGTCGAACTACCCGGTCAAACGCACGACGCGTTCGCGTTATACACAGTGGCAGAAAGTACCAAACCCATACAGACAAGCGGCGGCATGAAGATTGTTCCAGCTTACGCGTTCGCTACCGCACCTGATCCCAAGGTCATCGTTATCCCCGCTCAGCACGGAAAGAGTGAAGCCATGCTAGCGTGGATTCGTAAGTCTGCGAAGACCGCCGATGTCACCATGTCCGTCTGCACGGGAGCATTTGTGCTCGCTAGCACCGGCCTGCTGTCGGGCAAGTCTGCCACCACCCATCACAGTGCCTACCGGGAATTGGCAATGGAATTCCCCGATATCAAAGTGAATCGGGGAGCCCGGTATGTTGAAAGCGGAAATCTGGCAACAGCGGGCGGCCTCTCCTCAGGCATCGACCTTGCGCTCCGAGTAGTCGAGCGGTACTACGGCACCGAAGTTGCTCAAAATACCGCCTATCAGATGGAATACCAGGGACAGGGGTGGAGAAATCCGGATTCAAACGAGATGTATGCACAGATTCGCGTATCGACCGACACGCATCCTCTCTGCCCTGTCTGCGAAATGGATACAGACCCAGCGACCGCTCCAAAATCTATGTACAAAGGTAAGACGTACTACTTCTGCTCAAATGACCACAAGACACTATTCGACGCAGCCCCGGAGAAATATATTGAGGCATCGAAAAGTTGACGCTCTACAAAGCCGTTTAGCAAATCATTGATGCGCAGCGCGTCCAGCACTCACCAGGTTCGCAAAAATCCGGTATGCTCCAGGAACCGCCTCAGTCATCTGCCGATAGAGTGCATAAGCCACGTAGACATACGTGCCCTTTCCATAGCGCGTGTATAGCAGACCGCCTTTCTGCGGATCCTGCCCCGGATCATGGGTCTCGGTTAAAGCGGTATAGTGGGGATCCCATGATTCCATGAATGAGTGACCGCGCTCCTCGACCCAGCCGTCGAAGTCAGCTTCCGTGATCTTGTTCGGCCACGACATCAGCGGATTATTGGGCTGGAGGATGGTGACCTTCGATTTTTCGTCAACTACTTTTTCTGGCGATCGTCCAAGGGTATACGGATACGGACCGAAGTTGTGATCATATTCGAACGAGTTGTACTCGACAACAACCGTGCCGCCGTTCTGTGCATAATCGAGCAGCCGCTTTGTCGCAGCAGCAAGCGCGGGCCGAGCAGCATAAGTCCGAATACCGAGCACGATCGTATCGTATTGACTGAGGTCAGCGTGCAGGATTTCGTCGTCGGTTAGGAGATGAGCAGAGACACCGATCTGCTCGAGTGCCTGCGGCACCTCGTCCCCCGTGCCCATGATGTAGCCAACCTTCAGCCCAGGTGCGACCTTTACATCCACGCCACGGGCCCGGTAAGAGGCCGGATGGTAGTAGTAATACGGCCGCACGCCGGGATAGCCAACCTGCTGGACACCTTCGCTGAACTCAAAGTTTCCGCTGCGCGCGACCGCCTTGATGGTGTAGCTTTCATCAGTCAACGATGAAGGGTGCACGGTAAATGTAACCGTAGCAGGATCATTTACAGGCAAATGGAACCTAGCTTTCGGAGGGTCAGCAGTCCAGCCATCGGGCAATTCGAGGTGGAGTTCACCATCGGCCACGCTCTGTTGCTCATTGCCTAATGTAACCGTGAGTGGAAACGACTTCGAACCGAGAGGCACAACTCCGGCCCCCGCTCCTATATTGACGGATATCTGTGGCAGAACAACTAGCGGCTCGTAGACGGCGCCTTGTCCATGCATCCAGTGGACCGTCTGAACAACCTGCCCGACGCGTATCGGCACGCCATCATAGTTGAACTCGGCCCACCCCTCGACTGGATATGGCGCAAAGGAACGGTTCAGCCAACGCTTGTCGTCGATGTTGTAATAAGGCTGCTCGATCGAAGGCCGACTGAAGTAGGGGCGCGTTGTAGCGGCTCGGCTCGGAATTTCTAATTTGAAGAGAATGTCTGCTGCTGAGGCACTGGCGGCGATCGGTCCTCCAACGCGCTCAACCGGCCAGTTCTCGCCCTCGGGCGTGACAAGCCACGTTTTTGCGAGGCGCAGTTTTCCGCCGGGCGTCCACGACTCCGCGCTGGTCACATGCAGACGGACGTTGAAATCCATTCCCGGAGTAGCGTGGAGAAAAGTCATCTCAGCTGAGCCACCGGCGAATGGATTGCGGTCAGTCTGGAGCTTCGGCGTGACCATCGCGTTTACCTGCAGCCCGAGCGATTCTGCAAGCGCCGTATTGAATTGAGCAAGTTTGATATTGAGTTCGTGGTCGACATTCGCTTTGTCGTCCGCGCTCAGCGAGCTTGCGTTGACGGCGTCAATCAGCTGCTGTGTCTTGAGATAGCCATCGCGCAGATCAGGAACGATCTTCGATGGGTCCGATGGGATGTAGGCATATAGTGCACGCGACACATGGCGGTCGATCTCGCGGAGGCCATCTTTCAGGAACTGCGTGTCTCCATGCGCCAGCGTTGCGATGCCGAGGAGCGACACATCGATGCCATCGAAGAATGATGATTCCTGGTCCTTAGTTTCGACGCGCGAGCCATAGCGATGGTAGTCGACTTCGAATGGTCCCGGGAGTGGTGGGTTGCCTCCTCCGTTCTGAGATTTCTGCTCACTCCATCCCTCTCGCGACATCTGCACATACGAGCGCCCGAGCACGGGATCGAAGGTGCCTTCAGGAATGACGACGTTCGTCGCTGGAGTATCGTCTATCCAGCGATTATTTACGTAATCATGCAAATGAAGCGGTGAAGACTTGCCGGTGGCGTAATCGAACATGGTCTTGTGCGCACCATCTTTCCCGATGGAAAAACCGGGAATGCGCGCATAAACCTTGAGCGGCGACCACGGCCTCAGACCAGCAGCAATCTGGTCAGGAAAAACATTTGGATCGCCGGCGGCTTTGAAAACTTCTTGCGCCATCTCACCAGAAACTTGATGGTGTCCGTGGCCATCAGTGACATTGCCGCTGAAGACAGCTGTGATAACAAGAGGGCGATTGAGACGGACCGCGCGAACGACATCATAAAGCACACGGTCGTGACCCCACTTCTCAAATGCCTCATCAATAGTCTTAGAAAAACCATAGTCGGCGACGCGCGACCAATATTGCTCTGTGCCGCTGAATTCATCCGCACGGAGCAATTCGTTGGTGCGAATCAATCCGAGTTCATCATATGTTTCGCTCGACATCGCATTCTGGCCACCCTCGCCGCGTGTAAGCGTCAGCATAGCCACACGTGCTCCGGCTCCGCGCGATTCGAGCGTCAGCATGCCGCCATCCTCATCGTCTGGGTGGGCAACGATCATCATCACGCTTGCCCTGGTGTGCAACTTACGCAGTGTTTGCCAAAGGCCGTCGGCTCCGCGGTCTTCGGGTAACGTCTGTGCGTCGGGAGTCGCAGCAATCTTTGTAGCCCACGGAACAGTCTGACCTTGTGTAATGGCGGTCGCAGCGAGCGCGAATGTGGCGATCAGCTTGAGTCGTCTGCTGGCAGGCTGCATCTACTTGTCGAGTCTCCAGGAAAGGGTAAAAGCACAGTGTACAATCCACGCACTGTGTCTCCTCTCTTTTTGATGATGATCAAAGCATGGCGTCGCAACTGAAACGACAAGTGGGCCTCGGAAATGCCGTCTCGCTGAACATGATGAACATGATCGGCGTGGGACCGTTCATCACATTGCCGCTCGTAGTCGCTGCGATGGGTGGCCCGCAGGCGATGTTGGGATGGATCCTTGGCGCTCTGATCGCAGTTTGCGATGGGCTAGTGTGGGCTGAACTAGGTGCGGCAATGCCGGAGGCGGGAGGCTCTTATGCTTTTCTTCGCGAAATTTACGGGCGCAACGGAGCTGGGCGCTGGGCCTCGTTTCTCTACATCTGGCAGCTTGCCTTCAGCGCGCCGCTTTCAATTGCATCAGGCTGCATTGGCCTTGCGCAGTACGCAGCCTATCTTTGGCCTTCGCTGAGCCACACAGTTCCGGGAATGACACACCTGCGGTATACGAGTGTGCTGGCAGCAGCAATCTGTCTGCTGATTTTGGCTCTGCTCTACCGCAACTTGAGCACGATCACGCGGCTCGCGTGGATTCTGTGGGCTGGCGTACTGCTGACGATAGGGTCTGTCATCTTTGCAGGGGTGACGCACTTTCACGCTTCGCAGCTTGTGATGCCTGTTGGTGCATTCCATCTGACTCCTGCATTTTTTCAGGGTCTAGGCGCAGCCACCCTCATCGCAACCTATGACTATTGGGGCTATTACTCCGTTTGCTTTCTAGGAGGCGAGGTGCGCGATCCAGGACGGACGATCCCCCGCGCCGTACTGCTGTCGATTGGAATTGTCGCAGCGCTTTATCTGCTGATGAACATCAGCGTCTTAGGTGTAATTCCATGGCAGGAACTCCTGAAGGGAGGCGATGGACGTTATGCCGTGGTCGCAGTTCTCATGCAACGGACCTTCGGCGTCACTGCAGCGCGGATTCTGGCTGCGCTGGTGATGTGGACAGCATTCGCTTCGGTGTTTTCTCTATTGCTGAGTTATTCTCGCGCGCCTTATGCGGCCGCGCTCGATGGCAATTATTTTCGCTCATTTTCAAAGCTGCATTCTAAGCATGGATTTCCGAATATCTCGTTGATTACACTGGGCTTCGTCGCTGCCGTCTTCTGCTTCTTTGACCTTTCGCAGGTTATCGCTGCGTTAGTGGCAATCCGCATCATTCTGCAATACGTGTTACAGCAAATTGGCGTGATCCTGCTGCGCGTAAAGCATCCAGAATTGGCTCGACCATTTCGCCTTTGGTTTTATCCGTTGCCACCTCTCGTTGCCCTGGCTGGATTCCTCTTCATTTTGTTTTCACGCCCTGATGCTTCGCGGGAATTCGTTTATGCAGGCGTTATCGCAGCAACGGGCAGCGCACTGTATTTCGTGCGGGCACATAGACGGCGCGAATGGCCGTTTGCATCTCAGGCGAAATAAATCTGTACGGTTCCGAAGGTCGAAAAGGTGGTCCGCACTTCAGATCCGGCATTGGCCTTGAATTTGCCGCACCAACTTCCGGTCGTTATCCAGTCACCTGCTTTCAACTCGCCTGTGCGATGCTGGCTTTCGTTAGCCAGCCAGGTAACTAATCGCAAAAGATCGGTACCAGCTGTATTCGATGCAGTCCCTTCGAAATGGACAACTCCATCTATCGTCACAACGACGGATTCTTTTGAGAGATCGGAGCTTTGCCATTCCGGAAACGCGGGACCATAGGCGAATCCCCCATTCATCTGGAGATCGCCGGTCAACGAAAGACGATCGACCTTGTCAGGATCGACAAAGGCTGGCTCAAGTAGTTCGATGGCCGGATGTGCGGAGGCGATGGCGTCAACGACCTCATCGTGTGAATATGCTTTCGCGCGGATGGGCAGGTCCTTGCCCAAACAAAAGGCGATCTCGGCTTCGACCCCTCGATAGTTTCGATTTGATTCGCTCAACGTCTGCCCGCTGTATGCGAAACCACCTAACAAGGGCATGGGAGCGTATGCGGGGGTGGCTTCCTGCGACGACGCACCTACTTTCCATCCGCCGACCGGCCCCAGGGCTCGTGCGACGATGTCCTGAAGCGCATAGGCTTCCTCAAGGGTATGCGGGCGCAGTGTTTCCGGCAGATTTTCTATCGGCTTCGAATCTCGCCGCGCTGCCAGCAGCAACTCGGCGGCTTGGTGTATCCGGTCATTTTCTTGAGACGAAAGTCTTTGCTGCCTATCTGTAACCATTCACTGCTCCTTTGGATCTGAAAGATAGGTTGAAATGCAATTCTTGCTCTAGGTGCTAAGGTATTCGCGTTCGGGGCAGTGCGTATTTCATATTCCATTGATTTTTTTGCAGCAGTGAAAAACATCCACCCGAGATGTAGTTGCGTACTTTAGTCTGTAATTAGAAAGTAAGGTCACACAGCGATGTTGATTCGCAAACCCAACGACATTCCATCCTCTGAAATCACTCCGAAATCTTCCTATCTTAATCGGAGAAAATTCATCACTGCAGCAGGAGTTGCAGGTGTCACAGCGTTGGCAGGAAGCCGCATTGCACAGATTCTCGGGCCTCGAACCAACGTGCAGGCGGGGACGAAGCTCGATACAGTAAAGAGCCCTCTTTCGACGACGGGCGAAAATCTGACGCCGTACCAGTACATCACCAACTACAACAATTTCTACGAGTTCGGTGTGGAAAAGGGAGATCCTGCAAAAAATGCTGGGCGAATGCAGACGCGTCCGTGGACAGTGACAGTTGAGGGCTTGGTAAAGAAGCCCAAGACCTTCGACATCGACACACTGCTGAAGCTGCGTCCGCAGGAAGACCGGGTTTACCGCCATCGTTGCGTCGAAGCATGGAGCATGGTGATTCCCTGGGTCGGCTACTCGCTTTCCGAGTTCATCAAGGAATGCGAACCTCTGGGCAATGCAAAATTTGTGCAGTTCCTCACCCTTGCCGACCGTAAGCAAATGCCTGGCCTCAGTCAGTCCTCGATCAATTGGCCTTACTCTGAGGGTTTGCGGATGGATGAAGCTATGAATCCGCTAGCGTTGCTCTGCTTCGGCCTCTACGGCGAAACGCTGCCAAATCAGGATGGAGCGCCGATCCGCATAGTGGTGCCGTGGAAATATGGCTTCAAGTCAGCGAAATCGATCGTCAAAGTGCGCTTTGTTGAAAAGCAACCGCACATAGCATGGAATGATCAGGCTCCCGACGAATATGGCTTTTATTCAAATGTGAATCCTAATGTCGATCATCCCCGCTGGAGCCAGAAATACGAACGACGCATCGGCGAGCCTGTTTTGAAACAGCGCCGGCAGACGCTGATGTTCAACGGCTACGGCGATCAGGTTGCCAGTCTCTATAACGGGATGGACCTGCGCAGATACTAC
>Ga0081540_1003828_pt1 | contig 11777 bp, 10 predicted proteins | sample TabmetS2T1R1_FD_71024 | JGI IMG/M metagenome (GOLD analysis project Ga0081540, IMG submission 71024) | Tabebuia heterophylla rhizosphere microbial communities from the University of Puerto Rico - S2T1R1 | ecosystem: Host-associated > Plants > Roots > Rhizosphere ...
ACTCCCTCTGCGAACAGGCCCGATCCCGACGGCCCCGGGGGGCTGGGGGCTGAGGAATCCGGAACCGAAAGGACCGGGCCAACGCAGGATTGATTTATTGCAAGGTAGAGGGGCGGGCGGTTGGCGGAAGTGGGGCAGCAATAAGATTCCGCTAACGATCCCGTGAGCCGTATTTCCGGCGATTTGGCCGATTCGTCGCGGCTTTCGGCCGAAATTACCGTCGGCAATCCCCTTGCAGCGCTTCGCGGTTAGCGCGATCATGTCGACTGGATGACAGGAGACGCTCCATGAACTCGATATCGGAGGACACCGATCCAAGCGACAGCCGCGCAGTGGCGCGCCCCGCCACTGCGAACCCCCCGCCGAATCGCGTCACCTTCAATCGCCTCGAACTCAACCGCATCCTCAATCTGTACGGCCGCATGGTCGCCGATGGCGAGTGGCGGGACTATGCGATCGACTTCATGAAAGACCGCGCGGTGTTCTCGGTTTTCCGCCGGGCGTCCGAGGTCCCGATCTATCGCATCGAGAAAGATCCGCGGCTGGCGCGCAAACAGGGCATGTACAGCGTGATCTCGGCAAGCGGCCTGATCCTGCGCCGTGGCCATGAGCTCGAGCGTGTGCTGCTCGTGATCGACCGCAAGCTGGCGCTGGTTTAGCGGGGCTACAGGTTTAGGCCTAGCCATCCCTCGGCAGCGTGGTCCCGCCTTCGCCGAGCGCGAGCTGCATCATCACGGTATCGAGCCAGCGGCCGAACTTGAGGCCGACGTTCGGATGCGTCCCGATCATCTGGAAGCCGGTCTTGGTGTGAACGCCGATCGAACCGGCATTGGCGGAATCGCCGATGACCGCGATCATCTGGCGGTAGCCGCGCGCCTCGCACTCGGCGATCAGCCGTTGCATCAGTTGCAGGCCGATGCCGCGACGATGTATCGAAGGTCGCAGATAGACCGAATTCTCCACCGTAAAACGGTAAGCCGGCCGCGGCCGGTACGGGCCCGCATAGGCATAGCCGATCACCTGGCCTTCAACCGTGGCGACGAAATAGGGAAAGCCACCATCCATCAGCGCCTGGAATCGCCGGGTCATCTCGGCGAGGTCAGGCGGGATCAGTTCGAACGTCGCGGTGCCGTAGCGGACCGCGTGTTCGTAGATTTCGGTGACGGCGGGGAGGTCGGCCTCGGTGGCGGGCCGGATTTCTGCAGCGGACATGAGCAAAAGATATCAGCAGGCAAATCTGGATCAACGTTCTTTCCGTCATGCCCGGGCTTGGTCCGGGCATGAACGAACAGCAGCCAAAACAAAAGCCCCGGCCGCGAGGCCGGGGCTTCAACTCGTAACCTGTGGCAGCGACTAGTCGCGCTGGCCGAGGAGCTGCAGCAGCAGCGTGAACAGGTTGATGAAGTTCAGGTAGAGAGACAGCGCACCGGTAATCGCCGCCTTCTCCGCAATGTCACCGCCCTGAGAGGCGTAGCCGTAGATGTAGTCGTTCTTCAGCCGCTGGGTATCCCAGGCGGTGAGGCCCGCGAACACCAGCACGCCGACCACCGAGACGATGAACTGCAGCATCGAGCTTGCGAGGAACAGGTTGACCAGGCTCGCGATGATGATGCCGATCAGGCCCATGAACAGGAACGACCCCATGCCGCTCATGTCACGCTTGGTGGTGTAGCCGTAGAGGCTCAGCGCGCCGAAGGTCGCCGCGGTGATGAAGAACACCCGCACGATCGAGGTGTGGGTGTACACCAGGAAGATCGACGACAGCGAAATGCCCATCAGCGCCGAGAACACCCAGAACAGCATCTGGGCAGTCGCGGGCCGCAGCCGGTTGATGCCGGCCGAGATCGCGAACACCATGATCAGCGGAGCGAGGATGAACAGCCATTTCAGCGGGCTGACATACATCGCGTAGCCGAACTGTGTCAGGTAGGCATTGCCGAACCTGGCGACGGCACCGGCCTGATCGGTGGTTACCGCGGCCATGTAGACGCCGAGCGCCGCCAGGCCGGTGATGGCCAGGCCGATGCTCATGTAGTTGTAGATGCGCAGCATGTAGGCGCGCAGACCGGCATCGACGGCCGCGGCGTCAACGCGTCCGGCGGCCCGGCCGAAGGGAGAAGCGTAGTTACGGTCTAGGTCCGACATGGTCGAATTCCCGTTGGTTGCCCGGCCTGGCGCAAGGGTTTGCGGTGCCGGTTAGACATTTTATCCCAGATAAGCCGATTTGCTGACATTAACTTTGCGTCATCAGGCCGGCCACTGAACTTGGCTCGTATGTGGGAAAATAACACATCCGGCGCAAGCTTCCACGCGCGGCTGAATGTCGCTTCCGCGGGCGATTTCCGAGCAAAAGCAGCGTTAACCGGCTCTTTCCGCCGCTACAAATTGTCACAAATTCCGCAACACGCCTGCTGGTTTCTGGTTCAGCGCCAGCAACGTCCCGGCGAGCCCGAGCCCGACGGTAACGATCAGGGCGGCGGCCACCACGCCGGCGGCGCTGCCGGCCTGCCAGATAAAACTCAGGGTCATCAGCCGGGTCACGATCAGCCAGGCTGCGATCGAGCCCGCAATCACGCCGAACACCGCCGTGGCGAGGCCAATCATCAGATATTCCAGCGCGTAGGCGCCGAGCAGACGCGCCCGGGTGGCGCCGAGCGTCTTCAGGATCACCGCATCGTAGACCCGGTGGCGGTGGCCGGCGGCGAGCGCGCCGCCCAGCACCAGGATGGCCGAGATCAGCGTCACGGCGCTGGCGCCGCGGATCGCGAGCGCGAGGTTGCTGATGACCGTGCCGACCGTTTCCAGCGCCTCGCGGACCCGCACGCTGGTCACCATCGGGAAGGCATCCGCCACCTGCTTGATGATCCGCGCATCGCCGGCCGCATCCGGATGGACCTCGGACAGGGTCGCGACATGGCTGTGCGGCGCGCCCTTGAACGCGTTGGGCGAGAACACCAGCACGAAATTGATGCCGAGGCCCTGCCAGTCGATGTTGCGCAGATTGCTGATTTTGGCCGGGATGTCGCGGCCGAGCACGTTGATCACGATCTCGTCGCCGATCTTGAGCTTCAGCCCGTCGGCGATCTTCTTTTCCATCGAAACCAGCGGCGGCCCGTTGTAGTCGGCGCCCCACCACTCGCCCTCGACGATCTTCGAGCCCTTGGGGATCTCGCCGGTATAGGTCAGGCCGCGGTCGCTCTGCAGCACCCATTCGGAATCCTTCGACGCATCGAGCTCGTCGGCCTTGACGCCGCGGGCGGCGACGATGCGTCCGCGCAACATCGGCACGTCCTCCACGCTCGATTGCGGCGCGACCTGCTTGAGAAAGGCGCCGAAGCGATCGGCCTCGTTGGTCGGAATGTCGATGAAGTAGAACGAGGGCGCGCGCTCCGGCAGCGAGGCGAGGAATTGCCGGCGCAGATTGCCGTCGATCTGGGTGATCGTGACCAATACCGCGAGCCCGAGGCCGAGTGACATCACCACCGATGGCGTCAGCGCGCCGGGCCGGTAGATATTGGCGATCGCCAGCCGCAGCATGGTGATGCGGCTGCGCGGCAGCCGCCGCGCCAGCGCCATCAGGCCGGCGGCGACGCCGCGCAACAGGGCGAACACCGCAATCGAGGAGACGACGAACACGGAGGCGATCCGCTTGTCATAGGCAAGCCCGATGGCGACCGCGATCAGCAGGACGATTACCCCCGCCATCAGCGCCAGATAGCTCCAGCGCGGGCGATGCCATTCGCGGGCGACTTCCTCGCGGAACAGCGCCGCGACCGGAACGTCATGCACCCGGCCGAGCGGCCATAACCCGAAGGCGAGCGCGGTCAGCAGGCCGTAGACGAACGACAGCGCCAGCTCGTCGGCGTGCAAGGCCGGGATCACCGGCAGCGGCAGCAGCTTGCCGAACACGCCGACGATGATAAACGGCAATGCCGCGCCGGCCGCCAGCCCGATCACCGAGCCTATTCCGGCCAGCATCACCACCTGCGTCAGATAAATCGCGAAGACGTCGCGCCCGGTGGCGCCAAGCGCCTTGAACGACGCGATGACGTCGCGGCGGCGGTCGATGTGGCTCTTGACCGCGTTGGCGACACCGACGCCGCCGACGAGCAGCGCGGCAAGGCCGACCAGCGTGAGGAACTGCGTGAAACGATTGATGGTGCGCTCGAGTTGCGGAGAGGCGTTGTCGCGGCTGCGGATTTCCCAGCCGGTCTGCGGCAGCGCACTTCGCGCGCTCTCGATCAGTTGGGTGGTGGCGCGTTCGCCGGCGACATCATCGGGCAGCTTCAGGCGGTAGATCCAGCGCACCAGGCTGCCCGGCTGCAACAGGCCGGTGGCGCGCAGGCTCTCCTCGCTGACCAGCACGCGCGGGCCGAGGCCGACATTGCCGGCGAGCTTGTCCGGCTCGGCTACTACGACGCTGCGGATCTGGAACGCGGCATTGCCGATCGTGATCCGGTCGCCGAGCTTGAGGTCGAGCCGCGCCAGCAGCGTGGAATCAACCGCCGCGCCGAATGCGCCGGCGCGCTCGGCCAGCAGATCCGCCATCGGCATCTTGGGCTCGAGCGTCACCTCCCCGAGCATCGGGTAGCTGCCGTCCACCGCCTTGAGTTCGACCAGCGCCAGCTTGTCGTCAGGGCTGCGGGCCATGACGCGAAGCGCGGCTGCGACCGAAACCTGTCCGCGGGCGCGCAGGAAGGCGATTTCCTCCGGCTTGGCCTCACGCTGGATCAGCGAGAACGCAACGTCGCCGCCGAGCAGGGTGCGGCCCTCGCGGGTCAGGCCCTCGCTGAGGCTTGCCGCCACCGAGCCGACGCCCGAGATCGCCATCACGCCGAGCGCGATGCAGGCGATGAAGACATAAAATCCGCGCAAGCCCCCGCGCAGCTCGCGAAGCGCATAGCGGAGCGCCAGCGATGTCGCGCGGCTGCGGTGAACCGGTTCGGAAACGGTGGTCATGAATGTCCGTCGATGCGGCCCGAGCGCAGCCGCACCACGCGGTCGCAGCGCTGCGCGAGCGAGGAGTCATGTGTCACCAGCACCAGCGTCATGCCGCGCTCGGCGTGCTTGGTGAACAGCATGTCGACGATCTGCTTGCCGGTGGCTTCGTCGAGATTGCCGGTCGGCTCGTCCGCCACCAGGATCGCGGGGTCGGGCGCGAGCGCGCGAGCCAGCGCAACCCGCTGCTGCTCGCCGCCGGACAATTGCGTCGGATAATGGTGCAGGCGATCGCCTAGTCCGACCGATTTCAACTCCTGCGCGGCGCGCTCTGCCGCCGCGGGATTGCCGGCGAGTTCCAGCGGCACCGCGACGTTTTCCAGCGCCGTCATGGTCGGGATCAGGTGGAACGACTGAAACACGATGCCGACGTGCCGGCCGCGGAAGCGGGCGAGGGCGTCCTCGTCAAGGGCATTGAACGGCGTGCCGTTGACCACCACCTCACCGCTGTCAGGACGTTCCAGCCCCGCCATCACCATCAGCAAGGTCGATTTGCCCGATCCCGATGGACCGATCAGCCCGATCGCTTCGCCCGAGGCCACACGAAGGCTGATATCCTTCAGGATGTGGACACGCGCCGCGCCGGTGCCGAGTGAGAGGTTGACGTTGGAAATGGAAATGGTGTCCGGCCCAAGACCGGTCAGTGAAGAGGGTTCGATGAGACTGTCCATGGCTCGGTCATATGGCACTTCCGCCGCTCGGGTCGAGGCCTTGAAAAAGATGTTCGCGCACATAGCCGCGTTGATTGTGGCTTTGATGACGGCTGGCCCGGTTTTAGCTCAAATCCCCGCTGCAGCACCGGCCAAGCCGGTCAAGATGGTCGTTCTGGGCGATTCCCTGAGCGCCGGCCTTGGCCTGCCGGCGCCGGCCGCATTCCCGGCGCGGCTGCAAAAGGCCTTGAGCGACAAGGGGATAAAAGTCGACATGATCAATGCCGGGGTATCCGGCGACACCTCTTCGGGGGGGCGCGACCGGCTGGACTGGTCGATCCCGGACGGAACCGAGGCTGTCATCCTCGAACTCGGCGCCAATGACGCCTTGCGCGGCGTCGATCCCGCCGTCACCCGCGCCGCGCTGAGCGATATCCTGACGCGGCTGAAGGAACGCAAGATCGCCGTGCTGCTGTGCGGAATGCTCGCCCCGCCCAATTATGGCAGCGACTATGCCGCGCGCTTCAACGCGATCTATCCGGAGCTGTCGAAATCCTTCGGCGTTCCGCTCTATCCCTTCTTCCTGGAGGGGGTGGCGGCCAACGCCAAGCTGAACCAGCATGACGGAATGCACCCCACCGCGGAGGGCGTCGATATCATTGTGAACAATATTCTGCCCATGGTTGAGGCATTAATTGGCACGATCGCGGGGCAACGGAGTTGAAATGAAGCAACAAATAAAGGTTACCCCACGTTTTTCCTGTGGCATTCCGGTCGGCTCGCGCCGCGTGCTTCGCAGAGTCACATAAGTCAGATAGAAAATAGCTATCGGTGATTCGTCACCGGGTTAGCCTTAAGGTGCAAGCCTCCGGTTTGCGCCTTCGCATCGAGGATATTGCGATGCCACGTCTGTTTGCTGGACTGGAAATTCCGGCTGATATCAGCCAGAGCCTTTCCAATTTGCGTGGTGGCCTTCCAGGCGCCCGCTGGATCGATCCCGAAAATTATCACGTCACCTTGCGCTTCATCGGCGACATCGACGGCATGTCGGCGAATGAAATCGCCTCCATGCTGCTGCGGGTCAACCGCAAGCCGTTCGAGGTCAAGGTGCAGGGCCTGCATAGTTTTGGCGGTAAGAAACCGCGCGCCGTGGTCGCTTCCGTCGAGCCGAGCCGGCCGCTGATCGAACTGCAGGCCGAACTCGAACGGCTGATGCAGCGGCTCGGGCTCGATCCCGAGGGACGCAAATTCACCCCGCATGTGACGCTGGCGCGGCTGCACGACGCGTCGAGCCGGGATGTCGCCGACTATCTGTCGGTGCGCGGCTATTTCCCGAGCCGCACGTTCCTGGCCTCGCGCTTCGTGCTGTTCTCGTCGCGCGCTTCCACCGGCGGCGGCCCCTATGTGGTCGAGGATTCCTACGCGCTGAGCGCGTGAGGCGCACGCCGCATTCTCCGGTGTCATCATCCGCCAACGGGTCGGCGCGCTGCGCCGCCCGATGACAGGCTCCAGCGGATGATCCAGTATTCCAGAGACGGTTGCGATAGAGCCGAGAAGCCGCGGCGTACTGGATACCCGCCTTCGCGGGTATGACGGCGGCTATGAGGCGGAAGCGCCGCGTTTGCATGGCCCCAACACCAATTCGCAGCTTGCAATTTCCTTACGCTTCAGGCCGTAAGGTGGGCCATGCTGTCCACCCAATCCGCCTCGTTCCGCGCGCATTATCAGGCTCTGGTCTCCTCCGGCGCGATCGAGGCTGATCCCGCGCAGGCCGATGCCGTCGAAGCGTTCGCAAGCCTCGAGGAACGGCTTTCAAGCTACAAGCCGGTGCGCAAGCTGAGCCTGCTCGGGCGGCTGTTTGGCGACAAGGGCGAGGCGCCGCCGCGCGGGCTTTACGTCCACGGCGAGGTCGGCCGCGGCAAGACCATGCTGATGGACCTGTTCTTTCAGCAGAGTCCGGTTCAGCACAAGCGCCGCGCCCATTTCCACGAATTCATGGCCGAGGTGCACGAGAAGATCTACGCCTATCGCCAGAACATCGCGCGCGGTGAAATCCGCGACGGCGACGTGATCGAGCTGACGGCCAACGCCATCTTCGACCAGGCGTGGCTATTGTGTTTCGACGAATTCCACGTCACCGACATTGCCGATGCCATGATCCTGGGGCGGCTGTTCTCAAAGCTGTTCGAACTCGGCACCGTCGTGGTGGCGACCTCGAACGTGGCGCCCGAAGATCTCTACAAGGGCGGCCTCAACCGCGCGCTGTTCCTGCCGTTCATCACGCAGATCGAAGATCATATGGACGTGCTGCGGCTCGATGCGCGCACCGATTTCCGGCTGGAAAAACTCGCCGGCGTGAAGATGTGGCTGGTGCCGCCGGATGATGAAGCAGGCGCTGCGCTCGACCGGGCCTGGGGCAAGATGACCGGCAACGCGCCCTGCAAGCCGCGCGATATCGCGATCAAGGGCCGCAAGCTGCGGGTGCCCTGCTCGGCGCATGGCGTTGCGCGATTTTCGTTTGCGGACATCTGCGAAAAGCCGCTGGCCGCATCGGACTATCTGCGGCTGGCGCATGACTATCATACGATCCTGATCGATCGCATTCCGGTGATGGACTATCCCGAGCGCAACGCCGCCAAGCGTTTCATCTCGCTGATCGATACGCTCTACGACAATGCCGTGAAGCTGATGGCGTCGGCCGAGGCCGATCCGGTGTCGCTGTATCTGGCGACCGAGGGCGTCGAGGCCAACGAGTTCAAGCGGACCTCGTCACGCCTGATCGAAATGAGTTCGGAATCCTATCTGGCGCTGCCGCACGGACGGAAGGATTCCGCGGCAAGCGGGTCGAGCACGGGGCTGGTGGAAACGTAGTCTCGCCATCGTCATTCCGGGGCGATGCGCAGCATCGAACCCGGAATCTCGAGATTCCGGGTTCACGCTTCGCGTGCCCCGGAATGACAGTCGCCGTTGGCATACCTGATTGAAATCAAGGCAGGGTCTTGGAATTGGGCGTGCTCCGGCTTGAACCGGTCAATCGAAAGGGATAACCAGCCATCCGGCTGATAATCCACCCCTCACTCTCCGGCTTAGAAGGACAAATTTCCCATGGCGCGCGACAAGATTGCTTTGATTGGCTCCGGTCAGATCGGCGGAACGCTGGCTCACCTCATTGGCCTGAAGGAGCTCGGCGACGTCGTGATGTTCGACATCGCCGAGGGCGTCCCCCAGGGTAAGGCGCTCGATATCGCCCAGTCCTCGCCGGTCGACGGTTTCGACTCCAACCTGACCGGCGCCAATTCCTACGAGGCGCTCGATGGCGCCAAGGTCTGCATCGTCACCGCCGGCGTGCCGCGCAAGCCGGGCATGAGCCGCGACGATCTCCTGAGCATCAATCTCAAGGTCATGGAGCAGGTCGGCGCCGGCATCAAGAAGTATGCCCCCGATGCCTTCGTCATCTGCATCACCAACCCGCTGGATGCGATGGTGTGGGCGCTGCAGAAAGCCTCCGGCATGCCGCATAAGAAGGTGGTCGGCATGGCCGGCGTGCTGGACTCCGCGCGGTTCCGCTATTTCCTCGCCGATGAATTCAACGTCTCGGTCGAAGACGTCACCGCCTTCGTGCTCGGCGGCCATGGCGACACCATGGTGCCGCTGACGCGTTATTCGACGGTTGCCGGCATTCCGCTGCCGGATCTGGTCAAGATGGGCTGGACCTCGCAGGCGCGCATCGACGAGATCGTCGACCGCACCCGCAACGGCGGCGCCGAAATCGTCAATCTCCTGAAGACCGGTTCGGCCTTCTACGCGCCGGCGGCTTCGGCGATCGCGATGGCGGAAAGCTACCTGAAGGACAAGAAGCGGGTGCTGCCCTGCGCCGCCTATCTCAACGGCGAATACAGCGTGAAGGACATGTATGTCGGCGTGCCGGTCGTCATCGGCTCGAAGGGTGTCGAGCGTATTGTCGAGATCGAGCTGGGCGGCAAGGATCGCGAAGCCTTCGACAAGTCGGTCGGGGCCGTGCAGGGCCTGGTCGACGCCTGCAAGAAGATCGCGCCCGACCTGCTCGGTCGTTGATTTCGTTCAGCTTTCGCCCTGGAAACAGGGCGAAAGAACTTTCGGGGTTGCAGTTCCTTTGGTATATGGTATGCCAACTACCAATGCCGGTGGACTGTAGAACTCACCGCACAGGGTTTTTGGGAGCGTCCAGATGAATATCCACGAATACCAGGCCAAGGCTCTGCTGCATGAATTCGGCGTGCCGATTTCGCGTGGCGTGCCTGTGTTGAAGGCCTCGGATTCGGATGCCGCCGCCAGGCAGCTCCCCGGCCCGATCTGGGTGGTGAAGAGCCAGATCCATGCCGGCGGTCGCGGCAAGGGCAAGTTCAAGGAAGCTTCCGCCGGCGACAAGGGCGGCGTCCGCATCGCCAAGTCGGTCGACGAGGTCAACGAATTCGCCAAGCAGATGCTGGGCGCGACGCTGGTCACCATCCAGACCGGCCCGCAGGGCAAGCAGGTCAACCGCCTCTACATCGAGGAAGGCTCCGACATCGACAAGGAGTTCTATCTCTCGATCCTGGTCGACCGTGAATCCTCGAAAGTGTCGTTCGTGGTCTCGACCGAAGGCGGCGTCAACATCGAGGAAGTCGCGCACAAAACGCCCGAGAAGATCGTGACCTTCTCGGTCGATCCGGCGACCGGCATCATGGGCCACCACGGCCGCACGGTGGCGAAAGCGCTCAACCTCTCCGGCGATCTCGCCAAGCAGGCCGAGAAGCTGGTGGGGCAGCTCTATAACGCCTTCACCGCCAAGGACATGGCGATGCTGGAAATCAATCCGCTTGTCGTCACCAAGCAGGGCCAGTTGCGCGTGCTCGATGCCAAGGTGGCGTTCGACGACAATGCACTGTTCCGCCACTCCGAGATCGCGGTGCCGCTCCGCGATTTGACCGAGGAAGACGCCAAGGAAGTCGAGGCGTCCAAATACGATCTCAACTATGTCACCCTCGATGGCACTATCGGTTGCATGGTCAACGGCGCCGGCCTTGCCATGGCGACCATGGACATCATCAAGCTCTATGGCATGGAGCCGGCGAACTTCCTCGACGTCGGCGGCGGCGCCAGCGTGGAAAAGGTGGCCGCGGCGTTCAAGATCATCACCGCCGATCCGAACGTGAAGGGCATCCTGGTCAACATCTTCGGCGGCATCATGAAGTGCGACATCATCGCCGAGGGTGTGGTCGCAGCCGTGAAAGAAGTCGGCCTGCAAATGCCGTTGGTTGTGCGGCTCGAAGGCACCAATGTCGACGCCGGCAAGAAAATCATCCGTGAATCCGACCTCAACGTGCTCTCGGCAGATGATCTCGACGATGCCGCCCAGAAGACCGTGAGAGCGGTCAGAGGAGTATGACAGAATGTCCATTCTGATCGACAAGAACACTAAAGTCATCTGCCAAGGCTTTACCGGAAGGAATGGGACGTTTCATTCGGAGGCCGCGATAGCCTACGGAACCAGTATGGTCGGCGGAACATCGCCGGGTAAAGGAGGATCATTTCACTTAGGTCTTCCCGTTTTCGACACCGTCGAAGAGGCTCAACGACAGACGGGCGCCAATGCATCGGTCGTTTACGTGCCACCAGCGGGCGCCGCAGACGCAATATGCGAGGCGATCGACGCAGAGATTCCACTGATCGTCTGCATCACCGAAGGCATTCCCGTACTCGATATGGTAAGGGTGAAGCGCTCCCTTTCCGGCTCGAAGTCGCGACTTATTGGGCCGAACTGTCCCGGCGTGATGACCGCGGGCGAGTGCAAAATCGGCATTATGCCCGCCAACATCTTCATGCAGGGAAGCGTTGGTATTGTTTCGCGCTCGGGCACTCTGACTTACGAGGCCGTTTTTCAAACGACGCAGGAAGGCCTTGGTCAAACCACCGCGGTCGGTATCGGCGGCGATCCCGTGAAGGGCACCGAGTTCATCGACGTTCTAGAGATGTTCCTTGCGGACCAGAAGACAAAGTCAATCGTGATGATCGGCGAGATCGGCGGGTCAGCTGAGGAAGATGCGGCTCAGTTCATCAAGGATGAGGCCAAACGGGGCCGCATGAAGCCGATGGTCGGCTTCATCGCTG
>Ga0081540_1003829_pt1 | contig 11776 bp, 9 predicted proteins | sample TabmetS2T1R1_FD_71024 | JGI IMG/M metagenome (GOLD analysis project Ga0081540, IMG submission 71024) | Tabebuia heterophylla rhizosphere microbial communities from the University of Puerto Rico - S2T1R1 | ecosystem: Host-associated > Plants > Roots > Rhizosphere ...
ACCGAGTGGGTTTCGCCGGTTGCCAGCACATAGTCGTCGCCCTGGGGCTGCCGCAGCATGCGCCACATTCCCTCGACGTAGTCACGCGCATGGCCCCAGTCGCGCTTGGCGTCGAGATTGCCGAGATAAAGGCAATCCTGCAGGCCATGCTCGATGTGAGCGACAGCGCGGGTGATCTTGCGCGTGACGAAAGTCTCGCCGCGGACTGGACTCTCATGATTGAACAGGATGCCGTTGGTGGCGTGAAGGCTATACGCTTCGCGATAATTCACCGTGATCCAGAACGCGTAGAGTTTTGCCGCCGCATAAGGTGAGCGCGGATAAAACGGCGTGGTCTCGCGCTGTGGCACCTCCTGGACCTTTCCATAAAGCTCGGAGGTGGACGCCTGATAGAACCGCGTCTCCTGCAGCCCAAGGATACGGATCGCCTCGAGCAGGCGGAGCGTACCGAGCGCATCCGCATTCGCAGTATATTCAGGCGTTTCGAAGCTGACCTGCACATGGCTTTGCGCCGCGAGGTTGTAGATCTCGGTCGGCTGGATGGTCTGCACCAGACGGATGAGATTGGTCGCGTCCGTCAGGTCGCCATAGTGCAGGAAGAACTTGGTGTCGCTCTCATGGGGATCGATATAGAGATCATCGACGCGCTCGGTGTTGAAAGACGACGCGCGCCGCTTGAGGCGGTCAACCTCGTAGCCCTTCGACAGCAGCAGGCGCGAAAGATACGCACCATCCTGGCCGGTGACGCCGGTGATGAGGGCTACTCTTTTTGACATGTCTCGATCCATTCTTCGACAAGTGACATCTTGGAGCCGCCTGCACGGCTTCGTTGGGAGGCACCAAGACGAGCGCCGCCCAAATGTTGGGCCCTTCAAGTGTGAGCCTCGGTTATGACCTGCTCCCAAGCCTTTATTGCGAATGCGATATCAAATCGCTCTTCGAACAGGCGGCGGGCACGGGAACCTTGGAGCTGCGGGAGAGGAGGGTTGCGCGCATAGGCGCTCACGGCCTCCGCTAATGCGGCTCCGTCACCTTCGGGCACAACTTTGCCGGTTGCACTTTCCAGAAGAATGCGTGCGATTTCACCGTCACCATCGCCGATGAAAATAGCCGGTCGCCCCGCGGCGACTATACCATAGTATTTGCTCGGGACAATGAAACCCTCAAGCTCCGGTCGCAAGCTGATGAGGTGGACATCCGGCAGGCGTTGCGAAAGCGCACCGCCACCAACGAACAGCCAGCGAATGGGCCGGGGCGCAATCGCCGTGCTCGTTCGAATGTCCGCGCCGGTCCCGCTCGTTGCATAAGCGTAGGTGCCGACCTCATCGCCTATGGGTGCGCTGAGGGTGGTCCGATCGAGGCGGATTATTGCGTCAAGCAGCGTCTCGATGTCATGCGCCCGGCCGAAATTGCCCGAGTAACCGACGACAAAAGCCTCGGATAGGCCCCACGCGCGGCGAAGATGATTGTGCTGCGGCGCGATGGGATGGATCAGCTTGCCATCGGCCCAATTGTGGATCACGCGAATCCGAGCAGGCGGTACGCCGCAAGCTTCGACCCGCCGCGCCATCTTGGTTCCCAGAACAATGTTGAGGTGCGCGCGCCGCAAGCTGGCGTTTCGTAATTTCTTGAGCAGCGACATGGAGGACTTACCGACGCGCCCGCCTCCTATGCCGAGAACTTCGGCGGTTTCGGGGAAAATGTCCTGCAGCCAGTTGATAAGACGGGCGCCACGCATCCATGCCACTGGGGCGGCAATGAGGGAAAGCATTGGCGGATCCGTCTTAGCGACGATGACATCGCCGCGCCGCAGGCGTCGAAGCAGCACCCAAGCAGCGGAAAGATAGAAGGTTAGGTAGTCGAACGCACGTCCAACCAGATTGCCTCTCCCAAACCCACTCGTTGCGACACGCACGATCTCAACGCCTTCCAAAGTCTCGCGCGGCGCAAGGCGCTGATCTGACGCATCGTAGCGCAGACGGGAGGCGATGACCTGAACCCGTAACCTCTGGCGTTCAATGCCAACGCCAAATCAGTGAGGATCTGGCTGGTTGCCGAATGATCAGGAAAAAAGAAGCGATTGATAAAGATTATTTTTGATTTTTTACGCACTTTTGTAATTTTATTGTTCTTTTTGAGATAAAATTTTAATATTAAGGGATCAGTATTTTCCAAACGGAACAACGATACTTACAAACTGCAATCCTTGCAACCTATGATTGCATAATATAGTGTGATATAGATGCGTTGCAAGCTCGTCTACACAATCTCGAAAAATTTTCGGATTTTTCCCCAGAAAGCTGCATAAACACGCGAGCACAGCCGATGGCTAGGACAATGTGCGCTGTTTAGAGCAGCGATTTTAGAATAAGGATCGAAGGCACCGCTCTAGCTTCTGTTTGCGCGTCGAATTATCTGAAAACCGACCTCCGGCCCCCACCTTCGTGGGGCCATGCACTTTCATGGGTCTATGCTTCGCTCCGATGCGCGGGCCTAGGTCGCTGGGGGTATTTGGGCGGGCTCGGGAAATACCAGCCCAGGCAACGGCCGTCGCTGTCGTGCAATTGCCCTGGCACGAGACCGGTGAGAATTTCGACCTCCTCTGTCGAAAGCCGCGCACCCATGCAAGTGCACCTATAGCCAGCGCTTGCGACGCCGAAAGCTCTTCAGGTTTTTGAAGCTACGCCGCTGCTCGCTCGCGCCGCCGAGATAGAACTCCTTGACGTCCTCATTCGCCTGAAGCTCGGCGGCCGTGCCGTCGAGGACGACCTTGCCCTGCTCCATGATGTAACCATAGCTCGCCACCTGAAGTGCGGCGCGGGCGTTTTGCTCAACGAGGAGGATGGTTACGCCCAATTCGCGGTTGATGCGGCTGATGATGCCGAACACCTCCTTCACCAGGAGAGGTGAAAGCCCCATGGACGGCTCGTCCATCAGAATGATGCGCGGCCGCGCCATCAGGGCGCGTCCGATCGCGAGCATCTGCTGCTCCCCACCCGAAAGATAGCCGGCAAGCCCGGTCCGTTCTTTCAGCCGTGGAAAATAGGCGAGCACGGTGTCGAGATCCGCCGCGATCTCCTTGTCGCGGCGGGTATAGGCGCCGAGCCGCAGGTTTTCGAGGGGGGTCATATCGCCGATGATACGCCGGCCCTCCATCACCTGGAACACACCGCGCCTCACGATGGCATCGGGCTCTATGCCGTCAATCCGCTCACCCGCCAGGCGAATCTCCCCGCGGGTGACCGCGCCGTTCTCCGTTTTCAACAGACCGGAAATCGCCTTGAGCATAGTGGATTTGCCAGCCCCATTGGCCCCGAGAAGCGCAACGATGACGCCCTGCGGCACCTCGAGGCTCAGGCCGCGCAGCACCAGGATCACCTCGTCGTAGACAACCTCGACGTTGCGCACTGCCAGCAGCGGCTGCCGCTTCGGGCTGTCATCCTGGGCTTTATCGGGCGGCCGCTGCAACATGTCCTCTCCGGCAGAGGGCCGCCCCTGATCGACGGCTCCGGCAAGCTGCGGCTACCAGCCGAGCCGGTCGGCACGGCGCTCCAGCTCGACAGTTTTTATCTTCTCGAGCTTGATGGCGCCGTTCTTGACGAGGTCGGCGACGGGGGCATCCGTGGCACCGTTCACATGCATTTTATAGATGCTGACCGTCATCAGGCCGCGATGGTCATCTTCCGCCCAGGTCGATGGGAGGCACACGCCTTCCATGCCTGCCGGCACCCAGGCCTTCTTCTGATGCATGCCCTTGCGGATGTTCGGCCCGGTGATACCGCCATTCTTGGCAGCCCAATCCATGGCCTCGACCATGAACATCGCCGAGCACGCGCCGGCCAGATAGTGCACCGGCCTATAGGTCGTGCCGCTCGGATCGGAGACTTTGGAGATTTCGGCGAGCGTCTTCATGCCCGGTGCATCGCCATTCCAGGCAATGCCTGTTCGCACCGGGAAAACGACGCCATTGGCGGCATCGCCGGCGGCCTTGGCCGCATTCTCATCCATACCCCATACGTTACCAAGGAAGGTCACCTCGACGCCGGCCGTCTTGCAGGCCTTCAGCACCGAGATGTTGGAGCCCGCCGTGTTGCCGAGATAGGCGTAATTGGCGCCGGCATTCTTGATGGTCAGGCACTGGCCCGTATAGTCGCCCGGCGTCATGGCAAACTGAACCGGCGGCAGCACGTCGAAACCGAGTTCCTTGGCCATCGCCTCGCCGGCTTCCTTGGGAGAATTCGGATAGGGATGATTGGCACCCATATGCACGAATTTCGGCTTGCCGGAGCCGCCTTTGGCCTTCCAGTCCTCGGCCGCCCAGCTCAGCAGCGCCCGAAGGGCATCCGAATAGCTGGGGCCATAGAAGAAGTTGTAGGGCGCCGGTTTGGCTTTGCCGCTCTTGCCCTCCGGATCGGTGAGCGCGGCCGAATAGGAAGCAGAGATGTAGGGAATTTCGTCCTTCGAGACGAAGCCGATCATCGCCTCGGTATCAGCGGTGCCCCAGCCCTGGATGGCCACGACCTTGCCTGCGCCTTCGGACCATTTCTTGTATTGTGCCACTGCTCGCGGCACCTGATAGCCGTAATCGACGGATTCAACGGCCATTTTCTTGCCGCCGATGCCGCCCCTGCCGTTCACATAGGCGAGCGTATCCGCCACGCCCTGGCCGTAGGGTACCCCCACATCGGAGGTCGCACCGCTATTGTCGGCGAGGTGCCCCACCGCAATGTCTTGGGCAGATGCCTGTCCCGCAAGCAGCGTGGCCGCAGCCAGAACGGTCATCCCGGAAAAGCTGAGAAACTTCATGAGTCCTCCCACACAAACGCTTTTGTTGACTGTGCTCACTTAAGCAAAATGCGGTGCGCTGCTCAATGCGAGAAAGGGCTAAGACTATCCGGCATTGAGTCTGGCCGCGAGGTCTTCTGGCTGTCTAACTATCCCCGGAACAGCGGCAGGTCTCGTTGAAAAAGGGCGAGTTTGTTACAAGACGCGGTTTTCACGAATATCGGATGCCGCCACCGCCCCATTCCTACGGTTCGCTCAGCAGCCGGACGGCTCTACAGCATCTCATCTCCACACGGCGCGGCGAGAAGCGAGGGTGCGACGGAGACCTTCATTCGCGTCTTCCGGTGAAAACCAGCTCTCGATCCGTTGACGGCCGATTGCCTAGATAGAGGCGTTTGCCATGTGGGAGCCGAAGCACTGCGATCCGCGGCCGTCGCATGCGTTGGATCCACTCAGAGGCCAGCTACCCGAAGCAATTCCCCCGACGATTGCCGAGCTTCTTCGCCGCGGCAGGATAGGGCCTCGGCAATATGCATCGGCAAGACATGCTCGGTTTCGTCGAGGTCCGCGAGCGTCCGCGCCACGCGGAGAATGCGGTGATAGCCTCGCGCGGAGAGGCGGAATGCGTCGGCCGCATCGCGCAGAAGCTTTTCCCCGGCCGTATCGGGTCTTGCGACCTCATCGAGCAGAGCGGGCGGACACTCGGCATTTAGGCGCACGCCGTTAAGCCGGAGCCGACGGAACCGCTCGGACTGTCTTGCCCTCGCCCGGCTGACGCGATTCCGCACCGCCTCGCTCCCCTCCGCAGCGGGGGGTAGAGCGAGGTCGGCCGGCATCACCGGCGGGACGCTGATCCGAATGTCGATGCGGTCGAGGATCGGACCCGAGAGGCGCGCCTGGTAGCGCTCACGACAGGCGGGTCCCTGGCGGCAGCTGTGGCCAGGCTCATCAGCACGGCCGCAGCGGCAAGGATTCATGGCCGCGACCAGCTGGATGCGCGTGGGATAGACGATGCGATGGTTCGCGCGGGCGATGATCAGCGTGCCGGATTCGAGCGGCTGACGCAGCGCGTCGATGACTTGCGGCGCAAATTCCGGCAATTCGTCCAGAAACAGCACGCCATTATGGGCAAGCGCGACCTCTCCAGGGCGCGGGCGCACGCCGCCACCCACCAGCGCAGCCATGCTGGCGGAGTGGTGAGGTGAACGGAACGGACGGACGCGGCTCAACTCGCCATTGCAGATCTGGCCGGCCATACTCTGGATCATCGAAATTTCCAGCATCTCCGCTGGCTCGAGCGGCGGCAAGAGGCCGGGCAGCCGGCGCGCCAGCATCGATTTGCCGGCACCTGGCGAGCCGCTCATCAGCAGATGGTGGCCGCCGGCCGCAGCGATCTCGAGAGCCCGCTTTGCCATCTCCTGGCCCCGCACATCCCGAAGGTCGAGAGTTTCCGGCGCCTTGTCCCCGAGTCTCGCGACCGGACGCGGCAAGGCCGCCATCCCTTTGAAGTGGTTCGCGAGCGCTAGGAGGTGAGGTGGGGCAAGGATCGGCATCGTTGGTGAGGCCCATGCCGCCTCGGCTCCGGTGGATATCGGGCAGATCAGCCCTTTGCCAAGCGCATTTGCGCCGATTGCCGCGGGCAGGCAACCGGCCACCGCCGCGATCGTGCCGTCGAGGCCTAGCTCGCCGATCACGACATAGTCAGCAACCTCCTCACCGGGCAGCGCTCCGGCTGCGATCATGACCCCGAGCGCAATCGGCAGGTCATAGTGGCTGCCTTCCTTCGGAAGGTCGGCGGGCGCCAGATTGACGGTCACCCGCTTGGCCGGAACGCCGAGACCAATGGCCGAGAGCGCCGCGCGCACGCGCTCCTTGCTTTCGGCGACCGCCTTGTCCGGCAGACCGACGATGGAGAAATTGGGCAGGCCGGGGCCGATCTGCACCTGCACATCCACCGGCCGGGCTTCGATGCCGAGAAAAGCAACTGTCGAGATTTGTGCGAACATCACCTGTCCCGATGGGCTCAACGCAGGGCTTAGCCAGCCTTACCATCCAGAACATTGCAGGAACATAAGGGTGATTACGCAGAGGCAGTGACCTGTTTTTCGCCGCGGCGCCGTTCGATGACATTCCAGATCATGGCTGCGATATCAGGCCCGCCAAAGCGCTTCACTTCGCGGATGCCGGTCGGCGAGGTGACGTTGATTTCGGTCAGATAGTCACCGATCACATCGATGCCGGTGAAAATCAGCCCACGGCGCTTCAATTCCGGGCCGATCGTGGCACAGATCTCGCGCTCCCGCTCGGTGATATCAGTCGATTCTGGGCGGCCGCCGGCATGCATATTGGAACGCGTCTCGTCGAGAGCCGGGACACGGTTGATTGCACCGGCAATCTCGCCATCGACAAGGATGATGCGCTTGTCGCCGCGCCGCACTTCCGGCAGATAGCGCTGCACGATGAAGGGCTCGCGGAACATGGCCTGGAACAGCTCGAATAGCGAAGCGAGATTGGTGTCGTCCTGCTGTATCCGGAATACCGCCGCTCCGCCATTCCCGTAAAGCGGCTTCAGAATGATGTCCTTATGCTCGGCGCGGAAAGCGCGGGTCTCCTCCAGCGAGCGGGTGATCAGCGTCGGCGGCATGAGCGAGGGAAACAGCGTCACGAACAGCTTTTCCGGCGCATTGCGCACGCTCGCCGGGTCATTGACGACAAGCACACCGGGAGTTAGCCGCTCGAGCAGGTGCGTCGTGGTGATGTAGGCCATGTCGAAGGGGGGATCCTGGCGCAAATGCACCACATCACAGGAGGCGAGATCGAGATGCTCACGCTGGCCCAGCCGGTAGTGCTCGCTTTTCAGGTCGGCGACCTCGATCGGATGGGCAAGGGCAAGGATCCGACCATCGCGCATGAACAGGTCTCGCGGCGTGTAATAATACAACGCATGGCCGCGACGCTGGGCTTCGAGCATCAGGGCGAAGGTCGAATCCCCCGCAATATTGATGCTCTCGATTGGATCCATCTGGAAGGCAACGCGCAAGCCCATGTCACATCCTCAAGCAGAAATGACGCAGGTCATGCGCCAGCGGCCTTCTCGCGAGATTGGCGGCAGACTTCAGAGCCGGAAGGCGTCGGGAATATATTCCGGATGCTGGCGTGGCGCGACCAGAATGGCATCGAAGGTGATGTCGCACTCCCCATATTCGGGGAAGCATTGCAGCCAGTGGCTGGCTGCATCGGCGATGCGTTTTTGCTGACGTGGCGTGAGCGACCATGCGGCATCCACGAGGGTGCGCCGCGCCTTCACTTCCACAAAAGCGAGCTGCGAGCCCCTCGTGGCGATCAGGTCGATTTCACCAGCGGGGGACCGGAACCGCCGGCCCAGAATGCTGAAGCCGCGATCGGCGAGCATGGTCGCAGCATGGTTTTCCGCTTCTATCCCGGTCTTATAAGCTCTGACCTTGCGCGCCTTATCAACCATTCCGGGCATCACTCAAACCCTTCTGCAACTCAAGCGCTAAACCATAGACCAGGCGCCTAGGTACTCGCAATGTTCTCGTCACCTCATCCACAGCGTCTCTGAGGCTCAAGCGCTGCAAAGCCTCCATCAGCGCGTCCCTGACCACGTCCTGAGGCTGCTCCTCGTCCGCCGGCGGCCCAATCAGCAGGACGAATTCGCCCTTCCATTCCGTGGCGCCGTCCTCTTTGGCAAAGGGGAGGACGCCGCTTGCGACCTCCTCGAAATGCTTGGTCAGCTCGCGGGCGACGACGATTTCCCGCCCATCCATTGTCGCGGCGAGGTCGGCAAGCGCTTCGGTGAGACGCTGTGCGGTCTCGTACAGCACCAGCGTTGCGGGAATTTCCGCGAGCTCCTTGAGCCGCCTGCGCCGGGCAGCCTGCTTGGGAGGGAGGAAACCGGCAAAATGGAACGTATCGGTCGGCAGGCCACTCACCGACAGGGCGGCAATCGCCGCCGAAGGGCCAGGAATGGGGTAGACCCGATGCCCCGCTTCGAGCGCTGCGCGCACCAGCTTGTAGCCGGGATCGGCGATGAGAGGAGTGCCGGCATCGGAAATCAGCGCAACGGCTTTGCCCTCCCCGAGCCAGGCCAGGATCTTCGGCCGCTCTTTCGCGGCGTTATGGTCATGATAGGCCGACAGCCGGCTGCGAATGTCATAGGCGCTGAGCAATTTCTGGCTGTGCCTTGTGTCCTCGCAGCAGATGTGATCGGCTCGGGCGAGGACGGCCAGCGCCCGCAGGCTGATATCGGTCAGATTGCCGATCGGCGTTGCAACGATATAGAGGCCGGGCGCGGGCGGTGTGGCCAGCTCACGCGATAACAGCTGTCTGGCGGAGGCGAGAAGGCCCGAAGCCCCCTCTTGCGGCTCGTGCGTGCGGCTCATGAGACCTGACCTGTTTTCTTGCGCATCACCATCTGGCCCAGATCGGATGGTATCCATACACCTCATACTCGGGGAAGAGAGTGTGAATGCGCGCGTTGATTGCTCCGGTTGTGGGGTGGTTAATAGTGTTTTAATGCTTGGGGCTGCCGGCACCTACGGATAGGATGTTGGCACAATCAGGCGACTCTCCTATTTTGGGCTACTCGCAATTGGGGCAATGATGGTGGCTGACCGGCTTCGTGCCAACCCGGCCTTCGGGCTTTTCGTGATCGCGAAAGCGCTGGTTCTGACGCTCGCTGCCTTGTTTGTGGCGGGCTGTTCGATCAGTGGCGGCAGCACGGTCGGCGTTGCGACCCAGGAGAACGCACAGCTTGCCACAGGCGCTGGCCAGAATCCGGGCGCCATCAAGGTTGCGTTCCTCCTGCCGATGACCGGGCAGGGGAATGGCCAGAGTGTTGCCAAGGCCCTGAAACAGGCCGGTGAACTGGCGCTGTTCGATTTCGACAACCCCAACATTCAGCTCGTGCCAAAGGATACACTGGGTACGCCAGAGGGTGCCCGCGCTGCAGCCCAGAGCGCGGTGAAAGACGGGGCGGAGCTGATCATCGGCCCGCTGTTCGCCAACGAAGTGACGGCCGCGGCGCCTGAAGCGCAGCGCGGGAACATCCCGATGGTGGCGTTCTCCAGCGACCGGAAGGTGGCTGGCAACGGCGTCTATCTTTTGAGCTTCCTGGCCGGAAGCGATGTGCCACGCATCGTCTCCTACGCCTCCAGCCGCGGGAAAAAGCGCTTTGCCGCCCTCATCCCGCAGTCGGATTCCGGCAGGCTGGTCGAGCAGAGCTTCATCGCCGCCGTCGGGCAGTATGGCGGACAGGTGGTGGCGGTAAAGAGCTATCCCCAGGATGCCAACGGCATGGTTGCGCCGGTCCGCGATATCGCGGCGCTCGCCAAGAAGGGCCAGGCCCCTCAGATCGATGCGCTGCTGATCGCTGGCGGCGCCGACAACCTGCCGTCACTGGCGCCGCTCCTGCCCTATTCCGAGGTTGATACTAAGGCGGTGCAGCTGCTTGGCACTGGCAGCTGGGACAATGCGGGAATTGGCAAGGAAGAGGCGATGGTGGGAGGGTGGTTCCCGGCACCCGATCCCAAGGGCTGGACCGATTTCACCAAGCGCTATGTCGAGACCTATGGCGATGTCCCGCCGCGTCTTGCCAGTCTCGCCTATGACGCCGTGAGCCTTGCCGTCTCGCTATCGAACAATCCGAAGGGCAAGCGCTATACCGCCGCCCAGCTCACCCGCTCTGCCGGGTTTGCTGGTATTGATGGCCTGTTCCGTCTCAAACCGGATGGCACCTCCGAGCGTGGCTTTGCCATCCTTCAGGTGCAGCGTTACGGCAATGACGTGATCGATGTGGCCCCGAACGCGTTCACGACGGCGCAGTATTGACAGCCAGCGGCTGCAGACAGTCAGCCAGTTCGGCGATCAGGCTGTTCAGCAGCAGGCGGCCGCGGGCCGTTGCCTTGAGCACATGGTCGTTGCTCAAGGTGATCAAGCCATCCTCCAGGTAGGGCGCAAGGCCAACCACCTCGATCCGGTGACCGGCAACGGTAACCAGGCGGTCTAGCTGCAAGCCCTCGTCGAGCCGCAGCCCCATCAGCAGCATCTCCTCGGCCTCCTCAGCGCGCGTCAATACCTCGCGGCGCTCGAGGCCGTGTCCCTCGCGCTCGACCTGCGCAGCCCAGGTGGCCGGATCGCGAAGGCCGCTCAGCGCATAGCGCGTGCCACTCTTGGCGAGGCGACCGTGAGCTCCGGGACCGATGCCGGCATATTCGCCATAGCGCCAATAGAGCAGATTGTGCCGGCTCTCCTCGCCAGGACGGGCGTGATTGGAAATTTCATAAGCCGGCAGGCCGGCCACTCCGCACAGCTCCTGTGTGATCTCGTAAAGGCAGGCGGCCTCTTCGTTCTCCGGAATATGCAGCTTTCCCGCCTGTTCAAGCGCGTGGAAGGCTGTCCCCGGCTCGATCGTAAGCTGATAGAGCGAGAGATGGTTTTCGGCCATTGCCAGAGCCCCAGTGAGCTCGGCCCGCCACTCTGCAGGCGTCTGGCCTGGCCGGGCGTAGATCAGATCGAATGAGACGCGCGGAAAATGCGCTTTGGCGATGGCCAGCGCCTCGCGGGCTTCGGCGGCATTGTGCAGCCGGCCAAGAAAGCGAAGTTCGGCATCGCGCAGCGACTGAATGCCGAGCGAGACGCGGTTGATGCCGGCGGCGCGGAAATCAGCGAAGCGCCCGGCCTCGACGCTCGACGGATTGGCTTCCAGCGTGATTTCGGCATCGGGCGCAATGCCCCAATGCGCGTCGATCGCAGCGAGCAGACTGTCAGCGGTCGCCGGGCTCATGAGTGACGGCGTTCCGCCACCGAAGAACACGCTGGTCACGCGCCTGCCGGGTGCGAAGTCGGCATAGAACGCCAGCTCGCGCAGGCTCGCAGCCAGATAGCGCTCCTCGCTCACCGCCCGGCGGACATGCGAGTTGAAATCGCAATACGGGCATTTGGCGGCACAATAGGGCCAGTGAATGTAGAT
>Ga0081540_1003830_pt1 | contig 11775 bp, 14 predicted proteins | sample TabmetS2T1R1_FD_71024 | JGI IMG/M metagenome (GOLD analysis project Ga0081540, IMG submission 71024) | Tabebuia heterophylla rhizosphere microbial communities from the University of Puerto Rico - S2T1R1 | ecosystem: Host-associated > Plants > Roots > Rhizosphere ...
TCTTGCGCTTGGACTTGTGCTTGTGATGGCCGGCGTCGCCGCGATGACCGTGCCGGGCGATGCGCTTCGGCGCGTCATGCAGCGGCTGCGCGGCGGTTAGAGCATGATCCGGAAAAGTGTGAAGCGGTTTTCCGAAAAGATCATGCTCCAACAAAGAGCTAGAGTGAGATGACGATTCGAAGAAAAGTCATCTCGCTCTAGTCGCTACTTCTGGTCTTTCTGGTCAGCCAGCAACTTGCCGAACTTCCCGACGTCGCGCGTCACCAATTGCTGCAGCACATCGGGCGTATGCTCGCTGGCGTCGGGCGGAACCGTGGAAAGATCGGCAAAGCGCTTTTTCACCGGCTCGCTTTCCACTGCAGTCCTTGCCGCCGCATTTAGCTTGGCGATGATATCAGCCGGCGTGCCCTTGGGCGCGAACAGCCCGTTCCAGCCCTGCGCCTCGAAATCCGGCAAGCCAGCTTCCGCCGAGGTCGGCAGTTCCGACAGCGAAGCGAGCCGCATGTTTGAGCCGACCACGAGGCCCTTCACCAGTTTTTCGTTGATCGGCTGCGCGACGGAGGCGGCCGCATCGCAGACGCCGTCGATCTGGCCGCCGATTGCGTCCGTCAGCGCCGGCGCAGCGCCGCGATAACCGACCAGCGTCACGTCGACCCCCGCGGCATGGGCGAAGGCCTTGCAGATCAGGAAGTTCGAGGAGCCGACACCGGCGTGGCCGAGATTGACCTTGCCGGGATTGCTCTTGGCGTAGGCGATGAATTCCTGCAGGTTCTTTGCCGGAAAATCCTTGCGCAGGGCGATGATGCCAAAAGTCTTTGCGACCATCGCGATGGGAATGAAGGATTCCGGCGTGAAAGTCAGCTTGGGATAGATGGTGTAGGTCGCGGCATTGGTGCCGGCATTGCCGATCGCAATCGTATAGCCGTCCGCTTCGGCGCGTGCCACACGGGCCAGCGCAATCGAACCGCCGGCGCCGCCGACATTCTCGATCACCACCGCCTGGCCGAGCGCGCTGCTCATCTGCTCGGCGACCGTGCGCGCGATCACGTCGGACGTACCGCCAGCCGCGAACGGCACGATCATGGTGATAGGACGCGAAGGGAAGCCTTGCGCAAAGACGATTTCAGAAAAAGACAGCAGGGATACGAGGATAAGTGCCGCTAATCTCACTCTGTCCCTCCGCCTTGGCTATTGCGCGAAAGCATTGCCGCTCTGAATCGAGCAGCTCGGCGTCGAGTTGCTGACGGAGGTAACTTCAACCATCTCGCCACTTGGCCCCCTGCGGCGGATGGTGCCGCCCGCGGTACGTCCCTCGATGACCGTCGCCGTGCAACTCGTGAAACCCGGATCAAAGGTCGCGGTAATCTGCCGGGCACCCGCCGCAAACGCGACCGTACCAACCAGACGATTGCCCTGGAAAGCAAAGCTTCCGCCGCGACCGCCGCCGGGCTCGAAATCGCCGCCACTCGCGCGGCGCCCCTTCCCCATGGAGGTCGCGATATGCCGCATGAACAGGCGGCCATTGCTGCTGACATAGATGATCCGCGTCACCTGTGTGTTGAAGCCTGCGCTCTGGCCGAGCGAATTGATACGCGTTCCGCTTGAAGCAAAGGAAATCGTGATGGTCTTGTTATAGGCGGCTGCCGGCGCGGCCGCGAAAGCGGATGAAGGCGAAAGAGCGAAAAGAATCGGAACAGCGAGAAAAGGCGTAATTCGCATTGAGGCGCCCCCGATCGAATAATTGGGGAGCCTAGCCGCGCCACCGGCGGCATTTCAAGCGGGAACACGGCGGTGGACTGCGGCGCCGAAAATTCCCAGGTCACGCCGCCCGATCGAGATGCGCAACGAGGCCCGCAAACAGGCCGCGGCCGTCGGTGCAGCCCATGATGTCTTCGACATGGTTCTCCGGATGCGGCATCATGCCGAGCACGTTGCCGCGCTCGTTGACGATGCCGGCGATGGAGTTTGCGGCGCCGTTGATGTTGGCTTCCTCGTCCACCACGCCCTCGGGCGAGCAGTAGCGATAGAGCACTCGCCCCTCGCCCTCGAGCCGCTTCAGCGTCTCTTCATCGGCTTCGTAATTGCCCTCGCCATGGGCGACCGGCACGCGGATGACTTGTCCGGCATTGTAGCCGCGGGTGAACGGCGTGTCGGAGCGCTCCACGCGCAGATGCACGTCGTGGCAGATGAATTTCAGCCGCGCATTGCGCATCAACACGCCCGGCAGCAGCCCCGCCTCGCACAGGATCTGAAATCCGTTGCAGACGCCGAGCACCAGACCGCCCTTGGCCGCGAAGTCGCGCACCGCGTCCATCACGGGCGCGCGCGCCGCAATGGCGCCGCAGCGCAGATAATCGCCATAGGAGAAGCCGCCGGGCACCACGACGAGATCGGTACCCTTCGGAAGCGACGTCTCGGCATGCCAGACCATCGCGGTCTCGTTGCCTGAAGCCAGCTTCAGCGCACGCGCCATGTCGCGCTCGCGATTGATTCCGGGAAAAACGAGGACGGCGGATTTCATCCGAGCAGTTCGACCCGATAGTTCTCGATCACCGTGTTCGCCAGCAGCCTGTCGGCGGCATCCTTCAGCGCGGCCTCCGCCTTGGCGCGGTCGGCACCGGCCATTTCGATGTCGAACACCTTGCCCTGGCGCACGCTGGCGACGCCTTCGACGCCGAGCGATTTCAGCGCGCCTTCAATGGCCTTGCCCTGGGGATCCAGGATGCCGGATTTCAACGTAACGGTAACGCGCGCCTTCACAGGTCAATTCCCTTTTGGCTTGAGCATGATCTTGTCCGAAAACCGGTGCCCACTTTTCGGGATCATGCTCTAGCTCTTCACCAGTACCGGGCCGGTGCCGGCCGGCCGCTCGTTCTCCATGAGGATGCCGAGGCGCTTCGCGACTTCGGTGTAGGCCTCCAAGAGACCACCGAGATCCCGGCGGAAGCGGTCCTTGTCCAGCTTCTCGTTGGATTTGACGTCCCAGAGCCGGCACGAATCCGGGGAAATCTCGTCGGCGACGATGATTCGCATCATTTCATTTTCAAAGAGCCGGCCGCACTCCATCTTGAAGTCGACGAGGCGGATGCCGATGCCGAGGAAAAGTCCGGTCAGGAAATCGTTGACGCGGATGGCGAGCGCCATGATGTCGTCGATCTCCTGCGGCGTGGCCCAGCCGAAGGCGGTGATGTGCTCTTCCGACACCATCGGGTCGTTGAGCTGGTCGTTCTTGTAATAGAACTCGATGATCGAGCGCGGCAGCTGGGTGCCTTCCTCGATGCCGAGGCGCTGCGACAGCGAGCCGGCGGCCACGTTCCGCACCACCACCTCCAGCGGCACGATCTCAACCTCGCGAATCAGTTGCTCGCGCATGTTGAGACGGCGGATGAAGTGGGTCGGCACCCCGATGTCGTTGAGGTGCTGAAACAGATACTCCGAGATCCGGTTGTTGAGGACGCCCTTGCCCTCGATCACCTGATGCTTCTTGGCGTTGAAGGCGGTCGCATCGTCCTTGAAGTGCTGGATCAGGGTGCCCGGCTCGGGCCCCTCGTAAAGCACCTTTGCCTTGCCTTCATAAATGCGTCGCCGACGGCTCATTGGGATGTACCGTGTTTTGTTGAAATCCATCGATTTGGTGTGCTCCGGATGACAAGGACTGACTACCCACGACGGAGCTGCCGTGAAGGCCAGGAACCTGAACTTAGAGACGGAAACAGAACAGGAACCGGACCTATGGGCAACCTAACCGATTGGCCTTTCCAGCACAATCGATCCGGCTCCTTCGGGGCCGAGTTATACCGTGGCGCGCTTTCGGGGGCCGATTCTGCCATTTTGCCTGCGGCTTAAAGGCCCGTTGTTCCGCCTGATTCTTACCCCTATCTAGGCGCGCAGGGGGCTGCCGCAACGCGCGCCGCCCTTGTCTTCCTCTAGCGGGATGGAACCGGGAAAATGACCACTTTCGACAAACGCGAAGAGGGCTTTGAGAAGAAGTTTGCCGTCGACCAGGAACTGAAGTTCAAGGCCGAGGCCCGGCGCAACAGGCTGTTCGGCCTGTGGGTGGCGGACAAGCTCGGCCTGTCCGGCGACGCGGCTGCGGCCTATGCCAAGGAAGTGGTCGCCGCCGAGTTCGAGGGCCCGGGCCGCGTCGCCGCCAAGATCACCGCTGATCTCAAGGCCAAAAACCTCCCCGTCGACGAGGCCGAAATCCGCGCCAAGTTGGCTGAACTGATGACCGAGGCCGTCGCGCAGGTGCAGGCTGGACGGTAGCTCAATTACTTCTTGCGCCTTGCTTTCGGCCGGCCCGCCCTGTGGCCGGCCGAAGTCGTTCCGGCAAAGCCTTCACGAACGATATCCAGCAATCGCCGCGACGCCGCACTCAGAAAGCCGCCGCGGCGCGTGACGGCGACGATATCCTGGCTCGCCGTCAGGTCGTCGACCCGGATGGTCGAGATCGAGCGGAAACGCAGTTCATCGGCTGCGTTGCTCTGCGTCAGTAGCGCAATTCCAAGACCAGCTTCGACCAGCCGCTTCTGCGCGGTAAGGCTGTCAACCGGCGTCCAGGCGATCTCGCCAAGTCCATGTGTGAGGAACAGCGCGAACACATGCGAGGCCGTGATTTCGCGGCGCCCGGGGATTTCCGGAAACGCAATCCAGCGCTCGCCACCGAGATTGGCGAGCCGCGCCACGCGTTTGCCGGCCAGCGGATGGTCCGCCGCGCAAACGACTTGCAGTGGCTCGCTGGCGAGACGCTCATAATCGAGATCGCGCAAGCGGTCCATGTCGTAGCGCAGGCCGATAGTGGCATCGCCCCGCCGGATCAGGTCGCTTACCTCCGCGCTGGTCGCCGTGCGCAGCGTCAGATCGGCGTCGGGATACTCGCGGCCGAACTGTTTGAGGATGTCAGACAAACGTCCCCCGGCCAGCGTGCCGACGACGGCGAGCGAGACCGGCCCCGCATTCTGCCGCGTCAACGCGCGGACCGCGTTTTCCGCATCCTGGGCGGCAGCGACCGCGCGCTCGGCATAGGGCACCATGACGCGCCCGGCGTCGCTCAGCTTGGTGCGGCCCGCGACGCGCTCGAATAGCGGCACGCCGAGCTCCTGCTCCAGCAGCGCGATGCGCCGCGAGATCGCCGGCTGCGAGCGATGCAGCGCCCGCGCCGCGTTCGACACGCCGCCCCTGCGATGCACCGTCAAGAATGTGTTGAGCGCGTCGCTGTCCACGTCGCCTCTCCATGCAAAAAGCTGATGATACTGTGAAGAATAACAAATTTGGCTGATGGGTAAAGCGGCGCTATTGCTTGGCCAATAGCCGACGGAGAGCCCGATGCGCACGCAACTGGAAAAAGCCAAAACCTTCCGCGCCCTGCATGAGCGGCCGGGCGCCTTCATCATTCCAAATCCGTGGGACGCCGGCACCGCCCGGCTGCTCGCCGCGATGGGATTCGAGGCGCTGGCGACCACCAGCCTCGGGGTAGCCAATTCGCTCGGCAGCGCGACGGCGAGCCTTGCGGAGATCCTGGAGAACTGCCGCGCCATTGCGGAGGCGACCGACCTGCCGGTCAACGCTGATCTTGAGAATTGCGGCGCGCATGAGCCGAAGGCGGCATCGAACGCGATCCGGCTTGCCGCGGAGGCGGGCTGCGTCGGCGGCTCGATCGAGGACATGACCGGCGACCGCAGCAATCCGATCTATGATTTCAACCTTGCGGTCGAGCGGGTGCAGGCGGCTGTCGAAGTGGCACGCGCGCTGCCTTTCCCGTTCACACTGACGGCGCGCGCGGAAAATTTTCTTTATGGCCGCACCGATCTCGACGACACCATCAAACGGTTGCAGGCCTTCGAGGCCGCTGGCGCCGATGTGCTCTACGCCCCCGGCCTCTATGACCTCGCGACCATCAAGACCGTCGTCTCCGCGATCAAGAGACCCTTCAACCTGGTGATGGGCTTTGCCGATCCGACGCTGACCCTCCCGCAACTATCGGCGGCCGGCGTCAAGCGCATCAGCGTCGGCGGCGCCATGGCGCGCGTCGCGCTGGCGGCATTTTTGAAATGTGCCCGCGAGATGAAGGATCAGGGCGCCTTCACCTATGTGCGCGAGATGGCGCCGATGAAGGAAGTACGGGACGCTTTTGCGGCCGGCCGTCCCTTGGCTTCGGCCAATGTTACGGCATGACCGACCCACTCCTGATTTTCATTGCCGCCGTCTTTCTTCTGGCGGGTTTTGTCAAGGGCGTGATCGGGCTCGGGCTGCCGCCGGTGTCGATGGGGCTGTTAGCGGTGGCCATGTCCCCGGCGCACGCGCTTGCGATCGTCATCGTGCCAGGTCTTCTGACCAACATCTGGCAGACTTTCGTCGGCCCCCACTTGCGGGACATCATGCGCCGACTTTGGCCACTGATGCTGGGTTTGGCGATCGGTACTTGCTTGAACGCCGGGATGATGACGGGCCCCTATGCCCGTTACGGCACGATTTTCCTCGGCACTCTGCTGGTGATCTATGCCGTCGTCAGCCTTCGGCAATTCGTCTTCGCCGTCAGCCGGCAGAACGAAAAATGGGTCGGCGGAGTTGTCGGGCTGATCAGCGGCGTCATTTCGGCAGTAACCGGCGTGCAGGTCATTCCGTCGATGCCGTACTTGCAGGCGATTGATATGGAAAAGGACGAGTTCGTTCAGGCGCTCGGCGTATTCTTCACGGTCGGGACCCTCGCGCTCGCCTTCAACCTCACCGCCGCTGGACTGCTGGATGAATCGACGGCGCTGCCCGGCGTCGTGGCGCTCGCCTGTTCGTTCACCGGCATGGCGATCGGACAGGCCGTGCGCGCGCGACTCGAGCCCGAAACTTTCCGCCGCTGGTTCCTGATTTCGATGATCTGTCTCGGGATCTATCTGACGGTCGCTGCGACATACGAAATCTATTTTACCTGAAGTGGCCGATTCTAACGTTCGCATCCCGTTGCAGCGACTTTTGCGAATGTTAGAATCGAAGGACCACTGGCAAGTAACCGTTCTACCCCTCCTTGAAGCCGTATTCCGGCACGTTGCCGCTGGCGCCGTAATATTTGTACGGCAGGAATTTGCCGGACATGGTGATCTTGACGCGGTCGCCCTTCGGGTTCGGCAGGCGCTCCATCACCATGTCGAAGTCGATCGCCGACATGATGCCGTCGCCGAATTCTTCCTCTATCAGCGCCTTCCAGGCCGGACCGTTGATCATGACGAGCTCGTAGAAGCGATAGATCAGCGGATCGGTCGGCGGCATCGGCGCGCCCTGCCCGCGCATCGGCACTTCGTTGAGCATCGCGACTTCCGACTTCGACAACCCGAACAATTCGCCGGCGTTCGCCGCTTGCGGCTTGGTCAGCTTCATCTGGCCCAGAATGGCGCCGACGATCAGCACCTCGGAATAGCCGCCGATCTTGTCGCAGATATATTTCCAGCTCCAGCCCTTCTCGCGCTTGATGTCGAGCAGCTTTTCCGTGAGATCGGATCTTTTCATTGCAGTCTCCCTCGCTTCGTCATGCCCGGGCTTGTCCCGGGCAGCCACGTCTTGCTTGCTTTACGAAGACGTGGATGGCCGGGACAGGCCCGGCCATGACGCCTGTTGAGAATCTTCGGATACCGTCGCGATCACCAATTCCGGTTTGCCCGGCCGTACCACCGGCACATGGCGCGGATCGTGACCGGGATTCTCGGCGGCAAAGGTCTTGCTGCGGCTGACCAGGAAATCGACGATATGGTTGCGCAGCGCATAGTAGTAGGGGTGGCGGTGCAGATCGATGCGGCCGCGGTCCTTCGGCAGCGGATTCTCAACGACTTCTGCCAACACCGCGCCGGGACCGTTGGTCATCAGGAAAATCCTGTCGGCGAGATAAATCGCTTCATCCACGTCATGGGTGATCATGAACGCAGTCTGCCCTGTCTCGAGGCAAATGCGCCGCACCTCGTCCTGCAGCGTGCCGCGCGTCAGCGCATCCAGCGCCGAGAACGGCTCGTCCATCAGCATGATTTTTGGCGTGATCGACAGCGCACGGGCAATGCCGACGCGCTGTTTCATGCCGCCGGACAATTCCGACGGGCGCTTGTGCTCGGAGCCGGTGAGGCCCACGAGATCGATGAATTTTTGCGCGTGCGCCTTGACCTTGGCGCGATCCCAGCTTCGCCATTTCGAGGTCACGGCATAGGCGACGTTGCCGAGCACCGTGCGCCACGGCAGCAGCGCGTGGCTCTGGAAGATAACGGCGCGGTCGAGGCTTGTGCCCTCGATGCCCTGCCCGTCCACGATGACGGTGCCCTCGCTGGTCTCGTCGAGACCAGCGAGGATGTTGAGCACCGTGGTCTTGCCGCAGCCGGAATGGCCGATCACGCAGCCGAATTCGCCGCGCGCCATGGAGAGCCAGAAATTCTCGAACACCGTGGTGGTGCCGCCACCCACGGTGGGATAGCGCTTGGCGATGCCTTCGACGGAGATGAATTTGTCGGTCACGGCCTACTCCGGAAACGTGACCATGCGCGTGAAGCGCGCCAGGATCTGGTCGAGCAACATGCCGACGATGCCGATCAGCAATATGGCGATGATGACATTGGTGATCGAGAGATTATTCCACTCGTTCCAGACGAAGTAGCCGATGCCGGTACCGCCGACCAGCATTTCGGCAGCGACGATCACGAGCCAGGCGATGCCGATGGAAATCCGCATGCCCGTCAGAATGGTCGGCGCCGCGGCCGGCAAAATTACGGTGAAGGCGCGGCGGATGGTGCCGACTTCCAGCGTTCGCGCGACATTGATCCATTCCTTGCGCACGCTCGCGACCCCGAAGGCAGTGTTGAGCAGCATCGGCCACACCGAGCAGATGAAGATGACGAAGATCGCCGAGATCGAGGAATCCTTGATGGTGTAGAGCGCAAGCGGCATCCAGGCGAGCGGTGAGATCGGCTTCAAGACCTGGATGAAGGGATCGAGCGCCTTGCTGATCAGGGGCGACATGCCGATCATGAAGCCGAGCGGGATGGCGACGAAGACGGCGATGAGATAGCCGAGCCCGACGCGGCCGATGGAATAGGCAAGCTGGATGCCGAGCCCCTTGTCGTTCGGCCCGTTGTCGTAGAACGGCCGCTTCAGGTGCTCCCACAATTTGGCGCCGACGTCCGCCGGCCCCGGCATCGCCGACTTGCCTTGCGTCGCGGTGACGCCCATCAGCTTGGCGTATTCCGGGCTCATGTTGGCGACTGACGCCGTCTGGCGAGTGGCGAGATGCCAGATGCCGATGAAGGCGGCAAACAGCACGACGGAGACGATCGCCGCGCGGAAGCGAAGGGAGGAAGTCATCGCCCCCTCCCCAGCGCATTCAAAGCCCGCTCGCTCACGACGACTTCCTGATCTTGAAGCTCGCCAGATAATCGTCTGGTTTCTGGGGATCGAAGGTCTTGCCCATCACGGAGAACGACTTATAGGCGGTCTCCGGCGGTGTCAGGCCCATCTCGGCCATTACCTTCTTGGTGTCGGTGGCGAGATAGACCTGCTCAGCCACCGTCTTGTAGTCGACATCGCCTTTGATCTGGCCCCAGCGCTTCATTTGCGTGAGCATCCATACCGCGAAGGACTGCCAGGGGAACGGATCGAAATCGACGCGCTTGGGATCGGTTTTCACGCCGCCGAGGCCATCGGCATAGGTGCCGGTCAAGACCTGCTCCAGCACGGTGACGGGCGCATTGATGTAATTCGCGGGCGCAATGGCTTCCGCGATCTGCTTGCGGTTCTCGGCCTTGGCCGCATAGCCGGTGGCGTCAACGATCGCACGCGTCAGCGCCGCAAAACTGTTCGGCGACGTCGTGATGAACTCCTTGCTGGCTGCAAAGCTGCAGCAGGGATGGCCGTCCCAGATTTCCTTGGAGAGGATGTGCAGGAAGCCGACGCCGTCATAAACCGCGCGCTGGCAGATGTTGTCGGGCGCAAGGAAGCCGTCGATGTTGTCGGCGCGCAAATTCGCCACCATTTCCGGCGGCGGCACCGAGCGCAGCTGCACGTCGGTGTCGGGATCGACCCCGTGTTCGGCGAGATAATAGCGCAGCAGGTAGTTGTGCATGGAGTAGTCGAAGGGAATGGCGAACTTCATGCCTTTCCAGTCCTTGGGGTCGCGCTTGTCCTTGTGCTTCATGGCAAGCGTGATGCCCTGCCCGTTGATGTTCTCGATCGCGGGCACCGTGAACGGGATCGGCTGCGCGCCGAGCCCGAGCGAGATCGCAATCGGCATCGGCGCCAGCATGTGGGAAGCGTCGTATTCCTTGTTGATGGTCTTGTCGCGGATCACGGCCCAGCCGGCGGTCTTGACGACTTCGACGTTCAGCCCCTGCTTGGCGTAGAAGCCGAGCGGCGATGCCATGATGATGGGCGTGGCGCAGGTGATCGGGATGAAGCCGACCTTGAGGTCCTTCTTCTCCGGCGGGCCGCCTTGCGCAAAAGCCTCGGTGACGGCCTTTACGGGGAAGAATTGCGAGACCGCGGCAAGCGCAGTTGCAGCACCGACGGATTTCAGGAACGCGCGCCGCGCCGCATCCTGCGGAAACACCGCGCGCATCACGGCCGAGGCAACGACGCCCTCATAGCGTTTCTCCTCGCTTGGCGGTGGCGCAACGGGCTCGCATCGCAGGGTTCGCTCTGCGTAATCATGCTCGGCGGCGGTGCGATGCTGGCCGCAGATGCAGCCCGACCGGACGAGCTCGCGCTCGGAATCGAAGGGATCGTCGAAGATGGACATGTTGCGCCTCATTGTCGCACCGGACCATTCCCGGAGCCGCGCTCCGCGTCGATCCGGCCAATTTTTCACCGCCCGGCCGCTTTTTGCGCCGCCGGACGGTGAAAAGCATGCATGTTTTGTGCCGCTCTATGCCGCTTTGCCCGTTACGCGGGCAGCCGTCGGCAACCCCTCGTCGATCGGCAGCGACGGGTCGCGCGACCACTCATTCCAGGAGCCGAAGTACATCCGGACGTCCTTCACCCCGGCATTCTTCAGCGCCAGGAAGGTGTTCGACGCCCGCGCACCCTTGAAGCAGTAGAGATAGACCGGTGTGCTCGGGGAGATTCCGACGGTGGCGCACTCCGCCAGAATCTCGTCCTTGGACTTGAAGCGCGGGCCCTCGCCGGTCGGCTTCATCATCCGGTACCACTCCAGCCACACCGCGCCGGGGATGCGGCCCTTGCGCGGGCAGAAATCCTTCCCATACGGAGACGAGCTGTCGCCGATCCATTCATCGACGTCGCGCACGTCGAGAATGGCGATGCCGGGCTTGTCGAGCGCGGCCAGCATGGTTTTGGCGTCGATCAGGATATCGCCGGCCTCCGGCACGATCGCGAACGACGCCTTGACCGGGCTCGGCACGTCCTTCGTGGTCGGAAAACCCGCGAGCGCCCAGGCATCGTAGCCGCCATGCAGCACCTTCACCTTGGGATAGCCCAGCATCGTGAGCAGGTAGTAGCCGCGGCAGGACTGACCGAAGCCCGAATTCATCGACTGCTCGTAGATCACGGCAGTTTCCTTGCCCGATAGCCCGGCGCCGCCGAAGGCGTCGGCAAACTTTGTCTTGAGCTCGGCCATGCCCTCGGGCGTCGAGGTCGCAAGATAGGTGAAGATCTCATGCACATTCACCGCGCCCGGCAGATGGCCCGCCGCGTAGGCGTCGGGATTGCGCGTGTCGATGATCACGCACGGCTCCTTCTTGATCAGTTCGGCGAGATCGCTGGCAGTAATCAGAACGTCCGTCATGGCAGGCCTCTCCT
>Ga0081540_1003831_pt1 | contig 11772 bp, 11 predicted proteins | sample TabmetS2T1R1_FD_71024 | JGI IMG/M metagenome (GOLD analysis project Ga0081540, IMG submission 71024) | Tabebuia heterophylla rhizosphere microbial communities from the University of Puerto Rico - S2T1R1 | ecosystem: Host-associated > Plants > Roots > Rhizosphere ...
GATGGGCCGGCGCGCCCCACGCCGTCCCCGGCCCCCTCACCCGCCTCGCCGAGCGTTTCTGCACGTGGGACTGCGTTCCAGGTGCAGAACCGCTTACCCAGGCCGGGGGCGTTGCCGCGCCTCGCGATGGGCCGCCGCGCACCACGCCGTCCCCGGCCCCCTCACCCGCCTCGCCGAGCGTTTCTGCACGTGGGACTGCCTTCCACGTGCAGAACCGCTTACCCAGGTCGGGGCGTTGTCCGGTTCCGCTCCGTCTGCGACCGATGCGATCTCGTCCATCGCCCGGGACGGGCATGGGCGCCGCGATGGCGTCGAACCGCGTCCGCTTCTTGCACGCCTTGCCTGGGCTCGTGCTGGACCTGCTCAGCAGCCTCATCACGGACCTTCGACTCGAGGTCCAGGTGCCTCGCGTCTACGCCTTCACGGGCCCGTGGGCTGTGCTTGTGCCGGGCGGTCCACCTTCCCTGCATTTGGTCCGTCGAGGCTCTTGCCGTGCATCCACTGCCGAGACACGCCACGCGCTCCCCCTGACGACCGGTCAGGCGTTGCTGCTCTCGGGGAGGCGCGCGTGCAAGGTCCAGCAGTTCGGTCCCGAGCGGGACGCCGTCTCGGAGCTCGATTGGGACGGTGGCACTCCGCTCGACCAGCATCTCTCGCTCCTGGATGATCCGAGCGCTGTGCTCCTGGTTTCCGCGCGAATCGCGCTCGTCTGTCGACCTGGACTTCCGTCCCCGCTTCCCACTGCCGCGGTATTGGATCCGGAGTGGATCTGGTCGACCGGGCGACGAGAAACTCTGCTCGAGACCCTGAACTCCGAGCTGGGGTACCCCCGGCTGGGCATCTCGGCGATCGTCGTCCGCCTGCTCGAGGCCTTCCTCATCCAGGGGCTCAGGAGCCAGCTTTTCGCCGGGTCCTGGAAAGCGCCCGGGTGGCTCGGAGCCCTGACGGACCCGGTCCTTCGCACGGGCCTGATCGACGCCGGGGCCGGATCCGCGCTGGCATCCGTCGGAGCGCTCTCGGCCGGGGCTCACCGCTCGCAGTCAAGGATTCGAGCGCGAGTCAGGGACTTCTCCGGAGCGCCACCGGGCCGCCTCCTCCGCCAGCTGCGGATGGAACGCGCGCTTCGACAGCTCGACGAGGCCGAGCCCACGCTCGAGAACCTCGCCCGCGAGCTCGGGTACGCCGGCGTGTCGAGCTTCTGTCGTGCGTTCCGCCGCGAGGTGGGGTGCACCCCGGCCGAGTACTGGCGGCGCAGGCGGAATCGCCCTTTCCCGAGGCGGGCGCGTCACCCGCGACTCGGCGATGCATCGGATGACAAGGAACCGGCCACCCTCGACTCCGTTCCGACCGATGATTAGAGCCAGTGCCGATGCCGGGACGTCCCGCCACTCCCCCTCCGAAGGCCGACGCGAAAACGGCCGCGCGCCGGATGCTGATCGGCTACCGTGACGGCGTCGTCTCGCTCGAGTCGCTCATCGCCTGGGCCGAGGCGCTCGAGGGAACCGACCCGGCTGACCCGTGGCTCCGCAGGACCGCGCAGAGCCTTGCCGACCCTCTCCTCTGCCGCGAGCGCGCGATGGCGTTCGTGCGGGACCTCCTCGGCGGGTAGCGACTGCTACCGGGTCCCGGCGTCCGTCCGGTCGGCTGCCACAGCATCGGGCCGAGTCTTCACCGGGACCGCCAGCTCGGGCCCCCGGCCGCCGGTCTCGACGTCCGTGTAGAAGGCATCGAGCGTCAGCTGCTCGGCGAGCGGGTCCACCCCGTCGAAGGTGACCACCGCATCGAAACGCTCTCCCGGCTGAAGCACGTGCTCGGCCAACCCGGGAACGCCCCCGTCCGTGGTCTTCGTCCGTACCACCTCGTGCATCGAGCCGTCCCCGGCGACCAGCTGGAAGTTCTCCTCCCGGAGGCGAATCGCCTTGTCGGAGTGGTTCACCGCCTGGACCTTCACCGGCAGGCGCACCGGACCCGACTTCTTCGTCGGCTGGACGCTCGCCGTCAGCTCGACGTTCTGGAGCTCGCGGTGGGTGACGTTCGCGTTCGACGGGGGCGGCGCCTTGCCGGTCGTCGTCGGACCCTGGTACGCGCAGCCGCCCAGGACGACCGAGGCGGCGAGGACGACCCACAGCTCGATGCCGGCCGGTGAGCGACGCACGTCCGGCAAGGTGTGCAGCCACTCCCGGGTGGGGAAGCGGAGCCGTCAGCGCTCCGCGCCCGGTCGCTCGTCAGCCCCGGTTCAGCCGGGCCCGGGCCTCCTGGACCTTCTGCAGCGCCTCTTCCGGCGTCGCGCCGATCGCCGACAGGTGCCCCATCTTCCGCCCCGGCCGCGCCTGCCGCTTCCCGTAGAGGTGGACCTGCACGCCGGCGATCTCCAGGGCCTTGTCGAACGGCGGCACCGCGTCGTCGATCCACAGGTCGCCGAGCAGGTTGATGATCGCCGCCGGACGGATCAGCTCCGTCGACCCGAGCGGTAGGTCGCAGACCGAGCGCGTGTGCTGCTCGAACTGGCTGGTGGCGCAGGCGACCTCGGTGGAGTGGAAGGTGTTGTGCGGCCTCGGCGCCAGCTCGTTCACGAAGAGCTCGCCGGCGCGCGTGAGGAAGAACTCCGCCACCAGCAGCCCCTCCACTCCGAGCGCGGCGGCGATGTCGCGGGCGATCGACTCCGACTGGTTGGCCACCGCGTGCGGCAGCGGGCCAGGCAGCACGCTCCACTCGAGGATGCCCTTCACGTGGTGGTTCAGCGCCGGAGCGTAGGTTCGCGCCTCGCCCGACGGACGGCGCGCCACCAGCACGCTCAGCTCCGAGTCCAGCTCGAGGCCCTTCTCCACCACCACCGGCACCCCGCCGAGGGCGCCCCACACCCGCGCCACGTCGTCCGGCCCGGTGAGGATCTCCTGACCACGCCCGTCGTACCCGCCACGGGTCGCCTTCACGTAGCAGCGCCCACCGAGCGCCTGCGCCGCCTCGCGCAGCTCGTCCTCGGTCGCCGCCTTCCGGAAAGGTCCCACCGGAAACCCGTGCTCGACCAGCCAGTCCTTCTGCCGCGCGCGGTCCTGCACCACGTGGAGCACACCGGGCCCCGGCCGCATGGGGATGATCTTCTGCACCGCCTCCATCACCTCGATGGAGACCTTCTCGATCTCCACCGTCGCCACCTGACACCGCTGCGCCAGCTCCTCCGCCGCCTTGACGTCGTCGAACCCGGCCGTGACGCAGGTCTCCACCAGGAAGCGCGCGGCGCACGACGGGTCCGGGTCGAGCACCGCCAGGTGGTATCCCAGCGAGCGCGCCGCCATGGCCGTCATCCGCCCCAGCTGGCCTCCGCCGAGGATGCCGATGGTCGCGCCGGGAAGGATGACGCTCACGGGACGGTGCTCTCCAGCGCTTCCTTCGTCCTTGCCGCACGCCAGGCCCGCAGCCGCTCGCGGACCTCGGGACGCTCCAGGCCGACGATCTCCGCGGCGAGGAGCGCGGCGTTGGCCGCTCCCGGCTTCCCGATGGCCAGCGTCCCCACCGGCACTCCCTTGGGCATCTGGACGATCGACAGCAGAGCGTCCACGCCCTGGAGCACCGTGGCCGGCACCGGCACTCCGAGCACGGGCACGAGCGTCTTGGCGGCAACCATGCCGGGAAGGTGTGCTGCCCCACCCGCGCCGGCAATGATCGCCTTCAGGCCCCGGGCCTCCGCTGTCGACGCGTACTCGAACATCCAGTCCGGCGTCCGGTGCGCGCTGACCACCCGGGCCTCGAAGGGGATACCCAGCTCGGCCAGCACCTCGGCCGCGGGGGCCAGGGTGGACCAGTCCGACGAGCTCCCCATGATGATGCCCACCAGGGCTGAAGACGGGTCTGCCATTCCGGAAGTCTAGCGCGTTTCTGCCGTCGGCCTCAGGCACCGACCTCGCGCTGGACCTGACGCACCGTGTTCTCGATCAGCGTCTGGATCTCCCGGAGCCGCCCCTCGGTCTTCGCCTCGAACCGGAGCACCAGCAACGGCTGCGTGTTGCTGGCCCGGATCAGGCCCCATCCGTCGGCGAAGGTCACCCGCACGCCGTCCACGTCGATGATGGAGTGGCCCGCCGTGCGCAGCACCTCGGTCGCTCGCCGCACCATCGCGAACTTCTTCTCCTCGGGAACGTCGAAGCGGATCTCGGGGCTGGCGAAGGTGCGCGGCACGTCCGCGAGCAGCGCCGAGAGGGGCCGCTTCTCGTGGGTCAGGATCTCCAGCAGGCGAGCCGAGCTGTACACCGCGTCGTCGAAGCCGAAGTAACGGTGCTTGAAGAAGATGTGTCCGCTCATCTCTCCGGCGAGCTGCGCATGGGTCTCCTTCATCTTCGCCTTGATGAGGCTGTGCCCCGCCTTCCACATCACCGGCGTGCCGCCCTTCGCCGCGATGTCGTCGTAGAGCGTGGCCGAGCACTTCACCTCGCCCACGATCGCGGCCCCCGGAGCCTCCGCCAGCACCGAGCGGGAGAAGAGGATCATCAGCTGGTCGCCCCAGAGGACCTTGCCCTGGTCGTCGATGACGCCGATGCGGTCGGCGTCCCCGTCGTAGGCGATGCCCACCTCGGCCTTCTCGGTCTTCACCGCGCGGATCAGGTCCTGGAGGTTGTCCAGCACCGTCGGGTCGGGGTGGTGGTTGGGGAAGCGCGCGTCCATCTCGCAGAACAGCGGGACGACGTCGAAGCCCATGCTCCGGAACAGCGGCACGGCCACCTCGCCGCCGGTCCCGTTCCCGGCATCGATGACGATGCGCATCCCCTTGCGGCCCACCCGGACCGTCTGGCGGATGAAGTGTCCGTAGGGGGTGACGATGTCGAACGGCGTCGAGCGCCCGGGCCGGCCGACCTCGAAGTCGCGGGCCTCGATGAGCTGCCGCAGCGCCTGGATCTCGTGGCCGTGGAGGGTGGTCTTCCCGTGGCCAATCTTGAAGCCGTTGTACTCCGGCGGGTTGTGGCTGCCGGTGATCATCGCCAGCCCATCCACCGGGAGGGTGTTCGCGGCGAAGTAGGTCAGCGGCGTCGGGACCACGCCGACGTCCAGCACGTCGAGCCCGGTGGAGGTGATGCCTGCCACCAGCCGGTCGCGGAACCGGGTGCTGGACTCGCGGCAGTCACGGCCGACCGTGATGCTCTGCCCGCCTTTCCGGCGGACCACCGTCCCCAGACCCTTCCCCAGCAGCTCCACCACGTCCTCGGTGAGGTCCTGATCGACCAGCCCGCGGATGTCGTACTCCCGGAAGATGTGCGCGTTCATCCCGTCGCCTCGTCTCACTCGAACTTTCCCAGGCCCCTGGCTCGCAGCGACTGCACCACGGCCCGGACGTCCTGACTCCGGTCGCGCGGAACCACCAGCACCGCGTCTCCGGCGTCCACCACCACCATGTCCCGCATGCCCACCAGGCCCAGCGGCCGACCCGACCCCACCACCACGCAGCCCGCCGAGTCCACCAGGACGGCGCCCTTTCCCACCACCACGTTCCCATCCTTGTCCGCCGGCCGCACTTCCGGCAGCGCGGCGAAGCTGCCCACGTCGGACCAGCCGAAGTCACCCGGGACGACGGCGATCTCCCGTGCCTTCTCCATCACCCCGTAGTCGATGGACACGGCCGGCGCGCGCGGGAAGTACCTCTTCAGCGTCGCGGCGTACCGCGACGTGCCCAGGGTGGGGGCGATCCGGTTCAGCACCCCGTCGAGCTCGGGCATGTGGCGGCAGATCGCGTCGCGCATCGCCTGGGCAGCGAAGACGAAGATGCCCCCGTTCCAGAGGTATTCGCCCGAGGCGAGGTATCCGTTCGCGGTGGGAGCGTCCGGCTTCTCCACGAACGCCTTCACCCGCGCTGCGGTCGCGTCGATCGGGTCCCCCACCCGGATGTAGCCGTACCCGGTCTCGGGACGGGTGGGCTTGATGCCGATCGTCACCAGGGCACCGGACTGCGCCACCTCGGCCGCACGACCGAGGACCGCCTGGAACCCGGCGACGTCTGCCACGTGGTGGTCCGAGGGCAGGATCGCGAGCACGCCGTCCGGATCGCGCGCCTGGACGTGGAGCGTGGCCAGCCCGATGGCCGGCGCCGTGTTGCGGGCGATGGGCTCGACCACCACGTTCGCCGCCGGCAGGCGCGGCAGGAGCCGGCGCACCGCCCGGGCGTGCACCGGTCCGCACACCACGTACGTCCGGCTCGGGGTGGCGAGGCCCCTCAGCCGGTTCACGGTCTCGACGATCAGCGGCCGGTCGGTGGCCAGCGCCAGGAACTGCTTGGGGCGCGCCTTCCGCGACAGCGGCCAGAACCGGGTGCCCGAGCCGCCAGCCATCACCACCGGATAGATCGTCATGCCGGTCCCCCCGGGCCCCATGCCGGCAGCTCGGAGATCACCGACAGGAGGTTGGACAGGATGCGGGCGGTCGCGCCCCAGATGGTGTGACGGCCCACGTCGTAGAAGTACACGTCGCGCTCGGCTCCCCGATAGAACCGCTTCTCCGTTCGACGGAGCCCCGGCACTAGCAGATCCGACACCGGGATCTCCAAGAGCTCCGCGATCTCCCCCGCATCCGGATGCAGCTCCACGGAGGGGTCTAGCAGGCCCACGTAGGGGACGACTCGGAATTCCGAGGTGGTGACCATCTCGTCGAGCATCCCCAGCACCTCCACGGACTCGGCCGGGACGCCCAGCTCCTCGCGCACCTCGCGAAGGGCGGTGTGGAGCGGCGTGGCGTCCTCGGGATCCCGCGCCCCGCCGGGGAACGAGACCTGGCCGGCGTGGCGGCGGAGGTGCGCCGGGCGGAGGGTGAAGAGCAGCCGCGGCTCCCCGCCCCTGACGACGAAGAGGGCCAGCACCGCCGAGTCACGCAGCTCGAGCCCGGGGAGGTTGAGCTGCCGTCCGGGGTGTTGCAGCAATGCCCGGGTGAGCTGGGCGAACCGCGGGTCCATCAGCGAGGTGCTCGCTCCGCGGTCTGCGTCGCGCCCGTTTCCAGCCCGGCGTCGGGGCGGAGCCGTCCGGCGTGGAGGAGCGCGAGCAAGAGGGCGCCGAGCCCCAGACGATAGACGACGAAGACGAACGTCGTGCGGGTGCGGAGATACCGGAGCAGGCCGCCGATGGCGAGCATCCCCGACACGAAGGCCACGGCCGCGGCCACCACCAGCTCGCCACCGGTGAAGGGCGTGGAGGCGTGCCGGAGGTGGCGCAGCTCGAACAGACCCGCGGCGGTGGTGGCGGGGATGGAGAGCAGGAACGAGTAGCGGGCCGCGTCCTCGCGACGGAGCCCGCGCCACAGGCCTCCGGTCAGCGTGGTGCCGGACCGGCTCGATCCGGGAATGAGGGCCAGCGCCTGCCACAGCCCGATGATCCACCCGTCCTTCCAGCTCAGATCTTCCAGGCGACGGGCGTGGCGGGCGGTCCACTCGGCCGCCGCCAGCAGCAGGGCGAGGGTGATCATCGAACCTGCCACCACGTAGAGCGAGCGGAGGCTGGTCTCGATGGCGTGCTTGAAGACGAAACCGAGTACCACCACCGGAACCGTTCCGATCAGCACGAACCACGCCAGACGCGACTCGGTGGTCCCGAGCAGGTCGCGCCGCTGGATCCCTTCCACCCAGGCCCGGAGGAGCGCGACGATGTCCTTCCGGAAGAAGACCAGCACCGCGGCCACCGTCCCCAGCTGGATGATGGCGTCGAACGCTGCGCCGGGGTCCTGCCAGCCGAACAGCTCGGGGGTGATGCGGAGGTGGGCGGTCGAGCTGATGGGAAGGAACTCGGTGATGCCCTGGACCAGCCCGAGAACGGCGGCGCGGAGGAGACCCATGAGAGAGCGGCCCTCATGCCAGGGTCCGGGCGGGGCCGGCAAGTCGCCGTGAGACCGCGTTGAATCTCCGGGCGCCGGCCACGTCCAACCGGACGAAGGTGCATCCGTACGCCGTCCGCCCATGGTGTTCCCGTGGACGTGGCGGTCGCAAGTGTGCAGATCTGGGCCGGTCGAACCAGGGGGATGAGGGAGGACGGGGCCATGGGGAAGGTGGCTTGGGCCGCGATGGTGCTGTTCGCGGCCTGTTACCCCGGCGGAGCGGAGACGGTGGAGGACCTGGACTCGGTCACCACCCAGCACGACGCGTCGGCGAGCTTCGCGACCCTGCGCACGTACGCGCTCCCGGGCACCATCCAGGAGGTGGCGTCGGCAAACGGCCAGCCGCTGGCCATGGACCACTCGTACGACGCGCAGATTCTTGCCCGCGTGGCCGCGAACCTGGATGCCATCGGCCTGCACCGGGTCGACCCGGCGACCGTCACCCCCGACGTGGACGTGCTCGTCACGTTCACCGCGACGCGCTACACCGAGTACACCTCGTACTCGTACTGTGACCTCTGGCCGGGCTGGTCCGGGTTCGACGGGTACGACGACTCGTGGGGCGTGTACTACCCGTACGCCTCCACCTCGGTGACCGTCCTCGACGCGGGCTCGCTCCGCATCGAGATGCTCGATCAGCGGACCGCCAACACCTCCACCAAGCAGCTGACGGCGATCTGGAATGCGTCCGTCGATGGCGTCCTGGCCGGCGACAACGAGTCGATCGTCCAGCGCATCGAGAAGGGCATCGACCAGTCGTTCGCGCAGTCGCCGTACCTGTGAGCCACGTCATGCGCTCCCTCACCCGACCTCTCCTCGCGGTCTTCCTCCTCGGCTCGTCCGCCGCGCTCGCGCAGAGTCACGTCCGCCTCTCCTACGAGTTCGCCGTGCCCCGCAACGCGACCCAGGACTACGTCGACCGCTTCAGCAGCCGCGGCGCGCACCTCGACGTCTCGCTCGAGCTCTCCTACGCCTTCCACCTCGAGCTGTCGGCCGGGCTCAACAACTTCAACTCGGTGAAGCAGGGAGTGCTCACCACGACGGAAGGTGACGTCTCCGGGAAGCAGTTCCGCTACCTGAACGCCATCCCGCTGATGGGAGGCTTCGCCTTCCACATCCCGCTGGGGCACGGCAGCCGCTTCTGGGCGGGGGTCAACGGAGGCGCCGCCTACTTCGACCGCGTCGTCGACGTCGGGCTGAACGAGTACTCGCTCTCCGACTGGCAGTGGGGGGTCCAGCCCCACTTCGGCATCGCCTTCGGCCTCGGGGACGGTGGGACGGCGCTCTTCTTCGACGGACGCTGGAACTACTTCTGGGAGCGGCACGGGATTCCCGCCCAGGAGTACTTCTCCTTCGGCGTGGGTCTGCTCTTCGGCGGCTCGCCCTCGAAGCACAAGTGACCGTCACGACGTGAGGCGGGCGATGACGCTCCCCGCCGTCGCGACCCGGCCGACGGATCTCGTCGCCAGCCGGCGCGCCTGCGGCTAGCGTCCAGGACCCGCATGCGCTGGGTCCGACGGGTTCCGGCATGGCTCTCCGCCGTGCTCCTGCCGCTGGCCGCGGTGGCCGCCCCCGTCTCCGACCTCCCGGAGATCCGCGCCCGCGGCACGCTCCGGGTGCTCGCCGTGGGGGACGAGGACGATCCACCCATCCAGCGCGACGGCACGCCGGCCGCCCTGGACCGCGACCTGGCCGAGGACTTCGCCCGGCGGCAAGGGCTGAAGCTGGAGATCGTCTGGGTCGAGCGCCGGCACGACGTGATCGACGAGCTCCTGGCCGGACGGGGAGACGTGGCGGCCACCGGGATGACTGTCACTCCCGAGCGCGCCGCACGGGTGGCCTTCACCGATCCCATCGCCATCGTCGACCAGGTGCTGATCGGCAGGAGGGGCGGGAAGAACGTGCCCCGGACTCCCGCCGATCTCGCGAGGCGCACGGTGAGCATCCCCACCGGCTCGGTGTTCGAGGCCAGCCTGGCGAAGCTCGAGGTCCCCGGGATCCGCGTCGAGCAGGTGCTGGGCGCGGTCCAGCAGTCGGAGCTCATCGGGGAGGTGCACCGGGGCGAGCGCGAGCTCGCGGTGGTGGACAGCAACGTCTGGGATGCGGAGCGCGCCTGGAACAAGGACGCGGTGGTGCTCTTCCCCATCGCCCGGAAGCAACCCATCGCCTGGGCGGTGCACCCCGACGCGAAACAGCTCAAGGCCGCCCTGGATCTCTTCATCCAGCAGCGCTCGCTCGTCGCGCATGCCGACCGGACCTGGTCCGGGGACCTTTCGGACGTGAAGAAGCACCGCGTGCTCCGGGTGCTGACCCGGAACAACGCGGTCAGCTACTTCCTGCTCCGGGGCGAGGCCGCGGGGTTCGACCACGACCTGGTGAAGCGCTTCGCGGACGGGCTCGACGTCCGGCTGCAGATGGTGGTGCCGCCCTCCCACGCCGACCTGGTTCCGTGGCTGCTGCAGGGGAAGGGCGACGTCATCGCCGCCTCGTACACGGTGACGCCGGAGCGCGGAAGGCAGGTGGCCTTCAGCGTCCCCTATCTCGAGGTCCAGGAGCTCGTCGTGCAGCGGGCGTCGGACAGGCCGCTGACCTCGCTCGCCGATCTGCGAGGGCGCCGGATCCGGGTGCGGCCTGGCTCGAGCTACCACGCCACGCTGGAGCTTCTCCGCGCCAGGGGCGTCCCATTCACGCTCGAGCTGGCGCGGGCCGACGAGGAGACCGAGCAGCTCATCGCCGACGTTGCCTCGGGCGAGGTGGACCTGACCGTCGCGGACTCGCACATCTTCCAGGCTGAGCGGGTGTGGCGGAGCGACGTGGTCGCCGCGTTCCCGCTCGAGGCGGGAGAGAAGAAGCAGCTCGCGTTCGCCGTCCGCCCGAAGGACCGGGAGCTCAAGGCATCGCTGGATCGCTTCGTCCGCCAGACCTACAAGGGCCTCGAGTACAACATGTCGTGGCGCCGCTACTTCGAGGACGCGCGCATCGCCACCGAGGTTCGCGCGCAGGACGCCGGCACGCTGCAGGAGCTGTCCAGCTTCGACCGACTCTTCCGCAAGTACGCCCAGCAGTACGGCTTCGACTGGCGGCTCCTCGCCGCACAGTCCTACCAGGAGAGCCGGTTCGATCCCCAGGCCCGGAGTCTCGCCGGCGCGCTGGGTCTGTTCCAGGTGTTGCCGCGCACCGCCCGGGAGCTGGGCTTCAACCGGCTGGAGGATCCCGAGGAGGGTGCGCACGCCGGCATCAAGCACCTGGCGCGGCTCACGGATCGCCTGGAGACGACCCTGCCGGTCCAGCAGCGGATGCGCTTCGCGCTCGCCGCCTACAACTGCGGCTGGGGGCACCTGGCGGACGCGCGGCAGCTGGCGCGGGCGAAGGCGCTGGACCCGGACAAGTGGTTCAAGAACGTCGAGCGCGCGATGCTCCTGCTCCAGCAGCCGGCGTATTACGCGCGCGCACGCCACGGTTACGTGCGGGGGACGGAGCCGGTGCGGTACGTCTCGGAGATCCAGACCCGCTACGAGAACTACCTGAAGCTCGTGCCCTGAGAGCGCGGTCGGCCGCGGCAGGCAGGTCGATTCGCCGCCGGCGGTTGCCCCCGGGACACGGAGCGCGCCGGGAGGTAGAACGGTCAGGAGCGCGGACACCGGGCGGCTTCCCGGACCCGCGGGGGGAGGCATCCCGGAGCATGGAAGCCCAGCAGCCACCTCCGCAGACGCCGCCTGCGGACTCCTTCCCCGAGGTGGACGCGCTCCTCCGGGCCGCGACACCCAGGGTCTGGGTCACTCCGCTCATCGCCGGCCTGCTGGTGGCCTGCTACCTGGGCTCGGTCGTCCTCGGCGCGGACGCGGTCTCGCCGACGGCGGCCCAGCTCCTGAAGCTGGGGGCGAGCTTCGGACCGCTGATCGTCGAGGGGGGGTGGTGGCGACTCCTCGC
>Ga0081540_1003832_pt1 | contig 11767 bp, 10 predicted proteins | sample TabmetS2T1R1_FD_71024 | JGI IMG/M metagenome (GOLD analysis project Ga0081540, IMG submission 71024) | Tabebuia heterophylla rhizosphere microbial communities from the University of Puerto Rico - S2T1R1 | ecosystem: Host-associated > Plants > Roots > Rhizosphere ...
GATGAGAAGTACGAAGTTGATCGCGAACAGCACCGCGGCGATCGGGACCCAGATGCTCGACAGCTTGTACGGGCGCGGCCAGTTGGGCCGGTCCTTGCGCAGCAGCAGGAAGCCGCTGAGCGCGCAGCAGGTGGCGAACACGTAGCCGACGTTGCTCACCGCCAGGATCTCGAGCACACCGGAGAAGAAGGAGATCAGGAAGATGTTGAGGATCGCGTCGAGCGTCATGGCGCGCGCCGGCACGTGGAACCGGTTCAAGATGCCGAGCTCCCGGATCGTCATCCCGTCCTTGGATACGCCGTACAGGGCTCTGGAGCCGTCCATCGTCGCGGTGTTCATCGACAGCACGAGGCCGCAGACGATGCAGGCGATCATGACGTTGCCCAGGCCGTTGCCGACGAGCTTGTCGAACGCCTGCGTGTAGAAGGCGATGAACGTCGGATCGTCGGCGACCGCCTTGGTGCCCAGCGTGCCGCCCAGGCCGAGCGGCAGCAGCGCGTAGACGGCGACGCAGAAGAGCGCCGACGAGCGCAGGGCCTTCGGCGTGTCCTTCTGGGTGTCGTGGAACTCCGGCGCGAAGGTCGCCACGACCTCGATGCCGTACGCGGACCAGCACATGAAGTACAGCCAGGTCAGCACGAGCGGGAGGCCGCCGCCGGTGCCGATGTTCCACTGCATGTTCGAGCTGCTCCAGTCGCCCGTGATGTACGGGAAGAACATGAGCACGAACGCGGGGATGCACAGCAGCGCGCCGGTCACGTAGCCGAACCACACCGCCGGGCGCACGCCGTAGATGTTGAACATCCAGACGACGAGGATGAGGATGATCCCGAGCAGGATCGGCAGCGTGAGGTCGAACCCGGCGCCACTGTGGCTCCAGGTCGAGCCGGAGAACCACTCGGCCTGGATCAGCGTGCCGGCCACGAGGCCGTTGATCGAGAGGACGACCGACCACCCGATCCAGTAGCCGAACGTGGCCAGCGGGCCGACGAAGGTCGCGTACTTGCGCCAGGCCTCATGGGCGTACAGCGCGATGCCACCGGACTTGTTCGGGAACATGCACGCCAGCTCGGCGTGGATGTTGTTCTGCAGGGCGCCGAACGTGATCGAGATCGTCCACAGGACGAAGGCACCGGTGGTGCCGAGCGCCCCGATCGACGAGCCCAACGCGGCGATCAGGAAGGCCGGGTTGGCGAGTGCGACGACGAAGCCGTCCCACCACGTCATGGCCTTCAGTAGCTGCCTGTCCTCTACCTCGGCGTAGGCCACTGTGCCCTTCCTCTCCTCTGGCTTCTCCCCAAGGCAGGCCTCGTACCAATTGGTACACGGCGCGCCGGCGATCTTCTACCACTCATCCCGGACGTCGTCAATGAGCCAGGCGGGCGGGGGACGCATTGGACAGCCGGGAGCCGGCGCGGTAGAAAGCCTCTCTGTACAAGTTTGTACGAGGACCGATTCCCCGGACCGAGGAGAGCCCATGGCAGACAAGGCGTGGGGAGGAGAGCCCTTCTGGGGCCTCGGCTACGACTGGGACCCCGACTGGGTCCTGACCGAGCGACAGAAGGAGCTTCGCGAGAAGCTGATCTCGCTCTGCGAGCAGGAGATGCGGGCCAACGCCAAGCGCTCCGACGACGAGCTGCTGTTCCCGCGCCGGAACTTCGAGATCCTGGCCGAGAACGGCTTCCTGTCCCTCATCGTGCCCGAGGAGTACGGCGGGCTGGGCGAGAACCACGTCGCGTTCTGCATGACCTGCGAGACGCTGGCCCGCTACGGCTGTGCGTCGACCGCCATGTGCTACGTCATGCACACCGGCGCGGTGGCGACGATCATGCTGCGCCCGACGCCGGAGCTGGTCGACAAGTACATCCGGCCGCTCAACGACTGCAAGATCGGGACGCTCTCCTACTCCGACCCGGAGACCGGCTCGCACTTCTGGTACCCGTTCTCGTCGGGCGCCGAGAGGTCGAACGGCGGCTTCAAGGTCCGCAAGAAGGCCTCGTGGACGACGTCGGGCGGTTTCGCCGACTTCTACGTCGTGCAGACCACGAGCCCGGACTTCAAGGGCTACGACGACCTCTCGGTCTTCGTCATCGACGGCGAGCACGTCAAGTCCCAGCCGTCGCTCTGGGACGCGCTGGGCCTGCGCGGCAACCAGTCGGGCCCGATCGAGGTCGACAACATCGAGATCCCCGGCGACCAGATCGTCGGCCCGATCGGCGACGGGGCGGCCTCCAACGACGAGGCGGTCGACCCGTGGTTCCTCATCGGCTCCTCGTCGGTGTGGAACGGCATCGCGATGGGCGCGATCGACATCGCCAAGCGCCACACCACCCGCAAGCGCCACGTCGACGTCGGCATGCGCGTCGCCGACTATCCGACGATCCAGGACTACGTGGGCGAGGCGGTCATGGACACCAACGCCTCGCGCCTGTTCGTCTTCTCCGTCGCCCAGGCGATGGACCGCGCGACCGACGACAACCGCCGTGTCCTCGAGCCTGGCGAGACCGCGCGCGCCGACTACCTGCACTGGGCCTGGCAGATCAAGTTCGAGGCGGCCAAGAACACCGCCCACGTGGTCGACAAGATGCTCCACGCCTGCGGCGGGTCGGGCTACAAGCGCGACATGGAGCTCGAGCGCTACGTGCGCGACGCCAAGGCCGGCTGGGTCATGGGCCCGACGAACGAGGTGCTGCGGCAGTTCGTCGGCAAGGCCGTCCTGCTCGGCTTCGACGCGCTGGACTACTGGAACCAGACCTACAACCGGCGCGTCGTCGAGAACGAGATCAAGAAGCTCGACGCCTCGGGCAAGCGCGAGCTGGCCAAGCAGCTCTCCGAGCAGGCCGACCAGGACGAAGCGCGCGAGCCGGCCGGGAAGGCCTAGGTCCCGGTCATGGCGGTCGTCAGCGGCAACCGCCCGCTCGTCGCCGGGCTCAAGCCGGTCGATCCCGCCTACGAGTCCTGGTGGGTGCGGCCCGGCTCGGCGACCGTGCTCGAGCTGCGCGGCGACGACCGGATCACCGTGATCGATCCCGAGGGCGGCCAGCCGGCCGAGGTGACCGTGCTGGCGCCCGACGGCCGCGAGGACCCGGGCGCGCTCGGCGTCGCGGCCGACGCGCCGGCCACCGTCCTGCGCAACGGCGGCGATGAGGCGTTCCTGGCCGCGCTGCACGCGCGCGGCCTGCGCCCGGCCGAGGCGAAGGCGCTGCGCCTCTTCGGCCCCGACGGCCGGCCCGGCGCCTCACAGGCCTTCATGGCCCAGCGCGACGCAGTGGTCATCGTCGCCGCGCCCGCCGGGCGCATCGTCGACGGCGACCCGCCCGCGTCGGCGCTGGTGGTCGAGATCCGCCGCGCCGACCCGCGGCCGGCCGCCGATCTCGAGCTGCCCGCGCCGCTGGCCGAACCGCGCCTGGACTTCCGGATCGACGCGGCCACCGCGCTGTCCTACGAGGTCCGCGAGGGCGAGTTCATCCAGGTCATCGACGTCAAGGGCCGCCAGTGCTCGGACTTCCTGGCCTTCCACCGCGCCAAGCTCGACCGCGGGCTGGAGCGCGGCCTGGACGGCGTGACCACCCGGACGCTCATGGGCAACGCCTACCCGAGCCCCGGCCTGTCGGGCAAGTTCTACGACGTCGACATGGACCCGCTCGTCGAGGTCGTGCGCGACACCGTCGGGCGCCACGACACCTTCGCGCTCGCGTGCACGCCCAAGTACTACGAGGACATGGGCTACCCCGGGCACATCAGCTGCACGGAGAACTTCAACCGCCAGGTCACGCCCTTCGGGATCGCCGAGCGCAAGGGATGGGAGGCGCTCAACTTCTTCTACAACACGGGCTTCGACGCGGGCAACGTCCTCTTCTTCGACGAGCCGTGGTCGCGGCCCGGCGACTACGTGCTGCTGCGGGCGATGACCGACCTCGTGTGCTCTTCGTCGGCGTGCCCCGACGACATCGACCCGGCCAACGGCTGGGAGATCACCGACGTCCACGTGCGCGTCTACTCGCCCGAGAACCGCTTCTCGCAGGCGATCGCGCACCGCGTCACCCCGGAGGCCGAGCCAGTGCTGACCCAGGAGACGACGTTCCATCCGCGCACCAGCGCGCTGACCGAGAGCTTCGTCGAGTACCGCGGCTACTGGCTGCCGCACTGCTTCAACAACGAGGGCGCGATCGCCGAGTACTGGGCCTGCCGCGAGAAGGCCGTGGTCATGGACCTCTCGCCGCTGCGCAAGTGGGAGGTCCTGGGGCCCGACGCCGAGAAGCTCATCCAGCACGCGATCACCCGCGACGCGCGCCGCCTCGCCGTCGGCCACGTCGTCTACACGGCGATGTGCAACGAGACCGGCGGCATGATGGACGACGCGACGGTCTTCCGCCTCGGCGACGACAACTTCCGCTTCGTCGGCGGCGATCCCTATGACGGCGTCTGGCTGAAGGAGCTGGCCGACCGTCTCGGCCTCAAGGCGTTCGTCAAGCCCTCGACCGATCAGCTGCACAACGTCGCCGTCCAGGGCCCCAACAGCCGCGAGATCCTCGAGCAGCTCGTCTGGACTCCGAAGACCCAGCCCTCGATCGACGAGCTCAAGTGGTTCCGCTTCCTCGTCGGGCGCTTCGGCGACTACACCGGCATCCCGGTCGTCGTCTCGCGCACCGGCTACACGGGCGAGCTGGGTTACGAGGTCTTCTGCCACCCCGACGACGGTCCCGCGGTGTGGGACGCGATCTGGGAGGCCGGCCGGCCCTACGGGCTCAAGCCGCTCGGGCTCGAGGCGCTCGACATGATCCGCATCGAGGCCGGGCTGATCTTCGCCGGCTACGAGTTCGACGACCAGGTCGACCCGTTCGAGGCCGGCATCGGCTTCACGGTCAAGCTCGACTCCGAGGACGACTTCGTCGGCAAGCAGGCGCTGATCGAGCGCTCGGCCCACCCGCAGCGCAAGCTCGTCGGCCTCGAGCTCGAGGGCAACGAGACCGCCGGCCACGGCGACGAGGTGTATGTGGGGCGCCGGCGCGTCGGCGTGGTCACGAGCGGCACGCGCAGCCCGACGCTGCGCAAGAACGTCGCGCTGTGCCGCATGGCCGTCCAGTACGCCGACGTCGACACCGACGTCGAGGTCGGCAAGCTCGACGGGCTGCAGAAGCGCATCGCCGCCAAGGTCGTGCGCTTCCCGTTCTACGACCCCGAGAAGACCCGCCCGCGCTCGTGAGCGCCACGCCCCCAGCCGAGTTCGACTTCCCGCTGAGCTTCGCGGGGCCGGACGGGCTCGGGGAGAGCCGCTTCGACGACATCGCGGCGGTCGAGCGCCCCGACGTCTGCGACGAGGGCGACGACCCGGCGATCGCGCTGCGCAAGACGCTGGGGATGTTCGCCACCGGCGTCACCGTGATCACGACCCTCAAGCGCGGCCAGGTGCACGGCATGACGGCCAACGCCTTCATGTCGGTCTCGCTGGACCCGCCGCTCGTGCTCGTCTCGCTCGACCGGCGCACGAAGATGTGCGCGCTGCTCTACGAGGGCAGCCGCTACGGGGTCAGCGTCCTGTGCGAGACGCAGAGCGCCCTCTCGGACCGCTTCGCCGGCCGCACGGTCGACGGCGTGCCCGAGCCGCGCTTCGACGTCGTGCGCGAGACGCCGCTGGTCGACGGCGCGCTCGCCCACTTCGTCGCCCGCGTCGAGCGCTCCTACTGGGGCGGCGACCACTCGCTCTTCCTCGGCCGGGTCGAGTACGCGCGCCAGCACTCCGGCACGCCCCTGCTCTTCCACGGCGGGCGCTACGTGAGCTCGGGCAGCTCCTGAAGCCAGGGCGTGCGCCCGCCGGTCTCGTCCCACAGGACCGGGAAGAACGACTCGTCCATCGACAGGTCGCCGCGGCGGCGGTAGCGCGAGTAGGTCTGGTCGACGTTGGTCGGGTGAAAGCGCGTGTGGGCCGGCACGACGTGCGAGACGACCGCGCGCCGGTGCGTGGCCGCCTCGTTGGGGCCCGAGCCGTGGAACATCAGCGAGTGGTGCAGCGAGCACCCGCCGGCCTTGACCACGACCGGCACGCGGTCGGGCTCCTCCCCGTCGGGCGCGGCGGCGCGGACCGGCGCCAGCCAGTCCTCGGGCGCGTGGAAGCTGCCGCGGTCGGGAGCGACCCTCGGCCAGCGATGCGAGCCGCGCGCGTACTCGATCGTGCCGCCCTCGGCGCGCGTGTCGTCGAGCGCCACCCAGCAGGTGATCATCTCCGCCGGGACCAGGTAGTCGGCGAACGAGCCGTCCTGGTGCATGCCCAGCGACTTGGCCCCCGGCGGCTTCCACAGGCAGTTGTCCTGCAGCATCCGCACGCCGCCGTAGCCCATGAGCTGCGAGGCCATGCGGCCGATCGGCTCGCTGAGCACGTGCGCGGCGACGAGGTCGTCGGCGCGCCAGCCGTTGCAGATCTGGCGCGTGCGGTCCTCGGGGTCGCGGCCGGCCTTCCAGTTGACCTCGTCGGGCTGGATGCCGGTGGCGTACTCGCCGGCGAAGAGGCGGTCGAAGCGCTCGCGCAGCACCTCGATCGTGCTGTCGGAGATGAACCCCTCCTCGACGATGAGGAAGCCGTCGCGATGGAAGGCTTCGACCTGGCTGTCGGACAGTCCCCTCAGAAGAGCTGAAGGTACCGGTCGAGCTCCCACTGGGTGATCTGCTCGTGCGCCTGCTGCCACTCGCGGCGCTTGCAGCGGATGAAGTAGTCGACGTAGTCCTCGTCGCGCGCGCGGCCGAGGGCGGCGCGCAGGACGTCGCAGCGCTCGAGCTCGCGCGTGGCGTCGAGGAGGTTCGCCGGCAGGACGTCGATGCCGAGCTCCGCGCGCTGCGCCTCGTCGGTCTCGTAGAGGTTCAGCGAGTTGGGCTCCCCCGGCTCCAGCCCGCGCTCGATCCCGTCCAGCCCGGCCGCGAGCACGGCGGTGGCCGCGAGATACGGGTTGCACGAGCCGTCGACCGTCCGGTCCTCGATGCGCCCCGGACCCGGGATGCGCAGCATCTGGGTGCGGTTGTTGTAGCCGTAGCTGACGTAGGCCGGCGCCCACGTCGCGCCGCTCGTCGGCGCACCGACGATCAGGCGCTTGTACGAGGTCACGGTCGGCGCGGTCACCGCGATGTAGGCCTTCGCGTGCGCCTTCAGGCCGCCCAGGAAGTTGTAGGCGAGCTCGGTGAGCCCCAGGCCGCGCGGGTCGTCGGCCGGGTCGGCCTCGAACAGGTTGACGCCGTCCTTCCACAGGCTCATGTGCAGGTGGCAGCCGTTGCCGGTCAGGTGCGCGAACGGCTTGGGCATGAAGGTGGCGATCAGCCCGCGCTCCTGGGCCATCGCCTCGACCATGTAGCGGAAGAACACGGCGCGATCGCAGGTCACCAGCGCGTCGTCGAACTCGAAGTTCTGCTCGAACTGCCCGTTGGCATCCTCGTGGTCGGTGGCGTAGTTGTCCCATCCGAGCGCGGTGACGTTGCGCGAGACCTGCGAGACGAACTCGAGGTTGCGCGTCAGCGCGCGCATGTCGTAGCAGGGCTGCTCCAGCGTGTCGTGCGCGTCGGCGATCTCGATCGAACCGTCCTCGCGGCGGCGCACGAGGAAGTACTCGAGCTCGGCGCCGATGCGGAAGTCGTAGCCGAGCGCGGCCGCGCGCTCGAGCTGGCGGCGCAGGATCGTCCGCGGGCAGTACGGCCACTGCTCGCCCTCGACGGTCACGTCGCAGGCGAAGCGCGCGACGCCCGTCCGCCACGGCAGCGGCGTGTAGCTGCGGATGTCGGGCATCGCGATGAGGTCGGGGTCGTGCGGGCCCTGGCCGATGTCGCCGGCGGCGAAGCCCGCGAACCCCGCGCCCTCCTCGAGGAGGTCGTCGAGGTGGTGGGCCGGCACGAGCTTGGCGTTGGGCTTGCCGTGCATGTCGACGAACTGCGCGAAGAGGAACTCGATCTCCCCGTCGCGGACGCGCTGGCGGACGTCGTCGGCGGTCTCCGGAACCGCGTGCTCGCTCTGCTGCGTTGCGCTCATGGCGTCCCTTCGTTGCTGGCATCGTCGGTGAAGGCGACGAGCTTGCCGTTGTTGGCGTCCACGCGCGCCACGGCGAGGCGCTCGTAGCCGCTGCCGCCCTTGTTCGGGATCGACAGCGAGATCGCCCAGTACGGATGGCCGTTGAGGCCCTGGCGCACGAGGCGCACCTGCGTGCGCTCGGGCTTGAAGTCGGCTGCCCGGGTCGCCGTGACGATCGCGCTCTGCTGCGAGATCCTGATCTGGCGCTTCTGGCAGGTGGTCGCGGCCAGCAGGCAGACGGCGAACAGCACGACCACGAGCACGACCGGCCGGACCCACGCCCTGCGCGCAGGGTGGGCCCCGGAGTCAGACGGTCGGACGGAACTCGTTGCCAATATTCGTCGCCAGCAGGATGACCAGGACGATGACGATGCAGATGATCGACAGGACGATCATCGCAACCTCGAAGCCCTTGACGTGAGTCTGAAGCGGCGGGAACTCGATCTGAGGTCGGCGCTCGTCGGCCATCGTCGTCTCCGTCTCTCTAGTCCGTCGTCTGTGGCTGGGTGGCCGGGCCGCTCGGACGGACGCGCCCGCGAATGCGTGAGGCGTGGCCCCACAGCCGCCGGTCCTCGTAGAGCACCCAGCCGACGATGACGGCGACCATGACCGCGATCCCGATCCAGGTCAGGACGTAGTACGACGTCGCCGCCGACTGCCCGTCCTCACCCCACGTGGTCCCGGGGCCGAAGGTCATGATGCCCTGGCACTTCAGATAGGCGGCCTGGAGGATGAAGTCGGCCGAGTCGTCGGCCGGCTTGGCGCCGTTGATGTGGATGATGCAGCTCGGCGCGCTATCGATGATCGCGGGCACGGCCGTTCACCTCCTCGAGTCCGTCGATCTCGCCGGACGCCATGCGCCGGCGCTCCTCGCGCTTGGCCCAGGTGATGCCGGCCCAGACGAGGCTGAACATGATGGCCAGGCTGATCAGGAAGCTCAGCATCTCAACTCACCCCAGCCCCCATGCGATCGTCTGGTCTGGAGCCGTTGGTGAGCGCCGCCAGCTCGCCGGCCAGCAGCTCCTCCGACAGCACCAGCGTGCCGTCGGGCTGCACGATCCGCTCGGGCTCGCGCGCGTGCTCGGGGTAGAAGTCGGTCTCGTACTCGGCCAGGTCCAGGCCTTCGAGCTCGACCTCCACAGGCACGCGCAGGAGGTTGAGCTTCTTGAGGATCAGCGAGGCGACCCACCCCGAGAGGAAACCGAGCGGCAGGAACGTCGCCGCTCCCATCAGCTGGCCGCCGATCGAGCTCTCGACGTTGTTGATGCCCGTCGGGTAACCGGCGGCGAAGACGCCGACCCAGAGGATGCCGAGGAAGCCGGAGACGCCGTGGACCGCCACCGCGCCCACCGCATCGTCCACTCGCATCTTCGTCTCGATCCAGCCGCCGATGTAGACCACCATCGCCGCGGTGAGCATCGCGATCAGGTAGGCAAGGGTCGGCGCGTAGACGTCGGCGCCGGCCGACACGCCGATCACCCCCGCCAGGCCGCCCGAGATCGTCCAGAACGGGTCGCCGCGGCTGGCGAAGTAGCCGCCCGTGAACCCGCCGGCGAACCCGAGCGTGATCACCATGGTGATCGAGCCGAGCGTGGTCGGGCTCAGGTAGATGTTCGCCCAGCCCGGGAACGAGGTCGACGCGATCACCAGGCACGCGCCGTAGAAGGCGTAGAACCCGGTGAAGATGAGCATGAGGCCCAGCGCGGTGATGTGCAGGTTGTGCGGCCTGAACGCCCGCGTCAGCCCGTCCTTCGTGTACTTGCCTATTCGCGGGCCCACGTTGAAGAGCACGCCCAGGGTGAACGCTCCGGCGACGCCGTGGACGACGCACGAGGCGATCGAGTCGTGGAACCCGAAACGCAGCGTCAGCCAGCCGCCGGCGCTCCAGCCCCACGCCGCATCGAGGATCCAGACGACCGAGCCCAGCAGGCACGCGAGGACGAGGTAGGCCGAGATCCTGGCCCGCTCGATGATCGCGCCGGACATGATCGAGGCGGTCGTCCAGGAGAAGAGCAGGAAGGCCAGGAAGAAGATCAGGTTGATGTTGTTGGTGAGGTTCGGCCCGAACGCGTCGCTCCAGGGGATGCCGCCCTGGCAGGCGACCGACGTGAAGTCCGAGGAGTTGGGACCGATAGGCAACCCGGGCTGGTTGCAGTTGTAGACCCACCAGCCGAAGTAGTAGAAGGTCGGGGTCACGACGGCGATCGTGAGGATGTTCTTCATCGCCGTCGCCATCACGTTCTTGCGGCGGGCGACGCCGGCTTCGTAGGACATGAAGCCCGCGTGGATGAGCCACATCAGGACGACCGTGAAGAAGTAGAACTGCTCGCCCAGGACGGCGGAGTCCTGTGTCAGGGACTGCGCGGGCGCCGCTTGATCGAGCGATCTGACCTGGGCGATGATGAACGACACGATCCAGTCCCCTCTCGACGGCCGCTGGAATCCCCATCCCCCCGGGGATGCCTAGTTCTATCCAGTGGCCCGCGCACCGGACAATGTGCTTCGAGGCCACCATTTGGCCGGAAGACATGTACCCCGGGCACATACGCCGGGTAGGATCGGCCGGTGGCACGCCGCCGCGACCTCGCCGCACAGCTCGAGCGGGTTCGGCTCGAGAGCGACACGCTGTACTCGATCATCAAGGTGGTCGGCTCGTCGGTCGACCTCACCCGCGTGCTCGACGGGATCGTCGAGCTCGTCACCGAGGCGACCGATTGCCACGCGTGCTTCGTCTACATCCGCGACGGCGAGCGCCTGCGTATCCGCGCCGCGTCGCAGATCTACGCCCACGTCGTGGGCAAGGTCGAGTTCGCGATCGACGAGGGCCTGACCGGATGGGTCGCCACGACCGGCGAGCCGGCCTTCATCCGCGAGGACGCGCTCTCGGACCCGCGCATGAAGTACGTCCCCGAGCTCGAGGAGGAGCGCTTCCAGTCGATGGTCGCCGTCCCGGTCTTCGCGCGCTCCGGCGAGGTCCTGGGTGTCGTCGTCCTGCACACCGTCGCCCCGCGCGAGTTCGACGAGGGGGTCCTGAACTTCCTCGTCCACACCGCCTCGCTCGTCGCGGGCGCGATCGAGAACGCCCGGCTGTACGAGCAGTCGCGCGACCAGGTCGATGCGCTGACGAACCTGGCCGAGCTCAGCGAGCGGATCGTCGCCGTCGACGGCCGCGGCGAGCTCTACCAGGTGCTGACAGCGGGAGTGCGCCGCCTGCTGGGCTGCGACGCCTGCCGGCTGCTGCTGCGCAACGGCGAGGACGGACGCTTCGAGCTCGTCGCCGCCGATCCCGCCGGCGACCTTCCCCCCGAGCCGATGGTCGAGTCGCGGGCCTCGCTGCGCCACGACCGCGAGGAGCTCGGCGCCCTGGTGGCAGTCCGGTCCGGCGTGGTCGCCTTCCCCGCCCACCACGACGAGCTGCTGCAGGCGGTGGCCAACCAGGCCGCGCTGGCGCTGCGCAACGCCGAGCACATCGAGCGGCTCACCGCCGAGAACCTCGTACGCGCGCTCTTCGAGGCCCTCGAGGACGGCGCGCTCGACGTCGCGGAGACACGCGCACGGGCCGCCGGGTGCGACCTCGACCGGCCGCATGTGCTCATCGAGGCACGGCCGGCCGAGAGCGGCGGCGACGAGCGGTCGTGGCCGGCCGTTGCCGAGCGCGTCGAGACGCGGCTTCGCAACCTCGAGGCGGGGGCGGCCGCCGCTCCCGGCCCGCGGGGCCCC
>Ga0081540_1003833_pt1 | contig 11767 bp, 13 predicted proteins | sample TabmetS2T1R1_FD_71024 | JGI IMG/M metagenome (GOLD analysis project Ga0081540, IMG submission 71024) | Tabebuia heterophylla rhizosphere microbial communities from the University of Puerto Rico - S2T1R1 | ecosystem: Host-associated > Plants > Roots > Rhizosphere ...
GCTGGCGACATTGGTGGAGGAGCAGCGCGCGGTGCTGCTCCTGGTGATGCTCGAGGGCCTCTCCTATCGCGAGGTCGCCGACATCCAGGGCGTGCCGATCGGCACCGTAATGTCACGGCTTGCGCGCGCGCGCGCCCATGTCAAAGCTGTTTTGGAAGGCGAGCGTACTGCGTTGCGTAGGGTTAAATGACGGCAGGCTATTTGCATCGAGCAATTTGAACAGGACTGGACAGAGACGACGAAAATGACCGACCCCAAAATTCCCGTCACCGAAGACGAGCTTCATGCTTACGTCGACAACGAGCTGCCGGCGGAGCGCCGCGGCGACGTCGAGGCGTGGCTGGCGGCGCGTCCGGAGGATGCGGCGCGGGTGCAATCATGGCGCTCCATGGCCGAGATGCTGCATGCCAGATACGGCCAGGTGCTCGACGAGCCGGTGCCGAAGCGGCTCGAGCTGGAGCAGCTCTCTGGCCCGCCACGCCGCTGGATCTACGGCGCAGTCGCTGCCGCGCTGATCGCCTTCGTCGCCGGCGGCGGCGTCGGCTGGATTGCACATGGCGCAGCGGCGACGCCCTCGGCATTCCAGAGCATCACCAGCGAGGCGCTGGACGCGCACCGGCTCTACGTGGTCGAGGTGCGTCACCCCGTGGAAGTGCCCGGCGCCGAACGCGCCCATCTGCAGCAATGGCTGACCAAGCGCTGCGGCTGGAAGGTGTATGCGCCGGAGCTCGATTCGGCAGGGCTGAAGCTGGTCGGCGGACGGCTGTTGCCCGGCCCGGCCGGAGCGGCGTCGTTCCTGATGTATGAGGGTCCGTCCGGCGAACGCTTCACCGTCTATGCTGCGAAGGCATCCGTGGAGACGACTCAGATGCACTATGCCTCGCAAGGGCGGGACAGCGCACTCTTCTGGGCCGAGCGCGGCGTCGGATTCGTGGTCTCCGGCTCGGGCGACCGCGATCGCCTGACCCAGATCGCCAAACTGGTCTATGAGCAGAGCGAGAAGCTCGGCGGCTAGATGCGCGCGAATTAAGGATTATCGCGCAGGCCCGGCGAAAATCGTGCCGGATCAAGAAAATTGGCGGCCGAATTGCGGCGTAGCGAATTGTCCTAATTTGGACATTGAATATCTGTAATCAAACCATTGGTGCGTCTCATTATCGCACCGGGTGATCACGCGAAAATGAGTAGCGCTCGATCCGCCGATCGGCGCAAGCGGCCTCGATCGGGGTTTGGTACCGCGCTGGTCCCCCTTTCGAGGCCGCACCCCTTTGGGGTCACGCCAACTGGCTCGCGAAAACCTCCTCGGCCCACGCGAGTGAAACGCAAGCAGCCCGGTCACGCTGCGCTTTCGCACAACCTGAGGGTCAGCCGAGGTCGCTGCGCGGATTATACGGGTGTCCGTCGCGCCACTTTTGCATCAATTGCTCAAGTTCGCTGTCGTTCCCGTCGGGCAGGATAATTTTTGTCGTGACGAACAGGTCACCGCTGCCGCCCTCTTTCGGCAGGCCCTTGCCCTTGAGGCGGAAGGTGCGGCCGCTGGAGGTGTTTTTCGGCAACGACAGCTCCACCGCGCCACCAAGCGTCGGCACGCGGACCTTGCCGCCGAGCACCGCCTCATAGAGCGTGATCGGCAGATCGACGCGCAGATCGCTGCCGTCGACCTTGAAGAAGGGATGCGGAGCGATGTTGACGGTGATGAGCACGTCGCCCGGCCGGTGGCCCGGCGCGGTCTCGCCCTGCCCTTTCAGCCGGATCTGCTGGCCCGCGGTGACGCCGGCCGGAATCTTGACGTTGAGCTCCTTGCCGGTCGGCAGCCGCACGCGCTTCTCGGCGCCCTTCACCGAGTCTTCGAGCGAAACCGTCAGCGACGCATTGATGTCGAGGTCGACCCCGATGCCGCCGGTGTCGAATTCAAATTGCGAAGTACCGCCGCCGGCACGCGCGCCGCCGCGGCCGAACATGCTGTTGAGAATCTCCTCAAAGCTGCCGCCACCACCCATGCCGGGGCCGCCGCCGGAGCGGAACGTATAGGTCTCGAAGCCGCCGGGGCCGGCACGGCCGCGCGGGTCGCCGCCGCCAAAACCATGGAAACGCGGCTTGCCCTCGGCGTCGATCTCGCCGCGGTCGAACTGCTTGCGCTTGTCCTCGTCGCCGATGATTTCGTTGGCCGCATTGATCTCGGCAAAGCGCTCGGCGGCCTTCGGGTCGCCCTTGTTGCTGTCGGGGTGATGCTTCTTGGCGGCCTTGCGAAAAGCGCTCTTGATCGCCGCAGCGCTGGCGCTCCGCGGCACCCCCAAGACCTCATAGGGGTCGCGCATCCGTCAAATCTCCTTATCGGGAATCGGTCCGTCGAATTCGGGCAGGATACCCACTTTGCCCTCATCTGGGGTGCCCGTTGCATTTTTACAACTGGCACGACGGCTCTAACTCCGCCTCCACGGCTTTAGCGTATGAATTTCCCATCGGCCATGGCTAGCCTGGCAGGCCGCGCCCTGCAGCCAGCTTTCGTTGCGGCCGTTGACATAGCTTGCCAGAAAATCCCGGCAGGTACGCCCGTCGGCATTAGCATAGGCTTGGGCGAGCGGGGTCACCGAGCCGCGCGCCCCGGTTTCGGGATTTTGCCAGGGCTGGCTGGTGTCCTTGTCGCCCTTGGTCAGCACATCCGAGGCCGCGGTGCGGGCGAAGGCGAGATCGCTCTCGGTCGGCACCGGCTCGGTGATCGAGCCTGTCACCACCTCGCTGTCTCCGCCCTTGGAGAAGAAGCCACCTAAGCCGCCATCGGAGCGGGAAAAGCTGCAGCCGCCAGAGCTGGCGCCGATTAGAAACAGCGTAATCATGGTGCCGAACGGCCGGATCGCCAATAGGCCAACGCGTTCCCATGCCCTATATAGGCGGGGCTGCAGCGTGCTTTGGGACGCTGGCGGACGCAACGCGGTACTCCGGACATGACAGATACAACCTCCATCAAAACCCCAACACCGTTAACATCCGGTGATTTTACGGCCGCGGAGGAACCCTTCGCGCTGTTCGCAGGGTGGTTCGCGGAGGCCGTGAAGTCCGAGCCGAACGACCCCACTGCGATGGCGCTGGCCACCGTCGATGCTGACGGCCTGCCCGACGTGCGCATGGTGCTGATGAAGGGTTTCGATGCCGACGGCTTCGTCTTTTACAGCCATGTCGCGAGCCCCAAGGGCCGCGAACTCGCCGCAAATCCTAAGGCCGGTTTACTCTTCCACTGGAAGTCGCTGCGCCGGCAGGTCCGCATCCGTGGGCCGGTCACGACGGTGACGGATGCCGAGGCCGACGCCTATTTCGCCACGCGCCCGAAGCAGGCACAGATCGGCGCCTGGGCGAGCAAGCAGTCGCAGCCGCTGGAAAGCCGCTTTGCCTTCGAGCAGGCGATTGCGCTCGTCGCCGCCAAGCATGTGATCGGCGAAGTGCCGCGGCCGCCGGGCTGGAGCGGTTGGCGCGTTACGCCCTTGCGCTTCGAGTTCTGGCACGACCGCCCGTTCCGCCTGCACGACCGCATCGAATTCCGCCGCGACGCGCCCGGCCAGCCCTGGAGCAAGGTGCGGCTCTATCCATGACGCCGAACGTCTGAAGGATTTTCATGCCGACCTCCAACCTGCCGCGGCGTACGCTGCTCCTCACCGGCGCCAGCCGCGGCATCGGCCATGCCACCGTGATCCGCTTCTCCAGCGCCGGCTGGCGCGTCATCACCTGCTCGCGCCACGCCTTCCCGGAAGACTGCCCGTGGGACGCGGGGCCCGAGGACCACATCCAGGTCGACCTCGCCGACCCCGACGACACCGTGCGCGCGATCGGCGAAATCCGCCGTAGGCTCGAAGGCGGCACGCTGCACGCGCTGGTCAACAATGCCGCGATCTCGCCGAAGGCGCCGGGCGGCGGGCGGCTCGGCAGCGTCGACACCGACCTCGACACCTGGACGCATGTCTTCCGCGTCAACTTCTTCGCGCCGATCATGATCGCGCGCGGACTGATCGACGAGTTGAAGGCGGCCAAGGGTTCGGTGGTGAACGTCACCTCGATCGCGGGCTCGCGCGTGCATCCCTTTGCCGGCGCGGCCTATGCGACGTCGAAGGCGGCGCTCGCCGCGCTCACCCGCGAGATGGCGTCCGACTTCGGCAAGGTTGGCGTGCGCGTCAACGCCATTGCGCCGGGCGAGATCGACACCTCGATCCTGTCGCCGGGCACCGAGAAGATCGTCGACCAGCAGATCCCGATGCATCGCCTTGGCACGCCGGACGAGGTCGCAAAAATCATCTATGTGCTGTGCACGGAAACCAGCTCTTACGTGAACGGAGCCGAAATCCACATCAACGGCGGACAGCACGTTTGAGGCTTACGCAGCACGCGCGGGGATGTGATCCCACCCGGGTAGAAGCAGCCGGCGCGTCCGATTAGGCTCGGTGCATGGGACGTTTCGCCACCACAGCCGAGCTCTACGAAAAATACCGGCCGCCTTACTCGGCTGAATTCTTTCGAGCCGTCTCGGAAAAGCTGAAGCTGTCCAGGCAACAGACGTTGATCGATCTCGGCACCGGGCCGGGCCCGCTTGCGCTTGGCTTTGCATCCTATGCAAGCCGCGTCGTGGGCGTCGATCCCGAGCCTGCGATGCTCGCCGCCGCGCGCGTGTCGGCGAGGCGCGCCGGCGCCGACGTGACCTTCCTCGAAGGCCGCGCCGAGGATTTGCCTGAAGATGTCGGGAGCTTCGACGTGGTGACCATCGGCCGCGCCCTGCACTGGATGGACCATGGCGCGCTCGCGCCGTTGTTCGCGCGGCTGATCGCTCCGGGCGGCGCCGTCGTCGTCTGCGCATCCTTTTCCGTCCGCGATGCCCGCAATCCGTGGCTCGGGGATTATGACCGGGCGCGGCGCGCCTGGTCGGACGAGACGCTGTTGCGAGAGGCGAGCAAGGGAGAGCAAACCCACCGCAATCTTGCTGGCGTCCTCAGTCCCGCCGGCTTTGGCGTGGCCGAGACCGTCAGTGTCGAGACCACGCATGAGGTCAGCGCGAGCGATCTCGCCCGGCGTGTACTGACATTCTCTCCCTCCTCACCTGCGGCACTCGGCGACAGGGTCGACGCGATGCTGGCCGACATCGAAGCGCGGCTTTTGCCATTCAGCCGTGACAGTATCCTCACCGAGACGCTGGTTTCGTGGGCTAACATCGCGCGACGCCCGTCTTGAAAGGCGCCCGGATCAGTCGAACTGCGATGGTTGGAAGGCAGAGACCGAACGATCGGCCCATGAAGCCGGAGCTATCTCCGGTCATCGGGTGAATTGGCTGCCCGCCCCGCGCCTTGCAGGGCGGACCAATTGTTCAAACCAGCTCGCGCAAGATCTGCGCAGCCTGCCAGCGCAGCTGGGCCGCCTCGACATTGAACGTGCTGGAGCACTCTTCCTCGCGCTCGCCCTCGGCCAGCACCGCGCCGCAGTGCCGGCAGGTGCGCACCGAGATCGCGGGCGCCCGGGCGCCGATGCGCTCCCGGTAGCTCGCGAGGTCGATGACCGTGCGCGACTGAGTTGTGACTTTGTCAACCATTGTGCCCTCGCGGCGTGTCGGCGAGTTATCGCAGACAATTTTCGATCAAACGTTCAGGGCACGATTCAAATTTTAGCGGAGGCTGGAACCGGCTCAAAAACCGGCCTGATAGTTGCCGTCAGCTTGACCAGCAACCCCAGCGAATCCGGTCGAACATTCACCCTTCGGAAACGCAGCTCACAGCCATTTCTTCCAGCGGAAGATGAAGTACGGAACCACCGCCGCGGCCAGCATCAGGAGCAGCGCTAACGGATAGCCGTGCGGCCAATCGAGCTCCGGCATCGACTTGAAGTTCATGCCGTAGATCGAGGCGATCAGGGTCGGTGGCATCAGCACCACCGCCATCACCGAGAACAGCTTGATGATGTTGTTCTGCTCGAGATTGACCACGCCCAGCATGGCGTCGAGCACGAAGGTGATCTTGTTGGAAAGATAGGAGGCGTGGTCGGTCAGCGAGCCGACGTCGCGCTGCATGGTCTTGAGCTGCTCGCGCATGTCCTTCGACCATTTGACGCCTTCCATCACCGCGGACATGAAGGTGACGACGCGGCCGATCGACACGAGACTTTCACGAACCTTCGAGGTCAGGTCGCCCTTGCGGCCGATCTCGATCAGGATCTGGGAATATTGCTTGGCATGACCGTGGCGCTCGGATTCCGGCTCGAAGACGTCATGTGACACCTGGTCTATATCAGCGCCACAGCGCTCGAGGATGTCGGCGCAGCGGTCGATCACGGCATCCAACAGTTCCATCAGCACCATCTCGCCCGTGATCGACGGCGAGCAGGAGCGCGCCAGCTTGTTCTCGACCAGTGCGAAGGGCTTTGGGGTATCGTAGCGCACGGTGACGAGGCGATGGCCGGCGAGGATGAAGGTGACGGCCGTGGTGCGCGGCATGTCAGTATCGGATTGACACATCAGCGTCGCCGTCATGTAGCGCGCGCCGTTCTCGATGTAGAGACGGCTGGAGATCTCGATCTCCTGCATGTCCTCGCGCGTCGGCACCGCGATGCCGGCCAGCCGCTCCACCGCCTTGTCCTCCTCCGGCGTCGGCTTGATGAGGTCGATCCAAACCGCGGCTTCCGGCAGCGCGGCGAGGTCGACGGCGACGGCTTTCTTCAGCGAGAAGTCGGAGGGAACGAAGACCGAGAACATCTACAACTCCGGAACGGGATACCAAAGACCACAACCGACTTAGCCCGATTCTGGCAAGCGCTGGATGACTGCCGAATTAACCAACCGTGAGATTTTGTGGCGGCGAAGCGGCATCTGCGTAGCGTCGATGCGGCAACTGTAACCCATCTGCAAGCCATTCATGCCAGAATGTCGCAGCTTAGCGGCAGAAAGGACACAGCGGCATGCTTAACGTCACTGGACAAGTGGCTAAGTTGTAGAATTGTGAAGGGTTTCGAGGATAGATGTTCCCAATCAGTTTTGGCGTTTGCGGCGCATCGGTGAGCGCGCCTGCAGAGAGTTTCGATTGGAACTGGACATGTCGTCGTTGAAGGCAAAGTTGGGAATGCTGGCTGCCGGCCTGATGCTGTCGGGCTGCATGCAGGCCACGAACTATCAGCCGGCCCCGGAAGCCACGCTCAAGCCGGCCGACAAGGCGCAGCTTGCGAAAGCGCGTTACGAGAAGGTGGCCGTGGCCGAGCCGTTCCGTCGCGCCATCGTCGATTATCACCGCAAGGAATTGCCCGGCTCGATCGTCGTCGATTCGGACAATCATTACCTATATCTGGTGCAGGACGGCGGCAAGGCGATCCGCTACGGCATCACGGTCGGCGAGGAAGCGCTTGCCTTCTCCGGCATCGCCAAGGTCGGCAACATGGCGGAGTGGCCGAAATGGACGCCGACGGCTGACATCCACAAGCGCATCGAAGGCCTGCCGGCATCAGTGCCCGGCGGCGTCGACAATCCGCTCGGCGCGCGCGCTCTCTATCTCTACCAGGGCGGCCGCGACACCTTGTTCCGCATCCACGGCACCAACCAGCCGGAATATATCGGCGCCTCGATCTCCTCGGGCTGCATCCGCATGACCAATGAGGATGTCATCGACCTCTACAGCCGGATCAAGCTTGGGACGTTGGTGGTTGTGCTCGAGCCCAAGCACGGCGACTCGCCCTACAATTCGAAGATGGCCCTGCAGGGCGGCGGCAACGCCATGATGCAGTAGGCCCTCGAGCCGACATGGATTTGAAAAAGCGCCGGTTTTCCCGGCGCTTTTTCTTACCCTTGCCAACCGGGCCGGTTCCGCGGCGCGCAGACCGGTTGGCAGAAATGCCACACCCAGCCTGCGGCAGCGCGCAAGGACCATCTAAAAGCTGGAATTGCGGTCCGCTTCGACCATAATGGCCGCGCGGAATCGTCGCAGTTCCCGCGCAGAAACGTTGCTCCGGGCGCGACCTTCAACTGGAAGTGTGTCATTCGGAAGTGTGCCAATGTCGCTGAAAACAAAATTGGGAATCCTGGCCACCGGCCTGATGTTGTCGGGCTGCATGCAGGCTGCAACCTACGAGGCGACCAACACCGCCAATTTCAAGCCGCGTGACAAGGAAATGCTGGCCAAGACCACCTATGACAAGGTGCCGGTCGCAGAGCCTTTCCGCCGCGCCATCGTCGACTATCACCGCAAGGAATCCCCGGGCTCCATCGTGGTCGATTCCGACAACCACTATCTCTACTACGTGTTGAAGGACGGCAAGGCGATCCGCTACGGCATCACCGTCGGCGAAGAAGCCATGGCCTGGTCGGGCATTGCCAAGATCGGCAGCAAGACCGAGTGGCCTGCCTGGCATCCGACCAAGAGCGAGATTTCGCGCTTGGGTGTGCCGACCTATGTCGCGCCCGGGCCGGACAATCCGATGGGCTCGCGCGCGCTGTATCTCTACTCCGGCGGCAAGGACACGCTGTTCCGCATCCACGGCACCAACCAGCCGGAGTATATCGGCGCCTCGATCTCGTCAGGCTGCATCCGCATGACCAACGAGGACGTTATCGACCTCTACGATCGCGCCGCGGTCGGCACCGTCGTGGTGGTGCTGGAGCCCAAGCACGGTGACTCACCGTTCAATTCGAAGATGGCGCTGCAGGGCGGCGGCAATACTCCGATGCAGTAAGCGCGCCCAGGTAAAACGGGTTCAAAAAGCGCCGGTCAGTTACCGGCGCTTTTTTGTTGGCTTCTTCGGCTTTGCCGGCGCTGGCTTGTCTTCCTCGGCCTCTTCCTGATTGGGGTTGGCCTCCGGCTTCGTCGCCGCATCGGACTTGCCGTCAGATTTGGCCGCGACCTCGCGCTGCGGCGCTTCCGTCGGACGCTCGGCCGGCAGAAGCGGGGCGACCTGCGGCAGCGGATCCCAGACGTTCCATTGACAGATCCGGTAATTGTTGCGCCGTTCCGAAACGTCGAGATGGATGTGGTCCTCGTGGTACCAGTCCGATCCCGGCCCCAGCACCGTCGAGAACCGCGCACAGGCCGAATGCAGCACGCTTTCGCGCACCTCACGCGCAACCGTGCGATCGGTGAGATAGATCGATTTGCCACCTACCAGCTTGAAGGCGCGGACGTCGAGCGCGTTGGCCCGGCCGTGCTCGGAGAGCTGAGCGCCCGCAACGCGGTTGCGACCACGGCACTCGTAGGAATCGAAATTGTCGAGATCGCTGAGCTGGCTGCCAAGCCTGGCCGCGATCGGGACGATGTCGCTGCGGATCCAGTCGGCAATCGCCGTCGCCATCTTGCAGCGGAGGACCGCCGCCGGCTTCACCGCAACCTTGCGCTTGTCCGGCAGCACGACGGCTTCCAGCCGTACCAGATCCTCGCCGCCACAGCCGCCGGGGCCCTTGATGTCGGGGATGGAGGGGGCGATGGCGATCTCTTCGGTCAGCGCCAGCCGGCAGGCCGAGGGTTGCGGCGGCGCTGGCTCGGCTGTCTTGCCGGGCTCGCCGGCGGACGGCTTTTCCGCGGCTTCCGGCTCCTCGGCCTTGGGCGCCTCGGCCGGGCGCGGCCTCGGCAAGGGGATTGCCACGTGGCGGAGAGTGCCGCGCAGCTTAGGCTTGCCCGCAAACAGGTCCAGCGGCGGAAACGGCCTTGCCTCGCGCGCCACCGCGGGTCCCACGGCGATCGATAGGATAAGCGCGGCGGCGGTAACCATTGCCGCTCTCCGGCGGTCAAGGGCGCCAATATCCAATTTCCGGCTTGATTTCTCCGCGCTACAGTTCATGACAATTCCAAATCTTACTGCGTATTCGCCCGTACTTCGGGGCGAAAGCGCGGAACACCAATAACGATCAGGAGGGACGTTGGGATGCGTGGTTTGATGCAAGATTGGCCGTTGCTGTGCCACCGGATTATCGAGCACGCGGCCAAGTATCACGGAACGCAGGAAGTCGTAACCCGCTCGGTCGAAGGTCCGATCGTCCGCACCAACTATCGGCAAATCCACGATCGGGCGCTCAAGGTATCGCAGATGCTGGAGCGCGACGGCATCAAGCTCGGCGACCGCGTCGCCACCATCGCCTGGAACACCTGGCGGCATCTGGAGTGCTGGTACGGCATCATGGGCATCGGCGCCATCTGCCATACCGTCAACCCGCGGCTGTTCCCCGAGCAGATCGCCTGGATCATCAACCATGCGCAGGACCGCATCGTGGTGACCGACATCACCTTCGTCCCGATCCTTGAGAAGATCGCCGACAAGATGCCGAGCGTCGAGCGCTATGTGGTGTTGACCGACAAGGCGAATATGCCGCAGACCACGCTGAAGAACGCGGTCAATTACGAGGACTGGATCGCGCAGGCCGACGGCAAGTTCAAGTGGCAGGACTTTGACGAGAACACCGCGGCCGCGATGTGCTACACCTCGGGCACCACGGGCGACCCCAAGGGCGTGCTGTACTCGCACCGTTCCAACGTGCTGCACGCGCTGATGGCCAACAACATCGACGCGCTGGGCGCAAGCGCCGCCGACACCATGCTGCCGGTGGTGCCGCTGTTCCACGCCAACAGCTGGGGCATCGCGTTCTCCGCGCCCTCGATGGGCACCAAGCTTGTCATGCCCGGACCGAAGCTCGACGGCGCCTCGGTCTATGAGTTGCTCTCGACCGAAAAGGTCACCCACACCGCCGGCGTGCCGACGGTGTGGCTGATGCTTCTGCAGCACATGGCCGCCAACAATCTGAAGCTGCCGCATCTGCGTTTCGTGGTGTGCGGCGGCTCTGCGATGCCGCGCACGATGATCAAGACCTTTGTCGACATGGGCGTCACCACGCGCCATGCCTGGGGCATGACCGAGATGAGCCCGATCGGCACGCTCGCGGCGCTCAAGCCGCCGTTCTCCGAGACCAAGGGCGATCAACAGCTCGACATCCTGCAGACCCAGGGCTACCCGCCCTTCGGCGTGCAGATGAAGATCACGGACGATGCCGGCAAGGAACTGCCATGGGACGCCAAGACATTTGGCCGGCTCAAGGTGGCGGGCCCTGCGGTGGCGAACGCCTACTTCAAGGTCGACGCCAACATCCTCGACGAGGACGGCTATTTCGACACCGGCGACGTCGCCACCATCGACCAGCACGGCTATATGCGCATTACCGACCGCTCCAAGGACGTGATCAAGTCGGGCGGCGAGTGGATTTCCTCGATCGACCTCGAGAATCTCGCCGTCGGCCATCCCGCAGTGGCAGAGGCGGCCGTGATCGGCGTCTTCCATCCCAAATGGGACGAGCGTCCGCTTCTGATCATTCAGCTCAAGCAGGACGCGACCGCCACGCGCGAGGACATCCTGAAATTCATGGACGGCAAGATCGCCAAATGGTGGATGCCCGATGACGTCGTGTTCGTCGACGGCATCCCGCATACGGCGACCGGCAAGATCCTGAAGACGGCGCTGCGCGACCAGTTCAAGAGCTACAGTTTCCCGAACGCCGCGGCGTAAGAATCTGGCGGGGCGCATTCGAACGGGTGCGTCCCGCTTTCTCAAGCATCACGTCGCGTGATGCTTGGCTGCCGGCACAGGCTTGCCGGCGAACAGCCCTGTCATCAGCGACCATGCGCCTTTGATCGAGGCGGTGATGGCCGCGGTGCGCGCATGCCGCGCCCTTTCCCGGTAGGCGTCGAAATTGATGCTGCCGTCGGGATGGCGCAGGGCGCCCTCGTTGCGTGGCTTCGGCTCGATTTCCCGGAACATGGATGGATCTCCTTCGGTG
>Ga0081540_1003834_pt1 | contig 11766 bp, 9 predicted proteins | sample TabmetS2T1R1_FD_71024 | JGI IMG/M metagenome (GOLD analysis project Ga0081540, IMG submission 71024) | Tabebuia heterophylla rhizosphere microbial communities from the University of Puerto Rico - S2T1R1 | ecosystem: Host-associated > Plants > Roots > Rhizosphere ...
TCGACTGTGACGCCAAATTGCCCCAGCTCTTCGGCCTGAGCCGCTAAGGTCTCGGGGTAGATGACATTCGGGGGCTCGGCGACGAGGTCACGCGTAAAAAATACGGCCTCCGCCGTCTTTTCGAGCGGCTGGTAGGCGCGCTGAGCAGCGTCCGCCGACGGCGTCGCTATCGTCAGGCTGGCCAAGGACGGCTTCTGCTCGGGTTTCTGTTTCGTCTTGTACTTGTCGAAACAGTACGACCTGAGCTGTGCGCCAAACGCCAGCTCGGCGGCAGCCTGGGGCTCGCCGATCGGGGCATCCTCGCCGATCTCGATGGCAAAGGTTGCCTCCTTCTCTCCGGCGCCGTTCAAATTGGCGAAGAGCTTTCCGCCCAGCTGTTGCAGCGAGCGGGCGTCGATCGCGCCCGGCTTGCCGAGACCCGCGAGGAGAATGCGGCTTACCGATAAATTGGCTGGAGCTATGATCGGTAAAAATTCGTCTTTCTTGCCGCTGAACCTCGTTGCGACTCCGAGCGCGCGCGTAATTGCGCCGGACGTGACCTCGTCGAGGCGGCGCGCGGAGGCGGTCAGTGCCCCCTCCTCCCATATTCCGACGACAACAGCGCCCGAGCGGGGCAGGTCGGGTTCGTTAAAGCTTATCTTCATCTTCTAACCTCGAAGGAGCCGATGAATGCGGGCGCACCCGGCAATCCGAGAGACATAATCGAGCATCGAACTCGGCGCTAGCGTCGCGCGTGCCGGAAATGCGCGGTGGCCCAGTCGGCGTGTGCTGCCTATGATCCGGCCGCGATGACGAGGCTCAATCGGTACATCTTCCGCCAGTGCTTTGGCGTCATGATTTTTGTTACGGCCGCGTTGAGCGCTGCCATATGGCTCGCGCAGTCGTTGCGGCTTATCGATCTGATCGTCAACCGCGGTCTGTCGATCGACGTGTTCTTGTACCTGGCGCTGCTGATTCTGCCGCGCTTCCTCAATATCGTGCTGCCGATCGGCGTATTCATCGCCGTGCTTTTCACCTTCAGCCGTTTGATCTCCGAGAGCGAGCTCGTCGTCATGCGCTCGGCCGGGCTCAGCCACCTCGCTCTCGCAAAGCCCGTCTTGATGCTGGCCGCTCTAGCCTGCCTGATATTGACAAGCCTATCCGCGTACTTCCTTCCGGCCTCCAACCGCGCTTTCAAGGATCTGCAGTTCGAGATTCGCAGCCGCTTTGCTTCGAGCCTCATTCAAGAGGGGACGTTCACCACGATCTCCGACAAGCTTACGATCTATGTCCGTAGCCGAGGCGAGCAGGGAGAGGTGGTCGGTCTGTTGATCAACGACAGCCGAAACCCCCAGCGTCAAGTCACGATCGTCGCCGAGCGCGGCGCTTTTGTCGATTCGCCGGCCGGTTCCCGAATTGTCATGGTGAACGGCAATCGTCAGCAATTCGACGCCGAGACGCGCAAGCTCTCGCTCTTGACGTTCGACAGCTATACGCTCGATCTCGACACGCTGCACGACGCGCCCGGTGCCCGCTTTCGCGAGGCGCAGGAACGCTTTCTTGACGAGCTGTTCTCCCCGCCTGCGGATGCCGACACCTCCTTGCGCAGGAGCTTTCTCGTCGAGGCGCACCAGCGCATCCTCGTCCCGATATCCGCTTTCAGCTTTTCCCTGATCCCACTCGCCTGCCTGCTGCCAGGACAGCTCAACCGCCGCGGCCACGTAAAGCGCGTTCTTCTAGCGATTGCGAGCGCGTTTCTTTTTGAATTGCTCGACATTGGCATCAACAACGTCGCCACCCGCCATGCCGACGCGATCCCGTTGATGTACGCGGCCGACCTCTTGCCGATCGTTCTTGGGTTTGGGATTCTTTTTCATGGGGAATTAAGGCTTAGCTTCCGGCGTCCGACGCCGGTCGCGCAGGCGGCGCATTGAGAACGCATGACAGTTGGGGGCGTCGTTGCAGCTCGCGAAAACCTTCTCGGTCTACATCGCCCGCCAATTCTTTGTGTGGTTCTGCGGCGTGTTCATGGCGATGGTCATCATCACCTTTTTGCTCGACTATCTTGAACTGATTCGCCGTGGCGGCGTCAAGCTGCAGGCGACGTTGGGGCTGCTCTTCCAAATGGCCGCCCTCAAGCTGCCCCACACCTCGCAGGAGGTGCTGCCCTTTGCCATCCTATTCGGGACGCTGCTCGCGTTCTGGCGGCTTACTCGCAACAACGAATTGGTCATTGCGAGGGCCGCGGGTGTCTCGGCTTGGCAATTCCTGACGCCGGCCGTTCTCGTCGCCTTCGTCGTCGGCATCGTCGCGGTAACCGTATTCAACCCGATCGCTTCCTTCACCCAGGCGGCTTATGAAAAGCTGGAAAGCCACATCCTCCGCCAAGGATCGGACCAGCTTTCGCTGTCGAATGGGGGGCTATGGCTGCGGCAAAGCGATCTCCGAGGCAACCAGATCATCATTCACGCCGGGAAGATCGCGTCGCAACAATCGGTACTCGACCCTGTAACACTGTTCTTCTTCGATGCTTCGACCCGCTTTGTATCCCGGATCGACGCGCAGACCGCGAAACTCGAGAACGGCGACTGGCTGATCGAGAACGGGATCCGCTGGTTTCCAAACGAACCGCCGCAGACGTTTGATGAGTTCCGCCTGGCGACCACCCTGACACCGCGCAAAATCGAGGAGAGTTTCGCCTCGCCGGATACGATGTCGTTCTGGGATCTGCCGGGCTTCATCGCCTTGCTCGAAGAATCGGGATTCCCCGCGCAGCGTCATCGCCTGCACTTCAATGTGCTGCTCGCCCGCCCGCTGTTGCTGTCCGCAATGGTTTTGGTCGCGGCGACCTTTAGCTTGCGCATGCAGCGCCGCGGCGGCGCCACCTTGATGGTCATCGGCGGCGTGATCAGCGGATTTCTTCTCTATTTCCTGTCGGATGTGGTCTTTGCGCTCGGCCTCTCCGCCAAGCTTCCGGTGGCGCTCGCGGCTTGGGTTCCGACCGGCGTGAGCCTGATTTTCGGTGTTTCGATGCTGCTCCATCTGGAAGACGGCTGAACATGCATCGGCAAAGCCGCAGTTGCGTGTGGTGCAGACCACGGCGGCTTCGGAGCCTCCTAGTGGCGGCCCTGATCATTGTCTGCGCCCTTCGCTCCGCTGGCGCCGAGATTTCGATCGGCGGCGGGCCGCCTCAGGATAGAAACGCGCCGGTCGTCTTCCGCGCCGACGAGATCGAGTACGACGACCAGCTCGCGCTGACGATTGCGCGCGGGCACGTCGAGATTTCCCAGAGCGGACAGGTACTTCTCGCCGATACCGTCTCCTACAACCAGCGGACGGACACCGTTACCGCCTCTGGCAATGTCAGCCTTTCGCAGCCTACCGGAGAGATCGTCTTTGCCGATTTCATCGAGCTACGTGATTCGATGAACGACGCGTTCGCAAAGAATGTGCGGATGCTGCTCAATGACCGCTCGCGGTTGGCGGCCAATACCGCGCGCCGCACCAACGGGAACCGCACCGAGCTGAAGCGGGGGGTATACTCCCCCTGCGACCTCTGCCGGGAAGACCCAAGCGCGCCACCGATATGGCAGTTGAAGGCTCGCGAGATCGACCACGACAAGGAGCAGCAACTCGTCGAGTTTCGCGACTCGGTCATGGAGATCGACGGCTGGCCGGTGTTCTACACACCCTACCTCTCGATGCCGGATCCGTCGGTAAAGCGCGCCAGCGGCTTTCTTCCTCCCTCAATCGGGAGCTCGAACACTCTCGGCGCTCATGTGACGATACCCTATTTCCTAGTGCTCGGTCCGGACAAGGATGTGACGCTCGCTCCTCGCCTCTACACCAAAGCCGGCCCGTTGATGGAGGCGGAATATCGCCAGCGCTTTGGCAACGGCACGCTAGACGCCATCGGCAGTCTCAATCACAGCAATGTCGGGGCCGGCGACAGCTCGTCGAGCCAGGGGGAGCAATGGCGCGGCCACATCAATGCGCGCAGCGCGTTCGACCTCGACGAAACATATCGGACGGGGCTCGACGTGCAGCGCGTGTCCGACCAGACCTATCTCCTGCGCTTCGGGTTTGGCAATCCGCTGCTCAATGCAATGGTCAGCCGTGCCTATCTCGAAGGCTTCGAGGCGCGTGCCTCGACCGACGTCAACGCTTATCTTTTTCAGCCGCTGCTCCCCGGCATCGGAGATTCGACGCAGCCGATCGTTCTGCCGGTCGCCAACCGCAACTGGCAGAGCCAGCCGGACGCACTTGGCGGGCGCTGGAATCTCAATGCCAACCTTCTCGACATCGTTCGCGAGGTCGGCACGCAGACCCGTCGCCTGTCGCTTGGCTCGGAATGGACGCGCCGCTTCAGCGATCCGCTCGGCGGACAATACTCTTTTTCTGCGGGTGTAAGGGGGGACGGCTATTCGATTGCAGGTCTGAGCAATGTATCGAACCCCGAGCTTCCGTCGGCGTTTTTTCCGGTGAACGGGAAGCCACCCTTGGCGCAGACTGCGACCGATTTTGTGACCGGTCGGGCGTTTCCGCAAGTCGGGTTGGTGTGGAGTTATCCGTTGATACGCCGCGGCGAGGACATTACGCAGTTGATCGAGCCGATTGTCGGTGGTTTCGCTGCACCCAGCAGCGGCAACCGGCGAAATATCCCGAATGAGGACAGTCTAGCCTTCCAGCTCTACGACACTGATTTGTTCCGCCGCGATCGCCTCGCGGGATACGATATTCTCGATACCGGTCAGCGGGTCGATTACGGAACCAGGCTCGGCCTCTACGACAAGGGAGGCGGCAGCTATCGCTTGCTGATCGGTCAGAGCTACCGCGCCCAACCCAACCCGTTTCTCCCCCCCGGTTCCGGGGCGGAACAACGGTTATCGGACATGGTCGGGCGCCTGGTGCTGTCGCCCAACTCCTACGTCGACTTCATTTATCGCTTCCGCTTCAAAACCGGTCCGTTGAGCAATCGCACCCAGCAGGTCGGTGTCAGCGCCGGACCGCAGGCTCTGCGGCTCAGCGGCAATTTTGTATACTTGCCGGCGCAAATGCAGAGCGAGGTGGTAACCAATCCTTCGACCGGCCAAAACGTCCTTTACGGGAGGCGCGAGCAGCTTTCATTTACCCTTACCGCCAAGCTCACTCGCTATTGGTCGATGCAGGCTTCCGAGACGATCAACCTGACGAACAGCACCACTCTCGTAAACAATATGCCGACGCCGCAGGCCTCGAGCTCCAGCCTTTACGGGTCCTTGTCGGCGATCTACCAGGATGAGTGCATGGCATTCATCGGCGCGGTCACTCAGTCGGGGATACGCAGCGGCGATGTCACCCCCGGCTATTCTGTGCTGTTCAGTGTCGTATTCAAGAATCTTGGCGAAATCGGCGGCACCCTTGCCTCGATCGCAGGAGGAGGATTGCCGTGAATATCCCGGCCGAAACCTCTCGGTCGGATCGCCGGCGAGCGACATTTTCTTTGCACGGATGTAAGATCCGACTATGCGCAATCCGCTGTCGATGAGTCCGATCCCTTGCCTCTGCTTCGTGCTTGTGGGGTTGAGTCCCTATATCGGCGAGGCGAGCCCGCCCCGCGCCGCTGGCGGAGAGACGGCGGCCGCCGCTGCGCCGGCGCCGCATCGCGGCGGCGCGCCACAGGCGCCGCCAGGACCCGTCTCGGAAACCCGCATCGCCGCGGTCGTCAACGACGAGGTGATTTCGGTTTCCGATGTCAGATCGCGCATCAGAATGGTTATGCTCTCCTCAAACTTGACGGATTCGCCAGAGACGCGCCAGCGCGTCGCCGGGCAGGTCCTGCGGACGATCGTTGACGAGAAGCTGCAGCTTCAGGAGGCCAAACGGCAAAACATCACCGCAACCGACGAGGAGATCAAAAGGGCGTTTTCCCAGATCGAAAAGCAGAACAACATGCAGCCTGGGCAGCTTGAGCAGGTTCTCAAAGCGCAGGGTATCGAGCGCACCGCATTGATAGACCAGCTGACGGCATCGATCGTGTGGGCAAAGCTGGTGCGGCGCCTCGTCTCGCAGACCAATGTGGTTTCTGATGAGGAGATCGATTACGCTCTGAAGCGCGCCCTGGAAACAGTGAACGAGCCGCAAAGCCGGGTCGCCGAAATTTTTCTCGCCGTCGACAATCCACAGCAGGACGACGAGGTGCGACGGCTTGCCGAGCGGCTGACTGAACAAATGCGACAAGGCGCCCGGTTTTCCGCCGTCGCGCAACAATTCTCCCAGTCCGCCACCGCCGCCGTCGGAGGCGATCTCGGCTGGGTCCGGGCCGAGCAGCTGAGCCCGGAGCTCGGCAAGACGGTCTCCCGATTGCGACCAGGCGAACTGTCGCCGCCAATTCGAACAGGGGCCGGCTATTATTTGCTTCTGGTGGTCGATCGGCGGGCCGGCCGCGCGGCCGGCCCGGACGACGCGTTGCTCCACCTCGTGCAAATCGTCTTCCCCTTGCCGCCCCAGGCGCCTGACAATTTTCGCCGGGCTGCCATCGTCGAAGCCCAAGCCGCCAAGACGTCGGCCAAGAGCTGCGAGGAGCTGCTCAAGATCGGCAAGGAGAAGGGATCGCCGCAGCTGTCGAGCGAGGGTCGCTTGCGCGTCGACCAGATATCCCCTGGGATGCGGAATATCGTGGGTGCGCTGGAACCCGGCCAAGCTTCGCAACCCATCGTTCAAAAGAACGGGGTCGGGGTCATCATGGTCTGCGAGAAGATGGCAACGAGCGCTCCCACCATCCCGACGCGCGACGACATTGGTGAAACCCTGATGCGCCAGCGTCTCGACACATTGGCGCGGCGGTACATGCGGGACTTGCGGCGGACCGCTTTTGTCGATCTCAGGGTTTGAGCGCAATGGCCCTTCCGCTCGCCGTGACGATGGGCGAGCCAGCCGGAATCGGCGGTGAGATCACACTTAGAGCCTGGCTCGATCGCCGAGACGGCACGCCCCCCTTTTATCTGATCGACGATCCTGAGCGGCTAGGCGCGCTGACCAAGCGGCTCGGCTGGCCCGTCCCAGTCAGACCCATCGACTATCCCGAGCAGGCGGCATCAGTTTTCGGCGCGGCTCTTCCGGTTTCGCCCGTCGGCCTGCCGATCCGCGCCCAACCGGGCCGTCCGCATTCCGGTGATGCGCCGGCCATAATCGCCGCAATCGACGCCGCAGTTCGCGATGTCTGCAATGGGCAAGCCGCTGCGCTCGTCACCAATCCGGTACACAAGGACAGCCTCTACCGCGCCGGTTTTCGGCATCCGGGGCATACGGAGTATCTCGCCGAGCTCGCGGGCGGCGAGCGAACCGCGATAATGATGCTGGTGTGTCAGGGATTGCGCGTTGTGCCGGTGACGATCCACATGGCGCTGCGGCGGGCGATAGATGCTCTTTCCTCATCGGCGATTGTCGAGGCCGCCCGCATCACGGACGCAGCCTTGCGCCGCGACTTCGGTCTGGCGGCTCCCATCTTGGCGATCGCCGGGCTCAATCCGCACGCCGGCGAGGCCGGCGCGCTCGGCCATGAGGAAATCGACATCATCGAGCCAGCGGTCGCCGCGCTGCGGGACGCCGGCATCGAGGTGCGCGGCCCCTTGCCGCCGGACACGATGTTCCATGCCGAGGCGCGTCGCAACTACGATGCGGCGCTCTGCATGTACCATGACCAGGCGCTGATCCCGCTCAAGACAATCGACTTCTACGGCGGCGTCAATGTGACGTTGGGCCTGCCCTTTATACGTACGTCGCCTGACCATGGCACCGCATTCGCAATCGCCGGGCGCGGCGTCGCGCGTCCGGACAGCTTGATCGCCGCGCTGAGGTTGGCTGCCGAGATGGCCGCAAGGCGGCTAGGCGCCGCCCGATAACCGCCGCCCCCGAACCGTCGCTGCCGCCGCTACGCGACGTCATCGCCCGGCACGGGCTACAGGCGCGCAAGGTTCTCGGGCAACATTTTCTCCTCGACCTGAACCTGACAGGCCGGATCGTCCGGGCTGCCGGGCCGCTGCAAGATGCCACGATCATCGAGATCGGCCCAGGTCCCGGCGGGCTGACCCGTGCGTTGCTCGCCGCCGGCGCCCGTCGGGTTGTCGCGATCGAACGCGACCCTCGTTGCCTTGCGGCCCTTGAAGAGCTCGCCGTTCGCTACCCCGGGCGCCTCGATGTGGTAGCCGCCGACGCGCTGACCATCGACCCGGCGCAGCTGTCGGACACGCCGCGCAAGGTTGTCGCCAACCTGCCTTACAACATCGCCACGGCGCTCCTCCTCGGCTGGCTCGACCGGATCCGCGATTATGAGAGTCTCACCTTGATGTTCCAGCGTGAGGTCGCCGAGCGCCTTGTCGCGGTGCCACGCAGCAAATCGTACGGACGCCTTTCGGTCCTCGTACAATGGCTCGCAGAGCCGCAGATCATGTTCGAGATCCCGCCTCGGGCCTTCGTCCCACCCCCAAAGGTCGTGTCGAGCGTTGTCCATCTCCGTCCGCGGGCCCGGCCGCTCGAACCCGCGCACAAGCCCGACCTCGAACGCGTCGCAGCCGCCGCCTTTGGTCAGCGTCGCAAGATGCTGCGTGCGAGCCTCAAGCCTCTCGGCATCCCGGTCGAGGCGTTGCTCGCGCGTGCGGGGGTTCCGCCTACCGCACGCGCCGAGGAACTAACGGTCGCAGAGTTCTGCGCTCTCGCGCGAGCCCTTCGACTATGATCGTTCGCGTCGATCGATGATCGATCCGGCTAAGAAGATTGACCCCCAGATCCCGCTCCGAGAGTATTATTTAATGAAGAACGAGATCATCACTATTGCGGGATCGCCGGGCTCGGGAAAGTCCTCGACGGCGAGGGCAGTCGCCGCTGCCCTGGGATTTCGACATTTTTCCTCCGGCGATCTTTTTCGGCAGCTCGCCGTCGAGCGCGGCGAATCGATCGAAGCTATGAATATCTCGGCTGAAGTGCAGCGAGATATCGATCTCAAGGTGGATGACTTACTTCAAGAGATGTATCGCACAGACGAGAAGCTCGTGATTGATTCGCGCATGGCCTGGCATTGGATGCCGTCTTCGTTCAAGGTGTTTCTCTTGCTCGATCCAGCCACTGCCGCCGCACGGATCTTCAATCACCTGCGAGATGAAGGACGAACGAGCGAGGATGCGAGCTCCGTTGAAGAAGTGTACCAAAGTATAAATCGCAGATTTGAGAGTGAGAAAAAACGGTATTCGGCTCTCTATGACGTCAACGCGACCGATCCTTTGAATTTCGATATTGTAATCAATACAAAGCATAACTCTTTGAATACGGTAACAGCTATGGTGAAGGCCGCATACCATGCTTGGCAGGCCTGCGAGCAGGGTGCTTAACTGTCTTGATAGAGTGCGCATCCCGCCGGCTATCCGGTGATGACTGCCTGGCGAGTGCGCCCGATAGATTTAAGTCTATGCCATGCGGCAATGCTTACTCGATGTTTTGCACCTGCTCGCGGAACTGCTCGACCGCGGCCTTCAGAGAAAGCCCCACCCGCGTCAGCTCGATATCGGCCGATTTCGAGCACAAGGTGTTGGCTTCGCGGTTCAACTCCTGGCACAGGAAGTCTAGCCGGCGTCCTACCGCCCCCGGCTCCTGCAGCAGATCGGCGGCTTGCTCGATATGGGCCCGCAACCGCTCGATTTCCTCGCGAATGTCTGAGCGGGTGATGAGCAACGCCATCTCTTGCGCGACCCGCTCCTCCGGCATGCCCGGCACGAGATCGGCGACGCCCGCCAGCATTGTCCGGAGCCGGTCGCGGATCGCCGCGGGCTGAGCCGCTGCGCACGCTGCTGAGGCTTCGACCAGTTGCCGCATTTCCTCAAGCTGGCTGCGCAATACTGCGGCCAGACGATCGCCCTCCTCGATCCGGGCGTCAGCCAGCCGATCGAGAGCCAGCGCCCAACTATCGAGGATGGCGCTGCGGCGCTCTTCGATTACCGGCTCGGGTTCGTCCTCGACCGTCTCGACAACTCCGCGCAGCGCCAGCAAGCCATCGATGCGCGGCGGCGCCGCTTCGATTTCGCCGGCGAGCTCATTCATCAAAGCGACGAGCTGGGCGAGGGTTTCGCGGTTCACCCGCACGGCGGTCGGCGTGGTCCGCGTGACGGCAAGGCTCGCGGAAAAACTGCCGCGACGGAAGCGGCTCCCGAGAACCGCGCGGAGCTGCGGCTCCAGCACGTCAAAACCAGGCGCCAGGCGGAGCCGGAGATCGAGTGACTTGCCATTGACGCTCTTCATCTCCCAAACCCAGGAGATCCCGAGCGTGTCGCCCTCCGCCCGTGCAAAGCCTGTCATGCTGGATAGACCCAAACCACCACCTCAACGCTTGTGGACAGGCCCGGTTATAACGGTGGAGGGTGGTGCCAACAACGCCAGGCGTGCATTATTGGGCGGTTCGCCCCCGCTGCTGCTCGGGTGCCGTCGGGCGAGCGGGTGTCGGGGCATCCGGCTCGGCTGGTACGCCGCGTCGATACTGCGCAACGTTCCGGTTATGCTCGGCGAGAGACTTGGCAAAGGCATGCCCGCCGGCGCCATCGGCGACAAAGTACAGCTCGTCGGTGAACGCAGGCCGGGCGGCCGCGCGCAACGCCGCCATCCCGGGATTGCCGATCGGACCTGGCGGAAGCCCTTTCGTCATGTAGGTGTTGTAAGGCGAGACGATGGCCAGGTCGGTATGGGTCAGCCGGCGATCGAGCCGCTTCGTCCCCCGGTCGCTCAAGGCGTAGATCACGGTCGGGTCCGACTGCAGGGGCATTCCGGCGCGCAAACGATTGATGAAGACGGCGGCGACGCGGGCCCGCTCGTCACCGCGGCTGGCCTCCTTTTCGACCAGCGAGGCCAGGACCAATAGGTCGCGCGGCGATGTCAACGGCAGGTCGGGGCGGCGCTCTCCCCACACTTCCGCCATCGCGCGGAGCATCGCGCGATGCATGCGGTCGATCATCTCCCTGCGGGCTTCGCCGTACTCATAAAGGTAGGTGTCCGGCATCAGCTCGCCCTCCGCGGGCAGCGGCCCCGGATCGCCCTCGAGCGCGGGAGCATTCCGCACCAACGCCGATATCTCTGCGTTCGTCAATCCTTCGGGAACCGTAAGCCGGTGCTTGACGGTCTTGCCGCTGGCGATGATCTCTATTACCTGCATCGGGCTGGCGCCGGCCGGAAACTCGTACTCACCGGCGAGCAACGCGGAACCGCGGCCCGATAATGTCGCTCCGACCTCGAACGACCGCGGGTGCCGGATAACACCCTGCTCCGACAGCAGCGAGGCGATCTCGCCAAGCCCGCGATGAGGCGGAATAACGACGGTGCGGGCGGACGCAAGCGGGCCTGGATCGTTGACGTCCCGGTAGAGCCAATAACCGATTCCCGCGGCAGCTCCGAGGAGCAGCGACACGGTGACCACCGCCCATCCGACCAGGCGTAGAAAACCCCGCATCCTTCGCCTACCGGACTGTCACGCGCTCAGGGCGGACCGGCAAAGATCAGGGAGGCGTTGGTGCCGCCAAAGCCGAAGGAGTTGGTGAGCGCGTACTTCACCCGGCGCTTCTTCGCTCGCCTCGCCACCAGGTCGATGTCGCAGGACGGGGACGGATTGTCGAGATTGAGCGTCGGGGGCACGATGCCGTCTCGGATCGCCAGAATTGAGAAGATCGCCTCGACGGTGCCGGCCGCGCCGAGCAGATGCCCGATCGCTGATTTCGTCGAAGACATCGAAAGCTCGTAGGCGTGTCTGCCGAACAATCGCTTGACCGCGCC
>Ga0081540_1003835_pt1 | contig 11762 bp, 9 predicted proteins | sample TabmetS2T1R1_FD_71024 | JGI IMG/M metagenome (GOLD analysis project Ga0081540, IMG submission 71024) | Tabebuia heterophylla rhizosphere microbial communities from the University of Puerto Rico - S2T1R1 | ecosystem: Host-associated > Plants > Roots > Rhizosphere ...
CTAAAGCCGCCGGTGATGCGCGGCGCGATCCGCTGTGGCCAGAACTCGCTGCCAATCTATTGCGTCGGCGTTCTGCTGGCGTTCGCCAGCCACATGGTGCTGCTCGACATCTCGGACGGGCTTGCGATGCAGATGGCGCTGAGTTTCGGCGGCATCGTGGCGATGATCGCGACCGCAATGCTGCTGGGCTTGATCGACACCAAACCCAGACATCAATCATAATAAATGCAGTTGATGAAGGGTCCCGGATGTCGCTGCACTCATCCGGGTTACGCGCCGATCGCGCGCCTGCCCGGGTTGCGATTATTTCCCCGCCGTTTTGTGTTTGCCGTCGTCCGCCTCCAGCCCGAGCGTGCGGCCGGGAAAACCCGCCGTGTCGAAATAGCGCTGCGAGCCGACGCGCTGAAAGTTGAGCACGGTGCGCAGGCCGTTCGCTGACGGCTTTGACTTCACGGTTCCGGCATAGGCTGTCGGCGTCGCGCCATTGGGCATGGCTTCGGTCATGACGCGGCCGAGCAGCTTGCCCTTGGCTTTTTGCGTCAGCCCCATGATCTTCGCAGCCGTAGCGCCGACATCGGCGTTGCTGACGGGGAGGGGATCAGCATAACCCGATTTGAAGTCGGGCCCGATCGCCGCCGTGAAGTTCAAGGTGTCGCCGCGGCTGAAGCTGCCATGCATGCCCTGGCCCTGGCGCAGCACGGTGTCGGCCACCTGCACCGAGCAATTGGTGGGCTCTTCGCAGCCGGACGACCAGGAGCGGAAATTGACCACGATCGATGGGTGCGGCGTCACGGCTTTGCCCTTGAGGCCGAGCTGCGACATCGGCAGCGTGCCCGGGAAATTCCCGAACTCGTCATCGACAAAGATGCCGCTGACGTAATCCTGTTCCAGCAGCGCCTTGATGGTGCGGTCCGCCAGCTTGCGTTCCTTGCTGGGAATGTAGATCAGGTCAGATCCGCCATTGGTTGCGATCACCAGATCGGGTTTCGTCGGGTCCTTGCCCAGCACACCGTTGCCGGCCTTGGGATGGGCATTGTCGGCCACAGGCGCATTCTTGTCGTTGGGATCGTGCAGCGGCAGGTTCAGCGCCTTCGCAAGGTCGATCGCCAGGAAGCCCATCGGGAGGAAATCCTTCGGCGTGTCGTCGTAGGACATCTTTGCCGAGGGACTGGTCTTGCTTTCCTTCGAAATCGTCGAGAAGCCGTGATCAGAGGAAACGATAACATTGGTCGAGGCGGCGAGGCCGAGTTCGTCCAGCGCCTTGCGCAGCTGCGCGAGGTTGTTGTCGGCATTCTTGATGCCGGCCATCGAAGTCGGCCCGTTGATCCCGGGGGTGATCGTGTTGAGGCTGTCGCCGGTGTTGTGCTGGCTGCCGTCGGGATCGCGCGACCAGAACACCAGCACGAACGGCTTGTTGCGCGCCTTGAACATCGGCAGCACGACCTTGGCCGCGACGTCGGCCATGTAGGCCTGCTGCTCGACATTCGCCGTCGTGGTGCCCGGCGTCTTGGCGTCACCGGCCTTGCTGTTTTCCCCGCGCGGGGTCGTCACCAAAGGGAGCCCGGCCTTGGTCAGCGCGTCCTTCATTTCGTCGGACAGCGGCACGCTATTCTTGCCGCCGGTGGAATCGTCGATCACGATGGTATTCTTGCCACCGTCGGTATGGTCGAAAAGATAGGTCGGGCCGAGCTTGCCGATCGCGGCGGTCGAGAAGCCTTTGGCGCGGGCCATCTTCAGGAGGGTTTCTTCGTTCAGATAGTCGCCGCTGAAATGCTCGTCGACGTCGCCGAGCACCGCGTCGTTTTCGATGAAGGGCACAACCGTGTCGCCGGCCGGCACCGAAGTATAGCCGGTGTAGATCGTGTTGCTGAAGGTGCCGGTATCGCCGAGGTAATGGCCGCTGGCCATCGCCGAACTGTTCGCCATCGTGAAGGTAGGGAACAGCGAATGCGAGTTCTTGAAATTGACGCCCTTGTCGCGCACCTCGGCCATCGCCGGCGCGGTCTGCGGCGTCACGATGCGCCCGCGCAAACCATCAGGGACGAACAGGACCAGGTTACGCGGCGCGGCGTTTTGCGCGGACGCTGAGCCTGCAGCAAGTGCGATCATACCGGTGGACAGCAATACGATGGAGCGGCGCATCAGGTTCTCCCCCACAGGCAGCAGTTCCGGCAATCCGCCGTCGCTCCCGTTTAGTTTCGCTCTGCGACAGGATTGTTACATTGTGCGGAACCGGCCTCAAGAGCGGCCGACCCGGCACAAGCTGCCACGTTCGGTCAAAGGTTTAGGCCCTATTGGAGGAAACATCGGAGCCCCGGCGCCGTTCTCCCTGCCAGGAGGCCAGCCATGAGCAAGTTCCAGCAGAAGGCAGAAGCCCAGACCAAACAGATCATCGGGCAAATGCTCGGCGACGAGCTATTGGTGGAGGAAGCCAGGGAGCAGCAACGTCGGGCGACCGAGCCGGAATCAGCCATTGATCGCCAAGACCACGATCGCCACCACGACGATCGCCACGACCAGGGCATCGTCCGCGATGAACGCGGGCAAGAGCAGCCGCGGGACAAGGAGCGCGCCCAGCGGGTGAGCAGGGTGGACCGCGGCGGCGACCCGCCGGGAAAAAAGGGAAAAAAGACGGAGGCTGTCCCCAAGTGAACTCCGTCAGTTACCTGACCGCAGACACGGATTTAGCTCCGCCGACAAGAAAAGAGGCGGCCCGTGAGCCGCCTCTTGCGTAGCGCCGCCTGACCGCAAAGCGAGGTCACCCATGAAGAGCAAGCATATCGCTGCCGACACGGCAGCGCGCCTTCACGTCGTCATTCTGGATTCGGGCGAGGAGGCGTTTGCATCGCTCACCCGCTTCGCCAATGAATCGGGGATATCGGCGGCGTCGCTGACGGCGATCGGCGCCTTCGAGCGGGCCACCGTCGGCTGGTTCGACTAGGGATAGCGCTGATCGACCTTGCGGCCGGCGGCCAAGGCGTATCGACTTAGGAACATTGCGTTCAATGCCATGTTGTCCGCCCGCCAACAATGGAGGACATCATGGCCGAGAAGGACCTCAACGAACTATTTCACGATACGCTCAAGGACATCTACTACGCCGAAAAGCAGATCCTGAAGGCCTTGCCGAAAATGGCGAAGGCGGCCAATTCGGACAAGCTGCGCGCCGCGTTCGAAAAACACCATGACGAGACCGAGGGACAGCTCGAGCGCCTGGAACAGATCTTCGAGCTGCTCGGCAAGGCCGCGCGCGGCAAGAAGTGCGATGCCATCGAGGGCATTCTCGACGAAGGCAAAGAGATCATGGAGGAGTACGCCGACACGCCCGCACTCGATGCCGGTTTGCTGGCCGCGGCTCAAGCGGTCGAGCATTACGAGATTTCACGCTACGGCACCCTGAAAGCCTGGGCGCTCAAGCTCAATATTCCGCAAGCCGCGAAGCTGATCGACCAGACCTTGGCCGAAGAGAAGAAGACCGACGAAACTCTGACCAAGATCGCGGAGACGGCAGTCAACTACGAGGCTGCGGCGTAACACTGAAAGCCGGGCGACGGCGCTGTGGCGAGTGCCGTCGCCCTGCTTGCACGGCGACGCCGCAAGCTTCGACTATTCCGGGCGCGACAATCCGAAACCCGTCCAACGCCTATCGTCCAGGGCGTTTCACAGCCCCGACATTGCGAGGAAGCGCCGCGGCAGAACGCTCACCAGGGTAGTAGTTTTACGAGGTCAAACAAATATTTGCGCGGCCGACGGAACCGTAAGCAAACGTTTAGCCGCCGCCCGTAAAATACTGGCATCAACCTTTGCATTAACCTCTGGTTAGTCATGCGCCTTCTGCCGATGAAAGAGCCGGACAGGTCCTGGCGGTCGATCAAGGGCCAATGGAAGAAGGACGCTGAAAGCGTCGGCGAGGACTTTTCGACCTTTTCGACGGGAAGCTTTACGGCCTATGACGGCCTGACCAAGGACGGCGACCACCCCAGCCTGTACTGTCTTTCCGACGGCGAGCGGATTCACGCGGCCTGCCAGGTCAGCCGCCTGATGATGAGCAAATTCCCGTCGCCAATCCTGCGGGCGCGCTTTATCCTGGTGTCGCCGATTTATGAACTGGGGATCGCCGACGCCGGCCAATATGCCCAGACGATGGTGGAGCTGTTCTCCGGCATCGTATGGCTGTCGAGGGATACGATGTCGGCAAGCCACATCCGTTTTTTCCTGAAGAGCCCCGGAGACTCGCAGTTCTTCGCGGCGCTGCAGACCGACACGTCGATGTCGCTGTTTTCGAAGTTCACGATCGACGGCGCACTGATCGAGTGCAGCCTCAAGGAAGACGAGATGGCGGAATCCGCCTGATTCCGCTACCGCTTTAACCTCCCGATAACTCATTTTGCTAACGCCCTTTTGGGTTGTGTTCCCTACAACAAGCGCCTGTGGGGGCAGCGGAAGTGCTGAATAGTTCATCGCAAGAAATCATCGCGGAAAGCCAGCCGCTGTCAGGCCGCGGCATGCCGTGGCGGATCAGGCTTGGAGCCATCCAGTGGCTGATCCTGAGTGCGACGGTGCTCGTGATCGCGATCATGCTCGCCACCGGCTATTTCGCCATGCAATACCGCGAGCGGGCGCTGGAAGTCGCCGAACGCGAACTCAACAACAGCGCGCTCTTGCTGTCGCGGCACTTCGACCAGCAGCTTGGCGATCTCCAGCATGTGCACGAAGACGTCGTGGCGCAGCTGAGGGCCGACGGAGTCCATACGGCGGACGAATTCGAAGGAAAGATGTCGACGCTGAGCGCGCACGAGATGCTGCGCACAAAGCTCGCGGTGCTGCCCCATGTCGGCGCGCTGAACCTCTGGAGCGCCAGGGGCTCGCTCGTCAATTCTTCCGAGATGTGGCCGGTGCCGGAGGCCAGCGTCGTCGACCGGAGCTATTTCAAGCAGTTCATGTCGGGAAAGCCGACGCCCGACGTGATCGTCGAGCCGGTCGTGAGCAGGGTCACCAAGGTCTGGACCACGGTCTTTGCACGCAAGATCATCGGCCGCAACGGTGAGATCATCGGCATTGCAGTCCGCGGCGTTGAGCCTTCCCATTTCGAGGACTTCGTGGCTTCGCTGGCGCTGGACGCCGGTACCGCGATTTCGATGATCCACCGCGACGGCACCGTCATCGCCCGCTATCCCAAGGACGACACGCTGATCGGCCTGAACGTCGCCGATACGCCGTCGTTTCAGCGCGCGCTGGCGGCGGACGGCAATGTATCCGGACGGTTTACCAGCGAGAGGCTGACCGAGGACAAGGTTGGCGCCGTCAAGTCGCTAATGCACTTTCCGATCCTCATTGTCGCGACCACCAGGACGGAGACTGCACTCGCCGACTGGCGGGCGCAGGCCAGGCTGCAATTTTTTGCAGCGGCGTTGGCGATCGTCGTCGTGATCGGCATGGTCTTCCTGATCGTGCGCCAGTTGCGCCACCAGCATGCCGCCGCGCAGCGCAAGCTCTCGGAGAAGAGCCAGCATCTCGACACCGCCATCAACAACATGACGCAGGGTCTGCTGCTGTTCGATTCCATCGGCCATCTCGTGATCTGCAACCGGCAATATATCGACATGTTCGGGCTCTCGCCCGACGTGGTCAAACCCGGCTGTCATCTGCGCGATCTGATCCGGCACCGTCAGGAGCGCGGCTCCTTTGTCGGCGACGTTGACGCCTATTGCGCCCGGTTTCTCGATCCTACCGGCAACCTGGTTCAGGATACCGTGACCTCGACGCCGGACGGGCGCACGATCCGGCTGATCTACAAGCGGTCGCCGGACGGCGGCTGGGCCACGACGCTGGAAGACGTCACCGAAGGGCGGCGCGACCAGGCCAGGATCGAGCATCTCGCCCATTACGACGCGCTGACCAATCTGCCGAACCGGACACTGTTCCAGCGCCATGCGGAAGGATTGCTGCTGGAAACCGAGGGGCGCCAGTTCGCGATCCTCTATATCGACATCGACGAGTTCAAGCGCATCAACGACACGCTGGGACATCTGATCGGCGACGAGTTCCTGAAGGGCGTGGCGGAACGGTTGCGGCAGTCGGTCGGCGCTGAAGATTTCATCGCCCGCCTCGGCGGGGATGAGTTCGCCATCCTTCAGCACGGCATCGCGAGCGGCGAGGACGTTCACGCGCTGGTCGCGCGGATCTATCAGGCACTGCGCACGCCGTTCGACTGCCACGGCCACCAGCTTTCCAGCGACGCCAGCATCGGCATCGCGATCGCCCCGCGCGACGGCACGGACCTGTTCGATCTCCTGAAGAACGCGGACCTCGCGATGTATGCGGCGAAGGCGGCGGGCCGCAGGACCTATCGCTTCTTCGATCCCGCGATGGAGCAGCAGGCCAATCATCGCCGCGAGCTGGAGGCGGATTTGCGCGCGGCGCTGGCGCAGGGCAGCTTCGAACTGCACTATCAGCCGCAGGTCGATCTGCGCAGCGACCGCGTCACCGGCTGCGAGGCGCTATTGCGCTGGCGGCATCCCGTGCGCGGCATGGTCTCGCCGGCCGACTTCGTGCCGGTCGCCGAGGAAACCGGCCTGATCGAGGAGATCGGGCAGTGGGTGTTGCGCACCGCCTGCGCCGAAGCGGCGTCCTGGCCGGCCGATGTCCGCATCGCCGTCAACGTCTCGCCGATCCAGTTCCGCTCGGAAACGCTGTCGCTGAAGGTGGCGGCTGTTCTCTCCGAGACAGGGCTCGACCCGCGCCGGCTGGAGCTGGAGATCACAGAAGCCGTCCTGATCGCGGACGACGATGCTGCGCTCGCGACGCTGAACCAGCTCCGTGCGCTCGGGGTTCACATCGCGCTCGACGATTTCGGAACCGGCTATTCCTCGCTGCAATATCTGCAGCGTTTTCCATTCGACAAGATCAAGATCGACCGCTCCTTCGTCAAGGAAGTGACGCGCAATTCCTCGTCGGCCTCGATCATCCGCGCGGTGGTGAGCATCGCCGCCGACCGCAACATGGTCACGACCGCAGAAGGCGTCGAGACGCTGCAGCAGCGCGAGACCGTGCAGAATCTCGGATGCACGCAGATGCAGGGCTATCTGTTCAGCGCGGCGCGTCCGGCGCAGGAAATCCGCGCGCTGCTGGCATCGGGGGTGGCCGGCGTCGAGGACGCGGCGTAAGGCTGGACACCAGGTTGCTTCAGCCCGGCTGCGGCCGCGCCTCGGAAATCGCATGCCTGAGGATCCGCGACAGCAATTCCACCGAATAAGGCTTCTGGATCAGCTCGAAGCCGCGGTGGGCATTCTCCGCGAGCACGTTGCTGTAGCCGCTGGTCAACACCACGGGCAGGCCGGGATAGCGCTCGCGCACGATGCTGGCGAGCTCGACGCCGTTCATCCCGGGCATGATGACGTCGGAAAACACGAGGTCGGCGGAAAACTCGTCCTCGGCCAGGATCGCGAGCGCGGCATCCGCGCTGGCGACGCGGCGGACGGTGTAGCCGAGATCCTCCAAGAGCTCGGTGGAGAACTGTCCGACGTCGTCATTGTCCTCGACCACGAGCACGCGGTAGCCGCGGCCGCGTGCGGCGGGCTCGATGCCGGTCGCGGCCGCCTCGACGGCATCGGCCGGGACAGCCGCCTGCGGCAGGTAGATCGTAAACGTCGCGCCCTGGCCGGGCTCGCTCGCGACCGCAATGTCGCCGTCGGACTGCTTGGCAAAGCCGAACGCCTGGCTGAGGCCGAGGCCGGTGCCTTTGCCGACTTCCTTGGTGGTGAAGAACGGCTCGAAGATCGTCTCGAGCAACTCGGGTGCAATTCCGATACCGGTGTCGGTCACGGTGACGGCGACGAAGTCGCCGCTGCGGGCGGACTGGGCGCGGAGCGGCGGAATGGCATCCACCTTGCGGACGCGGATGTTCAGGTGGCCCTCGCTGTCCATGGCATCGCGGCTGTTGACGGCGAGATTCATCAGCGCGGTTTCGAACTGCGCGATGTCGGCGATCGCAAAACAATTGATGTCTGATATGTCGACGTCGATCCTGATCCGGGCGCCGACCAGCGGGCGGATCAGTCGCGCCACCGCCTCGACCTGGGTGCCGACATTGAATACCTGCGGCTTCAGCGGCTGCCGGCGGGCGAACGCCAGCAACTGTCCGGTCAGCTTGGAGGCGCGCTCCACGGTCTCCGCAATGGCGTCGATGTAGCGCCGGCGCCGCTCTTCCGGCAGTTCGCGGCGGCGCAGGAAGTCGGTCGCCGACCGGATGATGGTCAGGAGATTGTTGAAATCGTGCGCGACGCCGCCGGTCAATTGCCCGACCGCTTCCATCTTCTGCGACTGGCGCAGCGCTTCCTCGCCCTGACGGCGCTCGGTGGTGTCGATGGCCTCCGGCACCGCGCCGATGATCGCGCCGTGCTGGTCGTGCAGGGGACGCATCGCGAAGTCGAAATAGCGATCGCCTATCGGCAGATGTAGCAGTATCTCGGTCTGGATCTCTTCGCCCCGCATGACGGCGATAAAGGCGTCGCGGACGGTGTCGGGCATTCCCGGGGTCGCGGAAAACCACGGCGTTTCCCAGAACGGCTGGCCGATCACCTCGCTGGCGTCGGTGCGAATTCCGGCGAGCGCGGTCTTGTTGGCATGGAGCACGTCGCCGTGCAGGTTGAGCAGGCTCTGATACTGATGGCTGGTCTCGAAGATCGCCCGCATCTGGGCTTCGCTGGATTCGAGCTGCGCCGTCCGCTCGGAGATCCGCAATTCGAGGATTTCATTCAGCCGGCGCAGATCGTGCTCGGCCTGTTTGGCCGATGTGATGTCGTGGGCGACGCCGATGAAGCCGATATGGTTGCCGGTCGGGTCCCAGCGCGGCTGGGATTCCGAGCGTAGCCACCGCCATTCGCCGTCGGCCCGCCGGTAGCGGGCTTCCAGCACGAACGGCTTGAGCGAGGCCTCGCCCGCGATTGATTCCTGCACGACGCGTTGTTGGTCGTCTTGATGCAGCCGCTTGCGCCAGTCGAATGCGATGGCCTCCTCGAACGGTAGTCCGAGAAAATCGAGATAGGCCTGGTTGGCGAAGGAACGCGTGCGGTCGAGCTTGGTGACCCAGACCGGCACCGGCGCGCTGTCGGCAATCAGGCGGAAGCGCTCCTCGCTTTCACGCAAGGTGGCCTGCGCCAGCGCCTGGGCGGTGACGTCGCAATCGGCGCCGACCAGGCGCAGCGCGCGGCCGCTAGCGTCTCGCTCGATCTTGGCGACGACGCGGATCCAGCGCGTCGCGCCATCATTCGGCCGCACGATGCGGTATTCGGCCGAATAGTCCTCGCTCTCGCTCTTCAGCGTACGAAACAGATGTCGGATCGTTCGCTCGCGATCCTCGGGATGGATTCGTTCGACCCATTCCCCGTAGGTCTCGTTGACGGCCTCGGGCGGCAAGCCGTGAACCAGCAGATATTCGGGGGAGCGGCGGTTCTTGACGCCGTCGCGGAAATCGATTTCGAGACCGCCGACGCCGGCGATGCGCTGGATCCGCGCCAGCTCCGCCTCGCGTTCCTGCAAGGCGCGATGAGCGCTGTCGCGCTCGTTGGCGATTTCCTGCAGATGTTGCCGCAAGCGTTCGGCGGCGGCAATTTCAGGCAAGACGTTCGAAGTGTCCGAAGGGGTCATGCGTACCGGCAACCTTTGCCGGTACTTTCACACAGGAAGCGGCGGTTTTGCCAGCTTCATTTGCTCTTTGTGGTTGATCGGCAGTTATAGGCCCGGCGGAACCCGGCGGCCTGCGCGTCTTCCTCGCCACAAAACCAGCGATCCGGCTTGGTCAGGCCCGGATAGGAGCGGCACGCCTGCAGATGATAGATGCCGAGGTTCCCGGTGACGCGCGCGCGGACGGCGTATTTGCCCTTGATGTTGCAGCTCGCCGGCATCACGAGATCCTCGGGGAACAAGGCCTCGCGGATTTCGCGGTCGCGATCGGCACGGCACGCGGCGCCGAGCAGGGCGCCATCCCTCTTGCCCGCGCGGAACTCGCGCGGCGCGGCGAAGCAGCCTTTCCACAGCCCCTGGCGGTCGTCTTTGGCGCGGGCCTCGTCCGCCTGGAAGCGCCCGCTGGCGGAAGCTTCGACATTCAGGCCAAAGCCGTTGCGGACCAGCAACTGGCTGAGGCTGGTCGTTTCCCCCTCGATCTTGCACACGCCGATATGCCGTTTCTTGTAGGCGGGATCGGGGCCGAGATCGTCGCAGCGGACCTGCTTGCCGCCAGTCAGCTTTGTCAGTTGATCGCGCGCCTCGATACCGCAGGTCCACACGTCGGCGTGCTCGTCGATGCAGAGCTGGTCGATGGTCGGGACATCGATGCCGTCGAGCCGGTAGGTGAGGTTGCCAAGCTGAAGCGTGCCGCCATCCCGAACGATGGCGGTCGCGGCCGAACTCTGGCTGGCCGGAAGTCCGATCGACAGCAACGCCGCAACCAGAAAAATTCGTGACCGCATCTGTTTCATTTTCAAATCAATTCCACACCTGCCGCCGCCTTCTAGCATAAGGTGAGGTGATTGAACCAAGGCGCTGGCGCTAATCGCGCGTGGAAGCAGGTTGGGGAAAACTGTCAGCGCCGTTGCGGCCACAAGCCGAATGATCCATTGACTTCGTGAGAACAAAATAGGAACATAAGTGGCGTCGCTCAGCACGGAAATAATGCCATGTCGTCCTCTTCACAGCCGAAATTCGAAGAGGACGACGCGCTGGAAACCGCGGTGGATCAGGCGATTTCAGCCTGCGGCGGCGATCTGAAGGCAACGATCCGCGCGCTGATCGTCGCCAATGAATATCTGGAAACCGAGGTCGGCGAGCTGATGAAGGCGGTATCCCGCGCCTATTCGCGGGGTCGCTTCAACGCCTATTCCGGGTGAATTGCCGCCGGCCGGCGCGGCGAAGCCGATACGAGACCGTTGCCTCCATCGATTTTTGCTGTACGACGGGTGTGTTGCCCCGCGTCCCGCATGTCACATTGCGGGGGAGGATCCTGCCCAAAGCCCAAGCAAGAAGAACATGTTCAAGAGAATTTTGATCGCAAATCGCGGCGAGATTGCCTGCCGGGTCATCAAGACTGCGCGCCGCATGGGGATCGAGACGGTAGCGGTGTATTCCGAGGCCGACCGCGATGCGCTCCACGTCGAAATGGCCGATGACGCCGTGCTGATCGGCCCCCCGGCGGCGGCCGAGAGCTACCTGCTGATCGATAAAATCGTCGAGGCCTGCCGCAAGACCGGCGCGGAGGCCGTGCATCCCGGCTATGGGTTTTTGTCCGAACGCGAGGCGTTTCCGCGCGCGCTCCAGAAAGCCGGTATCGTCTTCATCGGACCCAATCCGGGCGCCATTGCCGCGATGGGCGACAAGATCGAATCCAAGAAGGCCGCCGCCAAGGCCAAGGTCTCGACGGTGCCGGGACATCTCGGCGTCATCGAAGACGAAAAACATGCGGTGAAGATCGCCGACGAGATCGGCTACCCCGTGATGATCAAGGCCTCGGCCGGCGGCGGCGGCAAGGGCATGCGGATCGCGCATTCGAAAGCGGAAGTCGCCGAAGGTTTCAACCTCGCCAAGGCCGAAGCGAAATCCTCGTTCGGCGACGACCGCGTCTTCATTGAAAAATTCATCGTCGATCCCCGGCACATCGAAATCCAGGTGCTCGGCGACAAGCATGGCAACGTGATCTATCTCGGCGAACGCGAATGCTCCATCCAGCGCCGCAACCAGAAGGTCATCGAGGAAGCACCGTCGCCGCT
>Ga0081540_1003836_pt1 | contig 11760 bp, 9 predicted proteins | sample TabmetS2T1R1_FD_71024 | JGI IMG/M metagenome (GOLD analysis project Ga0081540, IMG submission 71024) | Tabebuia heterophylla rhizosphere microbial communities from the University of Puerto Rico - S2T1R1 | ecosystem: Host-associated > Plants > Roots > Rhizosphere ...
CGGAAACGACCTTGAAGGGTGCGACGAGCACGCGCCGTCCAGCATCCCATTCGACGCTCATCTCCGCCGAATCGATCGGCATCGGATAGTCAGGCGTATCGGTGTCGATGAGGTGCCCGGCGCCTGCCGTCACCTTGCCGCGGAAATAAGTCGGCACGCCGTCGCGGCCCAATTCACCTTTCAGCTCGCCGGAAAGCGGCAGGTCCGCGCCGTAGGTCAGATCCTTGACCCGCATCGCCAGCAGGATGTTGGCGGCCGGCACCTTGTCGGCGCGAAGATCGACCGACCGCACGCCATTCTGCGGCGGCCCGACCACGACCTTGAGCGACCATGGGTGCGCGCCCTCCTCGCCAAGGCTCACCGCGACCCCACCGCCGCTCGGCCGGCGCATGCTGAGGCTGATATTCTCGAACGTCCATTTGTTGCCGCGCTGCTGGTCGTCGACGACGAGATTGCCGTTCTTGAGGCCGATCTCGTTCAGGTTCTGCCCATCGAGGCCGGTCAGGCTAAGGCTGTCGAGCCAGTCGAGGCCAGCGAGCAATCCGTTCGGGGTCGTGTCGGGCGCCGTCGCAACAACGCCCTGGGCGGGCGCAGATGCCTGGCGGGGGAATGTCGGCGCCATGCCGGCATCGCGCTTGGAGGCGACGCCGGTCGCCAGCGGTTTGGCGGTGTCGCCGGCAGACACCGTCACCTGGCCGTCCGACGTAATTCGTACCGCGAGTTCGGCATCAACCAGATTGAGGCTTTCGGCACGCAGCCGTCCCATCAGAAGCGCCGTGCCTGACAGTTTCACCTCGGCCTTCGGCGCGGTGGCGACAACGACCTGGTCGCGGTCGCGCACCACGATGTCGCGGATTCGCACCGCGATTCGAATCCGTCCCGCCCGCTCGATCTGCGTGCCGCCGACCTCGACCGTATTGCCGTGGCCAATGTTTTCCTCGATGGCGGCTGCAAGCCAAGGCGTTGCCACATCGAGATTGATGGGCCCGGCGCCGAGCCGCCACCACAGACCGCCGAAACAGCCGCTGAAGATGACCGCCAGCACGGCAATCACGATCGCCAGGCGCTTGACCCAGCGTTCGCCGGTCAGCCAAAGCTGCAGCGCTGCAAATTTGTCGCCGAGCCGGTGAAAACCGGAACTGGGGCGGGAGAGCAGCCGCTTTGTCCGATGGCGCGCCGCCTCGTCGGTCTCTTGTTCCCAGCCGGCCGCATCGTCCCACTGCGAGATGTGGGCCTCAGCACGCGGATTCGACCCCTTGGGCGAAGTATTCCTAGCCATTGCCTCTCGGTGCTGGCGCTGAGGTTGATCGCCGCCAGGGGCGCGCTCTTCGATCGTTGTCGAACGCTCCCGTGCCGGCATCGCTGCCAATCCTCGATTAATACTGTTACTCGTGATCGGGCCCAAGGATTGATTGGGCTGTCCCATCGAAGAGCGGACGGAGGTAGCGTCGAATTCCTTGTAACCATGCTCCCGGGTCATCAAACTTGCCCGGCGGCCGGAGCGAATCCGACGGTCAAAGGCAAGACCCTCAATACCCTAATGGTTGATCTGCGGAAAGCGACGAAAGGAAGGCGTATGTCCAAGAAAACGCGCACGAAATCCTCCAAGCCAGCCCCCAAAAGCCGCAAGACGCCCGCCCCAAAACCACCCGTGGCCAAGACCACCCTTAAGGCCGCCCGCAAGACCGCCAGCCGCAGCGACACGGCGTCGGCCAAAAAGCCTGCCGCCAAGGCAACTAACAAGACCGCCAGCAAGACGGCCAAATCCGCCGCCAAAGCGGCCGTCGGAAAACCGGAAAAGACGGCCAAAACCGCTTCGACCAAAGCGTCGCACAAGCCGCCATCGAAATCGTTAAAATCCAATCTATCGGCTCCGCCCAAGCCGAATCTGGCCAAGCCGAATGCGGGAACCGGAACGGTCGAGGGCGCGATGGCTCCCCCGTTCAGCCTGCCCCGCGATGGCGGCGGCAGCGTCTCGCTGGCCGACTTTGCCGGCAAGAAACTGGTGCTGTTCTTCTACCCCCGCGCCGATACCCCCGGCTGCACGCGGGAAGCGATCGACTTCACGCGGCTCAACAACACGTTTGCCGATGAGGGAGCCGCGGTGCTCGGCATCTCCGCAGACACCGTAAAAGCCCAGGAGTCCTTCCGCGACAAGCACCAGCTTTCGGTTCCTCTGATCTCGGATGAACAACATGAAATGCTGGAGGCCTACGGCGCCTGGGGCGAAAAATCGATGTACGGCAGGAGCTTCATGGGAATCATTCGAACCACCTTTCTGATCGGCGCCGATGGGCGGATCGTCAAAATCTGGCGCAATGTGCGGGTCGACGGCCATGCCGACGAGGTGCTGGCCGCGGTCCGCGCCATCTGACTTGGAGGCTCCATTTCCCAAAAATTAACCATGAAAGGGTCAAATCGGCACGCAAATTGAGCCGTACGGAACTCATCTCCGACCGGCGCGGGAGTGCCGATGTCGTACCGTTCCGGTCATCATTATTCTGATCACCCCCACGACCATGGCCGGACGCCGCCACGCCGTCCCGCCAATTATGCGGCAAAGGCGGCAGCGGTAGACGGTGACGGCTACACCATCGCGCACGCCGGCAAGCAGGTCCGGCTCGGCCCTGTCGTGTTCTGGATCGTCGTCGGCACCATCGTGTTGCTCGGCATGTGGTCTGCGGCGACCGCCACCTATTTCGCGTTTCGCGACGACGTGCTGACCCGGCTGATCGCCCGTCAGGCCGAGATGCAATACGCCTATGAAGACCGTATTGCGGAGCTGCGCGCCAAGGTCGACCGCACCACCAGCCGCCAGTTGCTCGATCAGGAACAGTTCGACCAGAAGCTCGACCAGATCATGCGCCGCCAGACCGCGCTCGAATCGCGCGCCACCGCCCTCGGCGCGATCCCGGATAGCGTGGCCACCGGTTCGATCAGGCCGCCGGCCCGCGGGGTTGCCGTGGAGACGCCGGCTTCCGGCACCCCAAAACCCTCGCCGATCAGCGACACCGTGATCTTCGTGGCACCGCCTGATCGCGAAGCACGGCTGGAATCGCGCGCGCCCGTTGTCGTCAAGCCGCAGCCAAATCAGTTTGCCAAGGTTCAGGGCGTCGATAACGTTCTGGTCCGGCTGCAGACCTCGCTCGATTCGGTCGAGCGGCGGCAGATGGCGGCATTGAGTTCGGTCGAGGACAGCATGGAATCGCGGCTGCGCCGGATGCGTGGCGTGTTCAGCGATCTCGGCCTCGACATGGCGCAGCTCGAAGCCGCCACGCCGCGCTCTGCCGTCGGCGGCCCGTTCGTGCCGGTGAAGCTGCCGGCCGATGCCGGCGCATTCGAGCGCCAGCTCTACCGCATCAACATCACGCGCACCCAGATGCAGCGTCTCAATGCGACGCTGGCGCTGGTGCCCTATCGCAAGCCCGTCGTTGGCGAGGTCGAATTCACCTCGGGTTTCGGCGTCCGCAGCGATCCCTTCCTCGGCCGCCCTGCCATGCACACCGGCCTCGATTTCCGTGCCGCCACCGGCGATCCCGTGCGCGTTACCGCGAACGGCAAGGTGGTATCATCGGGGTGGATGGGCGGTTACGGCCGCATGGTGGAAGTCGATCACGGCAACGGATTGTCGACCCGCTACGGTCATCTGTCGGAAATTCACGTCAAGGTCGGCGACGCCGTCAGGATCGGCCAGGTGATCGGCGCCGTAGGTTCGACCGGCCGCTCCACCGGCCCACATCTGCACTATGAAACCCGGATCGACGGCGATGCCGTCGATCCGCAGAAGTTTCTGCGTGCGGGCGTCAGGCTCAGCGCGGGCTGAGAGCTCATCTCCGAAAGAGACTCTCATCAGGCCGAGACCGCCGTCAGCGGCGCCCGCCTCCGCCGCCACCCGGTCCACCGCCGAATCCACCGGGGCCGCCAAAGCCACCGGGACCGCCACCCGGGGGACCAAAGCCACCGCCGGGTCCCGTCGGACCACCGACGCCTGGAGGCTCGCCGGGACCAGGGCCAGAGCCAGGACCGCGCCCACCGGGCGCATCAGGGCGGCCGCCGCCGGGCACGTTGGGTCCGCCACCGCCGTGACCGGGCGCTCCGCCAGGTGCCCGCTCGGGTCCGCGCGGACCCTGCATCGAGGATCCCGGGAAGTGGCTTACCGACTGGACCGATTCAACGCGCAGGCCCTGCACGCCATCGCGAACGGCATTCACCACCACGCGCATGTCCTGGCCCGGCTCGAAGCGCGACGTGTCGCGCGCCACAAATCCTGAGCCGAGCTGCAGATTGGGGCCGACGCGCCGCACATAGGCTTCAATCGACAAGCGCGCAGCGCCGGACAGATCAGAGAGGTCATCGGCTCTCGCGCGTGCGACCTGCATCGTGCCCTGCAGAACGCTTCCCTCGACCTGAACGCGCTGGCCAACAAGCGCGGCATCGACGCCGCCGAGCCGCAGGCCGCCGATCCGCAAGCCGTCGCGGTCCCGCTCCAGCGGTCCGCTCACCCGTGCAATGGCATTGCGACGCTGCTCGACCAGGCTTGCGACGATCACGCCATCCGTTCGCCGAAGCCCTGACACCGCCACGTGCGTGCCGACGCGACGCCAGTTTTCGCGGCCCGTCCAAGCGACTTTCTGGCCCAGGACGGTCATCTCGCCGCCCTTGACGCTTTCGATCGGCCCGATGACCTCGCTGACCGCGTCGATGCGCCTTGTGGTCAACGTGCCGTTCGACTGGCGCTGCGCGACCACGCGAGCGACATGGCCGATCCGCAGCGCCTTCACTGACGCAGCCTCGCCGTCGATCCGCACCGGCACATCAGGCGCGTAGCCGATGCGCTCGCCGTTGACGAAGATGCTGCCGAAACGCTGGATGACGCCGACAATGCCGGTGCCGCCGATGCCGTGATCATCGCCGCGCGAGATCCCGGTGCCGCCGATGCCCTGGTCGGTGCCGCGCTTGACCTGTGCCCACAGCGAGGACGTTCCGGCGAGCCAAAATCCCGCCAGCAGCAAGCGACGCGTGATGACCGGTGGCTTCGTCATGGCTGACCGCCTTCACCCGCATCATCGGCGGCGCCGTCCGGATTCTCGGAGTAGACGTAGACGCCGAAATTCCACCGGCTGTTGCCGCCCTTGTCCTTGGGCAACGCGCGGTTGGCTTCCCGGTTCGCGACCTTCAATGCCTCCATCGCAAGCTCGCGCGAGCGCGCCTCCAGCCGCTTCGCCAGTTTCGGCGAGAGGCCGTCGTAATGCACGGCGCGCTCGAGGAAGCGCGGCGCCGGCCCGGAAACGTTCTCCGCTGCCGCAGCGACATGATCATGCAGGTTGCGGCCGAGATAGTGCCATTTGCGATCGTCGTCGCCGCGCGGAACGAAGCCGGTGTCGATCAGCACGATCTCGTCGTCGCCATTGATGGTGACGAGCTTGCGGTCCAGCCATTCGTCAAGCACCGCGCGCGGGCGCACGTCCTTTGTGATTGATTCGACGAGCTGCTCGAATGACGGCGCGTCGTCTTCCGCGGTGCGTGGCAGCGGCAGCGGCTCGCCTTTCGCATCGGTGAACTCCGGCGCGGCAAGCCAGCGTGCGATGATCGCGCTGGTGCGCGACAGCGTGGTCGGCGCCTCATGGACCGGCGCGCCGGCGCCGCGCAGCCGCGCCACCTCCTTGCGATGAATGCCGGTGAGCAGGCTGACGCGGCTGTCGGTCTGCTCCTTCCCCTCCAGCGCGAAGTCGTGCTCGGCGACATTGACGAAGAGCTCGCGCAACAATTGCGCCAGCGCCGGAAACGTCATGCCGCTGTGAATGCAAAGCCGGACCAGCGGACGCAACAGCCGCGCCAGCGGCGCGTGCAGCTTCGCCGCGGCGTTCGGCTGGTGCGAGGCCGGTGTCGAGTTCCGGGATTTGGCATTCATGGCAAAATTGTACCGGCACACGGCGTGGGACACAATCCCACTTTTTTACCGATCGGGATTGACGTGTGAAATTTTCCCACATATTGGAAGATCATTAACCACGGGGAATCGACGCATGTCTCACCTTTCGGTCCGCGTTTCCGCTGCTTCCACCAGAAATGCCTTGGCCGGGCGCGACGCCCGCATGGCCGGCGTGCCGATGCTGCCGGCGCTGCTGCGTGGCGTGATCTTCCTGGCCGGGATCGCGGCGCCGTTCGTCGTGGCGCTGCTGGCCCGCTGACGCCGGCGCGACGGCGGATCAATCAAAGCTGAGGTATCACTCCATGCGCTTCGACTTGTGGATAGCTGATGCGTGCAGGACGGCGGACGTCTCCTATGACGACTTCATCCTGACGATCGCAACAGGCGGTTATCCCTGCCTGCCGGGCTCTGTCCCCGGCTCGCCCCGCACCTTCAACGAGACCGATCTGCTCGCACTCTACGTCTATGGCCGGCTGCTTGCCTTCGGCATCGGCGCCTTGCGCGCCGGCGAATATGCCGGTCGCGTGCATAACGCGCTGAAAGCCGACGCTGACGCGGAGACCGTCGCGATCGTGCTGATGCCGCACGGAGGCAAGCGTGTGGTGGCCGAGTTCGAACCACATGCGCCGGCGCTATCCGAGAAGATCGAGTTCAACGTCTCCGCGATCCGAAAATTCCTGAACAGGCGCGTCGAACGCTTCTGCGAAGAGCAAACCTGAGATCAATGAGCTGTCCATGATCCCTGTGCATCATTCCGCCCGGCGCCCGTCGGTGCTTCACATCTTCAAGGTCTACTACCCCGATCTGTTCGGCGGGACGCTCTCGGTGATCCGCGACATTTGCGCGGGCCTGAAGGACATCTTCTCCGCCGGCGTGCTGGTCTGCTCCAGTTCGGGCGGACAAAGACAGCTCGTCATCAACGACGTCGCCGTTGAGCGCGTACACTCGTTCGGCGACGTGCTGTCGCTTCCTGCGGCGCCGACCTATCCGTTGCGGCTGTGGCGCCGGATCGCCGATCACGATCTGCTGGCGCTGCATGCGCCCTTCCCGCTCGCCGACCTCGTGTTCGCGTTCGGACTGGGCCGCAACCGGCCGCTGGTCGTGCACTGGCATGCGGACATCGTCACGCACGCTTCCCTGCGGCGGCTCGTCGAGCCGTTGATGCGCCGGACATTGCGGCGTGCGGAAGCGATCATCGTGTCCGACGCGGTGCTGGTCGAAAGTACTCCGCTGCTGCGGGAATTCGCCGACAAATGCCACGTCGTCCCGTTCGGTATCGACGTCTCGAAATATAATTTGCCGGCGCTGCAGCTCGACCGCGTCAACGCGCGCGGACGGCTCGTGCTGGCCTGCGGCCGGCTCGTTCCCTACAAGGGTTTTGACGTGCTGGTCCGCGCTGCCGTCGGTCGGTCGTTCGAGGTCTGGATCGTCGGCGAGGGTCGCGAGCGGGAGCGGCTCGAAGAGCTGATAGCAAGTCTCGGCGTTCAGGACAGGGTTCGTCTGCTCGGTTCCGTTCCGGAAAGCGAACGCGTCAAGCTGATGTGTATCGCCGACGTGTTCGTGATGCCGTCGGTGACCAACGCGGAAACGTTTGGGCTCGTCCAGTTGGAAGCCATGGCGGCGGGACGGCCGATCGTCAACACCGCGCTCGACACCGGCGTTCCGCAAGTCGCCCGTCACGGCATCGAGGCGATTACCGTGCCGCCCGGCGATGCCGAACAGCTTGGGAACGCGATCGACAGCCTGATCGCCGACCCGGAACGCCGCCGGCGGATGGGAGAAGCTGCGCGCCACCGCGCAACGACAAAGTACTCCACCACTGCTTTCAGCAAGGCAATCGAAACGATCTATCGTGAAGCCGCGGCCGCAACAACCCCAACGGTACGCGTCTCGCGAGCCGCCGCGATCGGATGGCGCCGCACCATCCAGATCGCGGCGGCACTCGCCTGGTCCGACATGCGTCATCGCTACGTTCGCTCGCTGCTCGGGCCGTTCTGGATGTCGATCCAGATGGCGATCATGGTGGCGGTGCTGGGGTCGGTGATCGGCCACTTCTCCAATGCGAGCGCGGTCGCCCGCCTGCCCATGCTGGCGCTCAGCCTGACGGCGTGGACCTTTCTCAACAGCGTCGTGCTGGACGCCACCACCGCGCTGCAGAATTCGGCGAGCCTGATCAAGGACCGCGCGCTTCCGCCCGTCATCTTCCTGCTGCAGTGCGTGTTCCGGCAGGCGCTGTTTGCGCTCCACAATGCCTGCGTGCCGCTGATCCTTTGGCTCCTGCTGGTACCGAAGGAATTTGGCGGCACCGTCGCGGCGCTGCCGGGCCTCGCCCTTTTCGTCGCCTGCACGCTGGGCCTCAGTCTCGTGCTCGGCGCGCTGGCGACGCGCTTCCGCGACCTCAAGCCGATCATCGAGTCGGGCCTGATGCTGGCCTTCCTGTCGTCGCCGATCATCTGGTCCGCGGAAATGATCGATCAGCGCTCGACCGTGATGCGGCTCAATCCGCTGACGCATCTGTTTGCGATCTGGCGCGAGCCGCTCTCGACCGGCCACGTTGCGATGACGAGCCTCGTCTATGTGCTCGCCGGCCTTGCCGTGCTGGCGGTCGCGAGCCTCATCACCGTCACGCGCCTGCGCAAAGCCGCGTTCTGGATCTGACGCATGGCCAGCATCATCCTGCGCGACGTCTGCCTCGATTATCCGCTGTACGGCGCTTATGACTTCTCGCTCAAGCGCCGGCTGCTGGGGCGGCTGGCGGGCGCCGCGGCCCCGATACAGACGATCCGGGCGATCGACAATATTTCGATCGAGGCTTCCGCCGGCGCGCGGATCGGTCTCGCCGGCCCCAACGGCTCCGGCAAATCGACCCTGCTGAGGCTGATCGCCGGGGTCTATCCGGCCACCAGCGGCCACATCGCAACATCAGGCAATCTGGTTCCGCTGCTCGGCCTGAATGCCGGCGCCAATCTGGATTTCGTCGCCGCCGACAATATCAGCCTGTTGCTTCGGATCAGCGGCCGGAAACCGACGCCCGCGCTCATCGACGAGATCTGGGCGTTCACGGAACTCGAGGAACGCATGCAGCGTCTGCCGCTGCGCATGTTCTCCTCGGGCATGCTGATGCGCGTGCTGTTTGCGACCGCCACCGCCTTTCCGGCCGACATCCTGCTGCTCGACGAGTGGCTCAGCGTGGTCGACGAGAATTTTTCGGCGAAAGCCGAGCAACGGCTGCTCAAGCTGGTCTCGCAGGCCGCCATCGTGATCATCGCGTCGCACGACCACGAGCTGCTGCGCCGTACCTGCACCAGCATCGTCCATCTCGACCGCGGCCGCGTCGTCAACACGGTCTTTCCCGACACCCATTCCGCCCACCCTTTTGAACTGCGAGAGAAGCGAGCATGAAGAAGATACTGGTCGTCAGCGAATCTCTCGGCGAGCCCAACCACAAGCGCGGCATCTTCCATTTCACGCGCGAATTGATCCGCTCGCTCGACGCTGAAGGACACGAGCTTACGCTCGTCGTCGAAACCACCCGCCGCTATCGCAAATTGCGCCGGCGGCAACAGCGGGCACGACTATTGCCGGCGGATTCTCGCCTGATCGAGCTGCTCGCCCTCTACCGCTTCCTCGATGAAACCGACATGAACGAACAGATGACGCGCAGCGCGCTCCGCCGCACGGTCGACTGGTTCAGGCACCGTATTCGCATGGGCACCTCCTGGGAGTTCGGCCTGTGCTTCCTGCGGGCGATCGGCGTATTGCCGCCGCGCGTAAAACTGATCGAGAACAAGTCCGGCGGCTTCGAATACATCCCGACCGACCTCCGGCATCTCGAACTGTTCCGGCATTTTCTGCTCGAGCCGGGATTTTACAGCTATCAGGATACTTCGGCGCTGGTCCGGCTGCCGCCGCCCAGAATCGACGCGCGCGACTACGACATCATCCTGATCGATACGCCGACGCGGGTCGCGATCCGGCGCCGGCCGGATGCCAAGGTCGTCTGCGTGGTTCACGACCTGTTGCCGCTCACCGACCTCCGGCTCAGCGACGTTGCGACACGGCTGTTCCTGTCCCGCCTGCTTACCAGCCTGAACCAGGCCGACGAACTGGCATTCGTCTCCAACCACAGCTTGAACCGCTTCAGGGAGCTGCTGCCGCAATTCACCCACCTTCCGGCCCGGGTGGTCTATCCGCGCACGCGTTTCGATGCGCCCGATGGAGCACGGATCCCGGTCTCGGCCACACATGCCGCGCGCCCGACCTTCGTCGTCATCGTCTCGGCAGAGCCGCGCAAGAACCTGAACGCCGTAATCCGCGCCTTCAGAAAGATGCCGCAGGCCGACCTGATCGTGATCGGCTACGCCGGCGGCGCAAGCCGGATGACGAGCCTGCCGCCGAACATCCGCTTCGCGGGCTATGTCGAGGAGCACGAAAAAGCAACGCTCATCGCGGACGCGCACGGCCTGATCATGCCGAGCTTCGCCGAGGGTTTTGGCGTGCCGATCATCGAGGCTCTGGCCGCCAACACGCCCGTGCTGTGCTCGGACATCCCGGTGTTCCGCGAAGTGGCGGGCGAGCTTGCCGACTATTTCGATCCGTTCTCGACCGAATCGATCTGCACCTCCGTCGAGCGCGTGCTGGCGCGGCAGGAGGAATGGCGTGACAAGATCCGCGCGCGCCGCGACGAACTTGCGGAACGCTTCGGCCATCACACCCAGGCCCGCGATTTTCTCACGCACCTGGTTGCCGGCGAAGGCTTCATATCGGCCCCCAAGACCGCCGCAAGCGTGCCGGTGTTGGACGGTCTCGCCGCGCACGGCACCTGAGCGCCGGAACAGCATCACATGACGATCGAATCCGGCGCACTGCGCGCGCCCGCGCGAGTCTCGCACTGGCATGACCGGTTCCAGCAGTCGCGCCACGCCGCGGTCTGGCTGCTCGCCGCTGACCTGCTGGCCGTGACGATCGCGGTTTCCCTGCCATGGTCGACCTCGGCCACCTCCACACTGGTCGTGCTCTGGGCGATCGTCCTGGCTCCCACCATCGACTGGAAGGCATTCCGGCGCGATCTGGCCCATCCGTCTCACGCCTTCCCGCTCCTGCTCGTGGCGCTCGCCATCCTCGGCGTCTTGTGGGCGGATGGTCCCTGGGCAGCGCGCCTGCACGGAATCAAGCCGGCGACAAAGCTCTTGATGGTGCCGCTCCTTTTCTACCACTTCCAGCGAAGCCAACGGGGGTCCTGGGTTTTCATCGCCTTTCTCGCCTCGTGCACGCTGCTGATGATCCTCTCGTGGATCGTGCTGTTCGTTCCCGGCCTCAAGCCCGCGCACACCCTCACCGCCGGCGTCCCCGTCAAGAACTACATCGACCAGAGCCAGGAGTTCGCGCTCTGCGCCTTCGCGCTGGCCCTGCCGATGTTGATCGCAGCACGCGGGAAAAACTGGAGGCTGACCGCCAGCCTTATCGCCTTGACGCTGGCCTTCATCGCCAACATGCTTTTCGTGGCGCTGGCGCGGACGGCGCTGGTCTACATGGCGGCACTGCTGGTATTGTTCGCCTGGCGTCATCTCAGCCGGCGCTCGATGCTCGCGCTACTGGCGGGCGCAATTGTCGCCGCCGCGCTGGTCTGGGCGAATTCCCCCTATCTGCGCCAGCGCATCGCCGACGTCGGCGTCGAATATCAGGCACGCGACATCAGCGGGATCGCCTCGACGGCGCAACGCCTGACCTATTGGCGCAAGTCGATGAAATTCTTCACAGACGCCCCGCTGCTCGGCCACGGCACCGGCTCGATCAAGGCGCAATTCGAGCGCGACGCGGCCGGGCAG
>Ga0081540_1003837_pt1 | contig 11758 bp, 11 predicted proteins | sample TabmetS2T1R1_FD_71024 | JGI IMG/M metagenome (GOLD analysis project Ga0081540, IMG submission 71024) | Tabebuia heterophylla rhizosphere microbial communities from the University of Puerto Rico - S2T1R1 | ecosystem: Host-associated > Plants > Roots > Rhizosphere ...
TTGCACTCGCAAATTCCGAACATCTTAGTGCAATCGTGGCCGAGCAAGCTTTCGGCGATATAAAGATTGATTCGGTTGCTGGTGGCGTTCACTTTCCCTCTGTTTCACGAGGTGGCGGTCTCTGTGTCACCGATCCAGTAGCGGGGCCGGTCGTGTTAGCCTTGAAATAGCTCGTGGCGATGCTCCACCCCCGGTCCGCTTCGTCAATAGCCGATGCAGATGCGGGATTTCGGGCGCACGGGGAATGCGCGCAGGTCCGCGAGCATACGGCACCTCGCGTCTTCGCGTACGCCGGTCCGCCCTGGCCCGAGGGATGGCGCCATCGACATCATTTTCACGGCGGTTGGTAGCACGCAGGCCGGGCGGAGGCTGCGAACTCGCTACAAAGACTTCACCTCGTCGCCCGAATGCGGCGAGGAGTTCCTTTTTCTAATACCCGTAAACTCTCGTCGCGCGTACGCCACGCTTGCCTCGTCTCATCGTTCGGGTTCGACAGGCCGTCTGCGTGCAAATCTCACGAAAGGCGAAAGGTAAGTTGTCCGCCTTCCCGGTTCTCATGACGATAGAGGAAGTCTTCGAGGTTCGACGGCACCTCAGTCATCTGCATGTCGCACCGACGTCTAATCTCGTTGGCGACATCTTCCGAGACATCCCGCGCCCAGCCCTCGGCGACATTGAAGCCGATCACCTGAACCGGATTGTTGTACTGGCCTTCCAGCAAGTCGGTGATCACCGCCTCCAGGTCGGTATCCTTGACATCGGTCTCTCGCCAGGAGGTCCCGAGATGCCCAAAGTCGTCCAGCACGAGGTAGACGGTCTGATCCTCTACGCCAGGGATGATGAAGGTGCCCATTTCGATTGATGCATGACGCAACTCCCCAAAAGCACCCGCCGCAGTTCGGTTCCGGCCAGCGGCGAAAGTCGTCGCGTCCTCGAGCTGGTTGGTGAGGCAGCCGATGTTCCGTCTGCGCTCGGTCCACATTTGGACAGACGCAATATGGTACTTTGGTCTACCATGTCCGTTCTGCTCGGCGGCGTCGTGCCGCCTGGGTCAAGCGAACAGCTCGACGCCGCGGAGTGAAGCTGACGAACGTGCCGCTCTCATGCGTTGCGGGCCAGCCGCGGTCGAGCGTCAGCCCTGGTCCCGCGCCGGCGGGCGGCGGCGGCCCCCGGCAGCCCCCCCGCCCCCGCGGCGAGCCCCCGCCCCTCGTAGCGTCCGTCGGGATCGACGATCGACAGCGTTCGCACGGGGTCGGGCCGCCGCAGCCTCACCAGCTGCAGCGCGAATGCCGTGGCCGGCCGACCGTCGGCGTGCAGCACCCGCCCCGCGAGCACCCCGCCCGGCCGCACGGTGAGAATCACCTCGGCATCCCCGGGCTCGACCCCCACCCGGTCGGAGAGGAGATCTCCGGCCGATGCCTGCACCCAGCCCACCTGAGGCGGAACTCCCTCGAAGCGGAAGCGCCCCTGGGCGTCGCTGATGACCGGTGCCGGGAGCGGCGCGCCGCCGCCTCTCCCCCGCCCCCGTCCCGCGCCGAGCGTCACCACGGCCTCGGGCACCGGCACGTCACCCGGCTCCACCACGCGACCCGACAGCACGCGATCGGGCTGGGCGTCCTCCCCCAGGCGCGAGAGGCGGAGGGTGACGGTGCGGGTCCTGCCGTTGCCTCGCAGTGGCTCGGCGCCCGTGGCGAAGCCGGCCGCGTGCGCCACCACCAGTCCCTCGGGTGGGGCCGTGCCGGAGAAGGCGCCCTGGGCATCGGTGGTCCAGGTTCGCTCCGGGCTGAGCAGACCCGGCTGCGCACCGGGGATCCGGACCCCGACCGTGGCTCCGGCGATCGGCGCTCCGCCGTCGGCGGCTTCCACGCGCCCGCTCAGCCGGATCTCGGGGTCGAGCGGAAGGACGAGCTCGGGCGTCCCGGGCGGCGCCGGCGCGAGGAGCCGGATGGGGCTCTGTCCCCACGCCGGGCCGAAGGGCACGTAACCCTCGGCGAGCACCGCGGCCAGCTGGTGCGGTCCGGCGCGGGAGGGCGCGAGCCGGAAGCGCCCGTCCGGACCGGAGCGGACCGAGACGGCGCCCTCGGGTGCGAGGAACGTCACCTCCGCCCCCACCACCGGCCGGCCGTCCTCGACGGAGACGATTCGCCCGGTGAAGGCACCGAGCGCGGGCCGGGGCTCGGGCGAGCGCTGGGGCTCCGGCGCCGGAGCCGGGGGCACGACGTCCGACGCGGTCGAGCCCGCGCGGGGAGGAGAACCGGACGCAGTCGGCCTCGCGGTGAGCGCGTCCTCGCCGGGAGCGTTCGCCTCCCGCCGGAGGAGGAGCAGCACCGCGGCCACCACGACGACGAGGACGGCGAGGAAGGCCCAGCGGCGACGACGGGACGAAGGGTGCACGGCCATGGAGGAGCCTGCCCGTGACGCGCGCCCGGCTCAAGCCCGGGTCAGGGGCGCTTCCGGGCAGGGTGTGTGCGGGGACGTGCGTCGTCGAGCACGCTCAGGTAATCGATGGGCCGCGGCTCGGGGGGCTGAGGAGGAGCTCCGAGGGCCGCCACCCGACGGGTGAACGCCTTGACGATGTCCGGCAGCGGGCGGAAGGCCTGGAGCACGGCATCGGGTCCCTGCAGTGCACCCTCCAGCGCCTGGAGCAGCGGCGCCGCAACCGCCTGGACGGGCAGACCGCGCCGGAGCAGGTCCTGGAACGAGTTGCTGAGGGTCAGGAGGTTGTGTCCCGCGGTCTGCACCATCTCCACCGCGACTCGCGCCACCTGCGCGGCGGTGAGCTCTCCGTCGGCGAGCAGGACCAGCGCTGCCTGGAAGTAGTTGAAGATGGGAACGACGCGCGGGCCGTAGCGGGCGAAGTAGGCCGGCGGCGTGAGCCGGTCGAGGTGGATGAAGATCCGTCGGACGGGGTCGGCGCGGGGCACGGCGCGCCAGGCGGTGACGATGCGCGCGCGGTCGTCCGGATAGACCTGCGCCGCCTCCAGCACCTGACCGAGCACCGCCTCGTCCACCCGGCCCGCGATGAGGTCGGCATAGAGCGAGTAGATGAAGGCGTCCGCCTCGGCGTCGTCGCCGAAGAGCACCTCCTCCGCCTCGACCGGGGCGTGGATCCGGCTCTCCAGCAGGACCGGGAGCTTGTAGCCCACCTGGCCCCGGAGCGCACGGAAGCGGCCTCTCAGGAGGTTCCGGACGTTGTCCTTGAGCACCAGCTCGTCCCACTCCACGCCGTCGAGCTTGAGCTTGGCCTCGAGCACGGTGCGCATCTGGGTGGGGCTACCGGAGATGATGCAGAGCTGCGAGTCGCCCTGCGCCCGGAGCTCGCGGATCAGGGCGGCGGCGCCGGGGACCGCCTGCTTCTCGGTCGCCTTCTGCAGCGCGGTGCGGACCAGCTGACGAAAGGTGTCGAACTCCGTCTGGAGGTACGTCTTGTCCAGGTCCCAGCGGTAGATGCGACGGGGCGGCCGCGGGTCGATGCGGTCCGGAAGTGCCATCAGCTGCCGGGCTGAAGCCCCTCCCGGATGGCATGGGCGAGGTCCGAGGTGACGGCCTTCGCCGCGACCTTGCCGGCGTTGGCGATGGCGCGGGCCTTGGACCGGCCGTGGGCCTTGATGAACAGGCGGTCGAATCCCAGGACGGGGGCTCCGCCGTACTGCTGCCAGTCGGTGACGTCCTTCAGCTGCTTGAGCCCGTTGCTGAGCATGGCCAGGCCCACCTTCCAGCGCAGGGCAGACTGGTACGCATAGTTGGCCAGCTCGACCACCGTCTCGGCCACGCCCTCCAGCATCTTCAAGCAGACGTTGCCCACGAAGCCGTCGCAGCAGATGACGTCGGCGGTGCCCTTGGGGATGTCCACCCCCTCCACGTTGCCGACGAAGCGAATGCCGGGGTGCTGGACCAGCTTCGCGTGGGCCTCGACCACGCGGGGCGGGCCCTTCGTGGCCTCGGTGCCGTTGGAGAGCAGGGCCACCGAGGGGTTCGGGTTCTTGCTGATGATGCGCGCGTAGGCCGAGCCCATCACCGCGAACACCACGAGATCTTCGGCGGTGGCGTCCACCGTCGCGCCCACGTCGAGGATGAGGCTGAACGGATCCTGCTTGCTGCCGTGCCAGGTGCGGGTCGGGAAGACGCTGGCCAGGGCGGCCCGCCGCACGCCGGGGATGAGCTTGAAGGTCCGGGCGCAGGCCAGGACGCCAGCCCCGGTGTTCCCTGCGCTGACCATGGCGTCGGCCTCGCCCTCGGCGACCAGCCGGGCGGCGACGAGGACCGAGGCGTTGTGTGTGCGGCCGAGGGCCTCGGAGGGCTTCTCGTGCATGCCGACGAACTCCGGGGCGTGGTGGACGCTGATGCGCTCGCCGCTGTGCCGGGTCTCGGCGAGGATGGCGTCGATCTGCTGTGCGTCGCCGACCAGGAGGGCATGGATGTGCGGCGCCTCGAGCGAGAGCGCGGCCGCCCCCCGGACCACCTCGGCCGGACCGTGGTCGCTTCCCATGACGTCGAAGGCGATGGTGGTGGCGCGGGGACGCATCGGACCGGAGAACCGGACATCCTAGTGGAGTCCGGGCCCGCGGACAGAGCCCGATCGGCAGGAGCACCGCCAGCAGGGGATCGCCGAGGCCCCGGGGGCAGCGCGTCAGCGCAGAGGCCGCCAGTCGTCATACTCGAGTCGGAGAAGCGACCAACGTCCGCGGACTTTCCGGACGATGGCCGAGCCGCTCCACCCGTCGTCAACCCCCGCACCCAGCTCGAACGGCACCCACCACTCTTCCTCGGCCGAGCTCCGCTTTGCCTGACGCACGAGCACGCCGACGCGCGGGCGATCCTTGGCGTTGCACTCGGGCTCGGGCCAGGCGTCGATGCCGAGGGCTCGGCAGGTCTCCAGGACTCTGCCGAGCTCGGCAGCCGACAGGTCCATCTCCGACCTGACGCAGAATTCTGTCTTCTCCGGCGCCCGGGCTCGCTCGACCGCCAGGATGGGTACGAGCGAGGCGTGTCCGAACTCGCAGCGCTCGTCGCAGGTCGCGGCCGGAAATGGTCGAGTCGCGGCGCACCCGACCACGAGGAGCGGGACCAGCACGAGACCCCTGCGGGGGATCTGACCTGGCGACCGTCGGGGGCCGATCACTTCGCCGCCGGCGTGCTCGCGTCGGAGACGTTCTGGTTCGCCGTCTTCCGCTCGATGCAGCCCTTGGTGAGCGTGTACGAGTACGTGCCGAGCTCGTCGCGCCAGAACTCGCCCTGGAAGGGCCAGTAGAGCTGGTCGTCGTTCACCGCCACCGAGTACCGGTACTTCTTGATGATCGCCCGGCGCCCACCGGCCTGGAGCTGCTCCTCCAGGAACTCCTTCTCCTTGGTGGTGGTCTCGAACTTGATGCGCTCGCCGTTGCCGAGCAGCGTCCGGAGCTCCTCGCGCTCCTGCTCCAGCTTCGCCTTGGCCATCAGCCCGGCCTTCTGGATCAGCGCGGCCCGCTGCTTCTTGAGCGAGTCCTGGAGGTGCCTCGCCAGATCCGTGTTGTTCAGGCTGGGGTGGCTCTTCTCCGAGTCGAGCTCGTTCTCCAGCTCGATGATCGACTCGTTGGTGTTCTTGAGGTCCTTGTCGCTCAGCGCGAGCTTGAGCACCCGCTCCAGGATGGCGTCCGGGTTCTGGCCGGCCTTCTTCGCCGCCCGGTTCTTCTTCTGGATGTCGGCGAGCACCGCGTAGTAGTCCGCCGCCTCCATGTTCTTCCGGGTCAGGTCGTCGAGCGCGTCGTAGACCGGCTTGTAGCGGCGCTCGAACTCCCGGACGATTGCCGTGGACTCCGCGTAGCGGCAGTTCTCGTAATAGATGACCGCCTTCAGGATCAGCGCCTCGGGGAAGTACTCGTCGCGGAAGAACGGGCTGGAGAGGGTGATGAGATTCCCCAGCGCCTGCTCGTACTGGCCGATGCGGTAGTTGGCCCAGGCGGACTCGAACAGCGCCTCCAGCCACTGCGGCTTCCCGCGCTCGATCTTCCCGTAATAGTAGAGGGCGTACCGGTTCTGCCGTGCCCCGTAGTGGATGCGCGCCAGCTGCATGAAGGCCAGGTCCCGGGTCGCGTCCGCCACCTTCGCGTCGGCGGGGTTACGCTTGCCGTCGGGCCGGGTGGCCCGGACGACCTCCTTCATCGCCTCCAGCGCCATCGGCATCTTGCCGTCGCGGAACCAGGTGAGGCCTTCCAGGTACTTGGCCTGGGCATAGAACGGGGAGCTCCCCGGGATCTGCACGGTCAGCTTCCGCGCATCCTCGAACGACTTGGCCGCCTCCTGCTTCTGCTCCACCGTGTCCAGCGCCCGGCCACGCACGAAGTAGTAGCGGGCGAGGAGATAGTGGAACTCGTCCTGGTAGCGCTCGGGCCAGTCCGCATTGGCGTATCGAGCCACCTCGTCGAGGATGACCGACTCGTTCACCGTCTTGTGGCTGATGAAGAACAGCCACTCCAGCGACTTGCTGAAGAACCTGGTGTCCTTGCCCCGGGCGAGGATCTGGCTGAACTCGCCGAGCGCCGCGTGGTACTGGCCCATGCGGTAGAGCGTCTTCCCGAGCAGGTACTGCGACTCGAGCTGGAGCGGCGCCATCTTCGGGTCGTTCATCAGCTCCCAGGCGGCGAGGGCCGCCTTGTCGTACTCGCCGCGGTTGAACGAGGCATTGGCCGCCTCGAGCCGCTGGCGGTCCGCAGTCCGGCCGGTGACATCGAGGGCCTCGAAGGTCGTGGTCGGCGCCGTGCCCTTCTTGGAAGGCGCCGGAGGCGGCGGCATCGGCATGGGCTGGGTCTGCTTCGCCGGCGGCGGCGCCGACAGGTCCATCCCGAGATCCTGCTGCGCGGTGGTGGTGGCCTTCGCCGGCGCGACCGTGGGCGCCGTGGTGGCCGGAGTCGTGGCGGCCGCGGGCGCGGCGACGGCCGGAGCAGTCGCGGTGGCCGGGGCGGTGGCGCTGCTGCTCTTCGACTTGCTGGCCTTCTTCTTGGCCGCCTTCTTCTTCGGCTGCTGCGGCGAGTCCAGACCCTGGAACGCCTGGGCCGATGCGCCGCCGGAGACCAGCAGCGCGAGGAGCAGGGCGATGGGACGGAGCGAACGGAACATGTCCCTAGCCCTCGGTGGAACCGCTGGGGAAGAAGAACGACAGCCCGATGTCGAAGAAGAGCTGGTTCCGGACCTGGTACTCGGCGCCGGTCGTCGTCGTCGCACCCTTGGTCTTCTCCCGGTAGATGGCGTCACGGAGCTCGAAGCGGAGCGCCATCCAGCGATTGAAGATGAACCGCATCCCCAGCCCGGCCTCTCCACCCACGGCCCAGGCCGAGGTGCTGCCCGGTTCGTTCCCGTCCTTGGGCGCCTGGTACTGGATCGCGACCGGGCCACCGATCAGATACATGTTGAAGTGAGCGAACCCCTCCGCGAAGAGGGAGATCTTCCCGTAGAGCGGGGCCCACTCGAAGTCGAGCGCGGTGATCAGCTTGATCTGTCCCGGGCCCCTTCCGTCCAGCTCCTCGTTGGTGGGCTTGCGGCACGCCTCGTTGGGCGGGCAGATCTGCGCGGAGCTGCTGACCGCGGTGAAGGCGTATCCACCTCGGAGCGCCAGGCCGATGGTCTCGGTGAAGTGGTAGGTGGCGGTGGCCCCGATCACGTACTTGGTCCAGAACGCGTCGCGGAAGCTGAGGCTGAAGGTCGGCGCGATCTCGAACCGCTTGGCCATCACGAAGGTGTGACCGGTGACCGGTGGGATGCGGTCCTTGAGCGGGCCGATGTCGCGATCCAGCGCGGCGGTGTCGCCGGCCTCGGAGGAGGGGGCGAGGTCCTGCTGCGCCCGGGCCAGCGGGGCGACCAGGAGAAGAAGGAGGATGACGAACCGGGAGCTCACTCGGACTCCCTCCCGGTGCTACGGAACGGCAGGAACAGCGAGATGCCGGCGTTCAGGGCCAGGATGTTCTGGATGGCCCCCTTGTTGGTGCCCGCCGGCGTGTCCACGTAGCTCGTGTTGATGACGGCGAGGTTCACCGCCAGCCAGTCGGTGGTCATGAAGCGGAAGCCGATGCCGAATTCCCCGGCGATGTTCGGACCGCGCGTGGGCCCACCGGGGTTCTTCGAGTCGAGCGGCGTGGACGAGGTGTCGCTCCACAGCGCGCCGAGGCCGGCGAGGATGAAGCCATCGAAGTGGATGATGGTGTTGAAGATGGTCGCCTTGCCGTAGATCGGGCTCCACTCCACCGCTCCGAGCACCGACCACTTCGGCACCGAGTAGAAGATCCGGCTCTGGAAGTTGGCCTTCGCCGTCCGCACGTCGTCGGTCGGGAGCAGGTCGTAGATCGACGCGTGCACCGCAATCGCCAGCGTGTCGGAGAGGAAGAAGGAGCCGCGGAGGCTGCCGCCCCACTTCGAGTAGTACGGGTCGTTGAGCGAGACGAAGATGGTGGGGAGCAGCTCGAAGCGGTGGGTTTTGAGAAAAACCTTCCGCTGGATGCTCTTCACCCGGTCGTCCTCGACCAGCGACTGCTCGTCGAGGACCGGCGCATCCTTCACGCCGGGAAGGACGACCGTGGAGGGCGCGGGCTTCTTCGCCTCCTCCGTGAGATCGAGTCCGAGTCCCTCGGTGGTGGGCTCAGGCGGTTTCTCCTGAGCACCGGGAGCCGGTGTGGGCTGAGGTTGAGCCGGCGGTGGCGTGGGTGCCTGCGCGCGGGCAGCGGGCGCACACAGCACGAGAAGCAGGCACGTGACCGCTGCCAGGGGTCGCGTCAAGGTGAAGAATCTCCGTCCGGGACTACGGTGCGGTCGAGCTCGCATCCGTCGATGGCAACGCTGAGCGCGAACTCTACCATCGTTCCGCTCTCGCGGAAGTGCGTCGCGTCGCACCAAAGGTGGGACGTTCGTAGACACGGGCGCCACGCCTCGTGACGAGTGAAGCTGACCTCGTGAACCGTTGTGCTACCGTCCCGGGACGAATGGTCGCATCCCTCCGCGCGCGCACTCTTCTGATCGTCGTTGCAGTGGCTCTCTCGATGATGGCGTGCAAGGCCGACACGGACCTCGGGAAACCCGGGTGTCACCTCCTGAAGGCGCTCCCGGACGGCGGTGCGACAAACGTTATCGTCGCCGAGCTCAGCGCAGGGAAGGATTTCCTCAGCTTCGGTGCGGTGGAGTGCGAGGATCTGATCTGCGTGCTCGACGTCGACGGCGTGGCCCAGGTGCTGGCGCAGGCCACGGCCAATCCGAGTGTGCTGGGTGATCCCGCCACCGGCTACTGCAGCCACTCCTGCGCGCAGGGCAACACCACCGGCTGCACCCCGCAGTACCAGGATCTCCAGAATGACCCGTCGATGATCATGGCCTGCCGGGCCCTGGTGCTCGACAACGACACCATCGCCGAGATCTGCAAGGACCCGGTGAAGTGCCAGCAGTACTTCAACAACAGCCGCTCGGCCTACTTCTGCGCCCGCGGCGGTGACGGCGGGACCTGATCGCAGCACCCGAGCTGGGCGAACACCCGCTCACTCTCCCCCACCGAGTCTCAGGGCTGTCCCGGTCGACTCCGGAGCGTCCCCTCCAGCTCGACGGTGGAGCCTGCCCGCACCCCGTTCTTCGACGTCCAGCCGCCGGGCACCTCCAGCACGTAGAGCGAGGGCTTTCCCACCGTGCGGGAGCTGAGCGTCTTCGGCTCGGCCCACTGGACGACGCCCACCACCTTGCCCCGCTTGTCGATGAACAGCAGGTCGAGCGGGATGAGGGTGTTCCGCATCCAGAAGCTCTGCACCACCTCGTTGGGGAAGATGAACAGCATCCCCGTTCCCTCGGGGAGCTCGCTCCGCCACATCAGCCCCCGCGTGCGGAGCGGCGTGGTGTCGGCGATCTCCACCGCGATCCGGTGGCTGCCGCCGAACGCGTCGCGGAGCACCAGCGCCCCGCGGTCCGGGAGCGGGCCGTCGTACTTCTCGGCGCTCGGGTCCACGGCGGTCGACTGCGGAGGGGCGCCCTGTGCACCCACGGGAACGGTGGCCAGGAGGAGGCCGGCGACGAGCGCCTTCATCCTCCACCCGCCTTGTTGAGGAGTCGCAGCGTCAGCTCGCGGCCGAGGCTGTCGCTCATCAGCCGCTCCACCACGTCCTCGAAGGCGAAGCGCTGGGTGTCGTCGGCGTAGACGAAGCGGATGCCCATGCCCGCATCGTCGCCCTCGGGGCTGCTCCACGCCACCTCTCCCAGCAGCTCGAAGGGGTCGTCGCGACCGGGAATGGACAGCTTGAAGAGGAAGCGCGTGCCCACCGGAAGCGGCTTGCGCGTCTTGATGAAGGTGCCGCCCTTGCTGATGTTCCGGGTGTAGTCGGCGAAGAAGCTGTTCAGCTTCTTGTAGTCGACCTTGAGCTCGATCGGCGCCCGCGGGTGGGTGCGCCCTTCCGTCTTTGGTTCCGTCACGGGAGCAGGCCCGAGTATACGGACAACGATGCCGCCCGTCGTGCGCTCGGCCAGGGAGCTGCTCCGACGACCCGCCGGGTGGATTCCCGTCATCGTCATCGCGGTCGGGGGGTCGGCCCTGGTGCTGCTCCCGCTGTTCGAGCTGCCCGGACTCGAGCTGGGGCTCGCGGTGTCCGCGCTCTGCACCCTCCTCGGCGGATGGACCGGCGCCGGGGCCGCGGACGAGCTCCGCAAGGTGCCCCGCCCGCGCGTCCCCCGCCTCCCGCCGCCCGGTCCGGGAACTGCCGCCGCCCGCGCCGTGGGTGCAGCCACCCTGTTGCTCTGGGCAGCGGCCGTGGTGCCTTTCGTCGCCGCGGTGCTCCGCGCCGTGCTGACCACCCCCTGCAGCCCATTCGCGCAGGCTGGTTTCTTTCCGCTGCTGGTGTTCCCGGCGGCGCTCCTGGCCGCGGCGGCCGGCGCCTTCTGCCGCACCGCGTTCCCGGCGCGGGGACGGGCCATCGCGCTCTACGTGCTTCTCCTCCTGGCCTCGGTGGCCTGGACGGTCTGGCCGCTGGTGCTCGGGCCTCAGGTCTTCGCCTTCAACTTCTTCCTCGGGATGTTCCCCGGACCTCTCTACGACGAGGCGCTCCGGATCCCCGCGTCGCTGTGGTGGTTCCGGCTGGAGACGGTGCTCTGGGCGGTGGTGCTCGCCACGTGCACCGCGGCGATCTTCTCCGCCCCCGGACCGACGCATCCCCGCCACCGGACGCGGGTGCTCGCGACGCTGGTCGTGGCCGCCCTGGGGATCGCCGCGCTGGAGGTGACCGCGGTCTCGCTCGGCTTCCGCAGCTCGGACGCTGCGGTGCGGGCGGTGCTCGGAGGCCGCGCCGAGACCGAGCACGCGGAGATCCTCTATCCACGCGAGAAGCCGCCCGAGGAGGTGGAGCGCCTCCGCCGCGACGTCGAGTTCCGCCTCCAGCAGCTCTCTCGCTTCTTCGGCGCCCCGCCCCCGATGGTCCGGGTGGTGATCTTCCGCTCCGCCGAGGAGAAGCGCCGGTGGGTCGGAGCCGGAGGGACGCAGTTCGCGAAGCCCTGGCTCGGCAGCGTGTTCCTCAACGACGCGCCCTTCCCTCACCCGACGCTGAAGCACGAGCTCGCGCACGTCGCCGCCGGGGCGTTCGGGAGCGGCCCCTTCCGTGTCACGTCGCGCTGGGGCATTCCGGTGATGGGCGTTGTCGAGGGAGTGGCGGTCGCCGCGGACGATTCGCCGGGCGAGCTGCCGCTCCACGCCTGGGCCGCCGGGATGCGCCGCCAGGGCCTGATGCCGGATCTGCGCGGCTTGCTCGGTCCGGCGGGCTTCTGGACC
>Ga0081540_1003839_pt1 | contig 11755 bp, 10 predicted proteins | sample TabmetS2T1R1_FD_71024 | JGI IMG/M metagenome (GOLD analysis project Ga0081540, IMG submission 71024) | Tabebuia heterophylla rhizosphere microbial communities from the University of Puerto Rico - S2T1R1 | ecosystem: Host-associated > Plants > Roots > Rhizosphere ...
AGCTAGGAGAATTCAGATGGCATCGACCATTCGCGTGCGCGCCACTTCGAGCGGCGAGACCACCGAGGTGCAGGCGCTGATCCAGCACCCGATGGATTCCGGCTTCGTCAAGGACGCCAAGGGTGAGATCATTCCAGCGCATTTCATCCAGCAGCTCACGTTCGAACATGACGGCAAGAACGTGTTCACGGCCGACTGGGGCGGCGGCGTTTCCAAGGACCCTTATGTCAAGTTCGCCTTCAAGGGGGCTAAGAAGGGCGACGAGTTGAAGATCAGCTGGGTCGACAACAAGGGCGCGACCGACACCACCACGGCGAAAATCCAATGAAGCTGCGATCCGCGATCTATCTGGCGTCCGCCGCGCTTGCACTCGCGGCGCTCACGCTCGCAGGCACCCTGCCCTCAGGCGCCGCCGACAAGGTCGATCCGGTCGCCGACGCCAAGGCGTTCAGGAAATTCTTCACCGACAAATTCCCGAAGGTGAAGCTGGAAGATTTCGTCAACGGGCCCTACTCGATGAACGAGGACCTGTACCGGCAGTGGCAGGACAAGGAGCAATTCCCGCCTTACGAGTTCTCGCTCGAAATGGGCAAGGAAATGTTCTCCAAGCCGTTCAAGAACGGCAAGACCTATGCCGATTGCTTCCCGAACGGCGGCATCGGCATCCGCCAGAACTATCCTTACTTCGACGACAAGGAAGGCAAGGTCATCACGCTTGAACTCGCCCTGAACCGCTGCCGCGAGGCCAATGGCGAACAGCCCTATTCCTACGTCAGGGACGAAATGGCGGCGCTGACCGCCTACATGGCCTTCACCTCGCGCGGCAAGCCGATGGACATCAAGATCCCGGACGATCCCCGCGCGCTCGCGGCCTACGAGAACGGCAAGGAATATTTCTACACGCGGCGCGGCCAGCTCAATTTCTCCTGCGCCACCTGCCATGTGCAAAGCCCGGGTGAGCGCATCCGCGCCGAAATCCTCGCGCCCGCGCTCGGCATCGTCAATGCGATGCCGATCTACCGCTCGGAATGGAGCGGCATGGGCACCACCAGCCGGCGCTTCACCACCTGCAACAGCCAGATCCGCGGCGTGCCGTTCAATCCGCAGGACGATGAATATCGCAACGTCGAATATTACCTGTCCTATGTCAGCAACGGGCTACCGATTTCGGGTCCGGGAGCCCGGCCATGAGGAACACGACGCTCACATCCGCATTGATTCTGGCACTGTTTGCTGCGGGTGCCACGTCCGCGCTCGCCGCGGGCTCCGAGGACGACTTCAAGGCGGCGTACGCCGCGGCAGAAGCCGCCAACAAGGAGGCCGGCAAGCTTCGCAATCAGTGGACCACCACGGCGACCACGCTGGCGGCGGCGAAGAAGGCGGCGGAGGCCGGCGATTTCGACAAGGCCACCGCCTCGGCCAAGGAAGCCGAGGCCCTGGCCAAGGCTTCGATTTTCCAGGCCACCAGCGAGAAGACCCGCTGGAAGGACATGGAAATACGCTAGAGCATGATCCAGAGAAGTGGAAACCGGATTTCCGCCAAGGTCGTGCTCAAACTATGGATGAGATCGCAATGCGATTGCCAAATCGCTTCACGATCTAGAGCCCGTCACGACGCGCGGAGAACCGCATGACCATCCGCCGCCGCGATTTCCTGACGCTAGCGGGCGCCGCCACCCTTTCGGGCAGCCTGCCGCGGCTGGCGCGCGGCGCCGATAATGCGGGCGTCTACGATCTCGAGCGCTTCGGCAATGCCCGCATCCTGCACATCACCGATACCCATGCGCAGCTTCGTCCGGTGTTCTTCCGCGAGCCCAGCGTCAACCTCGGCGTCGGGCCGATGCGCGGCAACCCGCCGCATCTGGTCGGACGCGCCTTTCTCGAACGCTTCGGCATTCGTCCCGATAGTGCCGACGCCTATGCCTTCACCTGCATCGAGTTCGAAAAGGCCGCCGGGCGGTTCGGCAAGCTCGGAGGTTTTGCGCATCTGAAGACGCTGGTCGACCGGATGCGCAGCGAGGTCGGCAGCGGACGCTCGCTGCTGCTCGACGGCGGCGATCTTTGGCAGGGCACCGGCCTTTCTAACACGCTGCAGGGCGCCGACATGGTGGACGCCGCCAACCTGCTCGGCATCGAGGCGATGACCGGCCATTGGGAATTCACCTACGGCGAGAAGGCGCTACGCGCCAACCTCGAACGCTTCAAGGGCGAATTCCTGGCGCAGAACGTCTACCTCACCGAGGAAGCCGCCTTCAACGACGCCAAGGCGTTCGATCCGGCTTCGGGGCGCGTCTTCAAGCCCTCCATCATCAAGGAAGTCGGCGGGCATCGGGTTGCCGTGATCGGCCAGGCATTCCCTTACGTGCCGATCGCGCACCCCAAGCGTTTCACGCCTGACTGGAAATTCGGCATCCGCGACGAGGAGCTGCAAAAACTTGTCGACACGCATCGCAACAACGACAAGGTCGATGCCGTCATTCTGCTCTCGCATAACGGCATGGACGTCGACCTCAAGCTCGCCAGCCGCGTCACCGGCATCGACGTCATTCTCGGCGGCCACACCCATGACGCCGTGCCGCAGCCGGTCACTGTCACCAATCCGGGCGGCGTCACGCTCGTCACCAATGCCGGCTCGAACGGCAAGTTTCTGGCCGTGCTCGATCTCGAACTCGCAAAGGGCAAGGTCGCCAATGCGCGCTACAAGCTGCTGCCGGTGTTTTCGGAGTTGCTGAAGCCCGATCCGGCGATGCAGGCGCTGATCGACAAGGCCCGCGAGCCGCATGGGGCCGCGCTCGGCGAGAAGATCGGCGTTGCCGACCGCCTGCTCTATCGCCGCGGCAATTTCAGCGGCAGCATGGACCAGCTCATCTGCGACGCGCTGCTCGGCGAACTGAACGCCGAGATCGCACTGTCGCCGGGTTTTCGCTGGGGCACCACCGCGCTGGCAGGACAGCCACTGACGATGGAAGACGTAATGGCGCAGACCGCCGTCACCTATCCGGAGACCTACGTCCAGACCATGACCGGCGGCCAGATCAAGGACGTGCTGGAAGACATCTGCGACAACCTCTTCAATGCCGATCCCTATTACCAGCAAGGCGGCGACATGGTTCGTGTCGGCGGCCTGTCCTATAGCTGCGCGCCGGCCGAGTCCGTGGGAAAGCGGATTTCCGAACTCAAGCTCGACAACGGCCATGCGCTGGAAGCCGGCAAGCGCTACAAGGTGGCCGGCTGGGCCTCCGTCAACGAGCAGACCGGCGCGCCGATCTGGGACGTGGTCGCCGGGCATCTCAAGTCCGGCAAGCCGCCCAACCGCTCGGCACCTGGCGTCAAACTGACAGGCGTGGAAGACAATCCGGGCATTGCGGGACACGGATGAGCGCCTTCTCGACCATCCTTCGCGCGACGATCGCAGCGTTTCTGATCGCAGCCACCGCGCCCGCCGCCCGCGCCCAGCAGGCGCCGCTGCAGGACAAGCCCTTCGCCGAGCACAAAATCGTGCTGCAGCTTTCCGACAACGATCCGCGCAAGCAGGGCCTCGTGCTCAGCGTCACCAGCAACCTGATGAAGCTCTACGACCCCGACAAGGTCGCGATCGAGATCGTTACGTTCGGCCCCGGCATCGACCTGCTGCGCCCGGAAAATCCCAACCGCAAGATGGTCGAGAGCCTGGTGGCGCAGGGCGCGCGTTTCGATCTCTGCCTCAACACCGTGGATACGCTCGAACGCGAAAACGGCAAGCGGCCGGAGTTCATATCAGCGGCAACGCCGGTGCAGGTCGGCGTCGCGCAGATTCTGTTTCTGACGGAGAACGGGTATACGCTGGTGCGGCCGTGACGGCGTTCATTGTCATTGCGAGCGAAGCGAAGCAATCCATCTATCCCTGCGCTGCGGCATGGATTGCTTCGCTGCGCTCGCAATGAAGGGGCTGGCCTTAAGGAGCAAAACTCCTTTGACAAAGTCACCTTTCGTAGATGAAAGATATTTGAGAAGACCGTCAAAATAGAATAATATCCTGCGCAAGACTTAAATTGAGAGCGCAGTAGCGGCCATGATCTTTCGTCAGCTTTTCGACAGCGTCTCAGGCACCTACAGCTACCTGCTGGCGAGCCGCGCCGGCGGCGAGGCGTTGATCCTCGATCCCGTCCTGGAAAAGGCCGACCGTTACTGCCAGCTTTTGCGCGAGCTCGATCTGCGGCTGGTGAAGGCGATCGACACCCATCTGCACGCCGACCACGTCACGGGCCTCGGCGAACTGCGCGACCGCACCCAGTGCATCACCATCATGGGCGAGCAGAGCAAGGCAGACGTGGTGTCGATGCGGGTCTCCGACGGCGACAAGGTGATGATCGAAGGCTTAAGCCTCGACGTCATGTACACGCCCGGCCACACCGACGATTCCTACTCGTATTTGATGGGCGATCGCGTCTTCACCGGCGATACGCTGTTGATCCGCGGCACCGGCCGCACCGATTTCCAGAACGGCTCCTCGCGGGCACAATATGAATCGATCTTCAACCGGCTTTTGAAGCTGCCTGATGAAACCATGGTGTTTCCCGCCCACGACTACAAGGGCGACACGGTTTCCACCATCGGCGAGGAGCGGCGTTACAATCCGCGGCTGCAGGTGCGCAACGTCGACGAATATATCGAGCTGATGGCTAATCTGAAGCTGCCGAATCCGAAGATGATGGACGTGGCGGTACCCGCCAACATGCATGTCGGGCTGCACCAGGAAGATCTCGCCAAGCAGGGGCTCGCGCTCTCTGCCCGCGACGCGATCAACAGTCTCGGCCGGCCCGATATCCTGCTGGTCGATCTGCGCGAGGCCGGCGAGCGCGCCAAGCACGGCACGATCGCGGGCGCGCTACATGCGCCCTATCCCGGCATCGCCGAAAGCCTGAAGCCCGGCGGCATGCTTCGCGAAGTCGCCGCCGCCACCGGCCGCCGCGTGGTGTTCTTCTGCGCCTTCGGCGAACGCTCGGCAATGGCGGTGGCCGCCGCGAAGAGCGCGGGGCTTGCCAACACCGCGCATATCGAAGGCGGCATCGATGCGTGGAGGAAGGTCGGCGGGCCGGTGGTCCACGGGTGAAGATCGTAGGGTGGGCAAAGGCGCACTTGCGCCGTGCCCACCATCTATCGACACATTGGCTCTGGATGGTGGGCACGCTGCGCTTTGCCCACCCTACGAAAGCGAGTTACCGCCCCACCCGCTTCAATTCCGCGGTGAGCGCATCGAGCGCATCCGCCAGCAGCACACCGCCGCATTCCGTCATGCGCTCCGGAATCACGATGCGCTTTTCCGGCGGATAGAAGCGCTCCAGCGCCGGATGCAGCAGGAACGCCTGACCATCATCCCTTGCATAATCGCCGGCCTGCGACACCACGATGAAGTCCGGCCTCAAATTCACGATCGCCTCCAGCGAGGCAAATCCGCCGAAGGCAAAACCGAGATCGCCGGCCGCGCTGCGCAAGCCGGTTTCGCCGAGCAGCGAACCGACAAAGCTGTCGCTGCCCGCCACCCAGCCGCGCCGCGACAATGGCAGCACGCGATAATGGCGTTCCGAAACCGCGCGGCGGGCGCTCGCCAGCGCGGCATCAAGCCGCGCGATTTCCGCCGTCGCCCGATCGGGATGACCGGTGATGTCGCCGGCCTCGCGGATCTGCTGCCGCGCTTCATCGAGGGTGCGCGGCACGGCGAGTTCGGCAAGACGAAGCCCCTTGGCCTTCAACAGCTCCCGCGTCGAGCGCTTGTCGAACGCGCTGGCGACGACGATATCGGGTTTGATGAGCAGTATGTCTTCGGCTCCGCCGGATAGAACCGGATAGCGGCTGATGTCGCCCGCATGCGATTGCCAGCCGTCCCGCAAGAACCGGCTTAATCCGAGAATCTGCTCGGGGTCTGCGAGCTTCAGCAGCAACTGGTCGGTGCAGACGTTCATCGACACGAGGCGCGGCAGGTTGGCCGCCGACATCGCGCTCGGCAACACGAGCGCCATTACCGCGACCAGAAATGCCAGCCTCCGGCGCATCAGATATCCGCCCACGGCACAATAACCGCTTCGCTCTGGTGTTCCGCGCGAAAGGCGCTGATCCGGAACACGTCCGCCATCACCTGCTCGGACAACGCCTGTGCAGGCCCGCCTTGCGACACCAGCCGTCCCTCGCGCAGCACCAGCACGTGATCGGCGAAACGCGCGGCTAATCCGAGATCATGCGTCACCACGATGACGAGCACGCCCTTGTCGGCAGTCGCGCGCAAATTCTTCATGACGTCGATCTGGTGGCGCGGATCGAGCGAGGCAGTCGGCTCGTCGGCCAGGATGACCGGCGCTTCCACCGCCAGCGCACGGGCCAGCGCGACGCGGCTGCGCTCGCCGCCGGACAATTCCGTGACGCGCCGATCGCTGAACTCCATCACATCGACCGCTTGCATCGCGCGGAGCACCGCCTCCGCATCGCCAGGCGACAGGCGCGCCGGGTCAGTGGCGCCATGCGGATAGCGGCCAAGCGCCACGATATCGCGGGCCGGCAGCGGCCAGTGCACGACGTGCCCCTGCGGCAGGTAGCCAAAACGTTTTGCACGCTCGCGCAGCGGCAGCGACGACAACGCCTGGCCGCCGATCTCGATCTCGCCTTCGGACGCGATCAATCCCGCCAGCGCCCGCAACAGCGTGGTCTTGCCGGCGCCGTTCGGCCCGACCAAGGCCACCAGATGTCCCGCCGACAGTGTGAGGGAGACGTCTTTCAGCACCACGCGGCCGGCGAGCCGCACGCCAAGTCCCCTTGCGGTCAGCAGCGCTGCCTCGCTCATGCGACGCCTCCGCCGAGCGCGCGGCGTTCGCGCATGATCAGATAGAGGAAGAACGGCACGCCGATGATCGAAGTCAGCACACCAACCTTGATGTCCGACGTCGACGGGATAATCCGCACCGCGATATCGGCCGCCAGCAGCAGCGCGGAGCCGGCGAGTGCGCTCGGCACCAATAGCCGCCCCGGGTCGTGGCCGACCAAGGGCCGCATCAGATGCGGCGCGACCAGGCCGATGAAACCGATGGTGCCGGTTACGGCAACCGCGCCGCCGACGCCGAGCGCGACGCCCGAAATCACGAACAGCCGCAGGCGTCCGACATCGACGCCGAGGCTTTGCGCCGTTTCTTCGCCGAGACTGAGCGCACGAAAGGCATGGCGCTGGCTGAACAGCATGGCCGCGCCGGCAATGATGAAAGGCAGCGCCAGCATCACGTGCTGAAAGCTGCGGTCCTCCAGCGAGCCGAGCAGCCAGAACGCGATCTCCAGTACCAGAAAGGGATTGGCCGCGAGGTTCATCACCAGCGCGGTCGCTGCACCCGCAAAGCTCGAAATCGCCATTCCCGACAGAATGAGGATCAGCAGCCCGGCATTGCGGCCGGCAATCGAAAGCAGCACGAACACTGAACCGAAGGCAGCAATGATCGCCGCCACCGGCAGCGCGTAAGAGCGCACGTCGGCAAGTCCCAGCGCGATCACCAGCACCGCGCCGAAGGCTGCCGATTGCGGCGCGCCAAACAGCTCGGGTGAAGCCAGCGGGTTGCGCAACAGGCCCTGCAGCGACGCACCCGACAGCCCGAGGATGGCGCCGATCGCCAGCGCCAGCAAAGTCCGCGGCAGGCGGATTTCCCGCACGATCACCTGCGATACATCGCTGCCGCCGCCGAATAGCGCTTCCGCCACGGAAAACGGCGACAGCCGCACCGGCCCGATGCCGAGCGAGATCAGCACCAATAGCGCAACGAGCGCGGCAAGCGCCGCGATCGCGCCGATCCGCCGGCGCGCGGCATCCTCGTTGGTCACGGATACGGCCTCAACACTCATCGATCGTCCTAAAGCAGTTTTACCCGCCCCGGTACAGGAGCTGAGGCAGGCGTGCTCATGCGGCAAAAATAGCGCACTCGTCCGGTGAGGACCGCGGGCGCGCCCAGGGCGGATTGACTCGAACTTTGACAGACTTCTACCATAGTTCCCGACGGTTCCCGTTTTGGGGATCAAAAGGGAATGCGGTGCGGGGAAATCCCCCAATTCCGCGGCTGCCCCCGCAACTGTAAGCGGCGAATCCTTCGTCACAGGCCACTGGGAATCTCGGTCCTGGGAAGGCGACGAAGGGTAGCGACCCGCGAGCCAGGAGACCTGCCGTCAGACGTGTCGCACGCGAGGATGTCGGTCGGGGAGTACAGACATTGGCTTCACCTGGGCTGCTCAAGCACCGTGGTGAGACTTGGTTCGCTGTGACGTGCCACCGACGTCATACCGAGGATCAGGTCCATGTCTTTCACCATCAAGGCCGCTACGCGACGCCGCCTCTCGCTTGCCTCCAGCTTTCTCGTCCCGATCGTATCGTTCGGCATCTCCACCGCACGGGCGCAGCAGGCGCCGCCCGAACAATTGCCGCCGATCGAGGTCGTCTCGCCCACCGATCCCAACCGGACCCGCGCTAGGCCGACCTACGATGAAGCATCGGTCTCGCGCCGCGTCGTGCCGGCGGCTGCGCCGTCGACGGGCACGCGCCCTGCCGCCGGGACCGGCTCGGACGCCCCATCAGAAAGCGCATCGCAGGGTGCGGGCGACAGCGGTAGCCAGCGGTTCCCCGGCATCGTCGGCACGTCGTCGACCGTGATCACGGCACAAGAGATTGCGCTCGCGCCTCAGCAAACGCTGCCCGAGATCATCGCGCAGGTGCCGGGCGTGCAGTTGCAGTCTTTGTTTGGCGGCGTGAACGGCGCCAAGACGTCGGTCGATCTGCGCGGGTTCGGCGCTTTCGCGACCTCAAATACCCTGGTGCTCATCAACGGCCGAAGGCTCAACGACATCGACATGGCCGGCGTCGATCTCTCGACCATTCCGCGCGATTCGATCGAGCGCATCGAAATCACGCGCGGCAACAGCGGCGCGGTGCTGTACGGCGACAACGCGGTCGGCGGCGTCATCAATATCGTCCTGAAGAACGGCGTCAGCGGCCCACCCGTTGCCATGCGCGCAGAGGCCGGATACGGCTCTTTCAATCAGCGCTTGGCCTCGGTCTCGACCGCCCTGAATTCGGGGCCGTGGTCGACGTCATTCTACGGCAACGCCATCAAGTCCGACGGCTATCGCGAAAACAACGCGCTGGACCAGCGCAACGGGGTCGGCAATCTCAATTACACCACGCCCGACCTCAAGGCTTTCCTGACGGTGACCGGCGACGACCAGAAGCTCGGATTCCCCGGCGGTCGCATCGTCGATCCCTCGATCGGCGTCAACGAACTGGTGACAAACCGCCGGGGCGCCGCCACGCCGTTCGATTACGGCAACCAGCAGGGCGCCAGCGCCACCGCCGGCTTCACCAAAACCCTGTGGAACGGCGCCGAGCTCATCGTCGACGGCGGCGTTCGGAAGAAGGACACGCAAAGCGGGTTCTTCGGCACGGTACCGTTTGCATCGCCTTTTCCGAGCTTCTCCTCCACCTATAACGATGCATCATTGCAGACCTGGTCGATCACGCCGCGACTGAGCGTCAAGAACGCGATCTTCGGGATTCCCTCGCAGGTCCTGACCGGCATCGATTATTACGACGCGACGTTCCACCAGGACCGCGGCGCGTTCAAAGGCCTTGCGCCGACCCACATCTACGATCTGTCGCAGCAGACGCTGGCCGGCTACTGGCAGCACACACTAGGCCTGTTGCCGACGACCGATTTTTCCTATGGCGCCAGGGTTCAAAACACCAGCCTGAGTGCCCGGGACCGGTATGACCCCAATGCGCCCGGTTGCGCCATGTTCTTTAATTGCAGCGCTCAAGCCTTCCCGTTGGACAGCAACGAAACACAATACGCGCTGCACCTGGGCCTCGAGCATCGCTTCAACAGCGTCTTCTCGGTATTTGGCCGCGCCGCACGCGCGTTCCGTACTCCGACCGTGGATGAACGCGTTTCGTCGGGGCCGGCCTTCGATCCCTTCTTCACCCCGCTACCCGGCGATTTCAAACTGAAGACCCAGACATCGCACGACGTCGAAGGCGGTTTCCGCATCAAGGCCGGCGCATTCCAGATGCAATCGAGCATCTACAACATGGATCTCGAGAACGAGATCCATTTCAATCCGGTCCTGTTCTTCAACACCAATCTCGATCCGACCCGCCGCTACGGCTCGGAGACCAGCGCCTCGCTGCGCGTCAGCGACAGCGTGACGCTCCGCGGCGGCATGGCCTATACGCGCGCCGTCTTCCGCGAGGGTGCGTTCGCCGGCAACGACGTGCCGCTGGTGTCGCACTATACGGGGAATGCCGGCGTGACCTGGAACATCTGGCAGAACTATCTGGTGTTCGACGCCACGCTGCGCGCCTGGAGCGAGCGCATCATGGACAACGACCAGGCCAACACCCAGAGCCGGATTCCGGCCAGTGCAACCGCCGACCTGAAGCTCAGCGGACAATACGAGCATTTCTTCTGGTCGCTGAGCGTGAACAACCTGTTCAACGCGCTGTACTACGACTACGCGATCGCCAGCTCGTTGATTCCGGCCAGTGCAACCGCCGACCTGAAGCTCAGCGGACAATACGAGCATTTCTTCTGGTCGCTGAGCGTGAACAACCTGTTCAACGCGCTGTACTACGACTACGCGATCGCCAGCTCGTTCACGCCCGGCCGCTTCTCGGCCTATCCGCTGCCCGGACGGACCTACATGGTGAAGGCGGGCGCAACGTTCTGACCGGAATGGCCGGTCCGGCGTCCTGCCGGACCGGCTTGTCCCGACCTGACAAGACGGTATTCTCTTGGCCTATTGCCCCGGGAGAATGCATTTTCATGCCTGAATCGCTTCCATTCCGCAGGCTGCGATGACCGCCGCGGCCATCGATCTTTTGCAGCGGGAAATATCCAATCCCGATACGCAATGGAGCCTCGGCACCTTCGGCGCCATCGCCGAATTTTCGCGCGACCATGGCGAGCAGGTGCGCCTCGTCCAGTCGACGGAAGCCGTCTCGGCCGTGACGCCGCGTGGCGGCATTGCTCTCAAACCTCATGCTTCCATCCGCCCCTTCGCGTCAGAGGGCATCACCAAGGCCGGCTGGAATCAACGGATCGCGCTTTGCCTACCGCGAGATGATTGCGCCATGAACCAGCGCGCCGTGCTGACGGAGATCGGCCCCGACCATGACGCGCCGCGCAAGGAGGATCGCGAAGCCATCCTGTTCGATCTCGGTCTCGGCGCGCTGCAGGCAGATTTCTGTGTCCGGATCGGCGATCGCAGCCTCGCCACGCGGCTGCGCGACCACGCCGGCCGCAGCCTGTTCGAGCCCGGCAATCCCGCCATGGGAATGATCCTGGCGGCCAATCCGCACCGCGTCTTCATCAGCCAACTCGGCCGCATCGAGGTCTATCAGCCGATCCCGCCGCCGTCGGGCAAGAGCCCGGAGGGGCCGCATACGCATGTGCTGCCGCGGCTTCTGCAAAGCCGGCGAACCCATCCCGCCACCGAACCGGTGCCCGAAGGGTGGATTCCCTGCGCGCATTTCTCCCCGCCGCATCCCGCGCGCGACGGGCTGGGCGGGGCCCGGCCGTTCGAGGCCACGCACCATCATGCCTTTCAGCGGATGATGGCTGCGTGCGGCGATCCCGCAGCCCTTGCGACCAAGCGGCGCGTGGTCGATGCGGTGTTGGCCGGCGAGCCGCCCACGGCGGTGGCCAGTGACCGCCACGGCCGGATCAGCGTCCGCATTGCGTTGCGGCAGATGAAGTCGCAG
>Ga0081540_1003840_pt1 | contig 11747 bp, 10 predicted proteins | sample TabmetS2T1R1_FD_71024 | JGI IMG/M metagenome (GOLD analysis project Ga0081540, IMG submission 71024) | Tabebuia heterophylla rhizosphere microbial communities from the University of Puerto Rico - S2T1R1 | ecosystem: Host-associated > Plants > Roots > Rhizosphere ...
CTGTCGAGCCTGTTCGTGGTCGGCAACAGCCTGCGCCTGCTCCGCTTCCGGCCGACCGGTACCCGCTGATCCGCGCCGGCCGCTACAGTGCCGGCGTGCACCCGTTGCTGCGTAAGCTGCTCAGCCCCGTCGGCTTCCTGTTTGTGGCGCTGTGCTTCCTTCTTCCCTTCGCGACCGTTTCGTGCTCGACGCTGGAGACCGGCCGCGTCTGGGCCACCTACAGCGGCGTGGACCTCGCCACCCGGCATCCCGCCTCCGACGTCCACCTCAGCGACGAACTGCGCCAGATGAGCGAGCAGACCGGCGCCGACACTCCGGGCAGGGGGCAGGTCGACGTCGAGGCGGGCGACCCGGTCTCCGGGCAGCCGCTCATGGTCGCGGCGCTCGTGATCGCCGTCGCGGGTGTCCTTCTCGGCCTGCTGCGGCGGCCGTGGTCGAGGGCACTAGCGGGCGCCGGGGCGGCTCTGATCACCGCGATCCTCCTCGTCGGCGCGGAGCTGATCGCGCTGCACGCCGTCCGCACCCAGTACCTCGACGAACTGCACCGGTACAACGCCTATCCCGGCGTGATGGAGAGCCCGCCGATGGACGTCCAACCCCGGTACGGCTTCTGGCTGGCCCTGCTGCTGTCGACCGCGCTGGCCGTGTTCAACGGCGTGACCCTGCTCCGGCTGTCCCGAGGCGGCCAGGCGCAGCCGGAGCAGGTATCCGCCGTCAGCCCGTCGGGCTAGGCGAGGGCTTCGTGGGCTGCGCCGGCTGCCGGAAGCCGGGCCGGTTGCCGGGGGCGAAGCCCGGACCGCCACGTCGTGGGCCGTAGAACGGCGCCGGGCGCGCCGGGGTGCGGTGCCAGCCGTCGTGCAGGTGCGTCGCGACCAGCGTGACGGCCCCGCCCAGCACGCAGCCGAGCAGGACACCGAGGACGCCGATGGTGATCAGGAGCGCGAGCGGCCGGTGCCGCCGGTAGCCGGGCTGCTGACGCCACCAGCCTGGCGGGGGAGGAACGTCCGCCGGCGGTACCGGCCCGGCGGCCGGCGGGGTCTGTGGCGCCACGGGTTCGACGGGCGGCGGCGGTGCGGCGGCCGGCGGCGGTGCCGCGGCCGGTTCCCGGACGGTGGGTGTCTCGCCGCCCGGGTGGTTCGAGGGGTCGGACATGGTCAGAGGATGCCCCCTGTTCCTATGGCGAGCCTGTGAATCAGGTGAGGGATGGCTGCGACCCGGGCGGGCCGGCATGCGAGGCTGTGCGGATGGACGACAAGCAGATCCTGCACCGCATCACCGAGCTGGTCGACGAGGAGCACCAGCTGCGCACCCGGGTCCAGCACGGCCAGCTCGACTCGGCCGACGAGACCACCCGGCTGCGCTCACTGGAGGAGGAGCTCGACCAGTGCTGGGACCTGCTGCGGCAGCGCCGCGCGGCCCGCGAGTTCGGCACCGACCCCGAGGGGGCGAAGGCCCGACCGGTCGGCGAAGTGGAGGGCTACGTTCAGTAGTCCAGCAGCGTCGCCAGCGCCGGGGTGATGCCCCAGGCGCCGACCAGCTCGGCATACTCGGCGCGCTGCCCCTCGGTGGGCGGCGCGCCGGTGTGCCGGGCGCGCAGCAGGACGTTGCGCGGCGTGTGCCGGGAGTCCACGAACTCCACCACGTCCACCCGGTAGCCGTGCAGCCGGAGCAGGGACGCCCGCAGCGCGTCGGTGAGGACGTCCGCGAAGCGCTCGCGCAGGATCGGCTGCCGGGTGATCATCTGGTACGGGTCGGCCACCGGCCCGCGTCGCAGCTGTGCCGCGATGTCGAGGTGGCAGCAGGGTGCGGCCAGGATGACCTTCGCGCCCCACCCGACCGCCCGGGCCAGTGCCTCGTCCGTGGCCGTATCGCAGGCGTGCAGCGCGAACACCGCGTCCGGACCCGGTTCGACGCCCACCTCCCGGATCGCTCCCGCCACGAACCGCACCCGGTCGGCGCAGCCCAGTTGCCGGGCCAGCTCGGTGTTGCGCTCCCGCTGGTCCTCGCGTACGTCCACGCCGACGATCTCCACGTCCACCCCGCGCGAGGCGAAGTACCGGTACGCCGCGAACGTCAGGTACGCGTTGCCGCAGCCGAGGTCGACGATCCGCGCTACCGGAGTGTCCACAGTGGAGTCCAGGGCGCGCAGGAACGCGTCGACCTGGCGCCGCTTGGCCGCGGTACCCCCGATGAGGTCGAACAGCGGGTCGCCCGGGTCCAGCAGGTGCTCCGCGGCCCGGTCGTGCGCGGTGTCCGCGGTGTCCCCGGTGTCGGCCGGCGGCGCCGAGCGGTGCAGTTGCGCGTCGCCCTTCTTGGTGACCCGGAGCTGCCAGGTGGCCTCGTCGGTCTCGACGTGCCAGTTGCCGAACGGCTCGGCCAGCAGCGCGTCCACCGTGGCCTCCGCGTCCCCACCCCACGTCAGGTTGCGGGTGACCGGGCGCACCCCGTCGGAGGTCACCACCTGCAGTTGCTCGCCCCGCTTCAGGGCGACCGGCCGCAGCTCCGCGCGTACCCACGACGGAGCGGCGCCCCGGCGGTGCCCGGCGGCTATCGCGCGGCGCAGCCCGGAGCGGTCCAGCAGCGCGGCCCTGATTTCGGCCAGCGCCTCGTCCAACGGTTGCGGCATCCGTCCATCATCCGGCCGCGGACAGCGCAACGACCAGCGCATCCGCGGTATCGGCCAGGATCGTGTCGGGCGTCACCCGGGCGCCGGCCAGGGCGCTGAACAGGCTGGGCAGGCCGGGCAGCGGGAACCCGTCCTGGGTCAGCACGGCCGGTTCGTGCCGGGCCAGCGCCTCCCGGCTGTGCTCCCAGGCGGTCAGCACCTCGGCCGGAGAAGGCACCCCGAAGCCGTGCCCCACCGGAGCGGTGTGCCGCAGCCGGACGATCGGCGAGTCCACATAGGACAGCGCCGTGCGGCACCGGGCCTCCAGCGACTTCTGGTCCTCGGCTGAGTGTCTGGTCAGCACGCTGCACGGCCGGGGGCACTCCGCGGCGCAGACTGCGAGCGCGTGTGCGACGTGGCTGTGCTGCCGGTCGAGGTAGCTGCGCCAGCCGGCGACTGAGTCGTGCTCGGCCCGCCGCGCGTGCCCGGCGGCGGACTTCTCCGCCCGGGTGTGCGGGCAGCTCTCGTCGTCGAAGTCGCCCCAGGCGCTGCCCTGGCCGGTGACCTGCTCGGGCAACCGGGCCGGGTCCCCGGCGTGGCCGAGGACCCGCTCCCAGACAAGCAGCGGCAGGTACTCGCTGGTGATGTGTACGGCGGCCACCAGCCCGGCCGTCTCCCGCCGCCGCCACCGCGCGTCGATGACCTCGAGCAGCAGGCCGAAGGCGGGCCGGAGGCTGCCCAGGGCGCCGCGTCGCCGCTCGCGCGGGTGCTGCGGCATCCGGCAGTTGATCGCCCTGGCCACCAGGTTCTCGGGGACGGCGTCGCCGCGCACCCGGTCGGCGAAGGTGTGGTCGGAGTTGGCCTCGGTGGCCGCGTCGGGGTTGCCGAAGTCCTCGGCGTCGAGGTCGAGCAGCCGCTGACCGAACGCGCAGAGCTGGTCGATCTGGGCGCCGTCGCGGGTGGTCAGGCTGGCGCCGCCGGCGCCGGCCGCGACAAGCGCGGCGACGTCACCGAAGGAGTACCGGCGGGCCAGCGCGATCAGGACTTCGTGAGCGGTTTCCACGCCGGACAGCCTGGCACAGCCGCGCCACCCGTCCGGCCCGGCTACATCGTGGGCACCTTGTAGGGATCGTGGTCGGTCAGCAGCTTGTCCAGGCGGGCCTGGTCGACCCTGTTGACCACGGCCGACACCTCCTGCTGGTCACGGATGACCTTGGCGAGCGTGAACGCGGACGTCACCACGTACAGCAAACCCAACGCGAGGAACGCCCGCACCCACGGGTCCACCGACAGGTAGGCGATGGCCACCGACACCGCGACGAGCGAGACGCCGAAGGAGAGGGCCGCCTGAACGTAGAAGGCGGTCGTGTTCTTGGAGGGCACTGTGGAAGTCATGTGCCCAGGGTCGCGCGGCGGGCGGCGGGCCACCTGAGTACGGCTACTCAACCCGCCGTGTCGGCGGTACCTATTCCGTCGCGCTCGCGGCGGCCTCTCCGCCGCCGGTACCCGCGCCACGCGCGCCACCACGACGGCGGCGGCGGCGCTTCGCCTTGGCCACACCCGACTCGTCCGCGCCGCCCGGAGCCACCGGAGTGTCCACAGTGGAGTCAACAGCCCCGGCCGCCCCGCTGACGGTCTCGCCGGCCCGGCGCCGCCGGCGCTGCCGGCTGGGGGCCGTTGCCTCTCCCGGGTCCGGGTCCGGGCCACCGCTCGGCGCGGCCCCACCCCGGCGGCGCGACCGGCCCCGGCCGCCGCCACCGGCGCCCGCTCCCGCGCGCGAGCGCCCGTGACCGCCGCCCAGGTCCTCCTCGACCTCGGCGGACAGGCCCGCCCGGGTGCGGTCGGCGGTCGGCAGGGTACCCGTGACCGAGGTCGGGATGTCCAGGTCCGTGAACAGCCACGGGGACGTGTGGTAGGTCTCCGGCGGCTCGGGCAGCTCCATGCCCATCGACTTGTCGATCAGCCGCCAGCGCGGCATGTCCTCCCAGTCGACGAAGGTGACCGCCACGCCGGTCGCGCCCGCCCGGCCGGTGCGGCCGATCCGGTGCGTGTAGGTGTCGGGGTCCTCGGGGCAGTCGTAGTTGATCACGTGGGTCACGCCGGTCACGTCCAGGCCGCGGGCGGCCACGTCGGTGGCGACCAGCACGTCGATCTTCCCGACCCGGAACGCGCGCAGCGCCCGCTCCCGGGCGCCCTGACCCAGGTCGCCGTGCACCGCCGCGACCGCGAAGCCCCGGAAGTCCAGGTCCTCGGCCACCCGGTCGGCGTTCCGCTTGGTACGCGTGAAGATCATCGTGAGGCCGCGGCCGTTGGCCTGCAGGATCCGGGCGACGATCTCCAGCTTGTTGAGCGAGTGGGTCCGGTAGACCACCTGCTGGGTCTGCGGCGACGGTCCCGTCTCCGCCGAGTGCCCGGCGTGGATGGTCATCGGCTGGCGCAGGAACCGGCGCGCCAACGTGACGATCGGGTCGGGCATGGTGGCCGAGAAGAGCATGGTCTGCCGGCCGTCCGGCAGCATCGACAGGATCTTCTCGACGTCGTCGAGGAAGCCCAGGTCGAGCATCCGGTCGGCCTCGTCCAGTACCAGCGCCCGGACCTTGCCGAGCTTGAGCTGCTTGCCCTTGGCCAGGTCGAGCAGCCGCCCCGGGGTACCCACGACGATCTCCACGCCCTTGTTCAGCGCGTCGGTCTGCGGCTCGTAGGCGACCCCGCCGTAGATGGGCAGGACCCGGATGCCCCGGGTCCGGCCGGCGGCCGCGATGTCCCGGGCGACCTGCAGGCCCAGCTCCCGGGTCGGTACCACGACCAGCGCCTGGACGCTTCCGTCTGCGCCCTCGCCCGGCGCGACGACCCGCTCCAGCAGCGGGATGCCGAAGCCCAGCGTCTTGCCGGTACCCGTCGGGGCCTGGCCGATGATGTCGGTACCGCGCATGGCGATCGGGATCGCGTGCTCCTGGATCGCGAAGGCGCGGGTGATGCCGGACGCCGCGAGGGCGTCCACGGTCTCCGGGCGTGCGCCGAGCTCCGCGAAGGTGGGGCTGTCGGCGCGTACCGGAGCGTTGGCGGCCAGCTGTGCGCCGGCTGCGTTCGGTTCGATTGTCATGGGATTGTGGGGTGTCCTTCTGCCGGTGCGCCCCATCGCTGTTTCCCAAGGGCGCCTATTGATGTGATGCGGGCCACACGCAGCGGAGCTGCGGGCCACACGCATGTCGCGGGCGACGGGCCCGCGGCAATAACGCCATGGTAGCGGCAACCCAGCCCGTCCGGTAATTCGGCGTGGATCGTGACGGGCCGGGCGTTTCTCGGCGGGCCACCCCGTTCCGACGCCGGATGCCGGTGCGGCGCGCATCGGATAGCCTGCGGGCGTGCCCGAGCCCTCGCCCGCCGTCATCGACCTGTTGGCCCTCCTCGCATACGGCGAGCTGCAGGCGTTCGACCAGATGGCCGGTGACGCGCGGCTCGCTCCGGACCTGCGCCGGCGCGCGATGCTCAGCGAGATGGCCGCCGCCGAGATGGTCAACTACCGGCGGCTGGAGCAGCGGCTGATCGGCCTGGGCGCGGAGCCGGAGGCGGTCATGCGCCCGTTCACCGAGGCGCTGACCGACTACCACGACCAGACGGAGCCCAAGGACTGGTATGAGGCGCTGACCAAGGCGTATGTCGGGGACGGCATCGCCGACGACTTCTACCGGGAGGTGGCGGGCTTCCTGGACGAGCAGGACCAGGGGCTCGTCCTCGAGGTGCTGCACGACTCGCGGTATTCGGAGTTCGCCTGCGAGGAGATCCGCAGTGCGATCACGGCGGACCCGAAACTGGCCAACCGGCTGTCGATGTGGGCCCGCCGGCTGGTGGGCGAGGGGCTGTCCCAGGCGCAGCGGGTGGCGGCGGAACACCCGGCCCTGGCCATGCTGCTGCTCAGCGACGTCGCCGAAGAATCGGACATCGCGGGCCTTTTCAAGCGGCTCACCGCCGCCCACACGGCACGCATGGCCACCGTCGGCCTCAACAACTGACCGGTACCGGGTCGCGGCCGGGCCGTCCGCGGAGGCCGGTCAGCCCGCGCTGAAGCCGACCGGGCGCGGCGACGACTCGGCGATCTCCACGTAGGCCAGCTTGTCCACCGGGATGATCACCCGGCGGCCGCGGTCGTCGACCAGCGTCAGCATGCCGCCGGCCGCGATCGCCTCGGCAACCGCCGCCTCGACCTCGGCCGGAGTCTGGCTGCTGTCCAGCGACAATTCACGCGGCGCGTACTGAACGCCGATCTTGACCTCCACAGGGCCCTCCCTCGGGCAAACGCTGGCTGTGCGCCGGGCTCCGCAGGTGCCACCACTGGCAAACGCGGGTGTCCACTGTGCAGGCTATCCGATCTGTTCGTCGCCTTCGGCGAGTGGCTCGGTATGCATCGGGAAGCTGGCGATCCCCCGCCAGGCCAGGGTGCTCAGCATGGTCAGTGCCGCGTCCTTGTCCACCGGCCGGCCGCCGGCCAGCCAGAACTGGGCGGCCGTGACGGAGATGCCGACCAGACCGGCGGCCAGCAGTTCGGCAGGCCCCCGGGCCACCCCGGTGTCGCCCATGATGGTCTCCGCGATCGCCTCGATGCACAGCCGCTCGACCCGGTCGACCCGCTCCCGGACCGCCGGCTCGTTGCGCAGGTCCGACTCGAAGACCAGCCGGAACGCCTCGCTCTCGTGGTCCACGAAGTCGAAGTAGGCGCGCATCGATCCCGCGACGCGTTCCTTGTTGTCGCTGGTCGCGGCGAGCGCGCCGCGCACCTTGTCGACCAGCGCGTCGCCGTGGGTGTCGAGCAGCGCGAGGTAGAGCTCCAGCTTCCCGGGAAAGTGTTGGTACAGCACCGGCTTGGAGACCCCGGCCCGCTCCGCGATGTCGTCCATCGCGGCAGCGTGGTAGCCCTGCGCGACAAAGACTTCCTGAGCGGCGGCGAGCAGCTGCTTGCGGCGTGCCGAGCGTGGCAGACGCACAGGCCGGCCGGCAGTCTGCGTACCGCTCGTCGCCGCCATCGGCACCTCCGGATTTTCGCGCGTGTGGAGAATCTCGTCGTGTTTACCAGTTAACTCGCTTACTTCAAACACGGTAGCCTCACTGCAGGCGACCGAGGAGCGCGCGGTGGACGAAACAGGGCAGCCAGGCGGCGAACCGGCAGGGGTCAGCGGCAACGGTGCCCACAACCAGGGCGTGGCCAGGGTGGACACGAATGGCTGGCAACAGCCGGACACCCAGGCCGGCCGGATGGACGAGGCGCCGCGCCCCGGCTCGTCCCGCCCCGGTCCGCCGCACGCCGCCGAGGGTCCCTGGTCGGCCGGTTCGCGCGAACCGGCCATGGAGCCGATCCCGAGCTGGCGGCGCTCCGCCGTCACCCAGTTGACCGACCGCCCTGACCAGCCGAGACGCCTGTCCGACCTGCTCGCTCCGGTCAGCCCGCCGATGCCACCGCCGTTCCCGTTCGAGGGCGGACGCACGCCGACATTCGAGGGTACGGACGGACCGGTCGGGCAGCCCATTGCGACCGAGCCGCCGCCGATGCCGCCGGTCGCCGGTGCCCCGGTGAACGGATCGGCGGGATTCCACAGTGATCGGTCGGCGCGTCAGCACGACGAACACCAGTACGACCAGCATCAGTATGACGCGCGTCAGTATGACCAACATCAATACGAGCTGTCGCCGCCGTGGGCTCCCCGTCCACCGCAGGTCGCCGAGTTCGCCGAGGTCGACGAGGCCCGGCAGGAACCGGGCTGGCCCGAGCCGACCTGGCCATCGAACGGCCGCGCGACGGACGAGCCCGGCTGGGCCGTGCCAGCGTCCGGTGAGCCGTTGCCGATCCCGGGCGTGCCCGCCGTCCCGCCGCCCGTCGGCCGGCCCGACGAGCCGCCGCGGTACAACGGCTCCGCCCCGGTCAGCCCGGCCGTTCCGTTCCACCCCGCCCAGGCCCCGACCCGTCCCGGGCCCACGCCGCCGTACCAGGGACAGCCCTACGCGGTCCCCGCACCGTCCCATGTGGACACTTCGCGCCCCGCGCCGGCACCGGTCCGCCACGAGCCGACGCCGCTACGTCACGAGCCGGCCTTCCGACCCGACGGCGGGAGCCCGGTCAACGGGGCGGTGCGGCACGACGCGCTGGCCGGATCCGGCGCGACCGGCCCCGGGATGCTGTCCCGTCCGGAAGAGGCGACCGGACCGGAACCCGTGGCCGCCCGGGCCGACGCGCCGCCCGAGCCCGCACCGGAACGCGACCCGGTGCTCGACGACCCCTGGGCGGATCCCGCGCGTTACGCGGCGGTCTACCGCGAGTCGATGAGCGCCATCCGTGCCGCCTCGGTCGGCGTCGCCGCCGCCCAGGCCCTGGCCGCGGCCGAGGACCGGGCGGCCGTGCAGGCGGCCTACCGCGAGGCGGTCGAAGCGTCGCCCGTCGGCGCCGGGCATGGCGAGCCGGCCCATCCGGCCACGGCGGGCCAGCCGCACCACCCCACCGCGCCGGACCAGCCGCACCGTCCGGACGAGCCGCACCGCGCCGACCTGCCGCACGGTTCCACACCGGTCGACCAGCCGCCCCGGGCCGGCCTCAGCCTGAGTGACCAGACCAGGCTCGCCGCCGGGCTCGCTGAACCTGCCCAGGCCGCTCACGCCGCGACGATGCACCCGGGAGCCGCCGGTTCGACCTATCAGGCCGCCACCGGCTCGGTCTACCAGACCGCCGCACACGCACGGTCGGTCGCCGAGCCGATCCACCCGGCGCCCACGCACCCGCACCCGGCGCCGGCCGGCACCCACGCGGCCGGCACCCACCCGGCTGCCGCGCCCGCCCAGACCAACCCGGCGCCGGTCCGGTCCGCGGGCGTGGCGGCCCATCCGCCGGCACCCGAGCCGATCAGCCCCAACACACCCCTCGGCCAGCCCAGCCTCGCGGACTACCGCGACCCGCACCGGCAGGGCGACCTCATCGGCCAGGTCGACCTCCCGGACCCGTCGCCCGCGCGGCAGGCGGCCACCTCGCACGACGTCGCGGCGCGGGTCGCCCCGGCGGGCCGGGGCGCGACGAGCCCCCGGGACATCCTCATCCCGCGCCAGCCCGGACCGACCGATGAGGGCGCTCCGCTCACCCAGCCGGTACGGTCGGTGCCGATGAGTCAACCGCTGCCGATGGGCCAGGGCTCGCCGCACGGGCAGGCTGCACACTTCACGCCGCCCGGATCCGCCGCGCGCCCCGGCCAACCCGACCCGGCCGGCCAGCAGGGGCCGGTCGAGCAGCCGATCCGGCCCGGCCCGGAGCGGTCGGCCCTGCCGGTACCGCCGGTGCTGCCGCAGCGCGTGCCGGCCGCACCGGACGTACCGGAGGTGCCGGACGACCTGGCCGACGAGGACTTCGTGGAGCACGGTCCGGACCTCGTGGCCGTCAACCAGCCGGAGCTGGCCAGGATCGCCACCGGCCTGCGATACAACGAGGACCTCGAGGAGCCACCGCGCCCGGACGGCTTCGACACGCTGGCCGTGCTGGCGGCGGTACGCGCCGTCCCGGGCGTACGCGACGCCCAGCTGCGACCGAGCCCGACCGGGGGCGGGGTACACACGCTGCGCCTCGACCTGGCCGACGGTGCCGACGGCGCGCAGGTCAGCCGCCTGGTCGCCCGGCTGCTCAAGCAGCGGATGGGCCTGGCGGCCGAGCCGCGACGCAGCACCGAGCCGCGCCGCGCCGCCGTCGTGACCCCGACACCCAACACCGGCCAGCCGCACCGCGACCCGGGCGCGATGCCCGTCGCCGGCACCGCGCCCACGCCCCGCATCCCGGTACCGGCCAGCGCCGCCGAGCAGCTCGGTGGGCCGGTCGCCACCAACGCCGCCGACGACCGCACGCGTCGCCGTCCGGTAGCGGCGGCCCGCGGTCGCGACGTCGAGGCGACCGAGCCGCACCGGGTCATCCGGTCGGCCGCCGGTCCCCGGGTCGTCATCGACCAGGTGCAGGTCAGCACGCTGGGTCTGGACGCCACCGTCGAGGTGCGCCTGACCAGCGGAGGCACCCCGGCGATCGGGGTGGCCAGCGGACCGGCCGTCGACGGGTATGTGCTGCGGCTGGCCGCCGTCGCGGCGACCGCGGCGCTGGATCAGCTCCTGGCGACCGTGGACAGCTGGGAACAGCCCGGCCGGTGCTTCGTCGAGCACGCCGCCGTCGTACCGTTCGGCGGCGTCGACGTCGCGGTCGTGGTGCTGCTCCTCGTCTGCGGTACGTCGGCGGAGCAGCTGACCGGTTCGGCGCTGGTCGCCGGTGACCCGAGGCAGGCCGTGGTCCGGGCGACCCTGGCGGCGATGAACCGTCGGTTGGATACCCTACTCAGCTGACCCGCAGCGCCCTTGATCGCGGCACACTTGACGGATGAAGCGCGCCGTCATCGCACCGACAGATGCCGTTTGCCTGACCGACACCCTGGCGCCACCTTGGCCGGGCCGCACAGTCATCGTCGACGGCGCCTCGACCTACCTGCGGGAGACCCCGGCGACCGGGCTGGACGCGGAGCCCGCACTCTACGTCCACGGCCTGGGCGGCTCGTCCGCCAACTGGACCGACCTCGCCGGCCTGCTCGCGCACCGGCTCGACGGCCAGGCGATCGACCTGCCCGGCTTCGGGCGCAGCGACCCGGCGCGCCGGTACTCGCTGGCAGCCTTCGCCGACCGGGTGATCCGCTGGATCGAGTACTCCGACCGGGGGCCGGTGCACCTGTTCGGCAACTCGCTCGGCGGCTCCATCTCGGTGCGGGTGGCCGCGGTGCGGCCCGACCTGGTGCGGACGCTGACGCTCATCTCGCCGGCCATGCCGTTCCTCGACGCGCGCCGCTCGGTGCACGGGCGGATGCTGCCGTTCCTGCTGATCCCGTGGGTGGAGCGCCTGGCCGCGCGCCGGATGGCCACCATCCCGCCGGACGACCTGGCCCGGCAGATCCTGGAGCTGTGCTTCGCCGACCCGACCCGGATCGCCGAGCAGCGGCTGGCCGAGGCGGTCGAGGAGGCGCGGATGCGGTACGCGGTGCCGTGGTACGCCGACGCCTATGTCCGCAGCCTGCGCGCCCTGGTCGGCAGCTTCCTGCGGGCCTACCTGCCGGGCAGCGGCTCGCTGTGGCGGCTGGCCCGCCGG
>Ga0081540_1003841_pt1 | contig 11746 bp, 8 predicted proteins | sample TabmetS2T1R1_FD_71024 | JGI IMG/M metagenome (GOLD analysis project Ga0081540, IMG submission 71024) | Tabebuia heterophylla rhizosphere microbial communities from the University of Puerto Rico - S2T1R1 | ecosystem: Host-associated > Plants > Roots > Rhizosphere ...
TACAAGAACCAGACGCCCGCGAGCGGCAACGTCTCACCACTAATCGCTAATTCAATCGCACGCGAAGAAGACAGGCCAGCGGTAAATCGACGCCACCACGGTTCCTTTGTGAAAGCTTGATGACCGACCGCCAAATTGCCCGTCATACTCGGCCAGTTCCGGACATTTCCACAGCGCTTCAATAGAGCGCAAACGCGATGTCGCGCGCAGCCTGCCCAATAATCGCTGAATAATCAACACGACGACGACGCTGCTATGGAAGCCGTATCTGCCGTTCATATCGATGTCGCGCGCGCGTCACAGCCGTTGGTTAACGGAGCCTTCTTGCTAGTACCAAGCCAACAGCCAGGGAGCAAAGCATGTCGCACGATCACCACGACAACTACCGCCACGTCGGTCCGTTCGGAAAGTTCAAGTTCGGAACCAACGGAGACGACGACATTTTGGGGTCTGACCGCAGCGACATCATCTTCGGCTTCCGCGGCAACGACACCATTCGCGCCGGCGACGGCAACGACACCGTCTTCGCGGGGCGTGGCAACGACTGGGTCGACGGTGGCCAAGGCAACGACACGCTGTTCGGCGAAAGGGGCAACGACGCCCTGATCGGCGGAGACGGCAATGACGACCTGCATGGCGGGCGCGGGCGGGACCTGCTCCTCGGCGGCACCGGCCGCGACGAACTTAGCGGCGATGAAGGCAATGACAAGTTCCTGCTCCGCAAGGGCATGGGCGTGGACACGATCGAGCATCTCGATAGCGGCGATCGCATCGATGTCCGCGACTTCCATATCGCGTCGTTTCAGGCGCTGATCAATTCGGCGCGCCAGGTCGGCCATGACGTGCAGATCGATTTCGGCAACGGCGACAAGCTGATCATAGAGCATGCCCGCATCTCCGATCTTCACGCCGAACAGTTCGTCATCGCCAACGAAGTCAAGGGCGTGTCAAGCTCGCAGACGCCGTACCTGCTCAGCAGCGAATCCCACGTCTACACCGAATCGTTGCTGACGACCGGCGATGCCGTCAACGGCTACCGGATGGCCGGCATTCCCGACGGCCTCGGTGCGTTCGACAATGGCGACGGCACCTTCACCGTCCTGATGAATCATGAAATTCCCAGCGGGTCAGGCATTGCGCGGGCCCATGGCGGCAACGGCGCATTCGTCTCGGAATGGGTGTTTGACAGCACAACGCTGCAGGTCCTGTCCGGCAAGGACCTGATCCATGACGTCTGGATGTACGACCCGGCGTCGCACAGCTATGTCGACCATAATGCCGGCAACAGCCCGGTGTCATTCAGCCGGTTCTGCTCCGCGGACCTTGCCGATCAAGGCGCGTTCTACAACGCGGAAACCGGCCTCGGCTACAGCGGAAGGCTTTATCTTAACGGCGAAGAGTCCGGTGTCGAGGGCCGCGCGTTCGCCCACATCGTGGGCGGCCCGCAGGACGGCAACAGCTACGAGCTGGCCTGGCTCGGCAACATGGCTTACGAGAACGTGGTCGCCAATGCCCATACGGGCAACCGCACCGTTGTCGGCATGATGGACGACGGGCAGAACGGTCAAGTTTACTTCTACGCCGGCGACAAGCAGGCGACTGGAAGCGCCATCGAACAGGCGGGTCTTACCAATGGTCATTTGCTCGGCATCCACGTGACCGAACTGGAAGGCGCCGCCAACAACAACGCGCCCAACAGTTCCACCCCGCTCGGGGCCGACGAGACGTCGGCCTTCACCATGATCGACCTCGGTGACGTCAGCGGCATGACCGGCGCGGAAATCGATGCGGCCAGCGAAGCCGCGGGCGTGACGACCTTCCTGCGGCCGGAGGACGGCGCGTGGGATACCCTCAATTCCAACCGCTTCTACTTTGTCACCACAAACGCGTTCAATGCGCCGAGTCAGCTCTGGGCGCTGGACTTCGTCGACGCAGCCCACCCCGAGCTCGGCGGCACCATCAAGCTGCTGCTCAATGGCACCGAAGGTCAGCAGATGCTTGACAACATCACTGTCGATTCACACGGCAACGTCGTTCTTTGCGAAGACGTTGGCAACAATGCCCACCTTGGCAAGGTCTGGCAGTACAATCCTGCAACCGACACGCTGACGCAGCTGGCCGAGCACGATGCCAGCCGCTTTGTTTCGGGAGGTGCCAACTTCCTTACCCAGGACGAGGAATCCTCGGGCGTCATCGACGTGACGCACATCCTCGGCAGCGCCGGAGAGAACGTGTATCTGATCGACACCCAGTCTCACCTCTCCGTGGGTGGCGAACTGGTCGAAGGAGGCCAGCTGCAGCTGATCCATCAGTATCTTGCCTGATCACGGACAGACCGGGCGATCGCTGAGTATCGAGGTGCCGGGCTGCAGGCCGGCACCTCCGCGTCTCGTTTGCCGAACTGTCAAACAGCTGTCGCAAACCACCGACATTAAGGAGTCGCGGGAGGCGGGCGCGTCAAAAAACGCGGCTATCCTCCTTCGAAGCGGGATCGGACCCGCCAATCCGTGGAGCTATCGGGCGTGATGTCAGCCGCGCAGGCCGCCCCTTCTACGAGCGCAGGATCGGATCTGCGCGCCGCCCTGGGATCGTGCCGCTCCGCTCTCCTGGGAATTGCGGCGTTCAGCGGATTGATCAATGTCCTGAGCCTGACCGGCTCGCTCTACATGCTCGAGGTCTACGATCGCGTGTTGCCGGGCCGCAGCGTGTCGACGCTGGTCGGCCTGACGATCATTGCCGCCCTGCTGTTCGTTTTTCAGGGCACGCTGGAAGCCGTTCGCGGCCGCATGCTGGTTCGCATCGGGAACCAGATCGATTGGCGCGTCGGAGACCGCATCTACGATCTGGTGATCCGCCTTCCGCTTCGCACGCGCGGAAGCGGGGATGGGCTGCAGCCGGTTCGAGACACCGACACCATTCGATCTGTGATGTCTGGTTCGGGTCTGCCGGCGTTGTTCGATCTGCCGTGGCTGCCATTCTATCTCGGCATTTGTTTTGCGTTCCATCCGCTGATTGGCGCTACCGCGCTCGGCGGCGCACTGGTGCTGGTGATGTTGACGCTTCTCACCGATCGGCTGTCGCGTCGATCCGTCCAGCGGGCGTCGAGCTATGCCGCCGCGCGCAATCGACTGGCCGATGCCAGCCGCCGCAATGCGGAAGTCCTGATCTCGATGTCGATGTCCTCGCGGCTGCTGGCGAGATGGCGCATGCTTGGCGATGACCATCGCAGGCAGCAAAGGATCGCCAACGACATCTCCGGAGGCTTTGGCATCACAGGCCGGATACTGCGCATGATGCTGCAATCGGCCGTCCTTGGCGTGGGCGCCTTCCTCGTCATTCAACAGGAAGCATCCGGCGGAATCATCATCGCCAGCTCGATCCTCACCGGTCGCGCGCTTGCACCGGTGGATCTCGCCATCGGAAACTGGAAGAACTTCATCGCCGCATTGCAGAGCTGGCAGCGTCTCGAGGGGCTGCTGGCGGCCCTCCCCGCGCCCGCCCATCAACTGCCATTGCCAGCGCCGGCGCGGTTTTTAACCGTCGACAAACTGTCGGTCACGCCCCCCGAATCGGAGAAGGTCCTGGTCGCCGATGTCAGCTTTCACCTGAAGGCAGGCAGCGGACTTGGCATTGTCGGCGCCAGCGGGTCAGGAAAATCCTCGCTCGTGCGCGCGCTTGTCGGCGCATGGCGGCCGTCACGCGGCGTTGTTCGGCTCGACGGCGCCTCCCTCGACCAATGGTCGCCGGACACGCTGGGGAACCACATCGGATACCTGCCGCAGGACGTCGAACTGTTCGAGGGCACCATCGCCGAGAATATTGCGAGGTTTGCGCCCGACGCCCCCATGGAGTCAGTGCTTGCCGCGGCCAACGCTGCCGGCATCCACCAGCTCATCGTGGGCCTGCCTGATGGATACAATACCCAGATTGGAGAACAGGGAGCGTTGCTTTCGGCAGGCCAAAGGCAGCGGGTCGCGCTCGCGCGGGCACTCTTTGGCAATCCATTTCTTGTTGTGCTCGACGAGCCCAATTCCAATCTGGACATCGAGGGCGAAGAGGCGCTGACCCGTGCGATTATCGGCGTTCGGGCGCGCGGCGGTATCGTCGTCATCGTCGCTCATCGGTCCAGCGCGCTAGTTGCCGCGGACTTCGTGATGACGATGGTCCACGGACGACAGCAGGCTTTTGGACCCAAGGAAGAAGTGCTGTCGCTGGTGACGCGTCGGGAGTCTGCGCCCGCCGCGCCATTCAAGGTCGTTGTCCCCCAACCCGTTGCATCGACATGACCGCAGCGATATCAGGCGAAAACCGCAGCCTGCGTCGTCATCTCTTCGGCGGAACCGTTCTCGCGGCGCTGCTGACCGGCGGGATCGGCGGCTGGGCCGCTACCACGGAACTGTCGGGTGCGGTCACCGCGTCCGGATCCGTGGTCGTCGATTCCAGTGTCAAGAAAGTCCAGCATCTTACCGGGGGCATCGTCGGAGAGCTGATGGTTCGCGAAGGTGACCGCGTCCGCGCCGGAGATGTTTTGGTGCGGCTCGACGAGACCGCCCTGCGCGCTGGCCTTGCCATTTATGCAAAGGGACTGGATGAGATGCGCGCCCGCAAGGCCCGTCTCGCCAGCGAGCGCGACGGCGCCGAACGCATCGTGGTTCCACCAGAGCTGCTCGACAACCGCTCCCCGGAATTCGTGGTGGCGCTCGACAGCGAACGCAAGCTGTTTGCGCTGCGCGCGACCGCGCGCCAAGGACAGAAGTCCCAGCTTCGCCAGCGGATCGCGCAGCTCGAGGATGAAATCCGCGGCTACGCTGCCCTGCAGCAGGCCAAGGCCGAAGAGATCGAGCTGATCCAACGCGAGCTGACCGGAGTGCGAGGCCTCTGGCAGAAGAATCTGGTCCAGATAAATCGCCTCACCCTGTTGGAGCGCGAAGCTGCGCGTCTCAAGGGTGAACTCGCACAGTCGACCGCCTCTACAGCACAGGTCCGGGGCAAGGTTACTGAAATTGAGCTGCAGATCCTCCAGATTGATCAGGACCTCAGCAGTGAGGTCGCAAAGGAGTTGCGCGAGATCGACGGCAAGATCGGCGAATTCGTCGAGCGCAAGGTAACGGCCGAGGATCAACTCAAGCGGGTTGACATCCGCGCCCCGCAAGACGGAGTGGTCCACCAGCTCAACGTCCATACGGTTGGCGGCGTGGTAAGCCCGGCCGATCCGGTCATGCTGATCGTGCCGGAAGCCGATCTGCTGATGGTCGAAGCCAAGATTTCCCCCGCCGACATCGACCAGCTCTACGTCGGCCAATCGGCCAACCTGCGGTTCTCCGCGTTCAACCAGCGTACCACACCGGAAATTCAGGGCAAGATCAGCCGGATTTCTGCCGACGTGACGCCAGACCAGCGTACGGGCCAGAATTTTTACACGACGCGTGTCTCGATAGCGCCCGATGAGCTGGCACGACTCGGTAACGTCAAGCTCGTGCCCGGCATGCCGGCGGAGGTCTTCGCCAGGACCTACGACCGCAGCATATTGTCCTACCTGACCAAGCCGCTTTCGGACCAGGTTGCGCGGGCGTTCCGCGAACGCTGATGCAGGACGATGGACTTTCGCGGCCGCAATTGGAGCACTGCACAGCTGTTCACGGCGACGGACTTACGCGCAGCAACCTTCAGAATTTCCTTGTAGTTTCGGGACGGAAAGAAAGTCGACAAAAAGATTGTGGACGTCATCGGACCCCGGCAGATCGGCCAAGCCGTCTTGCAGTGACTTCCTTATGGATGGCTTATGATATCCTCAGGTCTCTTGCGTTCATTTCTTTGAACCAATTGATCAGCAGCTTGGAATAATCATCTTGCCATACGGGCTTACTGAGAGCGTGATCGGCGGATTCAATTCGTCGGAATGTCAGAGACGCAGCTTGAGCGAACGCAGTTCGATAGTTCGCTGCGACAGTTGACGGGACAATCGTATCACACTCCGATTCAACAATAAGCACGTCGCCCTGGAACCGAGAACACGCCTCAAGCGCTCGGTTTTCCTTTGCGCTAATAACGAGTTGGCGATACGCGTTTAGGTCGGTACGGTCAAAGCTCGCCTTTGGCATTTGCCATCCCGAATCGCGGTATAATGCCGGCGCACGCAGCACTAGCCATCTTACTGGCTTTCTCGACGTCAAGAGCGTCGCCAGGTAGCCGCCGTAGCTCGCACCAATAATGCCGGGCGGGGAATCCTTTTTGACCTTTTCAAGGACCTCATAGGCCGCGATGACATCGAGCATATTGTCTTCGCGAGTAGCAGCAGAATGAAATTTAGAGGTAGCGTTGTGGCCGTAGAGGTCAAATGTCAGGCATATGTAGCCGAAAGAAGCGATTGTTCTTGCGCGATCGATGTCCTCCGCTTGGCTACTATTCCAGCCATGGACAAAAAGCGCCGTGCCGACCGCATTCTCGGGCGCAAAAATTGTTCCTGCTACCCGTCGAATGCCAACTGGGATTGCAACCACTTCTTCCTTTGGAGTCATTCTGAGATTAAGGCATACTTCGTCATGGGACCGACCTTACTGTCACTGTCCTGATAAAATACTTCTGCATTCGGCGGAATGGCAATATCGTTTCCGTAACGCTCACGGCAACGAGCGCTAATGGTGGCCCGTCCAACATTCCGAGAAAAGAATTGAAAGGCCAGCACCTCCGCAGCACTCGCGCCCCCCAGGCGCCACGATTGCTCTAGAACGCCCCAACGGATTTCGCCGGCGCTGTCCCGCCCTTTTGCAACATCATAGTTGCGGCGAGTAGTCTGGATGTCGGGATATGCCAAAAATGCAGCCCGTTCGAAAGCGGCAGATAATTTAATCGCGCGCCGCCGATCAGCATCGAGGGGTTGAGCAAGAAGCTGCTCGATGCTGCCTCTTGCAACAAAAAGTTCGGATCCTCCGTAAACCGACAATCCGTGATTATTGGGCGTGAGCTCTTGAGTTCCAACATACGAGATTATCTCCGAACCGATCGAAACAAATCCAACGCTGAACGTCTCGACCTCGGTCAAATTCTGCTCCAGCACGATACCGCTCGCGCCTTCGAAGTCGATTGAATCCAGCGCCGGGACCAGAGCAGATTTTTCCGCGACAACCCGCTGGCCTACTCCACCACGTTCTTGAAGAGGCTTGATACGAAGCGGACCCTCGCCCAAGAGCAAGATGCCGGCGCCGTAGGCATCAGCCGCACAGAATGCGCTGTAGCCCCTAAGCACCATGCCTTTCAAGCAAGTACCAAGGTCGTTCGACCACCCGACTGGGGTGGCTTGCGCGTCAGCGATTGTCGAATGAGTTATCGCCTTAGTCATAACAAAAGGAAACGGCACTGATCCGCCGAATAGCTCCAGACGAGATGTGGTTTTAGCGAAAGTCGCGAGTTCGGACGAAAGCAACGTATCATCGGGGATCAAGTACAGATTAGCGCCGGAGGAATTTTCGTTCCAAACGCCACAATACGTTGCGTTTCGGAGATTGGCCAAACGCCGTGCGATTGCGACATGTGTGACAGTTTCATGATCGCCAAATTGCCGCCTGCCCGTGTAAACATTCCATACCTGCTCGTTCTGCTGATTTGTCACGACGAATTTCCCCTCACCGACCACATCCAATGTATGTGCGGATAACGGGTTCCTGAAAGCAGGGACGCCTTGGCGATAATTTAATGCGGGACCACCGCAACCTCGCATCGAGGCTCTGCTTGCATCCACGCCTGCCCGTTATTGATGGCACTCAGGCCTGATCGGCGAGACTCATCGTCTTTGATGCTTAGTCCTGGGGAAACGTGGTTCCGATCGGCGCATGCGCGCGCCTTAGGTGGTCGCCTGCCAAATCAGACTGGCTGCCAGGATTAGGCTCCCGAAAATCACCGAGGCGTCTATGAAGTCCATTGCGTCGTCCTGCGATGACGGATTCGGTCTGCGACCGACTGAAGCGAATGGCGAAGGGTTGCCAAGGCCGTCGGTGCAATCATCAGCCCGATCAGCACGCACATCAGCTCGAAATCGTCGTTGGGTTTTGCGCGCATTCAATAACCTCACTCTGAGGCGGTTTTTGCAGACACGGTTTTCGTTGTTGGGCCGGTTTCCGACCGGTCCTGCTTATACACCGCGATTCCGCTCGCCAGTGCGATCGCGCCGGCGACCAAGACGATCAGCAACAGCTTCCGCCTTTCAGTGGTAGGTTGAAATGGATGCCGCTGCGGCATGACGTATTGCCTCCGCTATAGTAACGCGCAGCCACGCAGCATTGGGGGCGAAGAGTTTTTTGAAATTTCTATGACAGCGCGGCTCAGTTCCGGGCTGTCACGGTAATGTCTTAGTTCACAAGTCCTTACAGGGCGGCGATACCCGATTAGCGGCCAGAAGGTCTCAGTTTGGATCGGGCCCGGCCCTTCCCAAGGGCGGTGAAAGCTACTAGGGGCTGTCATGACTGCCACCTACGATGCACGGCTCCTGTGACGCTTATGGCAGGCGGGTTTGTGTTTGCGGAAAGGCGGCTGACTGCGTCTGCTCATGCGAGCCGCTTCAATGTCCGCATCACCTGTGCGGACGACCACTCGCCACCGCGGGCGGTTGGAATACCCGCTTCGTTCAAACTTGCCGCAATAGCCCTCAGACTCGTTTTCCCGGCCGCCAGTAACTCCGCAATGATCGGGCCAGATCAGACCTTGGCATCAGCGCGCGCCTGTAGCGCCTATAGCCGATAGGAGCCCTGCGATCCCACCACATGAACCTATCTACTTGCCCGACGTTGACAGCGACGATAGCCAGCTAGGGTTTTTGACAATGTACTTCTTGGCGCTCGCGACCGATTATGACGGGACAATTGCGCACCACGGTGTCGTAGAGCCGGAGACCGTCGCAGCCCTGAAGCGGTGCAAAGAGAGCGGACGGCGATTAATTTTGGTCACGGGCAGAGATCTTCCCGACCTTAGGAGGGTTTTTCCTGAAATTAAGATATTCGATCGTGTGGTCGCGGAAAATGGGGCCTTGATCTACGATCCCCGGACGGAGGAGGAGTTCGTCATAGCCGAACCAGCGCCTCCGATTTTTGTGGAAAGGTTGAAGCAACGTTCGGTCGAGCCGCTCTCGATTGGCCGCTCGATTGTCGCGACTTGGGAACCGAATGAGGTTCCGGTATTGGAAGCCATTCGCGATCTCGGGCTTGAGCTCCAGGTCATCTTCAACAAAGGAGCGGTGATGATTCTGCCGCCTAGCATAAACAAGGCGGCAGGTCTCGAGGCAGCTCTGCGAGAGATGGAAATATCCCTGCAAAACGTCGTTGGCGTCGGCGACGCTGAAAACGATCACTCCTTTCTTCGCGCCTGCGGGTGCGCGGCTGCTGTTGCGAACGCCCTTCCAATGGTCAAGCAAGCAGCCGACGTTGTCTTAGAGCGAGATCATGGCGAGGGTGTCATTGAGCTTATCGAAAAGCTCTCTCGCGAAGATGCGCGTCTTGTGGCGCGTGATCGTCATGGCCTCAAGCTCGGCCTTGATCGCCACCAGCAGGAGGTGCTCATTGAACCGCACCGAGGAGGCATTCTCATCGCGGGCAGCTCGGGTATTGGCAAATCGACCCTCGCCGTTGCGCTCACCGAGCGCATGACTGAAGGGCGCTTCGAGTTTTGCGTGTTCGATCCAGAGGGAGACTACGCTGAACTCGAAAATGCCATTTCGATCGGCAACAGCCGCGACAATCCGAATGTGGACGAAGGGCTCAAGCTTTTACGAAAAGCTGAGGGAAATCTCGTTGTAGACACACAGAGTCTTGCAGTCTCCGAGCGGCCAGCGTTTTTCGCTAAGTTGCTGCCGAAGATAGCCGAGCTGCGTGCTTCGACAGGGCGGCCACATTGGCTCTTGATTGACGAGGCGCACCACCTTCTCCCGGCTTCGAGGGAAAATATCGCTCAAGTGCTGCCCGAAGACTTCCCTTCCGTCATTTTTATAACCGTGCATCCCGATGCGGTCGCTGTTGAGGCTCTGAGGAAAATTCAGATCGTCGTTGCATTGGGCCCCAAAGCAAAAGAAGTTGTCGCTCAATTTTGCACTTCTATCGGAGTCGATGAACCGCTTTTTGGTCTGGCACCGGAGGATGATGAAGTTCTTTTCTGGGATCGAACCACCAACTCTACGATGGCTGTCAGGCCGGAGCGGCCAAAGCAGGTCCATAAACGTCATACCCGCAAATACGCCGAGGGCGAACTAGGCGCAGATCACAGCTTCTACTTTCGAGGTCCAAACAATGAACTCAATCTGCGGGCGCAAAACTTGATGCTTTTCACACAAATCGCTGACGGTGTTGACGATCGTACTTGGGAGCATCATCTCAGGGCGGCCGACTATTCCAGATGGTTCCGCGATATTATCAAAGACGCTGACCTCGCGGAGACAGCGGCGGCGATCGAGAAGAATGGCGATCTCACCGCCGCCGAGTCCCGCAAGCAGATCAATGAAGCTATTGCGCAGCGCTACACGGCCCCGTCGAAGACGGAGGTCTAGGAGCACCCCGACTAAGTCGCTGGAGCTTTCATGGAGCGACGGCCCTAATTTCCGCGTTGAGGCGGGCCCTGGCATTCCGCTATGTTAACTCGGATGCCAGATATTCTGACTAACTGCCCAGTGACGGCAACGCCCATACAGACGGGCCTGGATACAGAGACCGTCAGGTTTGAAACTCTGCCGAGCGTGGCGCTTCCGGTCCAATGTCCTCATTGCGGCCAGGTGCATTATTGGAAGCCAGAAGAGGCTTGGGTGTGGCCGGGCGAGAGCACGCGTCAGCAATAGCCGATGAGCACGTAAAGGAAGGCGCACCACAAGAACAGTGTCCATGCGCACCGCGTCACCATGATCCAGTCGGGTACATCCCTGCTCCGCCCGCGGACGGTTTGGCCTTCACGAGGTTCGGACTTGATTCAAGTAAACGAAAAGCCCGACCCGGTTCGAGGGCGGGTCGGCTGCTCACGGACATGCCGCTCTACGGGCGTATGGATCAACGACACGCCCGTAACTGCGGGTCGCGCGATTGGTCCCAGTGAACGGTTTCGGTACCGAAAACACCGTAGTTTTACCGGAATCCAAAGTGTCATAGAAATCAGCAAAACTACTCGGGCCGCGGCTGCATTTCATAACCGAGCAATTGTACCGGCAAGGGGTCGCGTCACGGCGGCCCCTCTCGATTCCTAGAGCCAGACGAAAAATGAGAGAGCCACCGTCCGGGGCTGAATCTGCACGGCCGCTCTCTTTACTCAGTCCCCGCATGAACCGCATCGACTGCTACAGGATTGGGGGAGTGAGTTATACCGAACGTAGTGTTCTCTCGGCGGAACACCTGGAAGGCGCGGTAAGGCTTGCGGTAAGCGCGGCTCGGGTCCGACCACATCTCGAAGCCTGCCAAAAGCGACCCTCTTCCTCGCTCGGGAAACGCTCCTGCCTCTTGCGGCCGAGAAACGTGTCAGGCTTCGGGTTTTCTTTTTGCAACTCTCATTATTTCGTCGATGCTGTTTCGACCCCGACATGGTGAACGTGTCTTCGTCGATACTCAGCATCCGGAGCTTTTTACTATCGTGTTACAGCGCCGCGTGTTGCGCTTGGAAGACACGTTAAACTACGGTTCCGTGATTGCATGGCACATGGCCGAAAAGGTCAGAACGGCAGCCCTATCCTGGGGCATGGATAGATGGGCAGCCGCAATTACAATTACGTTGAGCACGCTGACGG
>Ga0081540_1003842_pt1 | contig 11744 bp, 10 predicted proteins | sample TabmetS2T1R1_FD_71024 | JGI IMG/M metagenome (GOLD analysis project Ga0081540, IMG submission 71024) | Tabebuia heterophylla rhizosphere microbial communities from the University of Puerto Rico - S2T1R1 | ecosystem: Host-associated > Plants > Roots > Rhizosphere ...
TTTCTGGACAGAACGGCGGATCCGACGGTTGGCTGGATCAGATCGGGTTCGTCGACTTCGCCGGCTCCACGGTCGTGCATTCGACCGGCGGCTGGGCCGCGCTCGCCGCGATCATCATCATCGGCCCGCGGATCGGTCGCTTCGGTCGGGACGCCGTTCCGATTCGAGGGCACGACCTGCCGCTCACGACGCTGGGCGTCTTCATCCTCTGGTTCGGCTGGTACGGCTTCAATGGCGGCAGCACGCTGGCGCTGACACGCGATGTGCCTTCGATCATCGTCAACACGACGCTTGCGGCGACGTTCGGAGGGCTCGTGGGCATGGGCTGGACCTGGCTGCGCGATCCCCGGCCTGACGTCGTGGTGATCATGAACGGCTCACTGGCCGGCCTGGTCGGCATCACCGCCTCGGCCGACATCATGAACCCGTGGAAGGCGGCGCTGATCGGCGGGGTCGGTGCCGTCGTCATGGGACTCGTGACGGCCGGGCTCGAGGCGCTCAGGATCGACGACGCTGTCGGGGCAGTCCCCGTGCATCTTGGAGCGGGCGTCTGGGGAACGCTCGCCGTCGGTCTTCTCGGAAGCACCGCTTCCTTCCCGGAGGCATCCGGCCGGCTCGAGCAGACCGGCGTCCAGCTGCTCGGCATCGGCGTCTGTTTTCTCTGGTCGTTCGGGGTCTCGTTCATCGTCCTCTCGATCATCGATCGCCGGTTCCCGCTCCGCATCAGCCGAGAAGGAGAGTTGGCCGGCCTGAACATCGCGGAGCACGGCGCCAGCACGGAGATCGCCGAGCTCCTCACGGACATGAACGAGCACCGGCGAAGCGGCAGCTTCGAACCGCCAGTGCGCGTCGAGCCCCACACGGAGGTCGGCCAGATCGCAGCCGAGTACAACCGCGTCCTGAGGGCGATCGGACGCCGCACGGAATCGGTTCAGCTTCTTCAGCGCACCGCCGCAGCGGCGAACGAATCGTCCTCGGTCGAGCAGGCACTGGTTGTGGTGCTGGACGAGGTGTGTCACTTCACCGGGTGGCCGATCGGGCACGCGCTCCTGGTCAGCGCCGAGGACCAGGAACTGCTCGTGTCGACGGGCGCGTGGCACTTGAGCGACGAGGCGAGGTACAGCGCGTTCCGCGAAGCGTCCGAAGAACAGCCCGTTCGAGCCGGCAGCGGCCTCCCCGGCGTCGCATTCCAGGCGCGCCAGCCCGTCTTCATCTCCAGCGACGATCTGGCCGGCGATCCGGCAACCTCCGCAACGCTCACCGTGGTCTCCTTGGAGCCGATCGAAGGGATCGACCCGCGGTCGTTGGTCGTACCGCTCGAGGGGCGACGCGGCCGACGCGTTGGAGCCTGGATCGAGCTGGGGCTCCGCGCGGGCCTTGCAGTCCCGATCATGGTGGGCGACGAGGCCGTCGGCGTGCTCGAGTTCTTCGCGGAAGAGCCGTTCCGCGTCGAGACGGCGCTCCTGGAGCTCCTGCTCAGCGTTGGGACGCAGCTCGGCCGCGTGGTCGAGCGTCAGCGATCCGAGGAAGCACGCCTCCGCGCCCTCATCGACAACCTGCCCGCCAGCGTCTATCTCCGCGACCTGGAAGGCCGGTTCGTGCTTGTGAACAGGCAGTACGAGGCCTTCTGGGGCCTTGCGAACGACGAGATTCGCGGGAAGACGCTCTTCGAGACAGATGCGGTGTCCGATGTGCCCATGAACCCGGAGGTGAATGCGCAGATCGACCGCGCCGTACTTGGCGCAGGCGAGCCCGTTCAACGAGAGAGCCGCGTCGTACGCGGAGCCAGGGAACACATACTCACCGACGTCCGGTTCCCGGTCGTGGACAGCTCGGGCGAGACGGTGGCCATCGCCGGCATCGACATCGACATCACCGCGCAGAAGCGGAACGAGGCGGAGCTCGCCGAGCTACTCCGACGCGTCGAGACAGCACGTGACGCAGCGATGGAAGCGACCTCAACGAAGACCCGCTTCCTCGCGAACATGAGCCACGAGCTGCGAACGCCCCTCAACGCGATCATCGGGTTCACCAGGCTGGTGTCGCGAAACTCGGCCGCGCTTCCCGAGAAACAGGTCGACAATCTCTCGAAGGTTCTGCTCAGCGCGGAGCACCTGATGGCGCTGATCGACGAGATCCTCGATCTCTCCCGGATCGAAGCCGGCGGCGTCACCGTCGAGCTCGCCGAAGCGGATGTGCGCGAGGTCGTCCGCGAGGTCACCGAAGCGCTCGAGCCGCTCGTCGACGGCTCGCGTGTCGAACTCGTCACGGACCTCGACCGCTCACTGACCCCGATCGTCACCGACCGGGAGAAGGTCAAGCAGATCCTGTTCAATCTCCTGAGCAACGCCGTCAAGTACACGGACGACGGCACGATCCACGTGCGTGCCGTAAAAACGAACGGACGCCTCAGAGTCACGGTCTCCGACACCGGAATCGGGATCGCTCCCGAGGAGCTCGGCCGGATCTTCGACGAGTTCCATCGCGTCAGCTCGACCCCGGCTCGGCGCCGTCAGGGCACCGGCCTCGGCCTCGCGATCTCTCGCCGGCTCGCGCGCGCACTGAAGGGTGACGTCAGTGCCGACAGCGAGGTCGGGGTCGGGTCGACGTTCTGCCTCTACCTGCCGCTCGACTTCGCCACGGCCGGGAACGAGGCATGAGGCGGAGCCTGCTCATCGTCGAGGACGTCGACCTCGACCGCGACCTCCTCGTGCAGATCTTCCAGGATCGGTACGAGCTCGGGCTTGCTGCCGACGGCGAGACCGCCGTCGAGCTGACGGAAACCTTCGGTCCCGACCTGATCCTGATGGACATCGGGTTGCCGGGCATGAGCGGCCTGGAAGCGGTTCGCCGGATCAGGGCGACGTCGACGGTTCCGATCATCGCCGTCAGCTCGCGCGTAATGCCCGGAGACCGCGAGGAGGCGCTCGAGGCCGGGTGTGACGACTTCGTCGCGAAGCCGATCGACGACGTCGCTCTCATGGAGATGGTCGACCGCCTGATGGAGCGGCGTTGACAGGCCGAGACGACTCCGACGCCGTGACGCCGGCTCGAATCCTGATCGTGGACGACGAGCCGCTGAACGTCGACTATCTCGAGCAAGAGCTCGACTGTCACGGATTCGTGACCGACTCGGCCGTCAACGGGCTCGAGGCGCTCGAACGAGTCGCCGCGTCGCCGCCCGATCTCGTCCTGCTCGACGTGATGATGCCCGAGATGGACGGAATCGCCGTGCTTCGCGTGCTCAAGCAGGATCCCGAGACGAGGTTGATCCCTGTCGTCTTGATGACGGCGCTCAACGCTGTCGATGATCGCGTGCGGGGCATCGAAGCGGGCGCGGACGACTTCCTCTCCAAGCCGGTGGACGATCGTGAGCTGCTGGCCAGGATCCGGACGGCGCTCGCCCTCAAGCGAACGATCGACGAGGCCGTCGGCGAGCTCCGCAGCACGAGCGCGTACCTCGAGCGGTTCGGACGCCAGCAGCGGGACGTCGTGATTCTGGCGGTCGACTGGCGCGTGACGGACCAGACGCTCCCCGAACACGCGGCGGCCTTCGTCGGGCGTGGTCGCCGCGCGGAGGCCGAGGAGCTGATCTCCGATTTTGGCGGTCTGCTCAGCGAAACCGACGATCGCCTCTTCCTCGCGGTGTTCGAGCGGGGAGATCTCCGAAGCCGCTCTGTTGCGGGTGTCGAGGCGGCGCTGGCGCTGGTTGGAGCCGACGGCCCCGATGCCGCTGTAGTGGCAAGCGTCGCCGTCGATGCGGGGCAGGCGCTGGTCGGGTCCACGCGCACGGGCCAGGCGGGGGCACTCCGCTGGGTTTGGGGAGCGCAGGGCGATCCGGTCGAGCGAGCGTCCGCGCTCGCCGGGAATGCGCCGAGCGGCACGGTGATGGTCACGACCGAAGTGGCGGCGGCGGTGAGCGACCGGTTCTCGTTGCAGCCCGAGGGAGACAACGTGTACGCGGTCTCGGCATCGGCCACGGACGATGCCACCGTCACGAGCCGCGCAGCAGATCGTCGCGTGAGAACGATCCTGGTCACGGACATCGTCGGCTCGACCACCACCGTCGAGCGCGTGGGCGATCGAGTCGGAGGCGAGCTCCTGGCAGCGAACGAACGCCTCACCCGAGCCGAGCTCGCGCTCTACGGAGGCGAGGAGATCGACACCGGCGGGGACAGCTTCCTCGCGGCGTTCGACAGTCCGGCCCGCGCGATCAGATGTGCGTTCGCCGTCCTGGCGCGCGTCCGTGAGCTCGGGTTGGTGATTCGCGCCGGAGTGCACACAGGCGAGCTCGAGCGAGTCGAAGGAAGAGCGCGCGGGATCGCACTGCACGTCGCGGCGAGAATCGCCGACCGGGCAGGTCCCGGCGAGGTCCTGGTCAGCGCGACGACCCGTGAGCTCACCGCAGGTGCCGGCCTGCAGTTCGCCGATCGTGGAGAGCACACGTTGAAAGGGGTTTCGGAGAAGAGGCACCTGTTCGCAGCGCTCGACCAAGATCCCACCGTCGAGAACCCCGCTGGAAGCTCATGACGCTTCCCTCGCGCGAAATTGGCGAAGTACGGATTTCCGCCGAAGGGAGATAATCTCGGCGACGAGACCAAGGGAGGACCGAATGGCGACCATGGCCGAGACGCAGACTCTGGAGGAGATCGCCCGAGCCCTCGTCGCGCCGGGCAAGGGGATCCTGGCCGCGGACGAGAGCGACGGGACGATCAAGAAGCGCTTCGACTCGATCGGCGTCGAGTCGACCGAGGAGAACCGGCGCGCGTACCGCGACCTGCTCTTCACGACCGACGGCGCCGAGGAGTTCATCAGCGGCGTGATCATGTTCGACGAGACGATCCGGCAGTCCTCGGCCGACGGGACGCCATTCCCGAAGCTCCTGGAGAGCCGCGGGATCATCCCGGGGATCAAGGTCGACAAGGGCGCAAAGGCGCTCGCGGGCGCCGAGGGCGAGACAGTCACCGAGGGCCTCGACGGGCTGCGCGACCGGCTTCAGGAGTACTACGAGCTCGGCGCGCGGTTCACGAAGTGGCGCGCGGTGCTCTCGATCGGCGACGGCATCCCCAGCGACTACTGCCTCTGGACGAACGCCCATGCGCTCGCCCGGTTCGCGGCCCTGTCGCAGGAGTCCGGTCTCGTCCCGATCGTCGAGCCCGAGGTGCTGATGGACGGCACGCACTCGATCGAGACGTCGTACCACGTGACCGACCGCATGCTCCAGGCGCTGTACACCGAGCTCTTCGACCAGCGCGTCGTCCGAGAGGGCACGCTGCTGAAGACGAACATGGTCGTGTCCGGCTACGACGCGTCCGAGCAGGCGGACATCGACACCGTCGCCGAGATGACGATCAGGTGCCTGAAGAACACGTGCCCCGGCTCGGTGCCGGGGGTCGTCTTCCTGTCCGGCGGCATGTCCGACGAGGACGCGACCGCTCGGCTGAACGCGATGAACCAGCGCGGGCCGCATCCGTGGGAGCTCTCGTTCTCGTACGGGCGCGCGCTGCAGGCGCCGGCGCTCAATGCCTGGGGCGGTGACCAGAGCAAAGTGGAAGATGCGCAAAAGGCCTTTTACCGGCGGGCGAAGTTCAACGGTGCTGCCCGCTCCGGGTCCTACGCGCCCGAGTGGGAGACCGCAGTCGCTTAAGGCGAACTGCTGAAAGGGGTCCATCGTGTCCGACTCCGAGAACGTGCGTAAGACGGCCCCGCCGGCAAAGCCAGCAGGGCCTCTATGGTCGGCGCGGCCGAGCCCGCGCCTTAACGACGAAGTTCTCGCGTCGCACGTCGAGCGCTTCAACGAGGGCGTGCGCAGCGGCGACTTCTCGCGCATGCTCGAGCAGTTCACCGAGGACGCTGAACTCGCGTTCGAAGGCGTCCCGGTCGGCCCGTTCCGCGGCAAGCCGGCGATCGCGCGCGCCTACGCGGAGCAGCCGCCGGACGACGAGATCCTGATCCTGCGGACGCGCGAATCGGGCGAGGACCTCGTCGTCGCGGACTACGCGTGGCGCGCAGAACCTGCTGCCCGGGCCGGCTCGATGATCCTGCGTCTGCGGGATGCCGAGATCGACCGGCTGCTGATCACGTTCGGCTAACGAAGCCGAACGACGAACCAGCCGTTCACGTTGTTGCAGAGGACCTGCCGCGGTCCTTCGTGCGCGTACGTGTACACAGGGAGCCCCTTGAACGTCACCTGGTAGCGGCCGTCGGGGCGTCGGATGGTGGCGAACCTGCCTCGAATGCCTGCGACACGTGGATCGAGGCGGGAGCTCTTGACGATCAGCGGCGGCCAGGCTCTCGCACACGCGCCGACACATCGGATCTTCCCGCCCGCCCGCTGCTCCCGGTTCCAGTAGTAGAGGGCCTTCTTCTTGGACGTGACGAGCACAGGGCCGAACTGCGCCGTGCGGAGCTTCGTGACGGGCGCGTGCGGCGCCATCCCGACGGCTGCCGGCGCGAGCAGCGCGAGCGGTAGCGCGACGGTGAGAACGATGAGCCGCTTCATGGCCGCGACGATACGCAGCCGGGCCTTACAGCGGGCTTACATACTCAACGGCCGTAGCGACCGCCGGAGAGCGCCTCGAGCTTCCCGAAGGAGTGGTGCGCCTCGACGCGTCGCACGGTTCCCGACCTCGAGCGCATGACGATCGACTCCGTGATCGCCCCGTTCGGCGTGTAGCGGACACCGCGCAGGAGCGCGCCAGTCGTCACGCCGGTTGCCGCGAAGAACACGTCGTCGCCGCCGACGAGGTCGTCCGTCGTCAGCACGCGGTCGAGGTCGAAGCCCGCGTCGATCAGTTGCTGACGCTCGTCGTCGTCACGCGGCCAGAGCTTGCCCTGGAGCGCGCCGCCGACGCACTTCAGCGCCGAAGCGGAGAGAACGCCTTCCGGAGTCCCGCCGATCCCCATCAGCAGGTCGACGCCGCTCTCGGGGCGGGCCGCCGCGATCGACGGCGCCACGTCGCCGTCCGAGATCAAGAGCAGCTGCGCTTCGACCTCGCGCAGAGCCTCGATCAGGCTCGCGTGCCGTTCGCGCTCGAGCACGACGACGGTGACGCCGCTCGGGCGGATCCCTTTCGCCTTCGCGACGCGCTTCACGTTCTCGGCGGGCGGCGCCTCGATGTCGATCACGTCGGCCGACTCCGGCCCGCAGGCGATCTTGTCCATGTAGACCGCCGCGCCGGGGAAGAACATCGTCCCGCGCTCGGCGCAGGCGATCGTGGCGATCGCGTTCGGCTGGCCCTTCGCGGTCAGGTTCGTGCCCTCGAGCGGATCGACCGCCACGTCGACGTCAGGCCCCGTACCCGATCCGACCTCCTCGCCGTTGAAGAGCATCGGCGCCTCATCCTTCTCCCCCTCGCCGATCACGACGACACCGGCCATCGAGGTCGTGTCGAGCATCAGGCGCATGCCGTCGACAGCGGCCTGGTCGGCGGAGATCTTGTCGCCGCGCCCGATCCAGCGGCCCGCCGACATCGCCGCGGACTCGGTCACCCGGACGAGCTCCAGCGCGAGGTTGCGGTCGGGAGCGCTCGCCGGAACCGTCGAGACGGGGCTTTCGACGCCCTCGGTCACGGCTCAATCCTAAGCGCTACATGCGCTCGGGAGCTTCGACGCCGACGAGGTTCAGGCTGAGCGCGATCACGATCTGCGTCGCCCGGACCAGCGCGAGCCGGAACTCCTCGGCATCGCTCCCGATCACACGGTGCTCGTGGTAGAAGCGGTGGAAGTCGTCGGCCACCCGGATCGCGTAGTTCGGCAGGGCGTGCGGTCCCCGCCGCTCGACCGCCTCCTCGACGATCCCGGGGAACTCGACGAGCCGCTTGATCAGCTCCTTCTCCTCGGGAGCCAACACTTCCGGGCCTTGTAACACGGTGTTACTTGGGGACCTCGGGGCGTTGCGGAGGATGCCGGCGATTCGCGCGTGGGCGTACTGGACGTAGTAGACCGGGTTCTTCTGCGACTTCTCCGCGGCGAGGTCGACGTCGATGTCGATCGTCTGGTCGGGCCCGCGGTTGACGAGGTACCAGCGGGCGGCGTCGACGCCGATCTCGTCCATGAAGTCGTCGAGGAAGACGACGTCGCCGCGGCGCTTCGAGACCTTCGTCTGCTGCCCGCCGTGCGTGAGGTGGACGAGCTGGTAGAGGAGCACCTCGACGCGCTCGGGGTCGTAGCCGAGCATGCGCGCGATCGCCGCGTACCACTGACGGGTGCCGTGGTGGTCGGCGCCGAGCACGTAGATCGCGCGGTCGAAGCCGCGCTCGAGCTTGTCGACGAGGTAGACGATGTCCGCCGCGCGGTAGGTCGGCTCGCCGCCCTGCTCGGGCGAGCGGATGATGACGCGGTCTTCGTCGTCGCCGTACTCGGACGACCTCGCCCAGAGGGCGCCGTCTTTCTCGTACGTGTCCACGCGAGGCAGGAACTCGGGCAGCCGCGCGGCCAGCTCGCTCTGCAGCGCCCACGAGTCGAAGTGGATCCGGAAGCGCTCGAGCGACGCCTCGATCTGCTCGAGCATCCGCGGCACGGGATCGCCGTCGAGCGCGGCCAGGTCCGCGATGTACGTGCCCTGGTAGCCGTCCTCGGGCGGGTCCTCCCCGCGCCGAACAGCCTCGACCGAGGCGCGGAAGCGGCCCACCTGCGCGCCGGCGTCGTTGTAGTAGTACTCGCGCTCGACCATGTGCCCCGCGTGCGCGAGCACGCGCGCGACGGAGTCGCCGTAGGCGCCGTTCCGCGCCGACGCGACCGTGAGCGGGCCGGTCGGGTTCGCGGACACCATCTCCACCTGCACCTTCTCGACGGGGTCGGCGAACCCGCCGCCGTAGCCGTCGCCCGCCTCGAGCACCTCGCCGAGGGCGTCGAGGTACCAGGCAGGCGCGAGCCAGAGGTTGACGAACCCGGGCCCGGCGACCTCGGCCCGCTCGACGAGCTCGTGCGTCGTCGCCTCCGAGGCGAGCTCCTCGGCGATCTCCCGCGGCGCACGCTTGCGCTCGGGCGCAAGCTGGAGCGCGGCGTTCGTCGCGAAGTCGCCGTGCTCCGGGCTGGCGGGCCGCTCGAGCTCGGCCCCGAGCTCGGCCTCGAGCCGTTCCAGCGCCTTAGCGGGCAACCGGCTCTCGCGGGGCGAACAGCTCTTCGAGCAGGCGCAGCTCGTCGGAGCTCCCGGCGGCGATCATCACGTCGCCGGTCTCGAGGACGGCGTCCGGGTCCGGCGTCGTGTCGAAGGTGCCGTCCTCCTTGCGTAGGGCGACGATCACGGCTCCGGTCTCGTGCCTGATCCGCAGGTCGCGGATCGTCTTCCCCGACTGGCCGGAGGACTCGGTGACGACGATCTCCTCGTAATGAAGATCCGCGCCGCCCGTCACGGACACGACCTCGAGGAACGCCGCCACCTGCGGCCGGAGCACCAGCGCGGCCATCTCCTTGCCGGCCGCCGAGTACGGCTGGACGATCCGGTCCGCCCCGGCCCGCCTGAGCTTCTCGGCCACGTCCGACTCGGACGCTCGTGCGACGATCAGCAGGTCCGGCCGCAGCGTCCGCGCCGAGAGCGTGATGTACAGGTTGTCGACGTCCGAGTCCGACGACGCGACGAGCCCCTTCGCGCGCGCGACGCCTGTCGCCTCGAGGTCCTCGTCGTTCGTCCCGTTGCCCTCGATGTAGAGCGCACCGTCCTCGCGTGCGCGCTCGATCGCCTCCTCGTTGAAGTCGAGGACGACGTACGGGACTCCCGCCTCGCGGAACTCCTCGCCGACGCGGCGACCGACGCGGCCATAGCCGCAGATGACGTAGTGATCGGTGAGCTTCTCGATCGCCCGCTTCCTCCTTCGCTCGGCCACTGCCCCGGTGAAGATCCCACCTGCGATCCCTTCGACCAGGATCGTCGCGATGAAGGCAAAGATAGTCAGTCCGGCGATCACGAGGACGACCGTGATCAGGCGCGTCGAGTTGTTCTGCGGAACAGTGTCGAGGCCGGTCAGCGAGCTCGTGACGACCGAGCGGTAGAACGCCTGCATCCACCCTTCGTGCGCGAAGTGGTGGAAGAGCAGCGTCCCGCCGGCGATGACGGCCGCGGCGCCACCGAGCGCGAACGCGATGCGACGCGTCGAGAAGGCCTGGTCCACGGGTATATCGTAGGAGCGTGGACGAGGACGCCCAGCAGCGACAGCTGAACATCCACATCGACCCGGACGTGATGGCCGGCGTCTACTCGAATTTCGCGAACATCAGCTTCTCCGACTACGAGTTCACGCTGACGTTCGCGCGGATCGACCACGAGGTCGAGGAAGGCGACGTCCCCGGAGTGGTCGTGGCCCGCGTGAATATGTCTACGCGGTTCATGGAGGAGCTGCTCGACGCGATGAACGACGCGTTCTCGAAGTGGTCGAGCCGGGAGAACATCCGCAACCTCCCGGAGACGACCGACCGCAGCGACACCGAGAGCGAGAGCTAGCGGGCTCTGGTCAGCGGCCGAGCCGGATGCGGGAGATCGTTCCGGACGACGAGTTCGCCACCCAGATACTCCCAGCCGCGACCGTGAGCCCGCGCGGCCTTCGACCGACCCGGTAGCGCTTCAGAACCGCCCCGGTTCTACGATCGACTCGAAGGACGAGACCTTGGCCGTACATCGCCACCCAGAGCGACGTGCCGTCGTCCTCGACACCCTGGGCGCCCGCGCCGGCGATCCGCAGACGCTGGGCGATCGCGCCGGTCGCAGCGTCGATCCGCCAGAGGAAGGGCGTGGCGTAGTTCGAGACCCAGACGGAGCCTGGCGAGAAGCCGAGGTAGTCGGCGTCGCTTCCGGCGATGAGCGTTCTCGTCACCGCTCCGGTCGCCGGATCGAGCTCCGCGATCGTCCCGTCCTCGCTCGCGACCCAGACGCGGCCCTCGCTGAAACCGACGAACTCGTGCCGGTCGCCGATGTGCGCGACGGCAAGCACCTGGCCCGTGGAGGGATCGAGTCGCCAGACCTCATCGTTGTCGTTGTTCGCCGCCCAGAGCGCCCCGCCGCCGACGGCCACTCCGACCGGTGCTCCGGGTAGCCGGAACTGCGGGCCGACGGAGTTGGTTCTCGGGTCGATGCCCGCAACCGTCTGATTATCGAGATTGCCCACCCAGACGCGGTCCGTTCCGAAGGTGACGCCCCACGGTCGAGCTCCGACCGGGACGCGAGCCTGGATCGCCCCGGTCGCGGGGTCGAGGCGCACGACTTCGCGGTCCACGGGCACCCACAGCGAGCCGAATCCGTACGCGACGTTGTACGGTGCGGAGCCCACCGAGATCGTCTGGTCGGGCCGCGCCGGCGGTGGTTGCGGCTTGAGGATCCGCACGACGACCCTCGCCGTGGGGCTCCTCCGCCCGGTCGGATCCACCGCCAGCACGCGCAGGACGTGGCGGCCAACCCGGAGATTCGGCGTGTAGCGGGGCGGGCAGCGATGGAGACGCCCGGTAACCGAGCAACGAAAGTGCAGGGCGCGTGAGGGAATGCCCGGCTCGCTCGAGACGAAGCGAAACGTGGGCGTCCGGTCGGCCGTCCGCCTCGGCCCGAGCACCCGCGGCTTCGCGGGACGCTGTGCGGCCAGCGCTGCGGCGGCGCACGAGGCGGCAACGAGAAACACGACGAGCAAGACCCTCATGCCGCCTACTGGTGTACCCGAAGCACACGGCTCGCGAACGAGTCAACTGCCCCCCGCCCCCCCCGAAGGCGAGGGGCCGCGATTTCGCTCTCGCCAGGCCCCGGGCCCCGGGGTCCGTTG
>Ga0081540_1003843_pt1 | contig 11743 bp, 11 predicted proteins | sample TabmetS2T1R1_FD_71024 | JGI IMG/M metagenome (GOLD analysis project Ga0081540, IMG submission 71024) | Tabebuia heterophylla rhizosphere microbial communities from the University of Puerto Rico - S2T1R1 | ecosystem: Host-associated > Plants > Roots > Rhizosphere ...
CCAGAGCTATGTCGAGCCGCAGGGCATGAGCGTGGTGCGCGATTTCTGCGGCCACGGCCTGGGCCGCATGTTCCACGACGAGCCGAACATCATCCATGTCGGGCGGCCCGGCGAAGGCGTGGCGCTCAAGCCCGGCATGTTCTTCACCATCGAGCCGATGATCAATCTCGGCAAGCCGCATGTGAAGATCCTGTCCGACGGCTGGACCGCGGTGACGCGCGACCGCTCGCTCTCGGCGCAGTTCGAGCATTCGGTCGGCGTGACCGCCGATGGCGTCGAGATCTTCACGCTGTCCGAGCGCAACGGCGAGAAGCCGTGGACGGTGGTTTAACTAATCGTCGCCGCCCATGCGGCGGCTGAGTTCGGCGGGTTCGTAATTCTCACCGGCCGACATCGCGCAGATGCGCGAGAGATGCACGTAAGACAGTCCGGTCTCCTTGGCCCAGGCATTGAACTGCGCCTGCACCTTGGCGAGATCGCCTTTCGACTTCACCTCCTCGGCGATATCGAGCCCGGCGTCGCGCAGGCAGGCGACGACGTCCCTTGAAGTGACAAAGCCGTCCCAGCCGAGGAAACGCAGCAGCATCTGGCCGGTGTTGCCGCCGAGCCGGCTGCCGCGCTTGACCAAAAGGTTCAGCAGCCCGATTTCGTCGGAGGACGGCCATTCCGCCAGGAATTTGCCGAAGCTGCCATGCTCGCCCGCGATCTCCTGCACGAAGCGGGCATTGTCGCGCACCGACATGATCTTGGCGCCGTTGCGCACGATCCGCGTATCGCTCGTGAGCCGCTCCCAGAATTCGTCCGGCTCGAAGGCGAGCTTCCCGGGCTGAAAGCCGAGGAAGACCTGTTCGAAGCCCGGCCATTTCGCCTCGATCACGCTCCAGGCGAAGCCGGCGCAGAACACCCGCTTCGTCATCTCGGCGAGAACGCGATCGTCCTTCAGCTTCGCGAGGGATTTCGCGTTCGGCGCCGGCGGCAGCAGCTTCTCCAGCGCTTTCGCGCCGCCCTTGCGCTTCTCGGCCCGCGCCCGGATCAGCTTGAACGACGTCACGCGGCGAGACCTTCTTCTACTGGCAGGGACGCGCGATCATAGCGTGATGCGCGCCGCGCTGCCAATACGAAGCCTCAGGCGAATCTCAGCCGTCCGCGACGCGCGCCAGGCGTTCGACCGCTTGCTCTACCGACCTTGCAGCCGCGCACTCGCTACCCACGACCGGCGGACCAGCCGCCATCGACATGCAGGATCTCGCCGGTGACGAAGGATGCATTCTCAAGATACATCACGGCGTCGACCACCTCCTGCGTCTTGCCCATGCGGTTCATCGGCTGCAGCCCGGCGAGAAAGCCGTGGGCTTCCGGCGTGTGCATCGGCGTGCTGATCACGCCCGGCGACACCGCGTTCACCCGGATATTGCGGGAGGCATATTCGATCGCGAGCGAGCGCGTGATCGCGTTGAGCCCGCCCTTGGTCAGGGCCGCAAGACCGGCGGCCAGGGACGCCACCGGCTGTTCGGCGATCGTGGCCGTGATGTTGACGATGTGGCCCGAGCCCGCCTGCAGCATGCGCGCCGCGGCCTTTTGAGTCACATGAAAGAACCCGGCGAGATTGACCGCGACTGCCTTGGCGAAATCGGCGGCGGAATATTCGGTGAAGGGCTTGGCAATGAACACGCCGGCATTGTTGATCAGCGTGTCTATCCGTCCGAAGCGGTCCATCGCGAGGCTGAAGATGCGTTCGGCGGTCTCGGGATGGGCGATATCACCCTCGACCATGAGAATGGACGGATCGTCGCTCTTGGCGATCGAACGCGCAGTGGCCACGATCCGGTAACCGCTTTCGCGATAGGTTTTCAGCAGTTCCGCGCCAATGCCGCGCGACGCGCCGGTGATAATGACGACCTTTCGCTCCGATGCCATAACTCGCTCCTCGCAATTGTCTGGGATGTATCGGAGCCGACAATTGCACCACTCGACCGCACGCGGCTTTGCCTCACTTGCTCAGCAATTGTCATTTCTTGCCGTTCAGCGGATGAATTTATTGCAGCCGTAACAAATCAGACGACGACGCCGCGGCGGTACTGCGCCGGCGTCTGGCCTGTCGCCTGCCGGAACGAGCGCGTGAAATTGGCCTGGCACGAAAATTTGAGCCTGAGCGCGATATCGGCCAAAGGCTGCTCCCGCTCTCCGAGCAGTTCCTTGGCGCGTTCGAGCCGCTTTGCGCTGACGTAGCGATGCGGCGATCGGCCGACTGCGGCCTTGAAGGCGCGGGCAAAATGAAACTGGCTGAGACATGCGACCGACGCCAGGCGGCAGACCGACAGTTCGCCTTCCAGATTGGCTTCGATGTACTCGAGCACACGCGCCAGCCGGCGCCGGTCAAGGCCTTCGTGACGGGACAATGCGCGGAAGCCGGGCGATGGCTTGCCAAGTTGGTTTTGAACCAATCTTGCAACCAGGCTCGAAACCAGTGTCTCCGCGAGCAGCCCGCCGGCCGACGTCTCGCGCGTCAGCTCGGAGGTGAGTGCATAGGCGATCTCGGCCACCAGCGGATCGAGAAAACCGCCCTCAAGACGCAACGCGGCCATTGCGGATTGCGCAAGCCCCTCGCCCAGGTTCTCCGGCGAGAACAGGTTCGGAGGAAGGTACAGGTGCAGGACCGCCGGAGCCGGCTCGGACAAATCGATCAGGCATTCCTGCACGTGGGGCGGAGAAAGCCAGATGGTTCCGCGCTCGGAAACGGTGCGATCGATGATGCCGTCTCGCTGTCGCGTGACGACACACCCATTGCCGTGGACGTCGATACAAGCCTCGATATCAGGCTGTGGGCTTTTCCACGCCATTGTACCGCTGTGACTGCGAAGCTCTGCCGTCAGTCCCGACCAGCCGCGATCTGTGGACGAAGCCAAGAGCCCGAAGGTGCCGTAGCTGTCGTCCCCGGGTGCTCGTCGCGGGGCAGGCTGTTCTCGTTGAGGGGCCAGCTCTTGTTTCTGACGCGTGGAATTCATGCGGGCGCGCCCTGGTATCCTGCCTGTCGACTACAATCCCCCCAGCCGATCCTATGTGGCCGGTTGAATGCAAAATCGCAACGATTCCCGGCTATACATCACGCGGACGCGATCGAGATTTATCGATCTTCCGGCACACGGTGGAAGCTTCCGATGCGAACTCCAGCACTTCCTGGTTGCAAAAACCGCGCAGCGCGGCATGTTTGAGGCCGATGCCCGCCAAGACTGACAACAGCAAAGACCAGCCCGCCGAGACGCCGCATTACCACGGCCATCGGGAGCGCCTGCGCGAGCGCTTCCACAGCGCCGGACCGGATGCGCTCAGCGACTACGAACTGCTGGAGATGGCGCTGTTCGCCTCGATCCCCCGACGCGACACCAAGCCGCTCGCCAAGGAATTGCTGAAGCGGTTCGGTTCGTTTGCCGAGGTGATCCACGCCCCGGTCGCCCGCCTGCGCGAGGTCGACGGCATCGGCGAAGCCTCGGTCAACCAGCTCAAGCTGATCGCCGCCGCCGCAAGCCGCGTCGCCAAGGGCGAGGTGAAGCGACGCAACGCGCTGTCGTCCTGGAACGATGTGCTCGACTATTGCCGCTCCAGCATGGCGTTCGCCGACAAGGAGCAGTTTCGTCTCTTGTTCCTCGACAAGCGCAACCAGCTCATCGCCGATGAGGTGCAGCAGACCGGCACCGTCGACCACACGCCGGTCTATCCGCGCGAGGTGATCAAGCGCGCGCTCGAACTCTCCGCCACCGCGCTGATCCTGGTGCACAACCACCCTTCCGGCGACCCCACGCCATCGCAGGCCGACATCCAGATGACCAAGGCGATCATCGACATCGCCAAGCCGCTCGGCATCTCCGTGCACGACCACATCATCGTCGGCAAGCAGGGGCACGCCAGCCTGAAAGGGATGAGGCTGATCTAGGTGGTGGCGATGACCGGAGAAAGCCGAATACCGCTTTTCCAAATAACCTTCGCGCGCCTATGTCCCGGAATCCCATCCGCTCGCGCGCATCGGCGTCATGAATCCCGTGTGCCTCCAATCAGACCGATGGCCTGATATTCTGATTCATGCGGAAGAAATTCTTGGGGTCGTATTTGCTCTTCAGTTCGCGAAGGCGACGGTAATTCGATCCGTAGGCAGCGGGCACCGGATCGGTCCCTTCATCGTCTCCGAGGTAGTTCACGTAGCGGCCAGCCGCGGCGAAGCGCTCCATCTGCGCGTAGGTATCACGCGTCCAGGCGATGCAGCGATCGGTCATCGCCGCGTCCAACCATTGAGTCAGGATGAGGAAGTTGTAGCCCTCTTGCCGATGCGGGAACGCCGTTTCTTCGGCGCCGACGCGAACTGCGGCACCATGGACATGCTCGATAAGAAGCTGCCCCATGGGGGTCGGGCAGCGCGCGAAGCAGTCATTCATCGTCGCGATGGCGTCATCGCTCAATTCTCGCAGGAATGTCGATTTCCAGTAGTTGAACGCTCCTTTGGGATAGCCGGCGTCCAGCATGCTGTTGAGCTCGGAGTAGTCCATCCGACCAATCCCGTCCAATACCGGGGCGCCGAATTGCTTCAATCGCCGCACCGCCAATTCGCCGGACTCGAGTGGACCACAATGACACGTCACCATCGCGGCCAGCTTCATGCCCGAACCATCAGGCGCGTGGGCTAACGTGCCGACAAGAATTTGCTCGTCCGGCAGCGACAAAGTGCTTTCGCGGAACAGCGACAGCACATCGCGGCTGCGATCGAACGGGTGAGCGATCAGACCGCCTGTAATCGTGGGCCCCACGGGGTGAAGCTGATACTCCAGGGTAGTGGCGACGCCAAAATTGCCGCCGCCACCACGAGCGGCCCAGAACAGGTCTGGTTCGTTGGTTTGGCTGGTGCGTATCAACTCACCTTGCGCGTTGACCAGATCGAGCGATGTCAGGTTATCGAGGGCAAGCCCATACTTGCCCATCAGCCATCCGAGACCGCCGCCGAGGGTCAGCCCCGCGATTCCGGTGCTCGACACGACTCCTCCCGTGACGGCCAGCCCGTATCGTTGCGTTTCGCGATTGAGCTCCGCCCAGGTGACACCGCCCTGCGCGCGCACCCGGCGATGCTCGGGATCGACGTGAATTGCCTTCATCGGCGCCAGATCGATCATCAGACCACCGTCGATCGTCGCACGCCCCGCTACGTTGTGCCCGCCACCACGGACTGCAACTTCGAGCCCAACTCGCTGTGCGAACCTGATGGCATCGGCGACATCTGAGGCGGAGCCACATTGCGCGATGAGCGCCGGGTGCTTGTTGACCAGCCCGTTGTGGACCCTTCTTGCCTCCTCGTAGCCGGCGTCGCCCGGTCGCGTGGCCTTGCCGCGGAAGGTCTTGCCAAACTCCACCGCCTCAGCGGCAACCGATCGGGCTGCTGTCATCATGCGCCGTCCCTTCGTTCTGCCTCATAGCTCTCGCACCTCAGTGGCGCAGCGGGCAAATCCAAAGAATTCAGTTGAAGGTGAAAATCATTCATCTAGGCTGGGTCAATGAACAAATTGCCGCCCCTTATTGAGCTGCGTGCCTTTGAGGCCGCCGCCCGGCATCTCAGCTTCAAGAAAGCCGCGGCCGAACTCGGCGTCACGCCGACGGCCATCAGCCACCAGATCAGGCTGTTGGAGCAATATTGCGGGAGGGCACTGTTCCGGCGCAGACCGAGGCCCCTATCATTGACAGAGGACGGAGCTCGACTCTTCCCCGTCATTCGTGACGGTCTCGCAGCCTTTGCGGCCGCGCTCGGCACGATTAGGCGCAAGAATGATCGCCAGGCCCTGCGGGTCACGACAACAAATGCCTTTGCCGGTCTATGGCTTGTGCCGCGTCTACCGCGCTGGAGAAAGCTACACCCCGATGCGCCACTTGATATTATCGGCACCGACAGCGTCCTCGATCTGCCTGCCGGAGACGCGGACGTGGCGATCCGCTATGCCACTTCCCGCCAAGCGCCTAAGGAGGGTATCGCGGAAGAGTTTTTGAGGGATACGTTTTGGCCAGTGTGCAGCCCTGGTTTGCTTCCCGCCAGCGGTCGACTGAAGAATGCCGCCGATCTTCGAGAACATGTCCTTGTTCATTCATATTGGTCACCGTCTGACATCGAGCCCCCCAGCTGGCAGAGATGGCTTTCCCTCGCCCGGCGCAAGTGGCGCAACTTGCCCGATTTCACGGACTTTCAGCATTTGAGTTTCCGGGAGGAGTTGCACGCAATTGAAGCGGTGATCGCAGGCCAAGGCATCGGGATTTTCAGCGATGTGCTCGTGGCAGCGGAACTCGCGTCCGGCGCGCTTGTAAAGGTGTCTGGCTTGAGTCTGCCGGGATACCGCTTCTACGTCGTCCGCAGGGCGGGCCATCCGCGCGAAAGGATCATCCGAGCATTCTCTGCCTGGCTACGATCAGCCCGTTAGGTCTCGCATGAAGTCTACTGCCCTAGTTCGGTGCATCGGCGACCACGCGACCCCGTACCGAATTGCGCTCGCGCCGGTACCAGAACAGCGCGGCGACGATCAGCAGGTTCACGACACCGGCCGCGGCAGCATTGGCAAATGACAGGCGATAATTCGCGCTGATGTCGTAGAAGTAGCCGGCCTGGTAGCTGCCGAGCCCCATGCCGAGCCAGCCGACGGTCGCCACCGCGGACATGGCAAATCCCGACAGGCGGATCGGCGCCGCCTCGCGGGCGCAAATCAGAAGGCAGGTCATCACGCCGGCAAAGCCGAAGCCGAACAGCACCGAGAGCTGATACAGCACGGCGATGCTTTTGGTCTGGGTGAAGAAGAACACGACTGCGGTTTGCGCCATCGAGGCCAGGAAATAGGCCGACAGCCCACCGATGCGGTCGGCGAGCCAACCGAAGAACAGCCGGCCGAACACGGCGGTCACCATCACAGTGAGCAGCAAGCCCGCCGCGGTTTGCGGGCTGCAGCCGATATCGATGCCGAGCGGGATCAGATGCACCTGCGGCGCGGTCATGCAGACGCAGCAGAACAGCGCGGCGAGGCCGAGCCATGGCAGGGTGATGCTGTGCGGCACGTTCCACAGATTGGCTTCGGGCGGCGCGGCCTGGCCTGCCGGTCCCGTGGCTGCCGGCGCCGGCCGCAGCAGGAACATCAAGGGAATGAGCAGCACGAAGAAGCTGACGCCCAGAGCCAGCATGGCGTTGCGCCAGCCGAGCTCGGTGATCAGAAGGCGGCCGAGATACGGCACGATGCCCTGCCCGAAAGCGCCGCCGGCGGTGGCGATGCCGATCGCGAGGCCCTTGCGTGCGTTGAACCACAGTCCCGTCAGCGCCGTCAGTGGCGTGAACAGGCAGGCAAAGCCGACCGCACCGATCAGGAAGAACAAGAGATCAAGCTGCCACTGTGCGCTCTGCCATTTCAGGGCGGCGAGACCCGCCGACATCCCGACCACCCCAAACAACGCGACGGGCTTGGCGCCGATCCGATCGGACAGCGCGCCCCAGAACAGGCCGCCGATCGCAGCACCGATGCTGTAGGCCGTGTACGCCATGGAGATGTCAGCGCGAAACCAGCCGAACTCCTCCTCCAGCGGCTTCATCAGCACGGAGACCACGCCGCCGGCGCCGAAGCCGAGCGCGAGGCTGATGGTCGCGACAGCGACGATCACCCAGCCATAGGGATGTTCGCTGCTGCGATCGGTGGCGGCGGTGCTCATTTCATGTCCCTCTTCTTGAGCCAAAGCGGGCGCGGCGAAGAACTCGCCGCGCCCTGTACTGGTCACGCGCTATACATCAGGCGCGCTTGGTGATGACGATTTCGAGGTACTCGCTGGGGATGACCAGCGTGCCGTCCTTGGCGAGGTTGAACTTGTCGATCAGCGCGAGCAGGTCGGCCTGCAGCTGTTGCTGCCCCGTCGCGTCAATCGCGCCGAACGCCTTGTGGGTCGGCCCGTAATAGGTGCGGAAGATGTCGAGGAAATGCGCGGGCGACTTGTAACGGAAGGTGAAATGCCGGCTCTGCGCCGCGATGGCGACGCCACCGCCAAAAATCTCCTCGAGATAATCCTTCTTGCCCCACATGATCGGAGACTTCACGCCTGCCGGGGGCGGCACGAATTTCACGACCGTCTTGAGCAGATTGCCGATGAAGCCATCGGGCGTCCAGTTGGCAAGGCCGATCTTGCCGCCGGGGCGGCAGACGCGGACGAGCTCACTCGCCGCGCGCGGATGGTTTGCGGTGAACATCACGCCGAACGTCGACAGCACCACGTCAAAGCTCGCTTCCGCGAACGGCAGATTCTCCGCATCGGCCTCGCGGAATTCGACCGTGAGGCGTTCGGCCTGCGCGCGCTCGCGGCCGCGCTCCAGCAGCGCGCCGACATAATCGGTCGACACCACGTCGGCGAAGCGGCGCGCGGCAGCGAGCGTCACATTGCCGTTGCCGGCCGCGACGTCGAGAACACGCTGGTTGCTCCTGAGGTCGACGGCCTCGCAGAGATTTTCGCCGACGATCTGCAGCGTGGTGCCGATCACGGCATAGTCGCCGGAGGCCCAGGTGGCCTGCTGCTTGGCCTTGACGGCGGCGAGGTCGGGTGCGGCGGGGGTCTGGATATTCATGTCATCTCTCCTGTTGGGTGGGGACGGCTGGTGAAATCAGTTGCGGGTTTCCGCGGTGCGCACCGCACTGGGAAGGCGGGTGGATTTCGACTTCCTGTGGAAGGCGTAGTCGGCCGAATACGGCACGCTCAGCATCGCGCCCGCGCCGTTGCACGGCCCTTCGGCCGCCCCGCCTTTGGTGTTGATGCGCTGGATGGTCGTGGCAGCGGCGAGCTGGCCGCGATCTCGCTGCGCCGTCGCCGACAATTTCAGCAGCGGAATGTCCGTCGCAGTCGCGCCGGCCGCGCGCGCGGCGACCTTGCCGGTTACCAGGCTGCCGTCGTCGAGCTCCCAGGCGGGTCCGGCGAAATGCCGGCCGATCGTCTTGCCGTCCGCCATGAGGGTTGCGATCGGTTCGCGGAATTGCCAGGCGAGCTTGCCGGCGGCGTCCGCCTTGCACTCATAGATCTGCGCGCCCTCGGCGTGGATTGTGGCGATCAGGGTCTCGCCCGGAGCCGCCGCGATGGCATCGGGCAGCTCGGCCGCGGCGAGCGCGGCGGCTGCGAATGTCGCGGCCGCGGCAATGGCCGGAATGACGATGCGCCGCCTTGGCGTCGCCCAGAACGGCCTGCGGCGCGACGCCGCAGGAGCGAAATGGTTACTGAACATACGGCTATTTCCCTCGATTTGCGGCTCAGAAGCGCCCAGCGGCGCTTTGCTGTAGTGGTAGGTATGCAGGAGGGGATTTCTCGTCTGTCCAATTCGCGACACCGCTATCCGGCCGGCGAAACCTTTGGCGCGGTTGCCAAGACAAATCAGGTTATGATGCGCTCATCAGGACCTTTGGGAATCGCAGCCGTGACCAGGCAGGACGAGGCGTCGTCAGGCATGTCCGCGGGCGCCGCCGTGCTGCCGCGCGCGGTGCGCCGTGCGCTCGATTTCATGCAGGCGGGCTTTGAGCGCGACATCGGCCTCGCCGAGCTTGCGACGGCCGCCGGCCTGTCGGCCCGGGCGCTGCAGCGTCAGTTCAAAACGTTTCTCGGCAAGGCGCCGCACGAGGCGCTGCGCGACATCAGGTTCGACGCCGCACGGCGCCAGCTGCTGCTGGGCAAGCCCGGCACCAAGGTGATGGACGTGGCAACGGCCTGCGGCTTCCCGCATTTCGGCCGGTTCTCGATCGAGTACCGCCATCGCTACAACGAGACACCGTCACAGACATTGAGACGGCAGGCGACTTTTAGCAATGCGGTGGCCTCGCAACTGCAGATGTTCTCGCAAGGCACGGATCGGCCGGGCGTGACGATCGGCTCGATCGAAACGGCTGTTGGGCATGAGGAAGCCGCGCGCGGCATCGCAGATGAAATTGCAACGGCGCTGGCGCGCATCGGCATCTCGACCACCGCGAGCGCCGGATCGGCGCGTTATCACCTGGCCGGCGCGATCAGGGGTACCGGCGCGCAGGCGCGGCTGATCTTCCGGCTGATCGACCGCGAGAGCGGCCGCCATCTCTGGGCGCACCGGATCGAGGGCGATTGGGATCGCGCCGCCGCGTTCGACGAACAGCTCGCCACTCGCCTCGCGGCAGCGCTGCGGCCGAGCCTGCGCGCCGCCGAGATCGATCGCGCGCTGCAGAAGCGCGATGCCGACCTCACGGCGCAGGATCTGGCGCTGCGCGCGATGCCGGGCGTTCTGTCGCTGGACGAGGCCGGCAACGCCCGCGCGATGGAGCTGTTGAACGAGGCGATGGCCCGCGATCCCGACAATCCCCTGCCGCTGGCGCTCGCCGCCTGGGCCTATGCGCAACGCGTCGTATATTACTTCGGCGCCGACCCCGCGCAGGATCGCGCCCGGAGCGCGGCGTATGCGCGCAAGGCGCTGGGCCTGCGCGCCGACCCTCGCGTGCTTGCGGTGGCGGGCACCGCCTTGTCGTTGCTCGACGAGGAAAGCGCGGAGCGCGTCGTCGCCAAAGCGCTCGCCATTGACGGCAGCTCGGCCTTTGCCTGGGGCCGCAGCGGGTGGGTGGATGTCTACCGAGGCAATCATGATGCCGCGATCGAGCGTTTCATGATCGCGCTGGAGCTGGCGCCATCAGATGCGCTCGCCTTCAACAATCTCTACGGCATCGGCGTCGCGCATTTCATCGCCGGCCGTTTCCGCGAGGCCGCGCAATGGCAGCAACGTGCGCTCGCCGAGCATCCGTCGCTGGCCTGGGTCCATCGCACGCTGTGCCCGGCCTTTATGTTCGTCGGCGCGAGGGACGAAGCGTCCGACAGCTTCCGCCGCCTGCGGGAAGGCTATCCCGAGCTGACACTGGCCAAGGTGACCGATGGATTGCCGCCGCTGCCGCAAGCCTCGCGCGATCGCGTCGTCGAGGCGCTGCACGATATCGGGTTGCCGCCGTAGCGTTGGGCGGGCTCATAATACTCCGTTATCTCTGATATCGCCGACAACGGGCTTTGATTGTCGGGCAAGCATCCCATCTTTCGGATGCAAGCCAGCTTTCAGGCAAGGAGCCACCATGCCGCTCGTCCGTATCGACCTCGCTAGAGGCAAGCCGCCCGCCTTCCGCAAGCAGGTCGGCGAGATCATCTACCATGCGATGCGCGAAACCATCAACGTGCCCGAGAACGACAAATTCCAGATCATCACCGAGCATGCGGCCGACGAGATCAACGTCGCCAGCAGCTATCTCGGCAACAGCTACACGCAGGAAATCCTGCTGATCCAGATCACGCTGAACACAGGCCGCACCGTCGAGATGAAGCAGGCGTTGTTTAAGCGCATCGCCGACGACCTGCACGACGAGCTCGAGGTGCGCCGCGAGGACGTCGTGATCAATCTCGTCGAGGTCGCGAAGGAGAACTGGTCGTTCGGCGGCGGTGTGGCGCAATACGCGACTTGACGCACATCACGCCGGTTTGCCTGCCTCCTTGGCCCGGCGCTGCATCAGATCGCGGTCGCGCCGGTTGCCTGCAAGCGCCGCCGCCGTCTCGAACGCGGCACGCGCCTCGGCGTGGCGGCCGAGCTTGTGCAGGAAGTCGCCGCGCACGCCTGGCAGCAAATGATAGTTTCGCAGCGCCGGCTCATCGGCGATGGCCTCGATGATCGCGAGGCCCGCCTGCGGCCCCTCCGCCATGCCGACGGCGACGG